>Ga0302324_100008278_pt1 | contig 21983 bp, 19 predicted proteins | sample Palsa_T0_1_FD_201949 | JGI IMG/M metagenome (GOLD analysis project Ga0302324, IMG submission 201949) | Peat permafrost microbial communities from Stordalen Mire near Abisko, Sweden - Palsa_T0_1 | ecosystem: Environmental > Terrestrial > Soil > Palsa > Peat permafrost | place: Sweden: Abisko...
GCTAGGCGAGCCGAAGGAGGCGGTGATGGCGGCGCTCGGTGTGGTTCTTGGCGCGCTCGTCGGCGCCTACCTCAACGGTTTTTCCGGCTTGGTGCTTGGCGCCGTCATCGGTCTGCTCATCGGCCTGCTGGCGCGAAGACATTCTGCCGCGACTCGTGCAGCCGTGCCGCCAGTTACGACGGGCGAGCCGGTCAACATGGCGCGCATCGCCGCCCTGGAGCAGCGCCTCTCGGCGCTCGAAGTCGCGCTCGCGCGTGCCGGAATCGCGCTGCCCGCAGCGCCCCCGGCTTCGACCCCTCTCGCCGATGGGGCGCCTGCCGCCGCCGCGTCGCCTGCAGCGGTACCGGGCGCGACGCCCGGCGGCGAACCGATCGCCGCCATGCGGACTCCGGTGCGCAAGGGTGCTTCAGGCGAGCCCGGTGTCGGTCCCGCTCCGGTCGCATCCCGCCGCAGCGCACCCCCGGCGATCACGGCCAAGCCCGCGCTCTGGGCGTGGCTCACCGACGGCAATATGCTAGTTCGCGTCGGTGTCGTCGTACTGTTTTTCGGCATCGCCTTCCTGCTGGCGTACTTCGCCCAGCACGTGACCGTCCCGATCGAGTTGCAGTTTGCCGGCGTCGCCTGCGCCGGCGCCGCGATGATCGGCGTGGGCGCGTGGTTGCGCAACCGGCGTCGTGCCTACGCCCTCGCACTGATCGGCGGTGGACTGGGCGTGCTGTACTTGACGACCTTCGCGGCGTTACAGCTCGTGCCACTGCTCTCGCCCGAGGTCGCATTCGCACTGCTCGCCGCGATCGCGGTGCTGGCCATTGTCCTGGCGCTGCGATTCGATGCGCAGGCGCTCGCTGTCCTGGCGGCGCTGGGCGGCTTCCTGGCCCCGATTCTGGTCACGACGGTGAGCGAGCCGCTGTCGCTGTTCGGCTACGTTACTGCAGTCAACGCGCTGATCGTGGGTGTCGCCGCTTTCCGCGCCTGGCGTGCGCTCGAACTGGTCGGCTTCGTCGGCACGCTGTTGCTCGCCCTGTGGTGGGGACACGAATACTATGAGCCGGCTTTTTTCGCCCAAGTCGAACCGTTCCTGGCGCTGTTTTTCCTGATCTACGTCGCGCTGCCGGTGGTGCACGCGTGGCGCGGCGCGAGCGAGCGCAAATTCGATGCGCCGCTTTTGTTCGGCGTTCCGATCGTGGCCCTCGCGCTGCAGGCGCTGCTCGTCGCGGACACGCGCTATGGGTTGGCCTGGACCGCGGCGGGACTCGGCATTATGTATGCGCTGCTGTGGCGTCTGCTGCGGCGACGGCCGGCCACCGGCATGGCGATCCTTGCCGCCGCCTTCGGCGCATTGGCAGTGATCTTTGCCAGTCTCACCGTGCCGCTTGCCGTCGATGCGCGCTGGACGAGCGCGGTGTGGGCAGTCGAGGCGGCCGGCGTGTACTGGTTCGGTTGCCGCGAGGATCGCCGCTTTGCGCGCGGCTTTGCCCTGTTCCTGCAAGTCGCCGCAGGCGTTGCCCTGCTCGTCGCTGGCTTCGACGAATATGCCGAACTCGCCTTCGCCAACCGTCAATTTCTCGGTTGCGCAGCGGTGGCCCTGGCGGCGCTGGCGAGCGTACGCTTCGGTGATCGGCGAGGCGAGGCGCTTCCGGCGACCGAGCGCGCGCTCCTGCACCTGCTGTTCGGCTGGGGTTGCGCCTGGTGGCTTGGTGGAGGCCTGGCCGAAATTGCACGCGAAGTCGCGCGCGGCAGCGAGACTCACGCCATGTTGGCCTGGGTCGTTGCCAGCGTCGGCCTTGCGCTGCTGCTGGCGCGTCCTCTGCGCTGGCCGCGGCTCGATGGCACGGCGGTGGTCCTGCTGCCGGCGCTCGCGCTTTCGCTCGGCCACGATTTCGCGCACGCGCGCACCAGTGTGACGGCGTACGGATGGGCCGTCTATCCGATCGCGTGGGTCCTGCATTTCGCTTCGCTCTATCGCAGCGAGGCGCGCGCCGCGGCTGCGCGTACGCCCGGCGCCACCAAACCGGTCTCTGACCTGCGTCCCTGGCTCGGGGCCGCGCATGCGTTCGGCGCGCTGTTGCTGCTGGGGCAGGTTGCCTGGGAGACGGGAGAATGGACCGCGCGCGTGACTGCGCCGGCGACGGCATGGGCGGCATGCGCGCACCTGCTGCCGCTCGCGTTCTATCTCTTGCTGGTGGTGCGTGCCGCGCGTGACGCGAGCTGGCCGATGCGCAGCTTTGGCGACGCGTATGCCCGCACGGCAGGGACGATTGTCGCCGTCATGCTGGGACTCGGTTTTGTCGCCCTTGCGCTGTTGAGTGGCGATCCAAGGCCACTGCCTTACGCACCGCTTGCCAATCCGCTCGACCTGACACTCCTGATCGTGCTGTGCGCGCTGTTCGTCTGGACGCGCCAGGATGCGCGCGTGACGGCGCGCATTCGCTATCGTGGCCTGGGGCTTGGCGCCTTCGTCATCCTCAACGGCATCGTTGCGCGGACGGCGCACCACTGGCTCGCTGTACCGTGGCAGCTATCGGCACTGATGGCCTCGCGACCACTGCAGGCGGCCCTGACCCTGACGTGGACCGTCGCCGCAGTCGCCGCCATGGCGGTTGCCACACGACGCCGGCTGCGCATGCTCTGGCTCACCGGCGCGGGGCTCATCGTCGCGGTCGTGGTCAAGCTCTTCGCGATCGACCTTGCTGCGTTGTCGGGACTAAGCCGCGTCGTCGCGTTTCTCGGCGTCGGCGCGCTCTTGCTCGTCATCGGCTATGTTGCGCCGCTGCCACCGCAGGCGGCGGAAAGGTTGGCACCGTAGCCATTGGCAACGGTGCCCGCAAGGGTGACACAGCGCCGTGCGCAAGCGCGCCGATCATCCGCCATCGAAGGACGCGAACGGCGCAATCGCCACCGGCCAACCTGCTTGCGTTCATTGTGGTCCATCGTACCGGGACCCCTGCGCGCACGTGCTACACTCGATCGACACGTGAGGTCGCGTCCGTCATGTCCGGCAACACGCTCGGTACGCTTTTTTGCATCACCTCGTTCGGCGAATCGCACGGGCCAGCGATCGGCTGCGTGGTCGACGGCTGCCCGCCGGGCATGGCGCTCGTGGCGAGCGATATCCAGCACGACCTGGATCGGCGCAAACCCGGCACCTCGCGCCATGTGACCCAGCGCCGTGAATCGGACACCGTTGAGATCCTGTCGGGCGTGTTTGAAGACCGGACCACGGGCACGCCGATCGCGCTGCTCATCCGTAACGAGGATGCACGCAGCAAGGACTACGCGAACATGGCCGACACGTTCCGGCCGGGGCACGCGGATTACACCTATTGGCGGAAATACGGTATCCGGGATTATCGCGGCGGCGGGCGGCAGTCGGCACGCGAAACGGCCGTGCGCGTGGCGGCCGGAGCGATCGCAAGGAAGTGGTTGCGCGAACGCTATGGCGTGACCATCCGCGGTCACCTGACTGAGCTCGGCAGCAAACGCATCCCGTTCACGGGCTGGGAGCATGTCGACGCCAATCCGTTCTTTGTCGCCAACGACGCCATCGTGCCCGAGCTCGAAGCCTTCATGGACGCCTTGCGCAAGTCGGGCGATTCCTGCGGCGCGCGTATCGTGGTCGTCGCCGAAGGCGTGCCAGTCGGCTGGGGTGAGCCGGTCTATGGCAAGCTCGACGCTGATCTCGCCGGCGCGATGATGGGCATCAACGCCGTCAAGGGCGTCGAAATCGGCGCCGGATTCGCGTCTATCGCGCAGGCCGGCAGCGCGCACGCCGACGAATTGACGCCGCAGGGTTTCGTATCGAACCACGCCGGCGGCATCCTCGGCGGCATCTCGACCGGGCAGGACATCGTCGTGTCGATCGCGCTCAAGCCGACCTCGTCGATCCGGCTCGACCGGCGCAGCGTCGACAAAGCCGGTAACCCCGTCATCGTCAATACCCACGGCCGGCACGATCCCTGTGTCGGCATTCGCGCGACGCCCATCGCCGAAGCCATGCTCGCCATCGTGCTCATGGACCATGCGCTGCGACACAGGGCGCAGAACGGCGACGTTGTCTGCGCCGGCCCCACCCTTGCCGCACAAGCGCCCCTCGCCAAGGGGACCAACCCACCCGGCGTGAGTGCAATCGACGATCCCGACCCGGACGAGGCCTGAAGGGCGCACGGCCCCTCCGCTAGACCGCCGTCTTGTCGCTCACCTGTGCGGCCGCCGTGCCCCGGGCGAAACGCAGCCGCAGATGGTCGCCAACGGCAGTTTGTGCCGCGTCCTGCACGATGACTCCGGCGGCCGTCATGACGATGCTGTAGCCGCGCTCCAGCACGCCCTGCGGACTGAGGTGTCGAAGCCCCGACTCGAAGCGCGCAAGCTTGTGCGCCAGAGCGCCCAAGTGCTCCCTTGTGCCGCGCTGCCAGCGTTCGCGCACGCGCTCGAGCTCGGCACTCCCCTTGGGAGGCGCCCGCAGCAGACGCGCGAGCGCGCGCCCGAAAACAGCCAATGCCTGCCGGCGCTCCGCCTGCGCCCGTCCGGTAGCGCGGGAGAGGCGCAACGCAAGCGCGCCGAGATGTTCGTGCTGGGCGGCGATCCGATCGGCGGGATGCACCAATCGACGCGACACACCGTCGAGCCGTTGCATGCGTGTCTCGAGTCCGCGCTCCGCCGCGCGGCGCCAGCGCGCGAAGAGCGCCGCGATCTCGGAGCGCAGCGCGGCGCGGTCGACACCAAGCAGCGCCGCGGCTCCCGTCGGCGTGGGCGCGCGCGCATCGGCGACGAAGTCGCAGATCGTGAAATCGGTCTCGTGTCCGACGCCACTGACTATCGGAATGCGGGAGTCGAGCACCGCGCGCGCCACCGACTCCTCGTTGAACACCCACAGGTCCTCGATCGAGCCGCCGCCACGGCAGACGATTAGGACGTCCACTTCGGCGCGCGCATTGGCGCTAGCGATCGCGGCGACTACCTCAGCCGTCGCGGCACTACCTTGAACGGACGCGGGGTAGAGAATGACCGGCAAGGACGGCATCCGACGCGCGAGCGTGGTCAGCACATCGGAAAGCGCCGCGGCGCGCAGCGACGTAACGATACCCACCGCGCGCGGAAATCGCGGCAGGGGGCGCTTGCGCTCCGCGGCGAACCAGCCTGCCGCTTCCAGACGCGCCTTCAGCCGCGCGAATCGCTCATAGAGCGCGCCCACGCCGGCCTGCCGCACCGTCTCGACGTTGAGTTGAAATTCGCCGCGCGCCTCATAGATAGTCGGGGTGGCACGTACCTCGACTTGCATCCCGTCGGCCAGGGCGAAGCCCAGCAGTTGCGCCTTTTGGCGGAAGAGCACGCAGCGGCACTGGGCTTGCGCGTCCTTGAGCATGAAATAGACGTGACCGGAAGCGGCGCGGCTGATGTTCGACACTTCGCCACTTATCCACGCCAGGGCCAGATGGCGCTCGATAAGCAGCCGTGCCGAACTGACCAGCAAGGACACCGGGAGGACGGGAACAGGGTGAGGCGAGGCGTTCATGCCGGGCTTCCGGAGTGGGTTCGACAACGCGGATGCAGCAGGGCAATTGTCCAGGACGTTTATTGAGTGAAATGCGCGCGAATCGCCCCCATTGGTCATTTTGCGGGCCGGGTCGCGATGCCTTGGCGCGTGTCGATTTGCCTAATCAACTTTATGAAATATATGACAAAACCGGCGACGCACATTTAGGCATGTCAGAGAAAATCCTACACTGGGTACGACTTAGCGGCCGAATTTACAAGATACGCACACTTTTATCCACAGATATTGTGGACAATGTTATCGGATCGATGCAGGGCATAGGCCGCAAACCCTTGCTGCATGCGGGCCGCCGCGCATGCCTACCATGCGTGTGGCATAGCGGCCGGTGACGCACCCCACCCCTGCAGTTAGAATGCGAGTTGATGCCCCTTTGTTCATGAACAAAACGCCATGACTGCTGCAGTGCCGCAAACGACGGGCGCCGCGCCGAGTTCGAATTTTCTTCGGCAGATCATTGCCGAGGATCTGCATACCCATAAGTACGCTGGGCGAGTGGTCACTCGCTTCCCGCCGGAGCCCAATGGCTATCTCCATATCGGCCACGCCAAGTCGATCTGCCTGAATTTTGGCCTGGCGGCAGAAAACGGCGGCGTGTGCCATCTGCGCTTCGACGACACCAATCCGGTAAAGGAAGACGTCGAATACGAGGATTCGATCAAGGAGGCGGTGCGCTGGCTGGGCTTTGACTGGGGACCCCATCTCTACTATGCGTCGGATTATTTTGACCGTCTCTACACCTACGCACGCCACTTCATCCGCGCCGGGCTCGCCTACGTCGAGAGCTCCACCCCGGAAGAAATGCGCCGCTTGCGCGGCACGCTGACCGAGCCGGGGCGACCGAGCCCCTACCGCGACCGCCCGGTGGCGGAAAATCTCGACCTGTTCCAGCGCATGAAGGAGGGCGAGTTTCCCGACGGGGCGCACGTGTTGCGGCTGAAGATCGACCTCGCCAGCCCGAACATCAACCTGCGCGATCCGGCCATCTACCGCATCCGCCACACGACCCACCATCGCACGGGCGAGAAATGGTGCGTCTACCCGCTCTACGACTACTCGCATTGCATTTCCGACGCGCTCGAGCGCATCACCCATTCGCTGTGCACGCTCGAGTTCCAGGACCACCGGCCACTCTACGACTGGGTGATCGAGCAGCTGGCAGAGGCCGGACTGCTGCTACGTCCGTTACCGCAGCAATACGAGTTCGCGCGACTTAATCTCACCTACAGCGTGATGAGCAAGCGTAAGCTGATCGAACTCGTCGAGGGAAGACACGTCGATGGCTGGGACGATCCGCGCATGCCGACTCTGGTCGGATTGCGGCGACGCGGCTACACGCCGGAGGCGATTCGCATTTTTGCCGAGCGCATCGGCGTGTCCAAGGCGCACCAGTGGATCGATATCAGCGTGCTCGAGGATTGCCTGCGCGAAGACCTGAACGCGCGCGCGGAACGGCGGATCGCGGTGCTCGATCCGATCAAGCTCGTGATCGACAACTATCCGGCCGATCAGGAAGAGGACTGCTTCGCCCCCAACCACCCGCAACAGCCGGAGCTCGGGCGGCGCGCGCTGCCGTTGACGCGCGAGCTCTGGATCGAACGCGACGATTTCACCGAGGCGCCCCCCAAAGGCTATTTTCGCCTTTCGCCCGGAGCCGAAGTGCGGCTGCGCTACGGCTATATCATCAAGTGCGTCGGTGCCGAGCGCGATGCGCAGGGCAACCTCGTCGCCGTGCACTGCACGTACGATCCGAGCACGCGCAGCGGCACGCCAGGCGCGGAGGCGCGCAAGGTGAAAGGCAACATTCACTGGCTGGCCACGCGTTACGCCCAGGCGGCGGAAGTCCGCCTTTACGATCGCCTGTTCGTGGTGCCGCAACCCGGACGCCTGACGCCGCAGTTCGAGGCAAGCCCGGCCGCGGCGGCCCGGCCTGGCGTTACCACCGGGGACGCGATTTTCGACGACGAGACGCCGTTCGACGAGGCGACGGAGCGCAACTATCTCGACGATCTCAATCCCACTGCGAGGACCACGGTGACGGCGTATGTCGAGTCCGCGCTCGTTTCGGCACCGCGCGAAGCGCGCTACCAATTCGAACGCCACGGCTATTTCATCGCCGATGTCCGTGACCACGACCCGCAACACCCAGTGTTTAATCGTGCCGTAACGCTGCGCGATTCATGGGGCAAGGAGACGCCGGTCAACCGTCGGTAACAGCGGTGGCGGAACCTTCTGCCCCCGCGCCGGCGGAGTTAAGATGGCGCCGTCGGACCATCCGCGGAGGTGTCCATGAAGCGCGTTGTCCTGTTCCTAGTCACCAACCTCGCTGTGATGGTCGTGCTGTCGATCGTCACCAATTTGCTCGGCCTCAACCAGGCGCTCGCGGCCAATGGATTGAATCTCGGCGCGCTGCTGGTCTTCTCGGCAATCATTGGCTTCGGCGGCGCGTTCATCTCCTTGCTGCTGTCGAAGACGATGGCCAGGTGGTCGACCGGGGCCCAGGTCATCACTTCGCCGCGCAATGAAAGCGAAACCTGGCTGCTCTCGACGGTCAAGCGCCTTGCCGACAAGGCCGGCATTAGCATGCCGGAGGTGGCAATCTACGAAGGCGAGGCGAACGCCTTCGCTACCGGCGCGTTCAAGAACTCGGCCCTGGTCGCGGTGTCGACCGGATTGCTCAATGCCATGTCGCGCGAGGAAATCGAGGCCGTGCTGGGCCACGAAATCGCGCACGTATCCAACGGCGACATGGTCACCCTGTCGCTCATCCAGGGTGTCGTCAACACGTTCGTTGTCTTTCTCGCGCGCGTCGTCGGCAGTATTGTCGACAAGACCGTGTTCCGCACCGAGCGTGGTATCGGCCCGGGCTACTACATTACGGTTCTCGTCTGCGAGATCGTGTTCGGCGTGCTGGCCTCGATCATCGTCGCCTGGTTCTCACGCCAACGCGAGTTCCGCGCCGATGCGGGCAGCGCGAAATATCTCGGCACGCCGCAGCCGATGATTCAGGCCCTGGCCCGGCTCGGCGGACTGCCTCCCGGTGAGCTGCCGAAATCGCTGTCCGGCTTCGGCATCACCGACAAGTCTGGATGGATGGCGCTGTTTTCGACCCATCCCCCGATCGAAGCACGTATCCGCGCGCTGCAGGCGCAGGGTTGATCATGGCGGTCGACGCGGCAGCGAAATTCAAGATCGAATTCGAAGCCGGCAATGGCATCTGGAACGACGTGCGTGGCGCGGATGGCGCACTGCTTACCTTCGACAGCGAGGCCAATGCCAGGGCCAAGCTTGCCGAGCTCTATCCGGTCGAGGTGCAGATGGAGCGCTACGGGGGTGGCAAACGCACCCGCGTGATTCGCATACTCACCGACGAGGACGACTGGCCGGCGCGGCCGCGGCAGGGTTAGCCCGCGCGCGGCGGTTACATCGGCGGCACGAGGCCGTTTTTGCCCACGACCACGCGCCCGGCGGTCAGGCTGCCGTCAGGTTGCTTGGCTGCAGTAAGCAGAATGTGCGCTCCGGGAACTAGCATCGCGCGCTCCCCGGGTTCGAAGGTGACGATGGGCACATCTTCCGGCACGACCATCGTCTTCTCGCCGTCCTTGTACTTGAGCGTCACCTGTCGCCCGTGCGTCTGGGTAAGCGTGGCCACCTCGGCGACGGTTGCGTTGGTCATCATGCTGCCCGGCTTCAAGTCCCATGCGTAGTGGCCTTCGCCGCTGCCACGCATCGCCTCCGGAAATACAAGGACTTCGAGTGCGGTCAGCGTTCCGTCCGGCTGCGGCATCGACGCCGCACCGATAAAAGCTCCCTGCTTGATCGCCGCCAGGTCGATCCTGACCACCATCGTAACGCTGTAGTTTTCGGCCAGGGTGACGGCCAGCGTTTCGCCGCCGCGCGAGCGCACCTGCAGATGCAGTCCGTCGAGGGCGACCAGGTCGCCGCGGATGCGTTGCGTTGCCGCGGGCGCCTGCGCCTGCGCCGACCCGCACAGCCACAACAGCGCGCAGAGGAAAAGCGAACTTGCCTGTCTCATGGTCATTACCCCGTTTCGATCGGAGGACAACGTCTTGCACGTCTGACACCAGAGCATCACCCGCCAGTTCCCAAACATCAATCCGCGCCGCCTTATTCCGGGCCCGACGCCGACCCCACCGGGGGGCAGCACGCGGCGCAAGCCGCCAAAACAAACGGCCGACCACCGCGTGAGCGATGGGCGGCCGTCCTGAGCGATTCGGCGGCGTCCCGCGACGCCGGCAAGAGCGGACCTACTTGAGGTGGTTCGACACCAGTTTGGTCATCTCGAACATCGACACCTGCTTCTTGCCGCCAAACACTTGCCTCAACTTGTCGTCGGCATTGATCAAGCGCCTGTTAACCGAGTCCTGCAGCTTGTTCTTCTTGATGTAGTCCCAGATCTTCTTGGTGACTTCGGTGCGCGGCAGCGGCATGCTCCCGACGACCGCGGCCAGCGTAACGGAAGGCGTCATCGCCTTCATGAACGCCGCATTCGGCTTGCGCTTTGCGCCGGTTTTCTTCGCCGCTTTCTTCGGTGCGGCTTTCTTCGCCGGCGCCTTCTTTGCGGGCTTCTTCGCCGACTTCTTCGCTGCCGGTTTCTTGGCAGCTTTTTTCTTTGCAGCTTTCTTGGCAGTAGCCATAGTTCTCCTTCCTGGTGGTTGATCGCTTCGGTGCGACGGCGATGGGTATGGAGTCAGGTCGATCTCCTGTCATCGATCCCATGCTCCATCGGAACAAATATACCGCATTCTCGTCTGTGGGGTGTGCAAATCTGCGCCGATTGCGCCGAGTGGGCGGACCGGCGTTGCGGCAGTGGGAAACGCGCGCGGACCTCCGCCGTGGTCGTCCGCGCCCGCGTGGTCGCCCGAAGGCGGCATCATGCTCCTGCCGCGACAGGGTTTGAGCCTCAGTCCGAAGACGTTGTAACACGCCAGGGCGCCTCGCGGACGCGTAGCGGCGCGACCCGACGCCCGCTTCGAAGGCGGCGTCCGCGCTCGTCCTGGCTCGCCGCGCGACTTCCCCGTGCCGGGGGAAATCGCCGATAATGGCGCTGCCTCGCCCGCTATACCGCCGCCTTGAACATCGCCGATCTGCGCCGGGAATACCACCGCGCATCGCTCACCGAAGCCGACGTCGATCCCGACCCGCTGCGTCAATTCCAGACCTGGCTGCATGAAGCCGTGCAGGCCGCGGTGCCCGAGCCGACGGCGATGACCCTGGCGACGGTCGCTGGCGACGGCACACCTTCCGCGCGCATCGTGCTGCTCAAGGGTGTCGACCCCGGCGGATTCATTTTCTTCACCAACTACGAAAGTCGCAAGGGAACCGAGCTCGACGCCCACCCCACGACTGCACTGCTGTTCCACTGGGTGGAGTTGGAGCGGCAAATCCGTATCGAGGGTGTTGCGGCTCGGGTAAGCGCGAAGGAATCGGAGACCTACTTCGCCACGCGCCCCTTGGCCTCGCGCATCGGCGCATGGGCTTCGCCGCAAAGCCGCGCCATTCCCAGCCGCGAGTGGCTCGAGCAGGAGGTAGCCGCTACGCGCCAGCGTTTCGCCTCGCAAGGGGAAAGCCTTCCCCCGCCGCCGCACTGGGGCGGCTACCGAGTCGCGCCACGCGTCATCGAGTTCTGGCAGGGGCGCGCGTCGCGACTCCACGATCGCCTGCGCTACCAACGCGACGGACCCCTCTGGCGCCTCGAACGGCTGGCGCCTTGAACGCCGCCGGCGCGCGGCACTCGCGGACGCTGCCGGCATTGATCGCGCTGGGCATACTCAATCACACGGTCCTTACCGGCAGTCGCGTCACCGTTTCGCTTTATGCGCTCTCGCTCGGAGCGTCGCCGCTTACAGTCGGCACACTGATGGGACTCTACTCGTTCCTGCCGATGTGGCTCGCGGTTGCCGCCGGGCGACTGTCCGACCGCATCGGCGTGCGGCGCCCCATGCTCGCCGGTTCGTGCGGGCTGGTGCTCGCGGCAATGCTGCCACCGATCTTTCCGGGACTGGCGGCGCTATTCGCCACCACCTCCCTCATCGGGGTTTCCTTCATGCTGTTCCAGGTCGCCGCACAGAACGCAACCGGCGCGATCGGGCCGCCGGAGGAACGCGCCCGGAACTTTACCCTGTTGGCACTCGGTTATTCCGTATCGAGCTTTGCCGGTCCGCTCATCGCCGGCGTGCTCATCGACCACACCAGCTTTGTCACCACGTTCCTCACCCTTGCCCTGTCGCCGCTGCTGCCGGCATTCCTTCTCGCCCGCGGGGCCCTCGCGTTGCCGCATCCGCATGCAACGCAGCGGCGAACGACGTCGGGCATCGCGGAGCTGTTCCGCAATCGCCAACTGCGGCGGGTGTTCATCGTCAATGCGCTGCTGTCAATGGCCTGGGACCTGCACGCGTTCTTCATCCCGGTCTATGGGGCGAAACTGCGACTCTCGGCTTCACTCATCGGCACCATCCTGGCCGCATTCGCCGCGGCGACGTTCGTTGTACGCCTTGTGATGCCGTGGATCGCGCGCCGATTATCGGAGTTCGAAGTGTTGACCGCGGCACTGTTCGTGGCCGGAGCCGCCTACGCCTTGTTTCCGTTCGTGGACAGCGCCGGACCGTTGATGGCGCTGTCGTTTACGCTCGGGTTGGCTCTCGGCAGCGGACAGCCGATGGTCATGTCGCTGCTGCACGGCGCCGCGCCGGCGGGCCGGATGGGGGAAGCGGTCGGGGTGCGCCTGTCGATCATCAACGCCTCGACCTTTGCCGTGCCGCTGCTGTTCGGCGCGATCGGCTCGTCAGTCGGAATCGGGCCGGTGTTCTGGCTCGTCGGTGGCGCCCTTGCCGGCGGCGGCTTCTTCGCGCGCCGCGGCTGACGTGCTTCAGGCCTTCAGGCGCTCGCCAAATTCCTTCTTGAACTTGGCGAGTTTCGGCGCGACGACAAATTGGCAGTAGGGCGCCCGGCCGTTGCGCTCGAAGTATTCCTGGTGATAGCCCTCGGCGGGATAGAAAGGCGCCGCGTCGGCGAGCTCGGTGACGATGGGTCCGGGCCACTGCTTATGCGCCGACAGCTCGGCGATGACGGCCTGCGCGTCCGCGCGCTGCTCGGGCGTCTGGCAGAAGATCACGGACCTGTACTGGGTCCCGACGTCGTTGCCCTGGCGGTCCTTGGTCGTCGGGTCATGAATGGCAAAGAAAACCCGCAGCAGGTCGCGAAAGCTAAGCTCAGCCGGATCGAAGGTTATGCGCGCCACCTCGGCGTGTCCGGTCCCTCCACTGCAGACGTCGTCGTAAGTCGGATTGGCGACATGGCCCCCGGCGTAGCCGGACTCAACCGCGTGCACGCCGCGCAGGCGGTCGAATACCGCTTCGAGGCACCAGAAACAACCACCGCCGAGCACGGCAATTTGGGTCGGGGAGGAGTCCTGCATCTTGGGTCTCCGCATCAGGTCGGACACAACGAGGGCATAGCGCCGTTTGGACGCCTTGCAGCGCCTCCGCTTGCCCCTGGTCCATGGCTACCGTTTCCCGAAGCGCCATCCCGGCGATGCGATAATCGCGCGTAGAGGTCACCGATGCTCTCGCCCATCATCGCTTTCATCTCGTTCCTTCGCCGACTATGGCATCGCCTGATGGGCGTCGACATCAACCGTACCGCGGCGAGCCTGGCGTTCACGACGCTGCTCGGCCTTGTGCCGTTGTTCACGGTGGCCTTCTCCTACGTCTCCCGGTTCCCGCTTTTTGACCGTTTCCAGAGTGCCCTCGAAGGCCTTCTGGTGCGCTCTTTCCTTCCCAGCAGCGGCCTCGCCGTTCGCCACTACTTGAACGAGTTCATCACCAAGTCCGCCGAGCTCAAAGGCGTGAGCATCGTCTTCGTCGTGGTCACCGCGGTATTGCTCGTGGCCCAGGTGGATACCGAGATCAACACGATCTGGGGCGCGCGCGCGCCGCGTTCGCTTGCACGCCGTGTTTTCATCTACGTGCTCGGATTCACGGCGGGGCCGATCCTCATCGGTGCGGCGGTCTACTTTACCAACTGGGTGATCGAGCAATCGGTCGCGGCGACGTCGATCGGGTACCAGGCCCTCGACTTGTTGCGCGCGCCTTTGGTGCTGCTCGTCGACTGGGCCGCATTCACCGTCATCTACGCGTTCGTTCCCGCACGGCGGGTACCGTTTCGACTCGCGCTTGTCGGCGGCGCACTGGCTGCACTGGCATTCGAAGTCGCGAAGCGCGGATTTGCGTTCTACATCACGCATGTGCAGACCTACCAGATGGTTTACGGCGCGCTGGCGGCGCTGCCCCTTTTTCTCGTCTGGATCTACCTCTCCTGGGCAATCGTGCTCGTCGGCGCGGCAATCACGGCAACGCTTGCCGACAGCGCAGACGGTACGCAGGCGAGCGACCCGGCGCTTCTTGCCGAATCGAGGCCGCCAAGTTAGAGTGCACGCTTCGCGTCGACGGAGTATTACCTCGTGTGGTCGCTCATCCAAGCAGCGGGCTGGCCGATTTGGCTGCTGATCTTCGCGTCGGTTGTTGCGCTGGCATTGATTCTGGAGCGACTGTGGTCGCTGCGGCAGAGTGTGGTCGCTCCGCCAGGCATGGTCGATAAGGTGCTTGCGGAGTACAAGCATGGCGGGGTTACGACCGAACTGCTCGCCAAGACCGCGCGTCGCGGACCGCTCGGGCGCGTGCTTGCCACCGGCCTCGCCAACCTGAAAAGCCCCCGACCGGTGATGAAAGAGGCGATCGAGGAGGTCGGGCACATGGTAACGCACGACCTCGAGCGGTTCCTTACGCCACTGGGAACGATCGCGGCGATGGCGCCGCTGCTCGGCCTCTTCGGCACGGTAGTCGGCATGATCGAGATTTTCGGTTCGCAAAGCGCCGTCGGATCGAACCCGACCCAGCTCGCGCACGGCATCTCCGTCGCGCTCTACAACACCGCGTTCGGCCTGATCGTGGCGATACCGAGCATGATCTTCTATCGCTATTTCCGCGCCAAGGTCGACGGCCTGACGCTGGAAATGGAACAGCAGGCGACCAAGCTCGTCGAGCTCGCGCACGGCGAACGCAGCTAGCCTCGCAACAATCGCCAAGCCATGAATCTGCGCGCCGGTCGTACCCGGGAAGAACCGGAAATCAATTTCATTCCCCTCATCGACGTGCTGCTCGTCATCCTGATCTTTCTGATGGTGACGACAACCTACCAGCGCGTTGCGGAGTTGCAGATCACGCTGCCCGAGGCCAGTGCCGATCCGATGCAGCAGCGGCCCAAGGAAATAAACGTCGGCATCGATGTCCAGGGCCGCTACGTGATCGACAAGGACGTCTTCCAGTTCACCAACGTGGCCGCGCTTGCCGATGTGCTCAAGCGCGCCGCGGGAGACGCCAAGGACCCCGTGGTCATCATCAACGCCGACGCCAATGCAACGCACCAATCGGTAATCCACGTGATGGAAGCCGCCCGGCAGGCGGGTCTGATACACATCACTTTCGCGACGCAAACGCCGGCCAAATGATCGATCCCGCGCCGGATGCGGGAGCGACGCGGCATTAGACCGTGGCCTTCTCCGACCGCCTCGTCGCCGCTTGGTACGCGCCGGGGCTCACGCCGCTAACCGCGGCACTGTTACCACTGTCCTTTCTCGCCGGTGTGACCATCGCCGTGCGGCGCTGGGCCTATCGGCGCGGCCTGCTGCGCAGTGCCACTCTGCCGGTGCCGGTGGTGGTGGTGGGCAGCATCGTCATCGGCGGGGTGGGCAAGACGCCGCTGGTGCGCGCGCTGTGCGCCGCGCTCCTGCAGCACGGCCGGCGGCCCGGTGTCGTCAGCCGCGGTTACGGTGGCCGCAATCGCGTGCCGCGCGCGGTCGCGTCCGGCGACAATCCCGCCGAAGTAGGCGACGAGCCCTTGCTCATCGCCGCCGACGCGACGCCGGTCTGGATTGGGCGCGACCGCGTCGCCGCGGCGCGGGCACTTCTCGCGGCGCATCCGAATTGCGACGTGATCGTTGCCGACGACGGACTGCAGCATTACGCGCTGCAGCGAAACTTCGAGATCGCGGTGATCGACGAGGCGCGCGGCATCGGCAACGGTTGGATGCTTCCCGCCGGCCCGCTGCGTGAACCGCGCCCGCGCCTCGCACACGTCGACGCGCGGGTGTACCTCACTGCAGGCGACCCGGCTACATCGAAGCGCGACGAGTCCGGACAAGACACGGTGATGCGCTACGAACCATTGCCGTGGCGAAACCTGGTGCGATCGGACGCACCGGCCGATCCGAACGACTGGCGCGGGGGCACCGTTCACGCCGTCGCGGGCATCGGCAATCCGCAGCGTTTTTTCGATCTGCTGCGTCGTCTGGGGCTCGATCCGATCTGTCACGCGTTCCCCGATCACCACCACTACCTACCCGCGGAGATCGAGTTCCCTGACGCGACGGTCATACTGATGACCGAGAAGGATGCGGTAAAATGCGCCGCGTTCGCCGATGGTCGCTGCTGGTATCTGCCGATCCGGGCACGCATCGAACCGGCGCTCGTCGCGCGCCTGGAAGGGGCTATCCGTGGACGCCAAGCTGCTTGAAATTCTCGTCTGCCCGGTGACCAAGGGTCCGCTGCTCTATGATCGACAGCGGCAGGAACTGATCTCCAAGCCGGCGCGGCTTGCCTACCCGATCCGCGATGGAATTCCGGTGATGCTCGAGGAGGAGGCACGCAGGCTCGAGCCGTCCGAATACGAGTGAGCTGCAGGCGTGGCCTTCACCGTCCTCATTCCGGCGCGCTTCGCATCCACGCGGCTGCCGGGCAAGCCGCTGCTCGATATTATGGGCAAGCCCATGGTGGTCCGCGTCGCCGAACGGGCGCGGGCGAGCGGCGCGGAACGAGTGGTCATCGCCACCGACGATGAGCGCATCCGCGCGGCAGCGGCGGCGCATGGCATCGAGGCGGTGCTCACCCGCGGCAAGCATGCGACCGGCACCGATCGCCTGGCGGAAGCCGCGATCGAGCTCAAGCTCGACGACAAGACAATCGCGGTCAACGTGCAGGGCGACGAGCCGTTGCTCGAACCCGCGCTTATCCGCGACGTCGCCGACGAATTGCGTGCGCATGCCGACGCCTCGATTGCAACGGCTTGCCACCCGATCGTGGACCCGGAAGAGGCATTCAATACCAACGTGGTCAAGGTCGTACTCGATCGCGCCGGCTATGCCCTTTACTTCAGCCGGGCGACGATGCCCTGGGCGCGCGACGCGTTCGCGAGGACGCACGCCGAGCTGCCGCTCGGTTTGCCGATGTACCGGCATTACGGGCTGTATGCCTACCGGGTGGCTTTTCTGCGCCACTACCCGGCGCTCGCACCGTCCCAGATCGAGCGCTTCGAAGCATTGGAGCAGCTGCGGGCGCTGTGGCATGGACACCGCATCGCCGTGCGTATCACCAAGGGCACGCCCGCACCGGGCGTCGACACGCAGGAAGATCTCGACCGGGTCCGCGCGCTCTACGCCGCGGGCAAGGTTTGACCGCGCGACGCAATGACGCGAGAATCCGTGCACAAGTAGTTAATTCTCTCCTTTTCAACCGTTTCCGATGCGACTCATCCTGCTTGGCCCGCCTGGCGCGGGCAAGGGCACGCAGGCCCGCTACATCTGCGACGCCTACGGGATCCCGCAGATCTCGACCGGGGACATGCTGCGGGCGGCGGTGAAGGCGGGATCTGATCTGGGCGTCGCAGCGCGCAAAGTGATGGATGCCGGCGGTCTGGTCTCCGACGAGATCATGATCGGTCTGGTGCGCGACCGGCTGCGCGAGCCCGATTGCCGCAACGGCTATCTATTCGACGGCTTTCCACGCACGATTCCGCAGGCCGACGCGCTGCGCGACGCTGGCGTGGCGCTCGACTATGTGCTCGAAATCGACGTTCCTGACTCAGTCATCGTCGAACGCATGAGCGGACGGCGCGTCCATGTTGCCTCGGGGCGAACCTACCACCTGATTTACAACCCGCCGAAGGTTGCCGGCTGCGACGACGTGACCGGCGAGGCATTGATTCAGCGCGAAGACGACAAGGAAGAAACCGTCAAGAAGCGCCTCGCGGTTTATCACCTGCAGACCAAGCCGCTCGTCGCCTATTACCAGCAGTGGGCGGCACGCGATCCCGCCGCGCCCAAGTACCGCAAGGTCGACGGCACTGGCACAGTCGACGCCGCCCGGACCGCTTGTCTGGCGGCGCTCAGAGCCTGCCCTTAGTCGCGTCCGTCCCATGCGCAAGCGCAATGCCTTCTATGCCCAGTCCGGCGGAGTGACTGCTGTCCTCAACGCCACGGCCTGCGGCGTGATCGAGACCGCGCGCCGACACCGCGATCGTATCGGCAAGCTCTACGCGGGACGCAACGGCATCATCGGCGCGCTTACCGAGGACCTGATCGATACCGGCCGCGAGCCGGCGCGATCAATTGCCGCACTCAGGCACACACCCGCGGGCGCGTTCGGCTCGTGTCGCTACCAGCTCGCAAGCATCGACAAGGACCGCGGTCAGTACCAGCGACTGATCGAGGTTTTCCAGGCGCACGACATTGGCTATTTCTTCTACAACGGCGGCAACGATTCCGCCGATACCTGTCTCAAGGTGTCGCAGATTTCGCAGCGCATGGGCTATCCGCTGATCGCGGTTCATGTACCGAAGACGGTCGACAACGACCTCGCCGTCACCGACTGCTGCCCCGGCTTCGGATCGGTCGCGAAATATGTCGCGACGTCGATGCGCGAAGCGGCGTTCGATGTGGCGTCGATGGCAAAGACTTCGACCCGGGTCTTCGTGCTGGAAGTGATGGGACGCCATGCCGGTTGGATCACGGCCGCGGTGGGCCTGGCCGACGACCTGCACACACCGATTCCGCTGCTGCTGTTGTTTCCCGAGATACCCTTCGACGAGTCGGTGTTCCTCGCCCAAGTCGATGCGAAGGTCAAGCGCTTCGGCTACTGCTGCATCGGTGTTTCCGAGGGCCTGCTCAACGCGGAAGGCAAACTGCTTGCCGAAGCCGGAACGCGCGACGCCTTCGGGCACGCCCAGCTGGGAGGCGTTGGACCGCTCATTGCAATGCTGATCAAGGATCGCCTCGGCCACAAGTACCACTGGGCGGTGGCCGACTACTTGCAGCGTGCGGCTCGACATCTCGCGTCGAAGACCGATCTCGAGCAGGCCTATGCCGTCGGCGTCGCCGCGGTGCGGGCCGCGCTCGCGGGCAGGAACGCGGTGATGCCCGCCATCGTACGCACCTCGGACAAGCCCTACCGCTGGAAAATCGAGGTCGCGCCGCTGGAGCGTGTGGCGAACGTCGAAAAGAAACTGCCGCGCGATTTCATCAGCGCCGACGGCTACGGCATCACCGCCAAGGCACGCCGCTACCTGTCGCCGCTGGTGCGCGGCGAGGATTACCCGCCGTTCAAGGATGGATTGCCGCACTACGTGCGGCTGAAGAATGTTGCCGTTGCGAAGAAGCTGGCCGCCGGGTTCGAGCTTTAGAGTGCGGTTTCGGCGCCGGCTATCTTGGCGGTTTTGGGGGGGATGCCATGTCAGGCCGGGCGTGGCCTTCGTTTCTGCGCTTCGCGCGGTGGGCCGTTTGATAGCGGGGCTAAGAATGCCCGAATGCTAGAATGACGCGTGAGATGGCCATTCCTTATTCTGGCAATTCCTGTGATGGCCTTGGCATCGATCGCGGCCCGCGCGCAGACCTACACGTTTGATCCGCTCCACGCGCAAGACGGGCAGCAAATTCAAGTCAATGCCACTTGGGCGCTTAGTGGCAATTTCGTCGCTACCAAGTCGGTGACCGTATCTGGAAGTTCGGTTGCGATTCAATTCGTTCAGGATGGTCTGAACCTTTCTCCGAATCCAGTGTTCATTACGTCGTCGATAGACACGCCACCGTTATCGGCCGGCATCTACACCTTCACCATTACCTGGACACCAGACCCGTCGGAGTACCCCGGACCTCCTCTGGTGCCGCAGGTGTTCACCATTGCGGTCCGCGGCCTAGCTTCCGGTCCAGCGACCGTGCCCGGCCTGTCCGTGGTCGGCGTCGCGTCGCTTGTGCTCTTGCTGACCGTCGCCGGGTGCGGCGCCCTTCGCCGCCGCTTAATCTGATGGCCGAGAAACGTCTCGAACATCCGCGCGGTGCCGTCCGGCTTGCCAAGCGGATCGGCGATATGGCAACGGTCCAAGACTGACCCAGCGCCGTTGAGGGGATCGGCTCGACTTTACCCACCGGGCACTGGCAAAATAGCGTGCTTTTCCGGTTCCGCGCCGCGGCTTCAACGCAGGCAGCGGATGCCAGGATGACCGGGCTCGTGCATTGGGGTCGAAAGCCGCCGCGCGCGGCCCGGATAAAAAATCTTTGCCACGTCTTTGAGGGGATGTCATGTCACACGCACTCGTATTCGCGCTCGTTTGCGCGGTCGCCGCACTGGTGTACGGCATCTGGTCGATTAGCTGGATCCTGGCCAAGCCAGCCGGCAACCCGCGGATGCAGGAGATTGCCGCAGCTATCCAGCAGGGGGCGCAGGCCTATCTCAACCGCCAATACACGACCATCGGCATCGTCGGCTTCATCCTGCTCGTGGTGATCTGGTTGTTCCTCGGCGGCGCCACGGCGGCCGGCTTCGCGATCGGAGCCGTGCTTTCCGGATTGACGGGCTACGTGGGCATGAATGTGTCGGTTCGCGCCAACGTGCGCACTGCGGAAGCGGCACGTACCGGTCTTAAGGAAGCGCTCACCATTGCCTTCCGCGGCGGCGCCATCACCGGCATGCTGGTCGTGGGCCTCGGCCTACTGGGTGTTGCCGGTTTCTACTGGTTCCTCACGCAGACCGGAACACCGGGTCCCGACGCGACGAACGAAGGGCTGCATACCGTCATTCAGCCGCTTGTCGGCCTTGCCTTCGGGGGTTCCTTGATCTCGATCTTCGCCCGCTTGGGCGGAGGCATCTTCACCAAGGGCGCCGATGTCGGCGCGGACCTGGTCGGCAAGGTGGAAGCCGGCATACCGGAAGACGATCCGCGTAATCCCGCGGTCATCGCCGACAACGTCGGCGACAACGTGGGCGACTGCGCCGGCATGGCCGCCGACTTGTTCGAGACCTATGCGGTGACCCTTGTCGCGACCATGCTGCTCGGCGCGCTGCTGCTCAAGGATAGCGCTGTCGCCGCGGTCACGTATCCGCTCGCTCTCGGCGGCTTCTCCATCCTGGCTTCGATCGTAGGCACGTTCTGCGTCCGGGCCCGGCCGGGGGGCAAAATCATGAATGCGCTCTATCGCGGGCTGTTGGTCGCCGCCGTGCTCTCCGCAATCGGGTTCTGGTTCATCACCGACGGGATGATGGGCGACCTGATCGTGGCGCACCCGGAATTCACGATCGTGAGGCTCTGGGGCGCGGGCCTGATCGGCCTGGCCCTGACGGCAGCGCTGGTCGTAATCACCGAGTACTACACCGCGACGGAGTACAAGCCCGTCCGCCACATCGCCGAAGCATCGACCACCGGACACGCGACCAATATCATTGCCGGCCTGGGCGTGTCGATGAAATCGACGGCGTGGCCGGTGCTCTCGGTGTGCGTCGCCATCCTCGCCTCGTACTGGCTCGCGGGCCTCTATGGCATTGCCATCGCCGCCACCGCTATGCTGTCGATGACCGGTATCATCGTCGCGCTCGATGCGTACGGACCCATCACCGACAATGCGGGCGGCATCGCCGAAATGGCGGGGTTGCCCGAATCGGTACGCGCGATCACCGATCCGCTCGACGCGGTCGGCAATACGACCAAGGCGGTGACCAAGGGTTACGCGATCGGCTCGGCGGGGCTCGCCGCGCTGGTACTGTTCGCAGACTATACGCACGCGCTCGACACGGCGAACCTCAGCGTGTCGTTCGATCTGTCCGACCGCATGGTGATCGTCGGACTGTTCATCGGCGGCTTGATCCCGTACCTGTTCGGCGCGATGGCGATGGAGGCCGTCGGCCGCGCCGCCGGCGCGGTAGTCGTCGAGGTACGCCGCCAATTCAAGGAAATCCCGGGCATCATGGCAGGCACTGCGAAACCGGCATACGGCGTCGCTGTCGACATGCTGACCAAGGCGGCGATCAAAGAGATGATTGTTCCGTCGCTGCTGCCCGTGCTCGTGCCGGTGGTCGTCGGACTGGCGCTCGGGCCGACCGCGCTGGGCGGTCTGCTGATGGGAACCATCGTGACCGGATTGTTCGTCGCGATTTCGATGACCACCGGGGGCGGCGCCTGGGACAATGCCAAGAAATACATTGAGGACGGCCACTTCGGCGGCAAAGGTTCCGACGCCCACAAGGCCGCGGTGACCGGTGACACGGTGGGTGACCCATACAAGGACACCGCCGGGCCCGCGGTCAATCAG
>Ga0302324_100008280_pt1 | contig 21981 bp, 16 predicted proteins | sample Palsa_T0_1_FD_201949 | JGI IMG/M metagenome (GOLD analysis project Ga0302324, IMG submission 201949) | Peat permafrost microbial communities from Stordalen Mire near Abisko, Sweden - Palsa_T0_1 | ecosystem: Environmental > Terrestrial > Soil > Palsa > Peat permafrost | place: Sweden: Abisko...
AATCAATTGGAGTGGTTCATGACGGCCGGCGCGCTGAAAGAACTGTTCTAACCGGCGCCGAAGGCGCAGGGCGTGGGAGCGCACTATGGTGTCTGCGGCGGAATCGTAATCGGGTTTTCTCCCGAAAACTTCAACACCGATATGCTGTTCGCTGAGACTCTGGCCTCTGCCCTCGAACATTGCGATGCAGATATAGAGCAGGAATTTGGAGAGCTGCGGAGAGCGGATAAATTCAGGAGTTGCCAGGATGCGCTGCAGGAGCAAATAGCGAGGATCTGCCTCCCAAACTGCCTGGGCGACCGTCTCTATTTCCGTCTCCTCGATCGATAACCTGCTTGTCATGACGCTTCACCACCCCCGTTTCACCTCTAATTTAAATTTCAAACCTTTACAAAACCGTGAATCACCTGATTTCACCTCCCCTTGGTCTCGCTGTTGCCCAGCGCGTCAACCCCCTTTCATTGCTTTCGCCAGCATGAAAGCACAAAGAATCACCGAGAAATCACTGAAATTCTCTCCGCTCGCTTGAGTAGATTCACGAAGGCGAGAGGGTCGTTGTTCGTCCTGGTCAATTTCCTGGCGGCCGATCGCCCCAAACCGCGCCCCAATAGCTCGACCAGCGCGGAGTCTCGAAAACCGGAACATTAACGGAACATGAATTACGGAGGCTGTGAGAATGCGGATGATGAATTGGTGGGCGAGGATCTTGTGTGCAGCAGCAATGGTGCTGGCGCTGTCCTCGCCTCTTGCCGTGGCACAAGAGACGGGCGCCAGTATCAATGGAACAGTGCGAGACAGCACCGGAGCGGTGGTCAACAATGCGGAAGTAACAGCAACGGATACGGCGACCAACGCTCGTGTAACGCAACAATCGCAGAGCGGCGGCGAGTACACCTTGCTTAATCTGCAGCCCGGTACGTATACGCTCAACGTGACGGCTCCCGGCTTTAGCAGATACGAGCAGACCGGCATATTGCTCAACCTTAACCAGCACGCCACGCTGGACATCTCTCTCCAGCTAGGAAGCACCCAGCAGCAAGTCGTTGTCGACGCCGATGTCACCAGCCTGGACACTACTTCCGCCACGCTGAACAGTGAGGTCACGGGCGAATCCATCAGCAACCTCCCGCTCAATACGCGCGAGTCCTACTCGCTACTGGAGATGGTGCCAGGATTCTTTGGATCGATCGGCAACGACTACAACGCTGTCGGCTATTCAATTGACGGAGGCGACGCGAGCTACGGAGACATACTTGTAGACGGTACTCCGGCAGGCTTTCCGACTGTGAATGGAGTTCAAGGTGTAGGCATCTTTCCTTCAGTGGACGCCATCGGCGAATTCCGCCTTCTAGCGCAAGACTACCCCGCCGAGTTCGGGCGATCGCTGGATGGGCTTCTGAACGTCGTCTTCAAGTCCGGCACCAACAAGTTTCACGGAACCGGGTTTGAGTTTATCCGCACTTCAAATATGGATGCAAACGACTTCTTTTCCAATCTGAACAAGGTGCCACTGCCAAATTTTCATCGAAACCAATTTGGCGGCATCCTGGACGGACCGATTTACAAGGACAAGACATTTTTCCTGATTTCCACCGAACTGCTTCTCCAGAACCAATTCCAGTCGCTCACTACGACCGTACCAACACTACTGCAACGGACCGGAGATTTCTCTCAGACTTACGGCCCCAATGGCAGCCCCGTGGTGATCTACGACCCGTATACCACGACCCTTGATCCAGCTACCGGCAACTACACCCGGACCCCATATCCAGGGAACGTAATCCCAGTCTCAGACCAGAGCAAGGTTGCTCAGAACGTCATGAAATACTTCCCTCTGCCAAACGTCCCCGGCAATCCGACTACGAATGCCAACAATTACTATGCGAACGGCAGCACCATCGAGCAGACCATCTCCTGGGATGTGCGCGTGGATCATACCATCAGCGACAGGCAAAAGGTCTTCGGGCGCTATTCAAACCGCTATTACGACAGTGATCCTGGTCCTTTATTTCCCGCCGCCGATGCGGTTGGCGAGGGGTTGATCAACGGCGAAGACTTTTCCCGTGGTATCACGGCCGGGTATACGGCAACTGTGAATCCGCGGGCGATCTTTGACGCCCGTCTGGGGTTCGCTCGCACCCTCTATAACTATCTGAACAATAGCCTTGGCTTTCAAGACTCCGTACTTGGTCTGCCTTCGAGCATCGACGCGGCTTCTGGGGTCACACCTCTATTTCCGCAAATGGACCCGGCCGGATACGACGGCCTGGGAAACAGTGGCGAGCGCCACAATGCATTCATGTCGTACTCCCTTTTGTCATCCCTCACCCTGGAACGCGGCAAGCATATCTTCAAAATGGGATTTGATGGCCGGATGATCCGCGTGAACGACAATGAGGCTTCCTACGGGGCTGGCGGGTTCACCTTTGGGACCAATTGGACGCAGGGGCCCAATCCGAACGCAGCAAGCACGTATGCCGGCAACGGGCTTGCATCGATGCTGATCGGCATGGGCACGGGCTATATGATTCAGGACTACAAGGACGTTGCGACACAAAGCTACTATTTCGCCGAGTACCTGCAGGATGATTGGCGCGTCACGCCGAAGCTCACCCTCAATTTGGGGATCCGCTACGACCTCGACTCGCCCCGCACAGAACGCTTCAACCGCATGAACTATTTCGATCCGACGGTCGCTTCACCGCTGGCGACCGCTATTCCAGGGTTGACCGGTGGGCTAGAGTTTGTGGGTGTGGATGGACATAGCCGTCATCAGTATCACGTGGACTGGAACAACTTTGCTCCGCGGGTGGGCTTTGCCTACGCGGCGACCCCTTCGACGGTAGTGCATGGCGGCTTCGGACAAGTCTATGGCGCCTCGACCCAGGAGGCCGCCGGCACCGTCGGCCCTTACGGTTGGAGAGTACAGACGAACTGGGTGGAGTCGCTTGATGGGATCACGCCCTACCAGTGTCCTACGACTGGCCCTTGCCTGGGCGGTAATCTCGATAATCCGTTTCCTCAGGGATTTCCTACGCCGCCGGGTTCAGCCGATGGTCTCCTCACTGGCGTAGGAAGCGATTTGGAAGGCGTTTTACAGCGAGATGCCACGCCCTTTTCGCTGCAGTGGAACCTTGACGTGCAGCAAAAACTACCGTTTGGATTGATCGGCGATATTGCCTACGTCGGTAATCGTGGACGCCAACTTATCCAAAGCGGCGAGGGCGGGATGGACCTGGACCAACTTCCGTCTTCTGACCTCTCTCTGGGTTCGGCGTTGAATGCGTCTGTCGCAAACCCTTTCTACGGCTCCATCACCACAGGCTCCCTGGCGGCTCAGACGACTTCACGCGAGCAGTTGCTCCTAAAGTACCCGCAGTGGTTGGAAATGTGGCCATTGCGCGAACAGGGAGGCAATTCCCAGTATGACGGACTGCAAATAACCGTGAATAAGCGTCTCTCGTCAGGAGTGCAATTGCAGGGCTCCTATGTGTTGTCGAAGAACTTTTGGAATGGCACCACTCACCAGGATACCTTTCACCCCATGGCCGACTATGCAATTGCCTCGCAGGATATTCATCAGCGCTTTGTCATGAGCTACATCTATCAGCTGCCATTCGGACGTGGGCGGATGTTCGGAAGCCACATTACATCATGGGAAGATTCAGTGCTTGGTGGCTGGCAGATCAATGGCATCACAACGCTTCAGGGTGGCAATCCGCTGCAGATCGACGCGAGCAACACTCTTTCGAGTTTCAATTTTCAGACGCTGTATGCCGATACCAACTTCCAGAATGCGTCCTATTCTGGCTCTGTGAAGAAGCGTTATAACAAGTACTTCAATACCGCCGATTTCAGCCAGCCGGCAGCTTTCACGCTCGGCAACGGGCCGGCCTATTACAACCATCTACGTGGGCCGGGACTGGATAACACCGACTTCTCGCTTTTCAAGGAATTCAACCCTCTCGAAAAGCTCAAGGCACAGTTTCGAGCCGAAGCATTCAACGTCTTCAACCACCCCGAGTTCAGTAATCCAAATACCAGCGTGACCAGTTCGAGCTTTGGCGAGATCACCTCGCAGGCGAACTCGCCGCGGCAACTTCAGTTCGGTCTGAAGCTCTTGTTCTAATCACGATGGCGCGGGGTCGAGGAGGCTCTACCCCGCACCGTAGCCTCAATAGCGATCCGGTGCGAAACGCCGGAGAAAATGGAGTCGTTTCCCCAATATGTCCTGGATGAGTAAATCCGCCCATTTTGTAACCCTGTTTGCACTCGCGCTTACATCCTATTCGGTGGCAGAAGCCCAGAATGACGGCTCGGCTGCCACCAAAGGACCGATTGTTGTGCTGATCACGATCGATGGTTTCCCTGCACGCGCGCTCGAAGACCCGCGGCTGCCCATGCCTACACTTCGCATGCTTGAGGCCAACGGAGCACATGCCGATGCCATGCAGCCGATCAACCCCACTGTTACCTGGCCGAATCATACGGCACTGATTACAGGCGTGAATGCAAGTGCGCATCATGTCATGGCGAATGGGCTCATAACCTTTCCCGCCGATGGCGCGGCGCCCACGATCAAGCCATGGGTGCCTAAAGACGACCTGGTGCATGCACGCACGCTCTACGACGCCGCTGCTGAGCAGGGTATGACGACCGGCCAGGTAGACTGGGTCGCAATCTACGGCGCAAAGAATGTACGCTGGGAGTTCGGCGAGCGGCCAAGCGTAGACAGTCCGATCGCACGAGACCTGATCGCGCAGAAACTGGCTACCGAACAGGAAATTGCAACCTTCGGAGAGAAGAGCACCCCGGCATGGCGCGACCATCTCTGGACCGATGCAGCGATCGACATCCTCACCCGGCATACGCCCAACCTGCTGCTATTCCACCTGCTCGAAACAGACACTCTCCAGCACGCGTATGGAACACTGACTCCAGCGGCCTACGCGGCATATGCATATGCCGACGACTGCATCGCGCGCGTTGTGAATGCGGCACGCGACGCCGGTCTTCTCGATCGCACTACATTCATTCTTACCTCCGACCACGGCTTTGCAAACTTCACGCAGACGATCAGCCCCAATGTGGTACTTGTTCAAAAGAAACTCTTGCAGATGCAGAACGGAGCCTATAAAGGCAATGTCTGGTTCATGCCTGAGGGCGGCACGGCCTCCTTATATATCCGCGATGATTCCAAGCGTGCCGCGATTATCCAGGAGATAAAAGCCGATCTTGCAGACACGCCCGGCATTGCCGGCATCTTCACAAACCAGGAAGCGCAGAAATTCGGTATCCCCGCACTTGGTTCAACAGATCAGGCACCTGATCTTTATTTGGCTGCGAAGCCGGGGTATGCCTTCACTGGCGGCACAGAGGGAGCCGTCGTGAGTGATTTTAAGCCTGTGCACGGGGCGCATGGTTATCTCAACACCGATACGGACATGGGAGCCCTATTCGTCGTGTCGGGGTCGCAAATTCGGAAGGGAGTCAATCTCGGTTCCATTACGAATCTGCGTGTCGCGCCCACGATAGCAAAACTACTGGGCTTATCCTTGCCAGCCGCAACCCAGGAGCCTTTGACAGAGGCCTTTCAGTAGCGCCGCTCTGTACCGAAGGGAGACTCCTGCGTAGCCTAAGAAACGGTGCCTCGGTCTCCTGTATTCCGTGCATGCCATTTGCGTTGTTGCATTGCACTTTTCGTGCCGGTGGCATGCGCGTATAAAGGGGACCAGCCAGTCGATATGGCTCAGATTCTTATGACCATTTATCTAAGTTCTTTGACGCGGATAACGGGAAAGATCTCAATAAATGGTTAGAAGCCACCTAGTGCTTAGTCCCGGTATTTGATGATGGCCGCCAAATCTTTATCCGAGCGTAAAGGGAACTGACTTTTGAAACCGGCAGCAATTTTGGCAAGGATTCTCGACGAGGAAAGAGGTATTCGTCGACGACGGGTTGTCGCGAAGTGGTGCCAAGCGGGTCGCGAATGATCGGCAGACGCGACTCTCCTCCCGTTCATCTTCAACTCTGAGGAAGAATTTTCAAAGCTGCAACTCAGACGGCTAGATTGTAGCGATGATGCGGGCCGCCCAGCCTCGGCATTGAGGTGACTCTGCGATCTTCGCCGGGGTTTCACGACCGGGAGGAGTGCCTTTTGCCAATGCGAGATGAGTTCGGTCGTCGTGATAGTAACGGACGTACTCTTTCATCAACCGCTTGAGATGGCGTTCATTCATAACGATCACATGATCGAGCAAGTCCAGCCGAAGTTGCAACCCAGCGCTCAGCTACGCCGTTTTGCCACGGAGTTCGGAAGCTGGTCCGTTTGGGCTCGATGCCGACTCTCTTTATGGTGCCAACCACCTCGTCATCGAAGTTTGCGCCCGGTCGAAGATCAGACCCCACGGAGTGGCATTGACATGGATGTCTTTGTGAGTTGTTGCAAAAGTCCCTGATCGGGCCTCGACCGTAGTCGAAATCGTATCGGTCAAAGCATCTAGGATGTAGACGAAACAACAAAGTTCAATAACCGATGCTGGTTCAAAAAGGCTTGGCTACCTCTATTTATCAACGATTTAGCTCAAAATCGCATGATTCCGGCTGCCGTCGAAGCTACGACAATCGATGTGTCGAGTGGTCGTCACGACGGCCCACTCCAGTGCATTAGGATGTCTCCTGTCTTCAGGTGAGCCGTCAAATCGAGTGGCATTAAGCACGCTACCCACGGCGCAGAATAGACGGTGGCTCAGGGCAGAATGAGATGACCAAAAATGAGAGAGCAGGTGCCAAGAGCAATGATTAGCCATCCTGCGATGGCGGAATCACGTGAAAAGTAGGGCCTTATGGTGAGCCTGGATTTCAGACAGATCAATTGGCCGACAAAAATGGATCTGCCGCTGGAAGCGGGGCGGCTGTTTTCTTCACTTTTGAGTTCGCGTTGCCGCGCCGCATTCTCCAATTCCTCGCGGAGATGACTACGCAGAGTATGAATCTCTTGATGGGCTTCGCCGCTGATAACGCGAAGTTTAAGATCAAGCTTCTGTGACGAAGCCGCCGGAATCATCTCGATTAGCGCCTGAGTTTTGTCGTGGCTTACCTGAAGCGCAGGCCGGCTCTGCTGCTGCCTTTTTGAGGTCAACTCCAGATCTTTTATAAGGCGAGCCGATCCCTATCCGATCGATTGCGATACATGGATTTGCTAAAGCTGCTGACGAGCAGAGGGCTGCTTTACTTCATCCTCCTAAGCTGCCGCAGGACCTGCCGCTCCGAGCATGTGCGTACCCCCTTCAACAGCAATGACGAATACCGGACCGGTTCGCGCCCAATAAGTCGTGATTCAGAGAGAAGGCGAATGGCATGAAGCGTGCAAGGAGTCTGTAGGCCAAGCTGATCGCTTTGCAATAACGATGAGGGCCAAAGACGTCGCGAACGCGGCAGCACAGGGCGCGAAAGGCATAGTATGTGGATCGTCAAAGTTGCTCTAGATCGACCGTACACATTTGTCGTTCTCGCGCTGCTGATTCTCATCGCTGCGCCGGTAGTCATCCTCCGGACGCCGACCGACATCTTCCCCAATATCAATATTCCTGTCGTATCAATCGGATGGCAATACACTGGCTTGAATCCCGAAGAGCTCGAGGGCAGGCTCACCTCGCCGTACGAAAAGGCTCTGACCACGCTCGTCGACAACATTCAGCACATCGAGTCCACCACCTATAACGGGGTCGCGGTAGTAAAGGTCTATTTGCAGCCGGGCGGGTCGCTCGATACCGCAAATGCTCAGGTTACAGCCGCGTCGCAATTCATGCTACGACAGCTTCCGCCCGGAACACTGCCCCCCCAGATCATCAACTTCTCCGCTTCGAGCGTGCCTATTCTGCAACTCGGAATCTCCGGCGAAGGACTCAGCGAAGCACAACTAAATGACTACGCGACCAACTTCATCCGCACTCAACTCATCACCGTCCCCGGAGCCGTCGTGCCCTCGCCCTATGGCGGCAAGCAGCGCCAGATCAGCGTCAACATGAATCAGGCCGCCATGCAGTCCAAGGGTGTCGCACCCAGCGATATATTGAACGCACTGGCTGTGCAAAGTGTTGTCATGCCATCGGGCATCATCAAGATTGGCCAGACGGAGTACGACGTTCGCACGAACGGCTCGCCGCGCACCGTATCGGAATTGGCAGACATTCCGCTGCGCCAGGTGAATGGGACTACCATCTATCTTCGCGATGTCGCCAGCGTCAGCGACGGCTTCCAGTTTCAGACCAACGTCGTGCGCCAGGATGGGCGCCGCAGCGTATTGATCTCTGTCCTCAAGAACGGAAATTCTTCGAGCCTGAGCGTGGTCAAGGGTATCCGTGCACTGCTGCCGCGCATAGCCACAACGGTCCCGCCCCAGCTGAAGATGACGCCGTTGGCTGATCAGAGTGTCTTTGTTCGTGGCGCCGTTGAAGGTGTCATCCGCGAAGCCGTCATCGCCGCCGCGCTCACTGCGGTCATGATCCTGGTTTTCCTGGGCAGTTGGAGATCCACTGTGATCATCGCCATCTCCATCCCCTTGTCGATCCTGAGCTCAGTCATCATTCTCGGCTTGATTGGCGAGACCATTAACACCATGACCCTCGGCGGCCTGGCCCTGGCCGTCGGCATCCTTGTCGACGACGCCACCGTCACCATTGAAAACATCGAGCGTTTTCTCGAAGAAGGCTATGAGCTGCGCCAAGCCATTGAGGAGGGCGCCTCGCAAATCTCTGTGCCGGCCCTGGTTTCTACGCTCTGCATATGCATCGTGTTCATGCCCATGTTCTTCCTCGGTGGCGTGCCGCGTTTTCTTTTTGTGCCGCTCGCTGAAGCAGTCATCTTTGCGATGCTCGCCAGCTACCTGCTCAGCCGCACCCTCGTGCCCACGCTCGCCATGTTTCTGCTGCGCGCAAAAGAGCACGGCGCCATACCCAAAAACCTCTTCGCTCGCTTCCAGCAAGGCTTCGAGCGCGCCTTCGAACGCATTCGTAGCGGCTATCATTCCCTGCTGCAGCGGATTGTCCTTCACCGAAACATCTTCATTCCGTTGTTCCTGGGCCTTTGCCTGATTGTCTTTATCTTGCTGCCCTTTCTCGGTGAAGATTTCTTCCCCGACACTGATAGCGGCCAATTTATCCTCCACGTTCGTGGACCCTCCGGTCTGCGTATCGAAGAAACCGCGCGCCTGTTCGATCTCGTGGAAGACCAGATCCGCAAGCAGATTCCGCCCTCGGAGATCGATAACATTCTCGACAACATCGGACTGCCCTACAGCGCCCTGAATACCCAGCACCTTGCCAACGGCACGCTCGGCGACGGGGATGGCGACATCCTGGTCAGTCTCAAGCCGGACCATCACCGCACCGCCGACTACGTCAGCGCTCTACGCCGCGATCTGCCGCGCATGTTTCCAGGTGACACCTTCTACACCCTCCCCGCGGACATCACCACGCAGATCCTCAACTTCGGCACCCCGGCTCCCATCGATATCCAGATTGAGGGCAACGACTCAAGCGCCAGCAAAGTCCAGGCGGACAAGATTCTCAGCCAGTTGCGAGAAGTTCCAGGCCTGACCGACTTGCGCATCGAGCAGCCTTTCGACTATCCGACCCTCAACGTGGCCGTCGATCGCACAAAGGCTGCGCAGGGCGGCTATGCCGAGCATGATGTTGCCACCAGCCTGCTCAATACCCTCAGCGGCAGCTTTCAGCTCACTCCCATGTTCTTCCTTAACTGGAATAACATGGTGAACTACGAAATCGTTGCGCAAACGCCGCAGTACAAGATGGATTCGATGGCGGACCTTGAGAATGTTCCCATCAACAAGGGAACTCCGGGCACGCCCTCGACCTCCGGCACGGGAAATCCCGAGATTGTCAGCGACCTGGCCAAAGTTAGCCGCGGGCACGAGATGGAAGTTGTGAATCACTACAACATCCGCCGCGTTGTCGATATTTATGGCAACGTGCAGGGACGCGATCTGGGAAGCATCAGCCGTCAGATTGACAGAATCCTTGATGCTAATACAAAGTCCTTGCCCCGAGGCACCTTCGTAACGCTGAAGGGCCAGATCGAGACCATGCGCAGTGCGTACATCGGCCTAGTTGGCGGCCTGGTCTTCTCCATTGTGCTTGTCTATCTGCTCATCGTCGTCAACTTCCAAAGCTGGATCGATCCCTTCATCATCATCACCGCTCTGCCCGCGGCCCTGGCCGGCATCGTGCTCTTTCTCTTTCTCACCCACACGCGGCTAAGCGTGCCTGCATTGATGGGCGCCATCATGTGCATGGGGGTAGCCACCGCCAACAGCATTTTGGTTGTCTCCTTTGCCAAGACTCAACTTGAGGAGCATGGCAACGCCCTCAAGGCAGCCATCGAAGCAGGCGCCACGCGTTTCCGGCCCGTTATCATGACGGCCCTGGCCATGACTATCGGAATGGTGCCTATGGCCCTTGGTCTCGGCGACGGAGGCGAACAGAATGCACCGCTGGGTCGCGCGGTCATCGGTGGACTGCTTTGCGCAACCATGGCCACTCTGATCTTTGTTCCCACCGTCTTCGCACTGATTCATGGGTCGAAGAAGAGTGAGCGCGCGCGCATGCAGAAACGCCTCGTGGAGGAGCACGCATGAATTCGATCAATGAGACCGCCGATTCGAAAAAAAATATGAACTCGCCGCTAAAGACGGAGGTAGACGCCAAAGTCGATGTCGTGCCAGCGCAGGTCGAAGGGGCGCCCTCCAGGCCGACAGTCCCTCCCTCAGGCGGCGGACGCACCGTCGGCCTCCTCTTTGTTGTCGCTCTGCTCATCGCCATCGGCTACGGCCTGTACCTGCGCAATGCAGACGAGAAAAAACTCACCCATGTAACCCAGGACGCCGCTATTCTCACCGTCAGCTTTGTGCATGCCACCGCCGGTTCCAAGGCTGACGACCTTGCGCTACCCGGCACTGTGCAGGCCTTTATTGACGCGCCTATCTATTCGCGCACCAACGGCTATCTGAGAAAGTGGTATTTCGACATCGGAGCCCGCGTGCATAAGGGCGACCTTCTCGCGGTGGTCGAAACGCCCGAGGTCGACCAGCAATTGGCGGCTACGCGCGCTGAGTTGGACCGCATGCAGGCCAACGCCGACCTCGCCCTCGTCACTAGTAACCGCTGGCAGGCGCTCCTGGCCAAGCACGCCGTTTCGCAACAAGAGGCTGACCAGACCCGCAGCAGCTACATCGCCGCAGAGGCCGCTGTTGACGCCAGCAAAGCCGAAGTGCGCCGGCTGGAGCAGCTGCAGAGCTACGAACGCATCGTTGCGCCCTTCGACGGTATCATTACCGTGCGCAACACTGACATCGGCGACCTCATTAACGCAGGCTCTGGCTCTTCCAATCCTCGTGAGCTCTTTCACCTCGACGCGAGCGATAGACTCCGCGTCTATATTTCGGTGCCCGAAGTCTACGCTGACTCCATCCACAATGGCGACAACGCCACGATAACCCAGGATTCCAATCCGGACATGAGGATTCAAGGTTCCATCGTGCGCAACTCGGATGCTATCAATTACGCGACGCGTACTCTGAACGTCGAGGTGGACCTTGATAATTCGAAGGGCGAACTGAAACCTGGGGCTTATGTCTTCGTTCATTTCCGCCTGCCTGTAAACGGCAACGAGGTGACTATTCCTTCAAACACGCTGCTCTTCCGCTCTGAAGGTCTTCGCGTTGGCATATTGCGCGGCGGCCGGGTCCACCTGCAGCCAGTCACGATAGGCCAGGATTACGGCAATGCCGTGCAGATCATATCGGGTCTCAGCTCCAATGACGAAGTCATCCTCGATCCCCCTGACTCGCTTGCAGAGGGCCAGCCCGTCCATGTGAAAGGCGAAATCGCCCGGGGGCAGCCATGATCATGGTTGGCGCCATGCGCTCCGTCAACGTGGCCGTCGTCGTGGGGCTCGGCCTCGCGCTCGCAGGCTGCCGCGTGGGGCCTCAGTATGCGCGCCCTTCGGCCCCTCTTGCGCCAGCATTCAAAGAAGAACTGCCCTCAAATTTCAAATCGCAGGACGGATGGAAGCCCGCCCAGCCAAGCGACGCGCTGCTCAAGGGCGACTGGTGGACGCTCTTCAATGATTCCCAACTCAACGCGCTTGAAGCGCAGATTGATCCGGCCAACCAGACGTTGAAAGAGTCGGAAGCCAACTTCCGTTCCGCGCGCGCATTCGTCAAATTCAATCGCGCATCGGAAGCGCCAACCATCTCCACCGCGCCCGGTCTCGGCGCCGTCCGCGACTCCAGAAATCAGCCTTACATTAGCCCCACCATCATCAACAGCGGCGAAGGCGACTTCATTCTTCCCTTTGATTTCGACTACGAAATCGACCTTTGGGGACGCATCCGCCGCACTGTGGCGCAAGCCAGCGAACAAGCCCAGGCCTCCGCTGCCGATCTCGAATTCACGCGGCTCTCCCTCTATTCAGAGCTGGCTTTTGACTATTTCGACCTGCGTTCCGCCGACGCCCAGATCAAGCTCCTCAATGACACCGTCAAGGCTTTCCAGAATGCTCTCCAACTCACCGAAGACCGCTATAACGGCGGTGCTTCTCCGCTCTCTGACGTGACCCAGGCACGCACGCAATTGCAGCAAGCGCAGGTGCAGGCCACTGACGTCGCCATCATGCGTGCCTCCTACGAACACGCGATCGCCGTTCTGATTGGCAAGCCCCCCGCCTCATTCACACTGGCTCCTGATCCCATCACCATTGCCGCGCCTACAATCCCCGCCATTCCCGGCGCTCTCCCGTCGCAATTGCTTGAGCGGCGCCCGGACATTGCCTCAAGCGAACGCACCATGGCCGCGGCAAACGAACAGATCGGGCTCGCGCGAATTGCCTACTATCCCACGCTGTCGCTTTCCGCATCGGCCGGCTACGCAGGCACATCACTGCTCAACTGGATCTCCTGGCCAAGCCGCTTCTTCGCCGTGGGTCCCACGTTTTCTGAGACACTCTATGATCACGGCCGCCGGCGCGCTACTCTGAACATGGCTATAGCGCAATACGACCAAACAGTAGCCTCCTACCGCCAAACCACACTGACCGCATTCCAGCAGGTAGAAGACAATTTGAACGCTCTTCACAACCTCGAGACCGAAGCAGCGCAGCAGCACGACGCCACCGACTCCGCGCAGCAATCTCTTGACTTGTTCAACATCCGCTACGAGGACGGCGTCGACAACTACTTGCAGGTGATTACCTGGCAGACCGCCTTGCTCGCCAACCAACGAAATGACATTCAAATTATGCAGCGACGCTTCGAGTCCAGCGTGCTGCTGGTCAAGGCACTTGGAGGTGGTTGGAATGCATCACAGCTTCCGCAACGATTCTGAAAATGAACCGCCTCTTATGATGTCCGCCTGAACCGAGAGCCGAGATCTGAGCATCGGTCTTGTCGAAACGTCTAAGCGGGATTCCGCTGCTAGTTTCCGTATGACTCTGGCGCCAAATTACATCGATTCGGTGCGGATAGGCTGCGCGGAAAACTTAGCCGCGGCCTTGCTACTGGCGGGGCAACCAGAACCGGAATAGAGGTTTTGGAAAGACTTCAATAAGTGTGCGCAGGTTTGCGCCTGTGCACGGCGGTGATCGGCATGATCTGTGTTTCTCGCGCTGATCGCTCCGGCAGGGAAGAACTGGAATCAAAGCGAGAACCGGCTAACCGACGCGCGTAACGATATATCGATCCGGCCCTCGCGCAACTCCCATTTTCTGAGCTCAAAGCTGCGTAGCCCTCGCTTAATGAGCGGCTCCTCTTCCATGGCCAGGCGGGCCTCTTCGATCGTGCCCGTCGACAGGATCGTCAGACCGTCTCCCACGAGGACTCCCTCCTCGATGAACGGGCCAGACGCCCAGAGGCGTCCCTCCGCTTCGAGGGAGTTCATGTAGGCGAGGTGTTCAGCAACAAAGGGTTCGATCGCGCTGGCCGGAGCGGCGACGCGATTGATCGCAACGAACAGAGTCTTTGTCAACATCGGCGCCAGCAATTGTTCGACGGTTTTCCCGCTGTGGTTGGGCATGTTGATTCTCCTTTCAGAATTTGCGTTTGTTCAATCCCGTTCCCTTGACCGCGGTGTTCGCGGAAACAGCGTTGACTGACTGGGCGTCGCAGCAATGAAAAGCAGGCCTCCGGTTATCGCAGTGTTTTTCAGGAATTGGAGAAGCAGCGGGACATAGGCCGGAGTTCCCACCGCATCCCAGAAGTCATGAGCCACAAACGTCGCGGGAACCAGGAAGGCAATCACGGCGATTGCCGCGATCTGGGGATAGATACCCAGAATCAATCCGAAACCTCCCACAATCTCGATCGTTCTAGCTGCCAGCATAAACAAAGGCACAAGTGCAGCCGGTGCTCCGTGTTCGGCGAGTTCTTTTGCGGGTTGAGTCTGCGGGATGATGCCAAAACCGTTAGCGAGAAAGAGAACGGCCACTAACATACGGGCTGCTGCGAGTCCGCAGCGCTGAAGAGAGTTCATTGAATCCTCCTTGGTTGGGGTTGACAATTTATTTCGAACCTCACACGACTGAAATCTGCAATTTACGTGCCGAACGCCGATCACATTCGTCAAAATCGATATGTCAATCCAGAATTGCCGACGATGGGTCCTCGGTTGTTGCTCAGCCCATCAAAAAAATCCGCCAGGTTTGAATCCGGCGAGGTTAAAGGCAGCGATAAGGTGCCGAACCGGTGCCCAGCGAACCTAGATATCGCCCTGATTGCCCAGATAGCGTGCGTGACTTATGCCGGTTGGGTTGATCGACGCCCCCCCCCGAAGGCATAAATCCCGCCATAAGTCGATACCCTGCCACCATGCCGCGGCTGAGCTTTACAATTCGAGCGAAGCAGTGCTGAAACGAAGTTCCTCTTGAGATGCGTTCAGCATCTGTCCCTCTCGCGAAGCTGCTGGACAGCGATCGGTACGAAAGTGGATTCGAGGCTGCTGTTGAAGCCGCCGTAGGATGCGAAGAGTGAGGATCCGGCGCTGATCTTGCACAAAGACGTTGCTCGTACCATTTGAGGTCCGTCAACAACCTGTCCAGGTTATAAATGAGAATCCAAGGTCAACTCTACTGTGCGGTATGCCAAGCCTTGAGGGGAGTGCCGATAGTGATTCTCTTGGCAAGTTCTGCCGTGTTTGGGCCAAGGTCCCTCTCGAACACTACGTCGTCCCGCGTGACGACGAATGTCATCACTCCCGAAGACCGGTACTCTGCTGGATAGGCTATGAAGGAGTATCCAGTTCCTGTGGCGGGATTCGGGGAATCTGTTTTCGCTCCGACGCCGCTTCTGCCTGGTTTAGTCAAGGCACGGAAATAGTATCCCCGGAACGGGCCGGTTGATTCATCCTTACTGACAGCAACGTATTCACCAGGATCAGGGGCGGCGACAAAAGTCTGAGCATATTGCTTCACCGGGTCATCCCCAACTGCCTTGACGTCGGGCCGCTTCTTAGCTTCAACCAGGGCGCGGCAAGTCTCAATTGCTGTCGCCTCATTTTCTCCGACTCGGCGAAACAGAATCTCCGCTGCGCCCGCATCGGCATCGAAAGACCATTTCCCGGCTTTCAACACAAGTGGAATAGGGAAGGGCCAATTCTCTGCGCCGACGAACAAGAGCGTAGTTCCATCAGGTTCCCGCACCAAACGGTGCATCTCTTCATATTTATGCACAAATTGCTGCCGCTCACTCTTGTCTGCCACCACATCATCGGATGAGACGAGTTCCTTTCGGCCTCCAAGTATATGGGTCACGCCTTGGTCATTGTCCGCTTGGACAGCGAGGAAGAGGGCGTGACTTGCTTCATCTGCCGAGGAGAAAGTTTCCTGCGTCTGTTTTTGAGCAAAGGCCGCGGAAACTAAGCTCAAGACTAATAGAAGGGTAGGGAATGCAATAGGCGTCGAAACGCGGGGCTGCCGAGGTACATTGGAATTGTTATTCTTAAAGTGCTGCATGGGTTTGTTCTCCCTAGAAGCAATTTTCGAGAAGTTTTCAAGATCGTCCCAAGCGCGAACTACCTTCGACCACCGCCCGCGTGGAATCCACCCCCGCCACGGAAGCCCCCTCCGAAGCTCGACCTTCCACGGAACGAGTTTGACCGCGCGATGCCGCCATGGTTGAAACCGCTGAACGCTCCGGAACGTGCACCAGGCTGGCCATGCGACGCTGCAAACCCATGCTGGGCTCCGGTGAACCCTCTCGTGGACGCGCCCCCATGAAGTCCGTCGGCACGACCAAATCCCGCATTTCCATGCGCGAAATTGTTGCGATTTATAAAGGTTCTACTGTGACTGATGTAGGTGGTGTGGTTGAACATCACAGCCCGGTTGTGCCAATCGAATCCCCAGTTATGCCATCCCCAGCCAAAGCCGCCGAAGAACCCAATTCCAAAGCCGACACCGAACGAGGGGTAGGGGCCGCCAAACCAGACTCCGGGATACGGGTACCATCCCGGCCACGCGACGACCGGTCCTCCGAAGACCAGCCACGGATCGTAAGCTGGAACATACACCACGTCGGATCCGCCGGTTCAATGACGATCGTTTGTCCCTTTGCCGCTACTGTCTGTTGGGACGTGCTCTTCAGATTGCCCGCCTTCTGCGCTCGCTGACGCATTACCTGCACCGAATCCATTACATCGTTCTGCTGATTCACATAGGCGTCTCCGAGCGACGAGGTCCAGGAAAGGTTCTTGTCCATGTTGCCAAGCACTGAAGGGAATTGGGCGAGCGCTTTGACACTAGGATCCCATGGTTGCTTATCGACTTCTTTGCCAAGTTCTTTCCCCTTTAGTTCGGGATGCTGTTGAATCCAGCGATCTGCTTCCACGACTTCAGTTGGATATGTGGAAGCCGCAAGAATCTGCGCGACTAAGGCGTCCGGGTATAGCGCTATGGGCGCGACGAGTTGCTGTAGCTGACCCGGGGTTTGGTGCGCATCCTGAATTGGCGCCTGCGCGGAAGACGTGTCTATCTGATAGGCATATCCGAGAGGAGTTGTGACTATTGCCGGCGAAACGATCAATAAGAGCGCCAGGCTTTGCTTTAGCAACTTCATGTTGAATCCTCCTATTGCATATTCCCTGGAAGGCAATGATTTGTGGTCCGCCTTCATTGAAACGGGATTGAAATCGACGCCCCAAGCCCTGAACTTTGGACACTTCACTCGACTGCTTCTTAAGCAAGCGGTATGCCAAATGGAGTGGCTATATCGAATCAACTGGATAGACTTGAAGTTCACAAGTGGCTTCAGCTCGCTGTCGATGATGCGACACGCTCTGTCTTGCAGGCAACGAGAACTGGTAGTGTCGCCTTCGATGTTCTTGGCTGTTCATGGTCATCCAAGTTTGCCAACTGCATGGTTGTGGTCATGGACTTAACTGTCGCGGGTACGACATGCGGATACTTTCATGGCGCGAAGAAGGTCGGCAGGTCGACAGGTGCAACGATGGAACGTTTTGTAAAGCCGCGTCAGTAGAAGTTGTCCGATAGCAGATCTTCATTCCCAAATTTCTGTAAATCAACAAGTTGACTCAAAGTAATTCAGCGAATGCGCTGAATGCGAACGGATGGACTTGTGATTGCCTTGAGGAGGATGTGGCACATTTGCCATTGGTGACGATCAACAGAATTGAGAAGACAAGGAGAGATAAAAATGAGTGACCATGAAAAGAAGACTGTTGTTCCAGGCGGCGCTTCGCGACGGAGCTTCCTGGGAGCCGGCTCTGCCAAAGTAGGAATCGTTCATGCGCCCTTCGCCGAAATATGTGCACGACGATGGCTGCGCTGCCAAGTGTAGCTATCACGGTTCCTACGATCAGCAGTGCTATCGCGCTTTGCACAAAGTGACTCCTTGAAAGTTTTGGCAATAATATATATGACTGACTAAGACTTCCCGCCGAATCTTTTCGTCCATGGGTCAGGTTGGCTTCCGTTTCTGATTCCTTTCCTGTACCTTTTGATTGCGGTTCGAGGTATGTCCTTTGAAAACTCGGGGCGCGCTAAATGTGTGAACAGATTGCGCACTCGATCCCGAGCCATCTTTCCCCCCAATAAAGTCCTACCCTCAGCGATTGGAGAGGTCCAAAGGGTTCGAGTAGATGTCGGATCAATTTCTCGGTTGTATAAGTGATTGGCCAGATAATCGCTGGGTTCTAAGAGGCAGGTTTCTCCTTTGGGGACAAAAGACCATTTGCTTATTCTCGATTTTCCATCCTGCCTGCGTATCCCCGGAAACTTGGCAATCATCATCATCATCCGCTCGATATAAAAATCCAATGGCGAGGTCTCAAAAATAAACTCGATACGCTCATCAGATGGAATCCACTCAATGAGTGCATTCACAATGGGGGCGATGCAAATACAGACGCCGTGGGAGTGAACTTCTGCGACGGTTCCCTTTACCATGTCCATATAATCATTGGCGCATACGGCACCGTACACAGGCACCAAACGATGCCGATAAGGAATGATGGCCAAGCGTTTTAGCCATTCCCGTTCACTCTCGCGAATGAGAGGCATGGAGGAGACATGAAGAAATGGCCTTTCTCCCAATCCGGACTTCCATGCGGGAACTACTTTTTCCCATGTACGCCTCTTACCTGCGAAACCCGCAAGCACAGTGTAGTCAGGGCTATGAGTGCCAGACTCATCAAGATATACGGAGATCATGACGCTCTATTTGGCCGGACAATCATGCGGGCTTTCGCAAAGTCCGTCCACATCTCGTATTTGACTCTGAGCACACATCGGCTATACGCTCCCTCTATGAGAGCGTTATCGCCATCAAATCAGCCCGCTGTCCCTGCTACGGAAGTGTCGGGCGACTTTGAGGTGTTCACAGAATTTGCTAAACGCTTGGTGCGTGTACCCCGCGCCGAAATACAGGAACAGTTGGAAGAGGAAAAGCGCGTCAACGCTAAGACCTCTTCCCGCGCCCCTGCCTCACGCTCCAAACGTTCGGCTTCCCGGAAGTCCTCTTAGAACGCTGCCGTTTCTCCCACCTTGCCAGTCAGTTCGTCATAGGTCAGGCGCTTCCCTGCTATCTGCGACGCTGCCAGCACGAAACGATCCGCGTCCGTCATAGGGTTTTCGCGAGTAGCGCGATGATTATAGCGAAACATCTGCTCGTCTAGGTAGCGGCTCAGGTGGAAGGGCTCAACCGCAATGTACGTTCCGCCTAGAGACCGCTTTAGGAGACTCCAGAAGTTCTCCATGCCGTTTGTGTGGATGTTGCCTTGGACGTATTCGCAGGCGTGGTTGATGACCTTGTGGGCGTAGTCCTTATCCAGCCCCCAATAGCTAAGTAGCTCATCCGTCATGACCTCAGCGCCTTTGGCGATGTGCTCGTTCACCTTGCCCTGTAGAGTCGGCTTGTTGCGGTCGGCCACGATCTCGGCACGGACTTTCCCGCCGCGCTCCAGAATGCCGAGCACTACAGTCTTGCCTTTGTGCTTGTACTCCATTGCAGCCTTGCGCTTGTTGCGGTGCATATTGCGTGCCTTGCCGCCGATGAAAGTCTCGTCAACTTCTACCGGCGCACCGTTGCCGCCAACCTTCATAAACGACTTCGCCTGCATCGCCTTGCGGATCCGGTGAAGCATGAACCATGCGGTCTTTTGCGTCACACCGATGTACCGGCCCAGCTCATAGCTGGAGATGCCATTCTTGCAATTCGAGATGAGCCAAACGGCAGGCCACCACTTATCCAGCCCGATAGCGGAGTCCTCGAAGATCGTTCCTACCTTCAGAGAGAACTTCTGCTTTGCGTGATCGCCGTAGCAGCGATAGACCTTTGCATTCGCCAGCCAGGTCAACTTGGTCGCATCGCAGTAGGGGCAACGGACAATCCCGTCAGACCAGCGAACCGCAATCATGAACTGATGGCAGTTTTCGGGATCGGCGAAGTGCTTGATGGCGTCGGCAAGAGTCTTTATCGCTTCCATGTAGTTATAGTATCGAATAAGTAACAGTCAGTCAACTATATTATTACCAAAGTTTTCCTTATGTGGTGCGAAGAAACGCCTGGTCGAGTCTCGACGCTGCATGTCTGCGTGTAAGACGTGTTCTAATCGCCATCAATCGCTGGCCATGAACGCAGACCATTCGATGATTTGCTGGATTTGTGGAAATGGATGAGGGACGGCGATTGTTCGCCGCCCTCAATTTCATATCATTCATCAGCTGTCATTGCTTTTCAATGTGATGGCGGAAAGCGCTTGAACAGGCTACCAAGATCCTTAGCGAGCTTCTCCGCATTCTTCTGCGGATTGCCACTGAGGGCGTCGCTCTGTTTTCCACGCCAAATGAGCTTCTGCGTCTGAGCGTCGAAGATGTCAACCACCAGAGTCCCAACTTTTGTGATTTCCGTAGTGGTAGTTGACATGCTGTCGCCAAAGCCCCGCCACCTCCAGCCGCCTCCGAAGCCGTCATAGAAGGTGTCCAGTGTTTGCTGGTTTTGGGTGGATTGGAAGGCGGCAATTGTAGCGCTCCCGTTGGCATCCACTTGTGTCCATCCCTTCGCAGCAAGCCGGGCGTCGATGTCCTGCTTGATGCGATCTTCCCAAAGTGAATCGCCGGCCTGCACCTTCAGCCACGAGTAGGTCTTGTATTGAGAGAAGTTGATTGAGTGATCGTAGTCTGTAGAACCCATCTCATAAACATTTTGTGGGTTGAATTCTGCGAATCTGTAGTAGCTCAAGGCGTCTCTGCGGACTGTTATGGCAGGCCGTTGGGAAGTGACAGACGAACAGTGGGAGTTGTTGGAACCGGTGTTGCTTCCATTGCGGCGCAAGGATAATCGCGGGCGTCCTTGGATCGAGACGCGGGCCGTTCTCAATGGGGTGTTGTGGGTACTGGGCACAGGCGCGCAGTGGGCAGAGATGCCCGATAAGTATCCGCCTTACCAGACCTGTCACCGCCGGTTTCAGTCATGGGTGCGGGATGGCAAGCTCGTCGCGGCATTGCGGTTGCTGGCCACGCACCTGCACGAGCGGGGCAAGCTCAACCTGGACGAGGCGTTCGTGGATGCAACCTTCGCGAGCGCCAAAAAAGGGGCTTTGCAGTCGGCCCCACGCGGCGCGGCAAGGGCACGAAAATCGTCGCTATCGCCACTGGCGACGGTCTTCCTCTCGCCGTATCTGTCGAGGGCGCTTCGCATGCCGAGTGCCAGCTTGTGGAAGCTGTTCTGGCCGGATGCTTCCTCGACCAACTCCCCGAGCGGTTGATCGGCGACAAGGCCTACGACTCAGCCGCTTTGGATGACCAGATGGCCGAACAATACGGCATCGAGATGATCGCACCCAACCGGCGCAACCGCAAACATAAGACCCAGGACGGAAGGCAACTGCGACGCTATAGAAAACGCTGGAAAGTGGAACGGCTCTTCGCCTGGATGCACAACTTCCGCAGACTCGTCACTCGATGGGAATATTACATCGAAAACTTCCTCGGCTTCGCCCAACTCGGATGCCTGATCATCCTCATCAGACATTTATGAGATGGCTTCTAGGCTTCAAGAGCTGCTCGACGCTGTTCAAGTTATCTTTTGCGAAGTGCCGGAGCTGCCAGTACAGTCGTTCGATCTCTTCACGCTCGAGGATCGCTTCCAGTGTGATCGTGATCGCGAAGATCGGCAGAGCAGGCGCCGGAAAGGCTATCGGACCAAATAGCCTCAGCTGAATCTCATTAGTTTCGGGATCGCGGTAGATGCGGAGATCTGTATCAGCCTTGGTATTGAAGATCCTTCCACTGATGTAGGAATGATGCGGGCAATTTCTCAATCAATGGAATCAACGGCTAGACGCTCCATATTCCCTTACACACCACCCAACCCGCATTACAAGTACAGCCCCCGCCACCGCACGCAGGCGCCAATGTTCTGGCGCGAGCAGGGTTTGGTTGAGTAGCCCAATA
>Ga0302324_100008284_pt1 | contig 21966 bp, 14 predicted proteins | sample Palsa_T0_1_FD_201949 | JGI IMG/M metagenome (GOLD analysis project Ga0302324, IMG submission 201949) | Peat permafrost microbial communities from Stordalen Mire near Abisko, Sweden - Palsa_T0_1 | ecosystem: Environmental > Terrestrial > Soil > Palsa > Peat permafrost | place: Sweden: Abisko...
CGCCATGAAAGTGCCGCCATACGTCTCGGCCATCACCTTCGTCAGCGCCGCCGTCAACGTCGTCTTGCCATGGTCCACATGACCAATCGTCCCCACATTTACGTGCGGCTTCGTACGCTCAAACTTTACCTTTGACATGGTGTACTCACGGGCTCTGCCGCCCGACTCCTGTTGGTTTACTTCTTCATGATCCCGTCTGCAATGCCGGGTGGCACCTCAGCGTACCTGCCGAACTCCATCGTGAAGGTGGCGCGGCCCTGGCTCATCGAGCGCACGGTGGTTGCGTAGCCAAACATCTCCGACAGCGGCACCTCGGAGGCAATCGCCTTGCCCGAGGGTCCCTCTTCCATCCCGAGTATCTGGCCGCGCCGCCGGCTCAAATCGCCGATGACATCCCCGGAATATTCCTCCGGGGTCACCACTTCAACTTTCATGATGGGCTCGAGCAGCACGGGCTTCGCCTTCTTGAAGCCCTCCTTGAAGCCGATCGAGCCTGCGATCTTGAAGGCCATCTCGGAGGAGTCCACATCGTGATAGGAGCCATCGGTCAGGGTGATCTTCACGTCCACGACCGGGTAGCCGGCGATGACGCCGGTCTCGCAGGCCTCGCGGATGCCCTTGTCGACCGCCGGCACGTATTCCCTGGGAACCGTGCCGCCGACGATGCCGTTCACGAACTCGTAGCCCTTGCCGGCAGGCTGCGGCTCGATCTTCAGCCACACATGGCCGTACTGGCCGCGCCCGCCCGACTGGCGCACGAACTTGCCTTCCTGCTCGACGGTGCCCCGGATCGTCTCGCGATACGCAACCTGCGGCTTGCCGACATTGGCCTCTACATTGAACTCGCGCTTCATGCGGTCGACGATGATCTCCAGATGCAGCTCGCCCATGCCGGAGATGATCGTCTGGCTTGATTCCTCATCGGTATGCACGCGAAAGGAGGGATCCTCCTTCGCCAGGCGCGACAGCGCGACGCCCATTTTCTCCTGGTCGGCCTTGGTCTTCGGCTCCACGGCAACCGAGATGACGGGCACCGGAAAAATCATCTTCTCGAGCGTGATGCTCTTTTCAAGGTCGCAGAGCGTGTCGCCGGTGAGGACGTCCTTCAGGCCGACGGCTGCGGCAATATCGCCCGCGCGCACCTCTTTGATCTCGGTGCGATCGCTCGCGTGCATCTGCAGGAGCCGGCCGATGCGCTCCTTCTTGGACTTCGTCGGCACGAATACGGTGTCGCCGGAGTTGAGCGTGCCCGAGTAAACGCGAAAGAAGGTGAGATTGCCGACAAACGGGTCGTTCAGAATCTTGAATGCGAGCGCGGCAAACGGCGCATCGTCGGAGGCCACGCGCGTCGCGGGCTGATCGTGATCATCGGTGCCCTTGACGGGCGGCATCTCCGGCGGCGAAGGCATGAATTCGATGATGGCATCGAGGAGCGCCTGCACTCCCTTGTTCTTGAACGCGGAGCCGCACATGGTGAGCACGATCTCGTTCTTGATCGCCCGCGCGCGCAGGCCGACGCGGATCTCCGCGTCGCTGAGGGTGCCCGTCTCGAGGTACTTGTTGAGGAGCTCTTCATTGCCCTCGGCGGCCGCCTCGATCATGTTTGCGCGCCATTGGCGCGAGTCCGCCTCGAGGTGCGCCGGAATGTCCCGGTACTCGAATTTCATGCCCTGGGTCTCGGCGTCCCAGTAGATGGCCTTCATGCGGATGAGATCGATGACGCCCTCAAAGCCGTCCTCGGCGCCGATGGGCAGCTGGATGGGCACCGGATTGCCGCGCAGGCGCGACTTGATCTGATCGATGCAGCGCATGAAGTTCGCGCCGGCGCGGTCCATCTTGTTGACGAAGGCGATGCGCGGCACGCGGTACTTGTTCATCTGCCGCCATACCGTCTCGGATTGCGGCTGCACGCCGGAGACGGCGCAGAAGAGCGCCACCGCGCTGTCGAGCACGCGCAACGAGCGCTCCACCTCGATGGTGAAGTCGACGTGGCCGGGCGTATCGATGATGTTGATGCGGTGCTCGGGGAAGGTCTTGTCCATCCCCTTCCAGAAGCAGGTGGTCGCCGCGGAGGTGATCGTGATGCCGCGCTCCTGCTCCTGCTCCATGTAATCCATTACCGCTGCACCGTCGTGCACCTCGCCGATCTTGTGCGACACGCCCGTGTAGAAAAGGATGCGCTCGGTCGCAGTCGTCTTCCCGGCGTCGATATGCGCCGAGATGCCGATGTTGCGGTAACGCTCAATGGGCGTAGCGCGTGCCACGATGAAGAAGTCCTCCGGTGATGTACGGGCGCGATTGGCTGTTACCAGCGGTAATGCGCGAAGGCTTTGTTGGCCTCTGCCATGCGGTGCGTGTCCTCGCGCTTGCGCACGGCGGCGCCGCGGTTCTCCGCGGCGTCCATGAGCTCATGGGCGAGGCGATACGCCATGGACTTCTCGCTGCGCTCGCGCGCCGCATCGAGAACCCAACGCATAGCCAGTGTCTGGCGGCGAGTGGAGCGAACTTCAACCGGAACTTGATAAGTTGCGCCGCCTACTCGGCGCGATTTGACCTCGACCGTGGGCTTGACGTTGTCGAGCGCGGCGGTGAGCACGCCGATGGCCTCGGCGCCCGGTCGATTGGTCTTCTCGGCAATGCGGTCGAGCGCACCATAAATGATGCGTTCGGCGGCGGACTTCTTGCCGCTCTGCATGACCACGTTCATGAACTTGGCCAGCATGTCGTTGTGGAATTTCGGGTCCGGAAGAATGACCCGGATGGGGGCTTGGGCTCGGCGTGACATGGCGCTCTCCTATTTTTTCGGCCGCTTGGCGCCGTACTTGGAGCGGCTTTGCTTTCTCTCGGCGACCCCGGCGCAATCGAGCGTGCCGCGCACCGTGTGATAGCGCACGCCCGGCAGATCCTTCACACGGCCGCCGCGGATCAGCACCACCGAGTGCTCCTGCAGGTTGTGGCCCTCGCCGCCGATGTAGCTCGTGACCTCGTAGCCGTTCGTCAGGCGCACGCGGCATACCTTGCGCAGCGCGGAGTTGGGCTTCTTTGGGGTCGTCGTATAGACGCGCGTGCACACCCCGCGCTTCTGCGGCGAGGCGCTCAAAGCCGGCACTTTGGTCTTTTCAGCCTGCGTGCGGCGCGGCTGGCGAATGAGTTGACCCGTTGTGGCCATGCATCGATCTCCAATATCCCCAGGCGCTCGGACTTGCGTCCGATACGCGTGCTACAAGAAGACCGGGCCGCCCTCGTGAGGCGGCCCGGTGCAAGAAGTCGCTGTTTTTCGCGTCCGGCGAGCTGAAAGGGCCGGACCGACAAAGGCCGGCGATTCTAGGTAGCCCCCCCATCTAAGTCAACCGCGGGGGCACCGGCCTGGCCAGGAGCGTGCCCCGCCTGCAGGACCCCGTTGGGGGGCAGAATCCGCAGCGCGTACATAAGCGCTGCGAACGAGGGGAAGCCGCGGGGTGACGGGGCCCTACCCCGGGGGCTTTCAGCAGGGGCAAACCGCTAATACCGAAGACTTTACCCGATGTGGCGGCGCCTTCGTAGCGGCGTGGCAACCCCGGAGTTCCTCGCCCCGTCGTCTTACCGAGGAAGCGTGCAGGTGACGGCGCAGCTCGCGGCCACTTGGCGGGAGTGCGGGATCAGCCCTTGAGCGTCAGGCGCCGTGCGACCGGGCCGCGCTCGGGAGCATGCTTGCTCGCAGCGCTCGGGCTTTGACCAGGAACATGCCTGCGAGCACCGCGAGTTCCCACAGATCGAGTGCGCCTCCGCCGCCGCTCTTGCTGGGCGCGGTCACGGTCACGGTCGTGGTCGACGCGGATATCGTGTAGGTACCCCCGACGATCGCACTGCTTGAGTATCCCGGTGCCGCTGCCAGTGCATGGATGGTCGTCGTCGCACTTAGCTGCAGCGGTTCGCTGTAAACGGCGGAGCTCGTCGTCGGCATGCTGCCGTCGGTCGTGTAATGGATGGCCGCACCTGGTGTGCTATCGGAGAGCATGATCGATTGCGCCGACGTAAAGGTGCCCGGCTCCGGACTCAGTGTCACGGCCGCCGTCTCGGGCGTGGCCGATGCGGAGATCGTGTAGGTGCCGATGACGATTAAACTCGTCGAGTAGCCCGCGGCTGTCGCGAGCGCCTTGATGGTCGTCGTCGCACTGACGCTGAGCGCCGCACTGTAGACCGGCGAGCTCGTGGTCGGCGTGGTGCCATTGGTCGTGTAATGGATGACCGCGCCGGGAGTACTGTCGACCAGCGACACCAATTGGTCCGTCGCGTAGGTACCCGGCGCTGGGCTCAAACCCACCGTCGCCGCCACCGGCGTGGACGAGGTCGACAATGTGTAGGTGCCAGTAACGATGGCACTCGTCGAGTAACCCGACGCCGTCGCGAGCGCCTTGACGGTCGTCGTCGCACTGATCGCCAGCGGCGTGTGGTAAACGGCGGAACTGGTCGTCGGCGTGCTGCCATCGGTCGTGTAATGGATGACCGCCCCCGGCGTGCTGTCGGTGAGCGTCACCGCCTGCACTGTCGTGAAGCTGCCCGGCGAGGGGCTCAGGGTCACGCCGGCCGCGGCGGGCGCGGACTGCAGCGACACGGCAAGCACCACCACGCTGGTGTTGTTCGGCAGCGTGAGACTCTTGACCGTCTTGGCGGCATCGATCACGAAGCTGTAGCCGTACAAGTATAAGGTTTCGTTGTCGATCGAGCCGTCCGGGTTCAACCGGTAACTCTCAGTGCGCGCAATGGATTCGCCGGGGAAATTCTCCAACGTAAACCAATCGCTCAGGCTTTGGGTGAGAGTAGTCGTCGTTGCGTCGGTGTAGGTCACGACGAACGTCTGACTCGGTTGGCTACCGTTGACGCCGGTCGCCAACATGAACAGCTTGGAGAAGTTGCCTGCGGGCAGAGTGAGCGTCGTACTGCTGACGGCATCGGGTGCATCAGGCGCTCCCAACGCGAAGGTCACGCCGCCCCACGCGACCGACCTGCCAAGCAGGGTGCCCGAGTACGCGTACCCGCCGCCGTCAATGCCCGTACCCGGCACGGCAGTGCCGTTGATGCCGATGGCGTAGAGATTGGCGGAGCCACCGAAATTCACGCTCGTGACCGGCAGCGGCGCGCCAATGGCGTAGGTGCCGCTCGCGAGCACGCTCGCGGAGTAATTCGGCGCGATCGCGATGGCATTGATCGTCGTCGTCGCACTTACGTTGAGCGGCGCCGTGTACCGGGTGGAACCCGTCGTCGGCATCGTGCCGTCGGTCGTGTAATAAATGAGCGCAGCGGCCGTGGTGTCGGCGAGGGTCACCGCTTGCGCCGTAGAGAAGTTGCCTGGCGCAGGGCTCATCGTGACGGTCGCCGCAGCCGGCAGAGCCGCCTGCGTTGTGACCGCGAGCACCACCACGTTGCGGTTCTGCGGCAGAGTCAGGCTCTGGACCTGTTTGGCCGTATTGAGGGCGAAGCTGTAGCCGTACACGTATAAGGTGCGGTTGTCCGTTGAGCCGTCCGGGTTCACCCGGTAGTTGTCGGTCTGCGCGATGGATTCGCCGGCAAAGTTCGACGGCGTGAACCAGTCGCTCAGGCTTTGCGTGAAGGTGTCCTGCGTGCCGTCGGTGTAGGTGACGATGAATGTCTGATTGAGCTGGCTGCCGTCGACACCGGTCGCCAATAAATAAAGCTCCGAGTCATTGGCCGTCGGCAGATTGAGCGTGGTTTTGCTCATAACATTGAGCTGGCCCGCGGCTCCCAGCGTGAAGGTCACGCCGCCCCACGACACTGTCGGTCCGAGCTCGATTGCCGAATATGCGTAGGCGCCGCCGTCGAGGCCTGAACCCTGCACGGCAGAGCCGTCATTGACGATGCCGTAGATGTTGGCTGCGCTGCCGAAGGGCACGCTGGTGGTCGGCAACTGCGTGCCAATGCTGTAGGTGCCGCTGGCGAGCGCGCTCGTCGCATAACCCGGCGCCACCGCAATCGCATTGATTGACGTTGTCTTGTTCACCTGCAGCGCCCCGCTGTAGGTGGGGGAAGCTGTGGTCGGCAGGCTGCCGTCGGTCGTGAAATGGATCACCGCGCCCGGTGTGCTGTCGGTGAGCATCACCGCGTTCGGCGTGGGGAAATTGCCCGGCGCCGGGCCCATGCTCACAGTCGCCGTGATGAGGCCATAACCGGACACGGCAAACTGACTGCCGAAATACACCTTGCCGTTCGCAATGATCGGAGTCGTATATTTGACCGCGCTGCCCGGAACGTCCTGCGCATTCGTCGCCTGGGAGCTCGTATACAGCGTTGTCCCGAGGTTCGTCGCGTCGTAGGCGTAGAGAACCTGACAGCTGGAACTGGCGATACATTCATTCTTGTAGGTGCTGTTATCCAACCCCCACAGAATGCCGGCGCTCGTGCCGTTGGAGGAGACGGCCGGGATCGGGGCAGGCACTGCGAAGCTGTTCGAAGTCTGTGAAGTCGGTGTCGTCGAGAGCATGCCGCTGCCGCCCGCGTTCAAAGAGAACGCCTGCAGAGCGCTTTTCACGCCGGACCAGTTGGCCGAGCCCCAATAGACAGAGCCGTTCCAGTACGCAGGCGAGCCCCACACGCCCACCGTAAAATTTGGTACGTCCTGCACGATCTGCGGATTGCTGTTGGTGCAGGCAGGTGTGGCGTTGACGCAATAGCCGCCCATGTTGGCGCTATCGACGAGATACATCTCACCGGGCTTGGACATCTCGGCGATGAGCTGCTTGCCGCTCGGCAGTGCCGGCAGCAACACGAGCCCGCCGGACGCCATGTCCTGGTCATTGGCCTCGAGGGACGCCTGGTTATAAGGCGTGAAGTAGTCAACGACCGGGAAGGTTCCGGCGTTCGGCGGCCCAAGCTTAATGATGCTGTCGCCAATGTCGGTAGTGCCGTTCCAGGTGCCGTTGCCGGTCGCGAAGTAGATGTTGCCGCTCGTGTCGGCGGCCACACCGTTGCCGGCCATCCACACGCCGTTGCCGTAGCCGTCGGGAGAGGTGTTGTAGACGGCTTCCTGGGCAAGCGTGCTCGCGCTGTAGGACATGACCCATCCATGCCACGGGTCATTGTCGCAGTGCGAGGCCCAGCCGATCACGACGTGGCCGTTCTCCAAAAGAAGAGCGGCGCGCTGGTTCTCACTAAACGCACTGAAGGTGAGGGTCGTGCCGTTACCGTCGCTCGCGGTTCCGGGGAACGTCGCCTGGATGTTCACCGGGCCGCCGAATTTCTCCGCCCCGGTGGAGACGTCGATGGCGTGCAGATATTGATAGAAGCTGGTACCAACCTTCGACTTCGCCACGAGGTAGATCGTGCCGGTGGTCGGATCGATGACCGGAGTTCCCGTGACGCCAACTTCCGGAACGATATCAGTGCAGTTGAGGTCCGTGCTGCTGCTGACCGGCACGCCGTTGGCGGGCACGAGGATCAATTGCCAGTAGGTCGCGCCGTTGTCGGCGTCGATGGCGAAGAGCGTGTCGTTCTGGGTAGCGACGTACAGGACGTTGTGGGTGGCGCCGCCGATCGATACGTTCGCCATATACAGCGGCTGTGCGTACACGAAGCCGTCCACGGAGGTCGTAAAGACTTTGCCGAACTGGCCGCTGCTCACGTTCGTCGGTGTCAGCAGCGTCTCCTGCGTGTACTGGCCGGTGCGCGAATTGTCGTTGTGATACGTGGTGACGTTCACCTGCGCCTGCGCCGGCACGGCGAATGCGCTCACTAGGATTGCGGCAGCTGCGCCAGAATGGCGGATTATTTTTTTCATTCATCGCCTCAATGTCCCCCGCGGGAGATTGAGTCCTCTTGTTCTTCTTGATGCGCATCACGTTAGCGGCTCGCGCTCCCACAGGTGGACGCAATTCCACATAACGGCGCTGGAATGCAGCGAAGTGTCGACTCCGTCTCAGGTGCGCGGGATTGCATTATGCAAATGCCAGCTTGCGCTGCCGGCAGCCGGATGTGTGCGTACTCCGATCGTGCGTGTGGCGCTGCGGGCCCGTCAGCGACCGGTCATCTGTTCCATATCTTCCGGGTAGCGAGCCCCTTGCACCTGGATTTTTGCGGCGCCCTGGTCAATCTCGCGCAGCTCTTGCGCGCTGAGCTCAATTGCTGCTGCGCCAATATTCTCCTCGAGGCGCGCAAGCTGCGTCGTGCCCGGTATCGGCACGATCCATGGCTTTTGGGACAGCAGCCACGCGAGCGCAAGCTGCGCGGGAGTTGCGTTCCTGCGCGCCGCGATCGCTGCCAGCAAATCAACCAAACTCTGGTTCGCCTTGCGCGCTGCAGGCGTGAAGCGTGGCAGGACGTTGCGGAAATCCGTGTTGTCAAATGTCGTGTTCGCGTCGATTTTCCCTGTGAGAAAGCCTCTACCGAGCGGACTGAACGGCACGAAGCCGATACCGAGCTCCTCGAGCGTTGGCAGGAGTTCAACTTGCGGTTCTCTGCGCCACAGCGAGTATTCACTCTGCACTGCGCTGACGCTCTGCACTGCGTGAGCGCGACGGATCGTCGCGACTCCGGCTTCGGACATGCCGAAGTGCTTGACCTTGCCTGCGCGGATGAGGTCTTGCACCGCACCGGCGACATCCTCGATCGGCACGTCCGGGTCCACACGGTGCTGATAGAAGAGGTCAATCGCATCAACCTTGAGTCGCTTGAGCGAGGCTTCCGCGACCTCTTTGATATGCTCGGGCCGGCTGTCGAGACCCACCTCTTTATCCCCGGCAATCTTGAAGCCGAACTTGGTGGCGATCACGACCTGGCCGCGATAGGGTGCCAGTGCCTCGCCCAAGAGCTCTTCATTCGTGAACGGGCCGTAGACTTCCGCCGTGTCGAAAAGAGTAACGCCATGGGCAACGGCCGCGCGGATGAGCTCGAGCATCTTCCGCCGGTCGCCGGGCGGGCCGTAGCCAAAGCTCATGCTCATGCAGCCGAGGCCGAGAGCCGACACTTCCAGGTTATTGTTGCCAAGTTTTCGCTTTTGCACGGCCTCTCCTTTGCGGCGCCCTGAGCAAATCAGGAAATCCGGTATTGCTCGTCGCTCACCTGTTCCATCCACTCGACGACCTTGCCGTTGAGCGCTTCCTGGATGGCAATGTGAGTCATTGCAGTGGTCGGCGTCGCACCATGCCAGTGCCTGTGGTTCGGCGGGCACCAGATCACATCGCCCGCGCGGATCTCGGCGACCGGCTCGCCCTCACACTGCGTCCAGCCGCATCCGGCGGTGACGATCAGCGTCTGCCCGAGGGGATGCGTGTGCCAGGCCGTGCGCGCACCGGGCTCGAAGGTGACACTGGCGCCCTGCACCCGCGCCGGCGCGGGCGCCTGAAACAGGGGGTCAATGCGGACCGTGCCGGTAAAGTACTCAGCTCCTCCCCGGGTCGAGGGCTGTGAGCCGTTTCGTTTAATGTCCATATTCGCGACTCGTCTGACTGGAGTTTGGTCCGGAAGTACTGCTGCGACAGAGAGTACGAGAAGCTTACCGCTCGATCGGCATCAGCGAAGAAGGTTACATCCCCGGCCTGCAACGCGGCGAGGTGACTACTGCATCGTCTTCCATGCGAGGGTAGGCGTTCTCTTGAAACTCAATTATCCGCTCATCGAGCGCTCGCAATGAAGCCTGATCTGCTTTGGGGTGAGCCCTTGCCGTTCGTGCAGCCCGAGAAAGAAGTCGCGCCGCGAACCGTCGTGTCACGGCCGCGAAGCTGCCAGTCGCGATCTTCGGATGCTGCGCTAACAGTGACGTGGCTTTGCGGAGCTTCTGCGGCCGTCGCCACTACTCAGGTAGATGAACGAGGTGCTCTGAGGATTGGCGGGCGGCTCAACTCGGGAAATTGAGCATGCGCTCGATCTCCTTAAAGCGCGGCTCGTGGCGCAGAGGGTCCAGAATAGACTTAACGCGCGATCAAATGCGGCAATGGCCTCACGGTTGCGATGGCTGAAGAGCAACACGTAGCCCAAGCGATCGTAGGAACCTGCGTTGACGGGATCCAGCGTCACCGCACGCTGGGCGCTGGCCACCGCCGCATCGGACCTGACGTCGCGCTGCCCGCGCCGCATCTTGCGGCGCAGGCAGCGCGCACGCCATCGCGGCATCAGGTCGCGGTGCTCTCCTCTTCGCCGACACTCGTCTCCTCGGTGTCGGGGATGCCGCCGCCGACATCCATGAAGCTCCTGCGATCGACGCCGCCCGGCTTTCTGCGCCGGTGCGCGTGGGCTGCAAAGCCCGTGCCCGCGGGAATCAGCCGGCCGACGATGACGTTCTCCTTCAATCCGCGCAGGTCATCCTTCAGGCCGCGCACCGCAGCTTCGGTCAGCACGCGGGTGGTCTCCTGGAAGGAGGCGGCCGAGATGAACGACTCGGTGGCAAGCGAAGCCTTGGTGATGCCGAGCAGCACCGGCTGCAGAGTGGCCCCGCTCTTGCCTTCATGCTTGGCGCGATCGTTGACGTCGAGTGCACGCGAACGGTCGAGCTGCTCACCGCGCAACAGCCCCGTCTCGCCGGCGACCGCCACTTCGGTCTTGCGCAGCATCTGCCGGATGATGACTTCGATGTGCTTGTCGTTGATCTTCACACCCTGCAGACGATAGACGTCCTGGATCTCGCGCACGAGGTAGTTCGCGAGCGCCTCGACGCCCTGCAGGCGCAGGATGTCGTGCGGGTTCGGCTCGCCATCCGCGATGACTTCGCCGCGCTCCACGGTCTCGCCCTCGAAGACGTTCAGCTGCCGCCACTTCGGAATGAGCTCCTCGTACTTCTCGCCGTCGTCGCTCGTGATGATGAGACGCCGCTTGCCCTTGGTTTCCTTGCCGAAGCTCACCGTGCCCGTGGTCTCGGCGAGAATCGCCGGGTCTTTGGGCTTGCGCGCCTCGAACAGATCCGCCACGCGCGGCAGGCCCCCCGTAATGTCGCGCGTCTTGGAGGATTCCTGCGGGATGCGCGCGATGACATCGCCCACCGACACCTTCACGCCGTCCGTCAGATTGACGAACGCGCCCGGAGGCAGCGTGTAGACGGCCGGAATCTCGGTGTTCGCAAAGGTCACTTCCTTGCCCTTGGCGTTCACGAGCTTCATCGTCGGGCGCAGGTCCTTGCCGCCGCGCTGCTTCAGATCGAGCACCACGGTGCTGGAAAGGCCGGTCACCTCGTCGACCTGGGTGGTGATGGTGAGCCCGTCGACGAAGTCCTGGAACTTCAGGAACCCCGCCACTTCCGTGACGACCGGATGGGTGTGCGGATCCCAGGTGGCAACCACCTGACCGCCGACCACGGTGTCGCCCTCTTTGACGCTGATGACCGCGCCATAGGGAATCTTGTAGCGCTCGCGCTCGCGGCCGAAATCATCGACCACGCCGATCTCCCCGGAGCGCGATACCGCGACCAGGTGGCCCTTCTCATGCTGCACGGTCTTGATGTGATGGAAGCGCAGCACGCCGCGGTTTCTCACCTCGACGCTGGATGCCGCCGCCGCCCGCGAAGCCGCACCGCCGATGTGGAAGGTGCGCATGGTGAGCTGCGTTCCCGGCTCGCCGATCGACTGCGCAGCAATGACTCCCACCGCCTCGCCGATGCTGATGGAGCGGCCGCGGGCAAGATCGCGCCCGTAGCAGCTCGAGCACACGCCATAGCGAGTCTCGCAGGTGATGGGCGAGCGCACGTTGATCTGATCAACGCCGTCGTGCTCCATGCGCCTGACGTGCTGCTCATCAAGCAGCGTGTTCTTCTCGATCAGCACCTCCTCGGTGCCCGGCTTCAGAATATCCTGCGCCGGAACCCGCCCGAGCACGCGCTCTCCCAGGGCTTCCACGACATCGCCGCCCTCGACGAGGGGTGACATCGCAATGCCGTTCGACGTGCCGCAGTCGATCTCCGTGACGACGAGATCCTGCGCCACGTCCACCAGGCGCCGCGTGAGGTAGCCCGAATTGGCCGTCTTCAAAGCCGTGTCCGCGAGCCCCTTGCGGGCGCCGTGGGTGGAGATGAAGTACTGCAGGACGTTCAGGCCCTCGCGGAAATTGGCCGTGATGGGCGTCTCGATGATCGAGCCGTCGGGTTTGGCCATGAGGCCGCGCATGCCCGCAAGCTGCCGGATCTGCGCCGCGGATCCGCGCGCGCCGGAGTCGGCCATCATGAAGATGGAGTTGAAGGACTTCTGCTTGGTCTTCTGGCCCTTGAGGTCCACCGCCTCCTCGCTGCCGAGCTTCTCCATCATGGCTTTCGCCACCTGATCGTTGGCGCGCGACCAGATGTCGACGACCTTGTTGTAGCGCTCGCCGTTGGTGACCAATCCCGAGGCGTACTGGTCCTGGATCTCCTTCACTTCGAAGTCCGCAGCCGCGACGATCTTGGTCTTCTGCTCCGGAATGACGATGTCGTCAATGCCGAAGGAGACGCCCGAGCGGGTGGCGTAGTGGAATCCCGTGTACATCAGCTGGTCGGCAAAGACGACGGTTTCCTTCAGACCCAATGCGCGATAGCAGGCATTGATGGTCGCGGAGATCGACTTCTTCGTCATGTCCTGATTGATGAGATCGAAGGACAGGCCCTTCGGCAGAATCTCAAACAAGAGCGCGCGGCCGACGGTGGTGTGCACGTGGCGGATGCGCTCCTCCATGCCCCCGCCCGCAACCAGCAGGCTCTCCTTCAGGCGCACCCGCACCTTCGCCTGCAGATCGATGTTGCGGCTCTCATAGGCGCGATGCACTTCCTGCGAATCCGCGAAGGCCATGCCCTCGCCCTTGGCGCCTACGCGCTCGCGCGTCATGTAGTACAGGCCCAGCACCACGTCCTGCGAGGGCACGATGATGGGGTCGCCGTTGGCGGGCGAGAGAATGTTGTTCGACGACATCATGAGGGCGCGCGCCTCGAGCTGCGCCTCCAGGGACAGCGGCACGTGCACCGCCATCTGGTCGCCGTCGAAGTCGGCATTGAACGCCGTGCACACGAGCGGATGCAGCTGAATCGCCTTGCCTTCGATGAGCACGGGCTCAAACGCCTGGATCCCCAAGCGATGCAGAGTCGGCGCACGGTTCAGGAGTACCGGATGCTCGCGGATGACTTCCTCGAGAATGTCCCAGACTTCCGGTCCCTCGCGCTCGACCAGGCGCTTCGCCGCCTTGATGGTCGAGGCTTCGCCGCGCAGCTGCAGCTTCTGGAAGATGAACGGCTTGAAGAGCTCGAGCGCCATCTTCTTCGGCAGGCCGCACTGATGCAGGCGCAGCGTCGGGCCGACGACGATGACCGAGCGGCCCGAGTAGTCGACGCGCTTGCCGAGAAGGTTCTGGCGGAAGCGGCCCTGCTTGCCCTTGATCATGTCCGCGAGCGACTTCAGCGGGCGCTTGTTGGTGCCGGTGATCGCACGTCCGCGGCGGCCGTTGTCGAGGAGCGCATCCACCGCTTCCTGCAGCATGCGCTTTTCGTTGCGCACGATGATGTCGGGCGCGTTCAGCTCCAGGAGCCGGCGCAGGCGGTTGTTGCGGTTGATGACGCGGCGGTAGAGGTCGTTCAAATCCGAGGTGGCAAAGCGCCCGCCGTCGAGCGGCACCAGCGGGCGCAGGTCGGGCGGCAGCACCGGCAGCACCGTGAGCACCATCCACTCGGGCTTGTTGCCCGACTCGATGAAGGACTCGACGAGTTTCAGACGCTTGGAGAGCCTCTTCAGCTTCGTCTCCGAAGATGTGGCGCCCATCTCGCCGCGGATTTTCACCATCTCGGCCGGCAGCTCAATGGTGCGCAAAAGCTCAAACACGGCCTCCGCGCCCATACGCGCGTCAAACTCGTCGCCGTGCTCCTCGATGGCCTCGAGATACAGCTCGTCGGTGAGGAGCTGGCCGCGCTGCATCGGCGTCATGCCCGGATCGATGACCACGAAGGCCTCGAAATACAGCACCCGCTCGATCTCGCGCAGCGTCATGTCGAGCATCAGACCGATGCGCGAGGGCAGCGACTTCAGGAACCAGATGTGCGCGGTCGGGCTTGCAAGCTCGATGTGGCCCATGCGCTCGCGCCGCACCTTCGACTGCGTGACCTCGACCCCGCACTTCTCGCACACGACGCCGCGATGCTTCAGGCGCTTGTACTTGCCGCACAGGCACTCGTAGTCCTTCACCGGACCGAAGATCTTCGCGCAGAAGAGCCCATCGCGCTCCGGCTTGAAGGTGCGGTAGTTGATCGTCTCCGGCTTCTTCACTTCGCCGTAGGACCACGCCCGGATCATCTCGGGCGATGCGAGCCCGATCTTGATCGAGTCGAAGTGCTCGACCGGGGAGTGCTGCTTGAAAAGTTTGAGTAAATCTTTCATGAGCTAGTCCTGTTCGAGTTCCATGTTGATGCCGAGCGAGCGGATCTCCTTCACCAGTACGTTGAAGGACTCCGGCATGCCCGCATCCATCTGGTGGTTGCCATCGACGATGTTCTTGTACATCTTCGTACGCCCGTTCACGTCGTCGGACTTCACCGTCAGCATTTCCTGCAGCGTGTACGCAGCCCCGTAGGCCTCGAGCGCCCAGACTTCCATTTCTCCGAAGCGCTGCCCGCCGAACTGCGCCTTGCCGCCGAGCGGCTGCTGCGTCACGAGGCTGTACGGCCCCGTCGAGCGCGCGTGCATCTTGTCGTCAACCAGGTGGTTCAGCTTCAGCATGTACATGTAGCCGACCGTCACCTGCCGCTCGAAGCGCTCTCCGGTGCGGCCGTCGAAGAGATGCGTCTGCCCATTCAGGGGCAGATCCGCAAGCGCCAACAGCCGCTTGATCTCCTCTTCGCTCGCTCCGTCGAACACCGGGGTCGCCATCGGCACGCCGTTCGAGAGGTTTTTGGCAAGCTCAAGAAGCTCGCCGTCATTGAGACTCGTCAAGTCTTCCTTCTGCCCGCCCGTGTCGTTGTAGATCTGCGTGATGAAGCCGCGCAGCTCGGCGTTTGCCGCCTGCGCCTGCAGCATGCGGCCGATCTTCAGGCCGACGCCCTTCGCCGCCCACCCGAGGTGCGTCTCCAGCACCTGCCCCACGTTCATGCGCGACGGCACGCCCAGGGGATTCAACACGATATCAACCGGAGTGCCGTCGGCAAGATAGGGCATGTCCTCGACCGGAACGATGGTCGAGATGACGCCCTTGTTGCCGTGGCGTCCGGCCATCTTGTCGCCCGGCTGCACGCGGCGCTTCACGGCGAGATACACCTTCACCATCTTGAGGACGCCCGGCGCCAGATCATCGCCGGCCGTGATCTTCGCCTTCTTGTCGTCGAGGCGCTTCTCGAAGGCCTTGCGCTGCACCTTCAATCGCTCGGAGGATGCCTCGAGCTGCGAGTTCGCATCCTCATCCTCCAGGCGAATCTCGAACCACTCCTCGCGCGGTACGGCATCAAGATATTCATCATTGATCCGCGTGCCGGCCTTGAGTCTCTGCGGGCCGCCTGCGGCACTGGTGCCGATCAGCATGCCGCGCACGCGCTGGAAAAGATCGTCTTCCAGAATTCGCTGCTGGTCTGCAAAGTCCTTGCGCACGCGCTCGATCTCGGCCTTTTCGATCGACAGGGCGCGCGAATCCTTCTCGACGCCGTCGCGCGTGAACACGCGCACGTCGATGACCGTGCCGTCCATGCCCGGCGGCACCCGCAGGGAAGTGTCCTTCACGTCGGACGCCTTCTCGCCAAAGATCGCGCGCAACAGCTTCTCCTCCGGCGTCAGCTGGGTCTCGCCTTTCGGTGTGACCTTGCCCACCAGAATGTCGCCGGCGCGCACTTCAGCGCCGATGAAGGCGATGCCCGCCTCGTCAAGTTTCGCGAGCGCCGCATCGCCGACGTTCGGGATGTCGGCCGTGATTTCCTCCGGCCCGAGCTTGGTGTCGCGGGCGACGCAGGCAAGCTCTTCGATGTGGATGGTCGTGAAGCGGTCCTCTTCCACCACTCGTTCGGAGATCAGGATCGAGTCTTCAAAGTTGTAACCGTTCCACGGCATGAACGCGACCAAGAGGTTCTGGCCGAGCGCAAGCTCTCCCAGGTGCGTCGACGGACCGTCGGCGAGCACATCGCCGCGCGCGATCTTGTCGCCGCCATTCACGAGTGGCCGCTGATTGATGCAGGTGTTCTGGTTCGAGCGCGTGTACTTCGTCAGGTTGTAAATGTCGACGCCAGGCTCGCCGGCGGTCGTCTCGTCGTCGTTCACGCGCACCACGATGCGCGACGCATCGACCGAGTCGACGAGGCCGCCGCGGCGCGCCACCACGGTGACGCCTGAGTCGATGGCGACCGGACGCTCCATGCCCGTGCCCACGAGCGGCGTCTCCGAGCGCAGCGTCGGCACCGCCTGGCGCTGCATGTTGGAGCCCATGAGCGCGCGGTTCGCGTCGTCATGCTCGAGGAAGGGGATGAGCGAGGCGGCCACCGAGACGATCTGCTTGGGGCTCACGTCCATGTAGTTGATGCGCTCGCGCGGCACGAGGGTGAACTCGTTCTGCAGGCGGCAGGAAACGAGCTCGTCGGACATCTCGCCCTTCGCCGTCAGGCGTGCGTTTGCCTGCGCAATTGCGAATTCTCCCTCTTCGATCGCCGACAGGTAGTCGATCTGATCGGAAACCACGCCCTGCTCTACCCGGCGGTACGGCGTCTCGAGGAAGCCGTACTGGTTGGTGCGCGCATACACCGACAGGGAGTTGATGAGCCCGATATTCGGGCCTTCCGGAGTTTCGATCGGGCACACCCGCCCGTAGTGCGTCGGATGCACGTCGCGCACTTCGAAGCCCGCGCGCTCGCGCGTAAGGCCGCCGGGGCCGAGCGCGGAGACACGCCGCTTGTGCGTGACTTCAGACAGGGGATTGTTCTGATCCATGAACTGCGAGAGCTGCGAGGAGCCAAAGAACTCCTTGACCGCCGCGGCCACCGGCTTCGCGTTGATCATCTCCTGCGGCATCAGGGGCTCGGTCTCCGCGATGGTCAGGCGCTCCTTCACCGCACGCTCCACGCGTACGAGGCCGACGCGGAAGGCGTTCTCGGCCATCTCGCCCACGGAGCGCACGCGGCGGTTGCCCAGGTGATCGATGTCATCGACCGTGCCGTTGCCGTTACGAATGTCGATCAGCACTTTCAGCACATCGATGATGTCGTCGCGCGACAGGACGCCGGAGCCTGCGCCCGAGTCGCGGCGCACGCGCCGGTTGAACTTCATGCGGCCGACGCCCGAGAGGTCGTAGCGCTCGGAATTGAAGAACAGGTTGTTGAAGAGGTTCTCAGCCGCATCCTTGGTGGGCGGCTCGCCGGGACGCATCATGCGGTAGATCTCGACCAGAGCCTCAAGGCGCGTCTTCGTCGGATCCACGCGCAGCGTGTCGGAAATATACGGACCGCGGTCGAGGTCGTTCGTATACAGCGTCTGAATCTCGGCGATGCCCGCCTCGATCAGCTTCTCGACGGACAGGGCGGTGAGCACCTCGTTCGCCTTCGCCAGGATCTCACCGGTTTCGGTGTTGACGACGTCGTGCGCGAGCACTTTGCCGTAGACGTACTCGCGCGGCACGCGCAGGCGCTTCACCCCAGCCTCTTCGAGTTGGCGCACGTGGCGCGCCGTGATGCGCCGCCCCTCCTCGACGATCACCTGATCGCCGATGCGCAGCTCAAACGTTGCCGTTTCGCCGCGCAGGCGCTGGGCCACGAGCTGCAGCGCGGTTTCGTCCTTCGACAGATAGAAGGTGTTCTTCTCGAAGAAGGTGTCCAGGATCTCGCTCTCGGTCATGCCGAGCGCCCGCAGAATGATCGTGACCGGCAGCTTCCTTCTGCGGTCGATGCGCGCGAACACGCAGTCCTTCGGATCGAACTCAAAGTCGAGCCACGAGCCGCGGTAGGGAATGATGCGCGCCGAGAACAGGAGCTTTCCCGAGGAATGCGTCTTGCCACGATCGTGGTCGAAGAACACACCCGGGCTTCTATGCAGCTGCGAGACGATCACACGCTCCGTGCCGTTGATCACGAAGGTGCCGTTATCGGTCATGAGCGGCAGCTCGCCCAGATACACTTCCTGCTCGCGCACGTCCTTCACGGGTTTCTTCGCACCGGCAGCTTCCTTGTCGAGGACGATGAGCCGCACCTTGGTGCGCAGCGGCGCCGCATAGGTGAGGCCGCGCAGCTGACACTCCTTGACGTCGAACACGGGCTCGCCCAAGCGATAGCTCACGTACTCGAGGGTTGCGTTGCCCGAATAGCTCGAGATCGGGAACACGCTCTTGAAGGCCGCATGCAGGCCGACATCGGAACGCGCATCCTCGGCCACCGCCGCCTGCAGGAACGAGCGGTAGGAGTCGAGTTGGATCGCGAGCAGGTAAGGCACCTGCAGAATCCCCGGCTGCTTGCCGAAGTTCTTGCGGATACGCTTCTTCTCGGTGAAGGAGTAAGCCATCAGATCACCTCTATGCTTGCGCGGCGCCTAGGATCCACGGGGCGCGCTTCGCGCACGCCCCCTGGGCTTCCGGCACCGCTGTCGACAACACGGTCGGAAAAATTACTTAATCTCGACCTTCGCGCCGGCGTCTTCGAGCTTCTTCTTCATCGTCTCCGAATCGGCCTTGGCCACGCCCTCCTTTACGGTCGAGGGCACGCCCTCGACGAGGTCCTTCGCCTCCTTCAAGCCGAGGCCGGTGAGCTCGCGGATGACCTTGATCACGGTGACTTTCTTGTCGGCCGGATATTCCTTCAAGGTCACGGTGAACTCCGTCTGCTCTTCGGCCGGTGCGGCGGCGGCGGCGCCGGCGCCCGGGCCTGCGGCGAGCGCAACCGGAGCCGCGGCAGTGACGCCGAACTTCTTCTCCATGTCGGAGATGAGCTCGACGACCTCCATCACGGTCATTTTCGAGATTGAATCGAGGATTTCGTCTTTGCTGACAGCCATGTTGGGTCTCCTAAAAGAGTTTCAAGACATCAAGCGCCCGCGGCAGCTTTCTGCGCGCGTACAGCGTCAATCGTGCGTACCAGTTTCGTGTGCGGCGCGGCGAGCATGCGCACCAGCTTCTCAATCGGCGCCTTCATGACGCCCAGAAGCTGCGACAGCGCCTGCTCACGCGTCGGCAGACTCGCGACCTTGTCGAGATCCTTCCCCGACAGCACCGGGCCGCCGAGGCTGATCAGGGTCGCGATCAGCTTTTCATTGCCCTTCGCGAAGTCCTTCACCACGCGCGCGGCCGCGCCCGGATCGTTCCTCGAGAAGGCGAGCACGAGCGGTCCCTTCAATTTGGGACCGATCGACTCGAAGGCCGTACCGGAGATTGCCTTGCGCGCCAGCGTGTTCTTCACCACACGCATGTACACGCCCTGCGCGCGCGCCTTGCTGCGCAGCTCAGTCATCTGTGAGACGGTCAAACCGCGGTATTCCGCGGCAACGACCGACTGAGCCTTAGCTGCAACTGCGCCGACCTCGGCCACCAGGGCCTGCTTGTCTTCGAGCTTAAGTGGCATTCGTCAATCTCCTCGCCTGAAGAACACACTTCCAACGGAGCAGCCTTCTGCCAAAGCCGCTCCTCCTTTTGACGGTGTGCTTCGCGCCCGAGGCTCATCCTCAATTGCGTTTCAGCGGTCCCACCATCTGCGCTGGCGATCATTAAGAGCCCCTCAAGCGGCTCGCCGGCGGTCTTCGATGTCGTCCGCTTATGCGGACCCGCATCAAACCTAAAAAGTCGTGCGCGCTTACGCGCCCAGACTGCCTTGATCAATCGTCACGCCCGGTCCCATCGTCGAGGACAGCGTGACGCGCTTCAAATACACGCCCTTGGAAGTCGCCGGCTTCGCCTTCTGCAGATCGCCGATCAGCGCCAAAAGATTCTCCTTGAGCGCAGTAACCTCGAAACTGGCCTTACCGATGGTGCAATGGACGATGCCGCCCTTATCCACGCGGTAACGCACCTGCCCGGCCTTCGCGTTCTTCACGGCAGTCGCCACATCCGGGGTGACGGTGCCGACCTTGGGGTTCGGCATGAGTCCGCGGGGGCCGAGGATCTGGCCCAACTGCCCGACGACGCGCATGGCATCGGGACTTGCGACGACCACGTCAAAATCAATCTCGCCGGCCTTGACCTTCGCCGCGAGGTCCTCGAGGCCGACGATGTCGGCGCCGGCGGCGCGCGCGGCGTCCTGGTTCTTGCCGGAGGTAAACACGGCCACGCGCACGCTCTTGCCGATGCCGTGAGGCATGACGGTGGAGCCGCGCACCTGCTGGTCGGACTTACTGGCGTCAATCCCCAAATTCACGGCCGCATCGATGCCTTCATTGAACTTGGCGGTGGCGAGCTCTTTTACGAGCTTCAGCGCCTCGTCCACCGGGTAATGCTTGCCCGCGCTGACCTTGGATTGCGCCGCCTTCACGCGCTTTGCGACGAATGGCATGACTTAAACTCCCTCCACTTCCACGCCCATGCTGCGGGCGCTGCCCGCGATGGTGCGCACTGCCGCCTCAAGATCTGCGGCGGTCAGATCCGGCTGCTTCATCTTGGCGATCTCTTCGAGCTGCTTGCGGCTGATCTTGCCGACCTTGCTCGTGTTGGGCGTGCCGCTGCCCTTCTCGATGCCGATCGCTTTGCGGATCAGGACGGACGCGGGCGGGGTCTTCATCACGAAAGTGAAGCTGCGATCCGAGTACACCGTGATCACAACCGGAATCGGCAGGCCCTTCTCCAGCTTCTGGGTCTGCGCATTGAACTGCTTGCAGAACTCCATGATGTTCACGCCCTGCTGCCCGAGCGCCGGCCCGATGGGCGGCGAGGGATTGGCCGAGCCTGCGGGGACCTGCAGTTTGACGTAACCGTTGACTTTCTTTGCCATGGCCTTTCGATTCCTTACGCCTTCTCGACCTGCGAGAAGTCCAGTTCCACCGGGGTCGAGCGGCCGAGAATCTGCACCGCGACGTGCAGGCGGTTCTTCTCGTAGTTCACGCTCTCAACCACACCATTGAAGTCGTTGAATGGCCCGTCGGTGACACGCACCACCTCGCCGGGCTCGAACAGTACCTTCGGCCGCGGCTTGTCCACGCCCTCTTCCACGCGCCGCAGAATCTGATTGGCTTCCTTGTCGGTAATGGCCGCCGGCTTCTCCGGAGAGCCGCCGATGAACCCCAGGACCTTCGGCACATCGCGCACCAGGTGCCAGGTCTCCTCGTCCATCTCCATCTGCACCAGCACGTAGCCGGGGTAGAACTTGCGCTCGCTCTTTCTCTTCTGGCCGTCGCGCATTTCGACCACCTCTTCGGTCGGCACCAGAATCTCGCCGAACTTCGGCTCTAGTCCCGCGCGCCGGATGCGCTCCTTCAGCGATTCGGAAACCCGATGCTCGAAATTCGAGTAGGCGTGCACCACATACCACCGCAGCGCCATACTCAACCTCCCTGCCCCGTCAACTGGCGCGTGGCCCAGGCGAGCACCAGGTCAAGCACCCAAAAGAACAGGCCCGCCACGATCACAAAGCCAAACACCACCAGCGTCGTCATGCCGGTCTCCTGGCGGCTCGGCCAGACAATCTTGCGCAGCTCGATACGCGAATCGAGGATGAACTGCCAGAAATCGCGGCCCGGCTTCGAGCTTGCGAACACCGCAACTCCAAGCACGATCCCGCCGACTACGGCAAGCCAGCGCAGCCACGGCGCCTGCGCCGACAGCACGTAGTACGCAGCGATACCACCGATCACCAGAAGGATCGTGACCGTGATTTTTGCCTTGTCCGCGACACTCGCGTCTTGGACAGTCGTCTGCTCGTTCATATGGGCCCGATGGCAGGCCAGGAGGGAATCGAACCCCCAACCTGCGGTTTTGGAGACCGCCGCTCTGCCAATTGAGCTACTGGCCTACTTAAAAAGAAAATTTGCTACTTCAGGATTTTCGACACGACGCCTGCGCCGACGGTTTTCCCGCCCTCACGGATCGCAAAGCGCAAACCTTCCTCCATCGCAATGGGACTGATCAGCTCCACGGTCATCTTGATGTTGTCCCCGGGCA
>Ga0302324_100008286_pt1 | contig 21965 bp, 15 predicted proteins | sample Palsa_T0_1_FD_201949 | JGI IMG/M metagenome (GOLD analysis project Ga0302324, IMG submission 201949) | Peat permafrost microbial communities from Stordalen Mire near Abisko, Sweden - Palsa_T0_1 | ecosystem: Environmental > Terrestrial > Soil > Palsa > Peat permafrost | place: Sweden: Abisko...
GTCTTCGCGGGTTTCCGGCCGCTGCATAGGCAATGTACGACAATGCCGCAAACGAGAACAGAGCATTGCACTCCGCGCGTCCGGCGACTGCCAAGCGGTGCTGCACATAGCGGAAGCTTTGCTTGAGGCTCAGTGAGGGAATCGTGGCCCGGACCGCAATGCGTTGCTGCAGTTGTCGCAGGCTAGACTTGCTTAGCGTGACATCCAGTTCCGGTTGGCCAACAAGAACGATCTGCAACAGCTTGTCTGAGCGCGTTTCGAGATTGGAGAGGACACGAAGATCCTCGAGCGTCTGCTCGGGTACGTTCTGCGCCTCGTCGATCGCGAGGACAACATTCAGTCCGCGATTGTAGAGCTTGAGGAGCAGGTGCTGCAGCGCTGCGAGTACTTCCTGCGAATCGTCCGTGCAAGCGCCGAGTTCGGCGAAGATCGTTTGATAGAGCCCTGTGGGCGTGAGACGGGGATTGAAGAGATAGATGATCCTCGTCGATGCTATGTCGAGTCGGTCGAGCGAGGCGCGTAGAACAGAGGTCTTGCCAACGCCGACCTCACCTGTGACGACGATGAAACCCTTGCGGGCGACAACTCCGTAATAAATCGCTCCGATGGCGTGCTTGTGAGCCTCAGTCAGTAAGATGTTGTCCGGGTCCGGAGTGACATGGAACGGACTTGACTTAAGCCCATAGAACGCTGTGTAGAAAGTATCGCGATTCGCCAAAAGTGCTTCCCTTCGGCAAAATAGAACTCTTTACTCGGGGACTTGAGGAAACGGCTCACATGCCGACAGAAACCCTATGCTACGGCATACGTCATAGCATTGGAACGAGCATGTAACGTCCAGTTCGTCCTCGATATGTCGAATGCGCATCCTCTTCGTTCAAAGTCCGGCCGACCTTTACGGCGCAGGCCGCGCTCTCCTGCGCCTTTGCTGCGACATGCGCCGCAGCGGCTGGGAGGTTGCCGTGGTGCTGCCGGAGGAAGGCGCGCTGTCGCGGCGACTTACCGAAGTGGGTGTCGAGAATTTCCTGGTGCCCGGCATCGCCAAGCTCGAGCGGCAGGACTTCGCGACGGCTGCGGGCGCACTGCAATTTTGTCGCGATGTGCTATCGGACATCCGCGCACAGAGGCGGATCATCGCGCGATGGCGGCCGGACGTCATCCATACCAACACTTCTGTCATCCCTTCGACAGCCGTCGCGGCGAAACTTGCTGGGTGCCCGCATTTTTGGCATCTGCGCGAGAGCTACAGTGAGTTCCCGAGTCTGTGGGCGATTTACAAGCACATCATGGGTGCCTTCTCGACGCGGATCGTCTGCTGCTCGCAAGTGGCAGCCGATCAATTCGCCGGAAGCTGGGGTAGACGTCGCACACGCATCGTCTATGAGGGCCTAGCGAGCAGTGAGTTCCGCACCTTCTCCGCTGCCGATGTCGCCGCCTGGCGCCACCGGTTCGCGCCCGAGGGTGGCCCGGTCGTCGGAGTCGTGGGCCGCATTCGCATGATACGCAAGGGACAGGAGGTCTTCGTTGCTGCCGCTCAGAGGCTCGCCAGCGCGTTTCCGGCGGCGCGCTTCGTTTGCATCGGTGACGCCTATCCCGGTAATGAGAGCCATGTCGATGAGTTGCGCCGCCGCGCCGAGCGCGCCGGAATCGCCCATCGCTTTGAGATCACCGGCAACATCGAGGATGTGGCTGCGGCCACGGCTGCGCTCGATATCGCGGTCATGCCCTCAGTGGTGCCGGAGCCATTCGGTAATGTCGTAATGGAGGCGATGTGCCTCGGTAAGCCCGTTGTCGCATCGGCGAACGGCGGGGGACGGGAGCAGATCGAGGACGGTGTCACGGGCTTTCTGGTCCCTCCTGGCGATGCGGACGCTCTGGCACGCGCACTTGCCACGCTGCTCGGTGATCCAGAACTCGCCCGTGCCATGGGAGAAGCTGGCCAGCGCCGCTTCGAGGCACTCTTCACCTCCGAGAACGGCCATGCCGCAATTCGCAAACTCTATGCTGAGCTTGGCTTCGACGTGCCTGTCGAATGCTGAATACCTCGATGCCGAGCCGTCCTATCCAACCGCCCTACTTCACCGGAAAATGTGGTTTCGTGACTGGGGGCAGCGAGTTCATCGATACAAATCTCCTGATGCGCCTTGCATCCGAGCCTGGGGGCATCCGAAATCTTGACTTCAAGCCGCCGCCTGTCGCGGCGTTGCGTGCAAGTTGTCACTCCTGCGACATCGCCAAGGCGGCCGGTAGCAAGTGTGCTGCGTCGCACCTCAATCTTGAGCGTGGCGGGATTTCTGACGGTACCACCTAGCTGCTGGACAAATTTTAGTGAAGATTCTTTTATCCGCTTTTTCGTGCCGCCCAGACGTCGGTTCCGAACCTGGTGTCGGCTGGAATTGGAGCGTTCAGCTCGCGCAGCGTCACGATGTGGTCGTGCTTACAAGGGAGCGATATCGGCCGATTATCGAAGCCGAACTGTCACTAAGACCACGCCCCCGTCTTCACTTCACGTTTCTTGAAATTCCACTAACTCTAAACATTCCGGAAGTGGGCTTTGCCATATATGCAGAATACATTCTGTGGCAAATCGTGGTTTTTCCAATAGCTTTGCGTCTCCATCGAAAGTGGAGATTTGATGTGGTTCAACATCTAACAATTAGCACATTTCGGTACCCTTCATGGCTGGGATTTCTGGGTATACCGTTTGTATTTGGGCCAGTCGGTGGAGGCGAACGAGCGCCGATGCGCCTATATCAAGGTCTACCATTAAGAGAGCGCCTGAGGGAGCGGTTGAGAACGGCCGTCATGTTCTCTGGCTTTTTGGATCCGTTCTCGCGAATCGCTTTAAGTAGGGCCGACTTATATGTCGCAAAATCCAAGCAAAGCGTGGAAGTTGTTCCGGCCTCAGTCAGACGCAAAGCAGTGGTTCAATTGGAGGTCGGCGCCAATCCGGAAGAAATTGTCCTCAAGCCCCCGGAACGGGCAGCGGGAGAATCGCTGCGTGCTTTAATGGTCTGTCGCCTTATCGGTTGGAAGGGTATTCATTTTGCAATAGACGCTGCTAGTCAACTTCATGCGAAAGGGGTCAACGTCGAAATTGAGGTATGCGGGGCCGGCAGGCTTTTGGCCTGGCTACAAGGGAAGGTCCAGAGTCATGGAATCCAAGAGCATTTCCGATTTTTGGGCGCGGTAAGTAGGAGCGAGGTTAAAGAAAAATATCGTCAATCCCATCTCCTGCTTCTCCCAAGCCTTCATGACTCAAGCGGAAACGCTGTCGTCGAAGCGCTCGGGTACGGACTGCCAGTGATTTGCCTTGACCTTGGTGGACCGGCTGAAATCGTCACCGAGGGATGCGGCATCGTGCTACCAACATGCGGGCGTAGTCGTGCTGACATAAGCAACGCGCTTGCGGAAGCGGTTGTGGTGCTCGAAGCAAACGAAAGCCTTCGTCAAAGACTTGCGCTTGGCGCTATCACGAGGGCGCGCGAACTTCTTTGGAGCAACCAGGTACACGCTGTCGAGTTGCTGCTGGAGAACGTCGTCAAACGTCGACAGACGATGTGACGCAATGTGCGTGGCAAGTAGTCGTAAATATCGGTGGGTAAGACAACTCATGATTTGATTTTTTTTTAAAGTTGAACATTATTGAGATGACTCCAAATTTAGTAGCCGTTTGTAGAAGTTATTGATACATATCGTGTCCGGCCACGCCAAAGAGATGCTGGCTGCGGCCGCAGCTTGATCTACAATGTGATATGCAGGACGTTTCACCTAGAAAAGAAGGGATGGCCATTCGGGGGAGTCGCCATTTAGATACCTCTTTAGAAGGGTACGCGGGGACAATCTCCAGTGAGTAGGTTGCGCATGATCTTGGGCGGCTGCACGGTGGCCTTCGTGCTCACCGCGTGCGCCAATAGGTCGCTGCCTCGGCCGCCAGTGGTGGAACTCGGATCACCCGAGCAACGACCGCTGTATCGCTGTGATATGGGCGATGTCTTGGACCTTCGGTTTCCGCGCAATCCCGAACTCAACGAGCAGGCTGTGGTCGGACCCGACGGCCGAATTTCGGTGCAATTCGCGCACGATATCCTCGCTGCCGGCCGAACGCTCGCGGAGCTGACAAAGGATATCAACGAGGCCTATTCCAAGGAATTGGTAGATCCACTCGTTAGCCTGTCGATTCGCAGCTATTCTGGCACCAGGATTTATGTCGCAGGCGAGGTTGCCACGCCGGGAGAATTCGTGGAGACAGGTCCCATTACAGCGCTGCAGGCCATCGCCCGCGCCGGTGGCTTCAAGGTGTCGGCCGGGCGTAGCCAAGTCATCCTTATTCGCCGCGGGCAGAATGGAAAGCCCCAAATCTACGGTCTCGACGAATCGGGTCTGACCGAAGGCTACGGTCAGAACGCTACCGATGCCGAGCTTGTGTCCTACGACATCGTCTACGTTCCGCGCTCGCCAATTGGCGACGCGAGCTACGTGTTCAATCAACTATCAGGCGTGCTCCCCATCAGCTTCGTGGTCGTCGACTCGATCCCAAGGCCATGATCTGAACCTTGGGCCTACTAGGGTGTGTCGAAAAAGATCGAGTTGGTGCCTGATCAAGCAGTCCTTGCTGGGACCCGGAGATCAACGTCCACACCTGAGAAGTGGAAAAGTGAGGCAGCTACCTTTGGTGGATCGGACGTCAGAGACCCTCACGCATCGTTGTGTTCCGCGCAGCCTCTAGAAAAACCGCTTGAGATTGCGAAGGTAGACGCTGAGGCTTTGTAGAATGTAGATAAGAATCCGATTCGACATCCGCAGAGCGAGCGCACCGTTTGGCCAATAATTATCGTTCAATCCGCGCATCGATAAAATTACGGCAAGGTTCAAGCCGTCGCCGCCGATCGAACGCGCTTTGCCATTTCGGCTTTGATAGCTCCAATTGGCTACCGCGCGTGCTTCCGCTATTCTCGGATACATGTGAAATCGCTGAACCATGTTGGAAGACGCCTCGATAAGCTCCTGATTGTCGGCACATAACCCAGGCCGCCAGTTCTCCTTAAGAAGCTCGGTTAGATAGCGTCTGAGGAACTTCGTATAAATGGGGTCACTTGTGTCGCCATGCGTGGTCTGGAATATTGGGACGACCGCCCCGCATTCATTGGCTCTGTATCCCACGCACCGATCACCTAGGAAACCAAACATTAGCTCTGTCAATGGCTCGCAAAACTTCGCCCTGTTCCATTCGAAAAAGCACACGGTTCGAGAATTTGACAACCACGTCTTCGTCGGGTGAATGGCAACATAATACCCGTGTACGAGCGCGTCATCGCCGAGCACTGTCTCGACCGCACGCTGGAGTGTGCCTCTTCCACCTATATCGACGAGAAGCAAGCGAGTCGCACCACCCAAACCGACTTTTGTCGATGACAATTGAGCTCGAATATAACTTTCGCAAAGACGATGTTGCTCAACGTTTTCGCCGATCTGTTGTGGTGCGACCAGAGGAGCGAGTGAGGATCCGGATGTGTAAATATAAGTTGCGTTTGGAAAATCTACTATACGGCCGGACTCAACGAGGCACTTAAAAAGCGTCTCGCAATCGCGGCTCGTAAACCAGACTTCTCCGATGCATTGGGCGCTTACGAAGCGAGCGATCGCCTCCAGGTAGCTGATCAAAAACAATGCCCAGCCGTAAGCCCATTGTGCGACAACTAAGCTCGTTCCGATTGGGAGTTCGCCATCCGTCCAGACGGGAAGACGCCTGAGGCCACGAAGACGCGCAAGGCGGCTGACCTCCACGGGGAGTGTTGAGGAGAACCGGCCTTGGCCATCAATGATTGCGCTATCAAACCCCATTCTGCGCGGCATGATGCCGTCGGAATGAACGCTGTCTCCGACGTGCAGGATTTTGGCTCCGGGGTATTTCGTCTTTAGGTAAGCGAAAGCACGGCCGCTGGTCTTTGTGCGCATGGTGGCAGAGGAACAATACAAGGTGACGCCCGAGAGATAACGATCTGTCCACCGTTTGAGCTCAGCAAGAGGCAAGTACGTGTCAGAATAGACTATGACCGATACACCTTGTTGTCTAAGTGCGTCCGCGAAGCGCAGCATTTCCGTGTTAGGCCTCCAACTCCGGCGTTCCTCGAGCAGCTCGATTTGCATCATCTGCGACGCACTCTCCGGAGCCAGGACGCCGCTATCGCTCAGGAATTTGTAAATATCCGAAAGCGTGGTTTCACCCTTTGGTGAAAATCGCGCCATACGACGCCCTGCCTTTTGCCGAACCGAGGCCCAAGAACGATCTAGGCCGCTCTTTTTTGAAACGTCATGATCGAGCATTCGTAAGAATATGCATTCTGGCGACAGCGCCTCACGAAATATGAGCGTATCGAACAAATCTAGAGACACGATATCTGGACGTACTGAGAGGCAATGCTCTTGGAGAGCCAACACTGACCGAAACAGTGGAGGCTCAAGATCAATCGTTGGCACGCAGCTCATCCGTCGCATTACTGGGGGTGACACCAGATTAGAGCAAGGTAAATGAAGCACCTGCTTCTAATGCATGCATTCAGGCGTGGCTCCGCTTGTTAGACAGATTTGGATAACTGGATTTGATACGCGATTAATTATCGGATCCGGAACCACAATCTGCCGGCCGGCAAAACTCTTCGTTCAAGCTATCGGCGCTCCAGTCCATTAACCTGATTGCCCGTCAGCACCCCCCATATAATTGCTTTCGCCGCGAAAGAACTCGAGATCTTCATAGTATTCCGTTACCGGGACCGTCACCCACCGTGACAGATTCCACTCAATCGAATCCCAGCGGTGCGAGAAGCTCATAGAAATCTCGGAAAAAGGTGCGACTGTTGATGTTCCCTGTTCCGAATTCAAATGAAAGTGCTCTCGTTGGCCAAGCGCTTGCGCATTTGCGCGGGGCGCGAGCTAGGCGGCGTCGCACCAAGTCGCAGCGGTTGATACGAGAGCGTGGATCCAATCAGCGCACACTGCAGCCGGTGCGATTGTGCGCTGCAACGCTCACTGCAGTAGTTTTAACATAAAAGGCACAAGCTTATCGTTTAGTGGTTCCGGAGAATCGTCAAGTATATTACGTTGTACTGCGGACGCTTGGCCTTCTAGCGTGTGCCCTGATTCTCGCTTCTTTATTCCTGCGCAACATGAGTGAAAGAGATCTTTTCAGAAGGGGTCGATTCGTTCAACTCGTTCGTGACGATCAGCACTGCGCTGGTGCTTAACCAGCGGAATTGGTTCATCCTTCGACCGCATCCCGTCTGTTTGAATGCGGCAGCACTCTCGGGCGATTTTGGCGGCTCAAACACTCGGTAGCGAACACGCCTCAAGATAAGTAGTCGATTTTTGAACCAGCCGAGATGAGTCACTATGGGACTGCTGAGAACGCTGTTGGCCCTTTCGGTCGTTTTCAACCATGCCGCACCGGCTGAGAACATGCTCGTCGGCGGTCCAATTGCCGTCCAATGCTTCTACTTAATTTCGGGATTCTTGATTTCCTATATTTTGGTCGAGCGGCGCAGCTATGCGTCGATCTGGGCCTTTTACGTCAATCGCTACATTAGGCTCTATCCCATCTACTTCGTCGTCGCACTTCTTTCGTTAACCGCCATTCTGACGACCCACCTTACGGGATTTGCAGCGGTCTATGCGGCGGCCCCAACAAGCGCGATTGTCCTGCTGGTCTTCGCAAACGCGTTCCTCTTTGGCATGGACTGGATCATGTTCTGCGCGGTCATCAACAATAAACTGGTATTTTCCACCAATTTCTTAGACAGCGAGATCCCCCTGTACCAGGGGCAGATCATCCGCCCTGCCTGGACACTCGGGGTTGAACTGACTTTCTACCTGGTGGCGCCGTTCATATTACCGAGGCGCAAATTGATCTGGCTTCTACTAATCGCCTCGGTAGCGCTTCGGATCTTATTTTTGCATCTGGGCTTCGGCGCGCGTGACCCATGGAGCTATCGATTCTTCCCGACCGAGCTAGCGTTATTTCTGGTGGGAGCCCTGGCGCATCAAGTCCTTCTCCCGGCCTACAGAAAATTCAGCTCTCGCGGACAGGTGCTGGCGGCGAATTTTGCGACCGGCTTTCTCATAGTCACGTTCATCACATATGCGATGATACCTCTCGAGGAAATCTCCAAGCGGCTGCTGTTATATGGGGCTGTCGGCTGTCTTGTGCCGCTGACTTTTTTGTTTCAGCAGAAGCATCGCTTCGACGGCTGGATCGGTGATTTGTCCTATCCCATCTACATCTGCCACGCACTCGTGATGTGGGTTTGCATGTATATCTTGGGGCACTTCCGAATTCAGGATGAGCGGGTGCTCGGGGTAGCATCCGCCATTTTATCCGTTGCGCTCGCGATGAGCCTGAATAGGGCGGTCGCGCGCCCCTTCGAGACAGTGCGTAACAAATTTCGATCGAGGGAGCGGAGCGGCACTAAGCCGTCCGGCGCTCGCGCGATATTCCAGGACGTCCCCGCTCGGGATTGATTGGGTCGCCGGCCTAGCCTATTGGTGCAGTGGCCGTGTCTGCCCGGATTGATCGCCCGCGTTGTTGGGTACGCGGACATTTTCTAAGCGTAAGCGTCATCCCAAGGCCGTGTGGTGTGCTGGCCAAGAGGGCTCAAGGCACATGGGGCACCGTATTCGCAATGCGATGGCCCCTGCGGTCGATGCTCGGCGGGCGCCGATGTACCTGGACGACAAGAATATTCGTGGCGCTCTGGTCCGCGGCATCTACTCGAAGACAGCCGGCTGGTCACAATCGGATCGGCTTCCTACAAGCATCAAGTCGCAAAGCATGAGTTCGTGGACCATTCCAAGTATTAATGGGTGCGCAGCGATGTGTCCACTGACCTCTCCTGCCTTACCGTTTTTCCTGACGAGTTGTCGAAGCTTCTACGCGGTATAATAGACGACGCAGGCGTGCCGCCGGTAGACAATGCTTGGCGCGCGAGCAACTTTTCCGATGGCTCGTTGGAATTTACTCCTACCTCCAGTGACCGCCTTTCCAGAGATCTGTCCGCGTGCTGCGCGCGGATCGCGGAGGCGGTATTCTCCGGTGATCGCGGGGATGCGTTCAAGTTTGGCGTTACTGATCGAACGCTTTTGCAGTATGGAAGCCCCGCCTGCAAAATTCAGCCTGGCGAACCATTTGTCTCGGTGCGCTAGGAAAAGGGGCGCGAACGAAGAAACCGAAACACATAGTAGAGCGTCTCAGCAACATCTACCAATTGAGCCTCGTCGAATCGTGAACAAAGATCGTATTGATGGCATCAGCGTAGACCTGCATGTAGCTAGCGGCTAGGAGTTTCTCCCGCACGCGCCTGGCAGACATCTGTATGGTGGCCTGGGCGACGAAGTCGGCGTGATAATCGTTGAGTTCGACGATTAGCATTTTCGGGCGCCAATAGCCGAGATCGAATGTGCCGAGCACCTTCTCTTCAAAACCTTCGACGTCCACGATGAGCAGATCGAAGCCAATCGCGATGGCGTTCATCAGCAGGAACTTGTCCAGCGTCATCGCGCGAACACTGATCTTCTGATCGAAGGCGGTCGCCTTCGACCACTCTATGCCCCTGTATGCCGAGAGGGCATCGCTACTTGCAGTTGTGAACGCTTCGCCGACATTTAGATCGAGCATCCCGTCGGTATCGCTGATCGCGAGATTGAAAACCTTCACGCGGTTACGGGCGTGCCGAGCTTCGCATTTGCGCGCGTACTCAGGAACGGGCTCGACGTAATTGCCGGTCCAGCCAGCATCCGCAAGGCAGGATGAATTGGAGAACGATTCGCCATCGTAAGCGCCGATCTCGACGAAGGTGCCGAGCCGCGGCAGATACTTCTCGTAGAAATGCAGGAGCAGCGGCAGCTGGCAGGTCGGGCTGAGCCGGAGGGCGCTTATATCCATTCTTATCGTCCGATTGGGTGTTAACCGCTTTTTGAGCCAGCGCCATAACCGTAGTAGTTTCCAGAGTGTTTTCCCCTTGGACATTTCAAAGCCCTCTGAATTGACTTAGCTGATTCAACGCTTACTCCTGCGCGCTAGATCATGGCTTTTCTGTGCCGTCTTCCGCAATACCGAGCGGTTGTTGGCGATAATCATCTGGAATGAATTTCGTGTCTGTCAGCGGACAGACCGTCAATCCCATTCTCTTTAGCTCAGGCGCGACTTTCAGGATGTTGTAACGTTTGCCGCTGGAGCCGTCCCACGTCAAAAAGTCATCGCAGGAAGCTCCGAGAGCTGTCGCCACATGCACGCTGTCCCCAGGCTTTAACTTGATTCCGTGCTTCCGATGCAAATCGTGCGCGCCAAAACGAATGAATCAATTTGCCCCGGAGTCGCGCCACTAGCCAAACTCGACCCCTGGGGGACGTTGCTCAACGATATTTGTCAGCACGTCGTCGGTCAAACGACTCTAGCAATCCCGCCGCTGGCGGGTGCACGCGCGCACATACCAATTTCGCTAGTTATGAATCAATTGATGCGACTGCATGCGCAGTTCCCTGGTGAAGCCGCGGAATCCTATAGGCTCTTTAGGCCGAGGAATCCGTTCTCGCAATCGCAGCTGGCCGGCGCATCGTAGAGTGACGACGCTCCTGCAGTTCAGGCGTCTCAGTTGTCCACGCGATAAAGAGACAGGAAGCAGCCATAACCGCGCGAGGTGCACGCCGTGACGCGCGCGGCTTCCTTGCCGCTTTTCGATTCCTTGACCTGGATGGCGTAGTTCTTATCAGGTCCGAATGCCTCGACGGCGTAGGTCAGCGAAGCGCGCGCGTTGTCGATGACGAACGCGGCTTGGCCCGCAGGCATCGTCTCGATGGGGTAAAGCAGTCCGCCGAGCACCTCGAGCGTGGCGCCATTTTCGGCGCGAATGACCGTTCCGGGCCTCTCGGTCTTGACTCCCATGAGCCAGAGCTGCGCGCCGTCTACGACCGCCTTGTCACTCGCCTTATCACCTAGCGACTCCATGTCAAGTTGCCGCGCCCAGATTTTTTGCGGCGCATGGAAGAACCATGGCCCCCCAACCACGTCCTCGATGAAGACGCGCCCGGTTCCGCCGCTGCCGGTGGTAAAGGCGGCCTGATAGTCGCCCTCCATGTGGGTGTGGCGCAAAGTGAGGGTGCGCGGCGACGCATCTTCGATCATCACCGCTCCAGGGTAGAACTTCATCATCCAGTTGCCAAAGCTCAGACCCTCGATCGCGAGATCGGCGGTTGGCGATTCGAAACGCAGCACGGGTGCCGGATTCCGCGCGTCGGCAAACTTGGCGCTGCGCGGTACCAGCGTAGCCGACGGGCCGAGAAGTCGTTGCGTACCCCTGCGGATGTGAATCGTGTCGGTAATCTCATAGAGGCCGACGGGAAAGTAGACGACGGGCGCATCGGAATCCAAAGCCAACTGAATCGCCCCCGTGCTGTCGTTGCGCCCGGTGGAATCGGCGCCTTTGGCCACCACGCTGAGCCACGCGGACGGCTCGGGATTGGCGGCTTCCGGCGCTTCCTCGACCGCGAGGTCAAGCGAAGGAGTAGGATTTTCCGCATCGGACTTCGCTGGTGGCGAAGCGAATTCCTTGATCGCGCCGGTGAGCGTAACGCTGCCGTGATCCATGAGCGACACGGCGTAGCCCGAGATAGAAATGTGGCGCAAAAAGATGCCGCCTTCGTTCTCGATCGCGGCGTTCGCACCGGCACCGCCGCTCAAACTCGAATCGATGAGTGTGACGAGTCCGAGCGGCGTTTTGTTGCGAAGCGCGGGCACCGAATTTCGCGATTTCAAATCGCGGATGGACAGTACGTTGCTCGAATTGTCGATACCGGCGACGCGTTGGTTAGATAACGCTATATGCTCGAAGGTATGACTGTATTCGGTCTCTGCCGTGACGATGCCTGCGTCGAACCCAGTGATGGTGAGGCGGCGGTAATAGCACGGCCCAACGAATCTGCGCGTCATCTCAAGACCGGCGACACCGCGTTTATGCGGGTCGCTCGTCCTTATTGTCACGTTTTCAAGACCGCACAAGTTGTTGCCGAGATAATCGATCCCGATCGCGCCCGGATTACCGCTCCCGGTATCTACCGTTAGATCGAAGATGTAATTGGAAAAGCCGTTGTTTCCCGAGCCGTCGTTCTTATTGTATGGCTCGTTCGAGCCCGGACGGATCACCGCTTTGGGCGCTCCGGGATCTTGATAACCCGGGGCGTTGTCTTTGAGCTTGATGATGGTGCCGCGCTCGTTCTCGCCCTGAAATGCCAGCTCCGAGCGCCAGGTCTTATCAGCGCGCAACCAGTTGAGCGTATCCGAGACGATGTAGGTGCCCTTTGGGAAGTAAAGCACTCGCACCTGCACGCCTGGGCCCTCGATCGCAGCGCGAATGGCGGCAGTGTCGTCGCTGTGGCCGTCGCCCTTGGCGCCAAACTGGGTCTTGACGTTGATCATGCCGGCGTCGGCGGGAAAGCCCACCTCCCGCGGCTCGTAGGCGTGACCGGAAGGCGATTGGCCAAGAGCCCAGCGGCTAGGTTGCAGCAATAGGCTCAGCAGTAGACAGACAGCGAACCGCACGATCGGCATTCGCCGCTTCACTTGAGGCAGCACGCCATGTTGACACCGCCCTGGGATACATCGGCCTTGCAGGCATAGGCGCCAGCAAAGCAGGGATTGTCCTGCGTTACGGGACAGCATTCCATGGCATTGCGTCCGCACACATAGAAACCCGTGCGGCCGCCGCAAGCGAGAATGGGGCGGCCCCCGGCCCTGGCGCCGAGGAGAGCCGGAGGCGCTGGCCGGCCAGGTATTGTCGCCGCCTCCGTACCGTCTGGAGGATTGACCGCGATCCCAGAGGGCGTGAGACCGGCGCTGCCGACCGGTAGACACATCTTGAGATTTTGAACGCGCAGCGGCAAGTCAGGCTTCGCATAGCCCATAGGACAGTCGTACTGAGCGCCCGGGATAGTTGGGGGCGGCAGGACCTTGGGCGGAGGGACGGGCGTGATCGCGGGGATCTGATTGTTTGGGATACCCTGCGCAAAGGCCAGCGGCAACGCGAGCGTGACGCTCGCTGCCAGCGCCGGAAGCAAAAGCAAAACCCGAAGTGGGCGACGCATGGGCCGCTAATCTTCCCTTGGAGCTTGAGCGCTGCCGCTGATCAATCGGTACCCGCCTGCTTGAGCCTGGGCAACGACGCCAGCACGGTCAGCTTCAGCGCATCCTCGACCTGAACCGGCAGGTTGAGCCGTTCATCCAAGCCTTCGAGAAAGAACGCGATCAAAAAGGCTAGGACCACGCCGAGGCCGCCGCTGATCGTCAGAATCCGAGAGTCCTTAGGGTAGGTCGAGCGGTCAGCCGGCGTAGCTGGCTCGATGACGGAGATGGTACTGATCCTCTCTTTGTTGAGCCCTTCGCCGATTCGGGCCTGCTCAAAATACTGATTGTAGGTACGGTAGTTCAAATCGTCGATTTGATATTGCCGTTCGAGGTCCTGCAGCTTCGTGTTCTGACCGTCGAGCGCGTCGATCCGGCGCACGACGTCCGCGTGCTGCTGCTGCAGAGTTGACTGTACCTCTTGGATCCCACGGAGCTGGGCCTCGGCGCGATTGAGATCGACTTCAATGTCCTGGTGAGTGATGCTGGGCAGCTGCTTCGACACGCGGGTCTGGCCGCCAGCTTGAAGGTCAGTGAGCTTCTGGATCTGATTCTCGAGGTCCTGGACCATCTTACTGTTCGCGCGGTAGTTGTTCAGCAGCGCCTGGCGCTGGACCTGAAGCTGGACGAGCTGCGACCGCGACGCACCGTCCTCGTCGGCGAATTCGACGTTTGGCGGCAGCCTCGCCAGCTCCGACTGCAGCACCTGTTTGCGATTCTCGAGCTCCGTCACCTGCGCCTGGTTGTTGGTGACGCTCGACTCGATTTCGGCGCGCTGCTTCAGTAGCAAGGTCCTCTCCTCGTCGAGCGATGAAATGCCCGTCTGCGTGCGGAATTCGTCGAGAGCGGCCTCGGACTGGACGAGTTGCGCGTGGTACTGCTCGAGCTGCTCCTGCAGAAAGTTCGCTCTCGGATCGCGGAGCAACGCGAGTTCGCGCGCGATGAACTTGTTGACTAGCAGATTCACCGTCTTGGCGGCGAGCTCAGGATTGGGGTGATCGTAGATCACTTGGATGATATTGGCGTTATTGGCTACTTTGGCCTTGAGGTCGCGCTTGATCATGCGCCGTTCCGCGGCGCCCAAGGGCGTTCCGAGCAAAGGGGGCGACGCGACTATGCGGGGATAAAGCTTCTCCAGTCCGATTTCCGAGATGACCTCTTCGACGAGGCTCCCGCTCGTCAGCATCTGAATCAGTGAATTGAGGATGGTCTGCTGGTCGTTCGACGCCTCGGCCTGGCCGGCGCCGCTCGGAGTGTTGACGGGCGAGGAGGAATCGCGGCCGAAGTTCACATAGAGATCGCTTTCGGACTCGTAATACTCAGTCGCGAGCAGGCAGTAGGCGCACGCCACCGCCATCACCGCGAGGAACGTTAGGATGATCGCCCATTTATGGCGGAACAGGATATAAACGACGCTGGGGAAGGTGGCCATCGCCTGCATAAGCGGCATCCTATCCGGTACGGAATTCAGCACGATACACGCCGCAATTCGAGCTTGACACGATATCAAGTTCACCGCAGACCGACAGGCCAGATAAACAACTAAACATAACGAAAAATGGCGACAATACTCCGTGGCCAAAGTGAAACCGTAACCGGCTCAGAGAGGCATCCGAGGGTAGCATTGAATGATATATAGTGGAATTTGCTCACGGGATATTTGTTTTGACGGCGTACGCGCGAGAGCGTCAATTTTAGGTTATCCAAATGGCTGCTATCGGCGATTTGGCGCTTGAGGCCACATCAGCCGAAGCGGCCCCCCTCTCGCGTGAGGAGCGCAAGCTCCTTGGCGCCTTCACGGCGCTCATCATTATCGTCGCCTTTCCTGGCAAGTTTCTCTTCTACATCTCGCCAGCCGTCCTGATTTTTATTTCGGTCTTCGTCGGCGGCTTCATCCGCTTCTGGCGACTCGTCGGCATCATCTTCGGCGTGGTGGCGCTGTCGCTCGGAACGATCACCTTTGACTTGTTGGATGGCAACCACGCGAATATGCCAGGGCTGGTTATCGGCGTCATCGGCTATATGCCGATCTTCATCCTGTGGTCGCTGTCGAAGAATTTTCGCGTGAGCGAGGGCTTCGCCTGGCGCCTCGCGAATGCCTGCTTGGTGTTCATCCTTCTTCAATGCGCGGTCGGGGCGGCGCAGTGGGTGATCGCACAAAACGCTGATCTCATCAACGGCACCTTCGGGCTGTTCGACACGTTCACGAAGGAGGGCACGATTTCCCAGGTCAATTTTTGCTTCACATTGTTTTGCATGATTATCTATTGCGCGATCTGGATCCACATGCGCCGCATGAAGCTGGTTTGTGCGGTCGCACTAGCCACCGCTCTCGTTGCGTCGGCTGCGCACCAGACCTTGTTCTTCATGACGTTAATACCCGCACTTGCGATTACGGGCGGAAGACGATTTCGCGGCCTCTTAGGCTCCATCGGCATCGTGGGCCTACTCTTCGCTGGCATTCTTTTTCTCGATCCACAAATCGTGGAGCATATCGACGGCTGGGCCGACAAAGTTCTAATGGCATCGACCTCGCCGAAGCGCCTCGCGGTGACCGGTGCCGTCGAGCTGATGGGGGGTAAGAACCTGCTGCTCGGGGTCGGGCTGGGCCAGTTCAGCAGCCGCGCCGCCATCATGAGCTCGAGTAGCGGGAGGGTCGAGCTGCCGGAGATGCTGGTGGACACCTCGACGTACTACGAGCGGTACATGAAGCTGCCGGTTTTCCTCTTTCAGCAGAACGGCGAGTCGTCCGCCATGGCAATGCCTTACTTCTCCGCTCTGAGCGTGATCACCGAGTTCGGAGTGGTTTTTGCGGCCTTGTTTCTCTTCAAGATAGTCCAGACCGTTATCGAGAATATTCGCCTCGGCGCCGCGAGCCGTGAGGCCTGGCGCGTGTCCTGCTACTGCAATTTCTTTATCGGCTTTCTTGTCCTGTGTAGTTTCATTCAGAATTATCTTGAGTTGACGCAGGCGATCATGATTCCCGTCCTCCTCTATATCGTAAGCAAGGCGAGGCTGAGAGCTCTTGCCGAAGGCGTTGCAGCTTCCGCTTCCGATGTCGCCGCTCCATTCAACGCATCAAGGTGAAGCCTTCTTGTATAACACGTATGATTCCTCCTGAAGAATTGCCAGAATCGCGAATTTCACTTCAACTACCAGGATTGAAGCAAGGCGTCCTGGCTCGAATTCTCCAAAGAGTTGGTAGCGGTCGAACCCCCGCGGCTCTTTTTGATCAGGGACTTGTCAGCGGCGCGAACGTCCTCACAGGCTTTCTCCTGGCGCGCGCTTTCGGGATCAGGGACTACGGCGTGTTCGTACTGGCATGGACCGCCGTAATGTTCGCGAACAGCCTTCAATATGCGCTGATCGTGACGCCCATGATGAGCGTTGGGCCAAAGCAGGAACCGGAAGAGCGGTCGTCGTACTTCGGCGCGGTCCTTCTTCAGGAAATTGTTTTCGCTGTGCTGGCCGCGGCCATCATGTTCGTTTCCGTGCGACTCTCGACTAGGTACTTTCCGCAGTGGAAAGTCGGAAACCTTGCTTTTCCCCTCAGCGGGGTGACGCTTGCTTACCTTCTGCAGGACTTCCTTCGCCGCTACTTCTTCTGCACCGACCGGAGCAAGCGGGCTCTCGCCACCGATGCAGTAGGTTATTTATCTCAATTGCCGATCCTATTTTGGGTCTTGCACAGCCAGGGCACGAAACTTTCCAGTGTGCTCTGGATCATCGCTGCCACGTCGTTCATCGGATTTGCCGCCTGTGTGCCGTGGTACGAGCGGATTACTCTCGACGCGCATTCGTTTCGAAAGATCTTTTTGCGGCACTGGCGCATGTCTCGTTGGTTGTTTCCGACCGCCTTTATGCAATGGGGGGCGGGAAACATATTTCTCATTGCCGCTCCAGTGTATTACGGCGCTGCCGCGTCAGCGATGCTACGCGCAGCGAGCAACATTGTGGGGGTGGCACACGTGTGGTTCCTGGGGCTGGAGAATGTAGTGCCGGCGAAGGCCGCACGGTTGATGCGCCTCCAGGGTTTGGACGGGATGTTGCGGTATATCAAGAGAGTTTTCCTGCAGTGGGGAGGCGTGACGTTGGTGTTCACTTCAATCGTTGCCTGCTTTCCCTCGTTTTGGCTGCGGATTTGTTATGGGACCAAGTACTCCTCGGATGGCTCCGTGCTTCGCTTAAATGCGCTCTTTTATGTGTTCGTGTTCATTTCACGCCCATTGTGCGCTGGTTTGCAGGCGCTGGAATACACGGCGCCCATATTTTGGGCTTATCCGGTAATGATTGCGTTCTCCGTGGCGCTGGCTGGACCTTTTTCACAGACACTTGGATTGAACGGGGTTCTGTTAGGCATGTGTGGCGTACAACTCATATTTCAAAGCATCGTAGGCACAGCATTCTGGCTACGAGTTCGACAGATCCGACGCACCTCGGCATCCGAAAGCCCTCGAATGCCCCAGTTCAACTGAACCCTGGATAATGGCCACCACGAACTCTGAGTCTCACAGTACATTCATTCGAGGCGCTTCCGGTTGCGATGACATCTATAAAGCGCATCTGGCGCTGATGGCGATTCCTGTCCAAATTGCCTTCTCCATCGCTATCCGGCGACCTACATTCTTATCCAGCGCTCCGGCACTAAGTCATCCTTCGCATTGTTCGGGTACCAGCGTTTCGGGGCCACAACGGTTTTGTCATGATTTGCGTTGAGCCATGCACCCCACCAGGAAAAGGTGCTATTCGCAATTATGTTATGGCGACACAGACTCATCAGTTGCAAATGGTGACTATCCTTTGGGCCTGCGCTCGTTTGATCCAGATAGACTTTCGGAAACGGGAGTTTCAATTTTTTCTTGCACCACTCTATATCGTCGGAAAAAACGAAAAACGTTGGGGGCTCACTTCCCATCGTCTTACTACGTTCATTCACGAAGTTGGCTGCTCTTTCGTAATAACCAAGGTCGGTTGTTCCCACAAAATGCTCGAGCGCTACGTACTCGCCGCGCCGAACATGAAGCGAAACCGAATTTGCTGATCGAATTTGCTGACTAAGTTCTTTCGCCTCTCCTTCAAGCGGATATTTAAATCGAAACGCTTGTCGCAACTCCTCAACAACATCGGCAAAGTATTTCTCTGACTGCCAGTAGCCAATAAGGAATAGATCTCCTCGCTCTTCCAGGATGCGCGAATCAAACCGATCAGTTCGCTCTCGTATCAGTTTCCTAGCGCCTACCAATATCCGGGTCCCCGTTGTGATGAGGTTGAGTCCTAACCAAAGTCCCGGAACTGGAACTCTCTGAGCGGCCCGAGACAGATTCGTAAGACACTGAGTGTCGTTCAACGTAAAAATATCAAGGTTAAAATGGGCGAAGCACGTATTTTTTTTCTTCGGAAGACGGTCCTGCAACCAGACCGTATCTAATTTCAGCGTGGTCCTGTTAGCCTGCGCCAAGGCTACCCCGAGCGCGTATTCAAACATTTGGTTGCCCAATCCTCCGCGCAGCATTACCGTCACCATCTTATCTCCTCCTTGGACGGTGGCCTTTCGCCCTTACGTTCCCCTTCAACCGTCCTTCCTCTGCGGTCAGTTTGTCGATCCAGAAATGCACTTCCGTGCTCCGCCGCGTGGTACTGGGAGGTCACGGCGAAGGGAATCACGTCGGACGAAGTTGAGACGGTGCACCGATCTCTGCTTACAGAATCAGCTCGGCACAGACACACAGCACGGAGCAGAGTTCTAGGAATCGTGGCGTGCCAGTCACCGTTGGGCAATTTGCCCACCTCGATCAATGGACGTACCAGCGACTGAAAAGCGACAGCCTTCCGTCGTTTCGATCGCACGCGGGCTTACATTGTAATCGTTGTCCACCGCTGTACCTCGATCCGAGTCAACCGTTCACTGCCGAGAGCCTGAGTTCGTAAGTCTAGCAGCAGGTCCGATGACGGTTCCATTCGACTGATAATTGGTGTTGAGGTTATCGTCGCATTGCCTTCTATACTGTCCCTTTATGGAACGCTGGTGGCGAGCTACGAGCGGCACTCTTCTCAGGGCAGCACAGCCGGAGCTTGCCGCAGAGATCAGCCGATTCGTGGCTCAAATGCGCCCGGCAAGGACGGACAAGGAACGGATCGCCGGCGAGCTGTTCGAACGCGCCCGCGAATCTAGAGTCAGATCCGAATCAATCACGCGATGAGGACGTCCGGCGAGTCAATGAGCACGCGTGCAGCCGCGGCTCGGAGTCAGATTCTTGCTGGCCGCAAGTTGTGAATTCGAGTGCCCGGCGTTTCACTGAAAATGCCGACAAACCCAGACTGTTTATCTTGCATCAGCCGCAGATAATCTACATCGCGTGACAACTCGTCCGTAAACGACCGGAACCGCAGAGCGCGGGAAGGTCGTCGATGGTCATTGAAGTCTGTGTGCCAGTGGCCCCGCGCTTTATCCGTTTGCGCGACGCGCCCGTTTCTTCGGCATGGACAAGAATCGCTTCAATCGGGAGGTGCGTCCGCACCTGACCGAGATCCGGATCGGCATACAGGGCCGCGCCTTCGATCGCCTTGAAATGGAAGCTGCCGAGGAATATAAGAGCCGCAACGGCATCCCGGTGGCTCAACCGTCAAGGAGAAAGTCATCATGGGAAATCAAAGAACGTCAGGTCTCACCAAGCGCGGTGGGCTCTGGCACGTCGACAAGCAGTTCCGAGGAGTGCGCATTTGCGAGAGCACTGGAACAGGCGATGTCCGGCAAGCCGAAGAGTATCTCGCCAAGCGGTTTAACGAGCTCCGCGAGGCGCGACTTCACGGTCTGCGGGTCGCGCGCACGTTCCGGGCGGCGGCGACGAAATTCCTGCAGGAGTACCACTACAAGAAACGCATCAAGGACGATGCGATGCATTTGAGGCAGCTCGATCCCTTCATTGGGTCACTGAAGCTGAAGCAGGTGCATATGGGAAGCCTGCAGGCGTTCATCGCGAAGCGGCGACAGGATGGCGAAACCAAGACGGTGAATTCGGCGCTCGGCGTCGTACGCAGAGTCTTGAATCTCGCGGCGTCAGAATGGATGGACGAGCAGGGCATGACCTGGCTGGCGGCAGCGCCGAAGATCAAGCTGTTTGCCATCCACGATGCACGCTCTCCCTATCCCCTCACGGACGAGGAGCAGGCGCTGCTGTTTCAGGAACTGCCGGATCACCTCGCGCGCATGGCGCTCTTCAAGGCGAACACCGGACTGCGGGAGCAGGAAGTGTGCAAACTGAGATGGGATTACTAGGTAAAAGTGCCCGAGCTTGAGACTTCCGTCTTCGTCATACCGGGGCGCGAGCGTCAAGACTGGTCGTGCTCAATCGGGTGGCAAAGTCAGTTGTTGATAGCGTGCGCGCACGCGACAAGGATGACGAGGCAGGGCCGGTGACGAAGATCAACAACACGGCATGGAAGGCAGCGCGCGAGCGCTCGGCGAGCGCATGGCAGGAACGGCATGGCGAGCCGGCACCCGAGGGCTTCAGGAGAGTTCGGGTGCATGATCTCAAGCACACGTTTGGTCGCAGACTGCGAGCGGCCGGTGTGAGCTTCGAGGATCGTCAGGATCTACTGGGGCACAAGAGCGGTCGCATCACCACGCACTACTCACAGGCAGAGCTTTCGAGCTTGATCGGGGCGGCGGATAAGGTGTGCTCGGCAGAGTCCCGCAAATCTCCCGCAACCACATGGCTTCGTCGCCGGATCGGTTAGTGAGCGAGGCGCTAAATGATGATCGGGATGAATGTTTGTGGCGCGCCCGGAGAGATTCGAACTCCCGACCCCCTGGTTCGTAGCCCTGCGATCTCTTGAGCATCCGATCCGTACTGCCGCGCTAGCTGCGACGCCAAGGAGCGCCGACGCTCGAGCGCGCCGAGCAGGCCTACGGCAAGAGGCGTCTCGCGGATGCGGCGGCAGCCTTTTGCACGCTCGCCGGGCAGAACAACCGCGAAGCGCAATGGCGCCTCGCGCAACTCCATGAGCGCGGCGAAGGCGTGCTGCAAAACTTTGAGCTATTGGAGCCCGTGATTGCCCGGCCCGGTTACACCGTTTAGCGTCCTGCTAAGATCGACACATGCGCAAAGGCATCATTCTCGCTGGCGGTGCCGGTACGCGTTTGCACCCGGTCAGATTGCCTTTCGCTCAGGCTTCATCGATGCCGCGCAGCTCGACAAACTGGCGCCGTTGCGCAAGTCCAACCACGGCGCCTATTTGATCAGCCGGTTGCGAGAGAGTCTGTAATGGAGTTCATACCGACCCGTATTCCAGAAGTCATATTGATCAAGCCGCGCGTGCTCGGCGATGCGCGCGGCTATTTCTTTGAGACCTGGCAGGAGCGCAAATTTGCCGCTGCGGGTATCGCTGCGCATTTCGTGCAGGACAATCATAGTCATTCGACGCGCCATAGCTTGCGCGGGCTGCATTTTCAGATTCGCCAACCGCAGGGCAAGCTCGTACGCGTGAGCCGGGGCGAGGTGTTCGATGTGGTCGTGGATATCCGGCGCAGCTCCCCGCATTTCGGCCAATGGGTGGGCGTGTCGCTTAGCGACGCCAATCACCAGATGCTCTGGGTGCCGCCGGGCTTTGCGCATGGCTATCTCGCGCTCAGCGACGAGGTCGATTTTCTCTACAAATGCACTGATTTCTACGCCCCTGAGCACGAGCGCGCGCTGCGCTGGGACGATCCCGAGATCGGCGTGCAGTGGCCATTGCCGGCGGCCGTGAAACCCAACCTCTCGGCCAAGGACGTGATCGCACCGCTATTGAAGGACGTGGA
>Ga0302324_100008287_pt1 | contig 21963 bp, 25 predicted proteins | sample Palsa_T0_1_FD_201949 | JGI IMG/M metagenome (GOLD analysis project Ga0302324, IMG submission 201949) | Peat permafrost microbial communities from Stordalen Mire near Abisko, Sweden - Palsa_T0_1 | ecosystem: Environmental > Terrestrial > Soil > Palsa > Peat permafrost | place: Sweden: Abisko...
TTCGTGCATATGATCGCTTTCATTCGTGGTCCCCGTACTCATCGAGCGATTAGTCCTGAGCTTACTCGCTGAGTGAACTGTCTGTGGTCCGTAGCCTTCCTACTATGACCTTCATCATGCCGAGCGCAATTTCCGGGTCCCCAGTAACGACACCCGCGAACGCCCAAGAAGATAGGGTGAATGTCGTGGTCGGCGTCAGGGCTACCACATCGGCCGAGCGTGGCTGGTTGTCTATGAGGCTCATCTCTCCAAATACGTCCCCTGAGGAAAGCGTGGAGAGGACTTTCTTCTTCTTGCGGACCTCCGCCTTTCCATCGATTATCAGGTAGAACCCTACGCCCGTCTCTCCCTCTTTGATAATCGTGGTTCCGGCCTCGAACTTGCGCTCCATCCCACTCTTCGAGATTTTCGAGAGTTGCTTCTGAGACAGTCCTGAGAAAAGCGACGCCTTACCTATCATCTTCGCAAGCCTCTCCTCGGAAGCCTTCGACAACAGTACCTTGCTGAACGTGAGTCGATTTAAGGTATTCGTCACAGAAAAATATCAGTGGTGAGGTGGAGTCCGCTACTGCGAGATACCTACCTTTTGGCAGAAATCCCCAAAGCGACGATCCCTACGCATATCTGCGTAGAGAGGGTCGGTCTTTATTCCCGACGGCCAAGAGTGGGTCTCTGCCTGCAGCATCAGGGCTTTGAACGCCTCGTCGAGATTGCCGAGCGCAGCGTGGATGAACAGTTCAGCGCGCCCGTGTACCCTGACAGACTTGTCGCTTGCTAGGATCTTGTTCAATACATCTTCGGCCTGCTTCCTCTTTCCGGCCAAAGCGAAAAGAAGGCTCTGCGAGACGTCAATCATGGGGTCGTCAGGGCCCACGTCACGCGCTGCGTCCACCATCCTCTGAGCTTCCTCGAAATCCTTTCTCTCCATGTAATAGTCAGCTGAACACAGATAGGTTTTGGGCTCCTTGGGGTCCAGCTCCCTCATCCTCGCGAGGACTTCTTGTGCCAACTCATAGTCTCCAGTCCATGTCGCAGCGGATGCTAGCGCCTCGCCAGCCGCGAAGGAAAGAGGGTCGAGCTCGTAGCCCTTCTTGTACATGGCCAATGAATGCTGGGGGCTGCCCATGATGTCTTCCAGCGTACCGAGGGACATGTATGCCTCCGACAGGTTTGGGTTGATGCGAACGGCCGCCGTGGCCTCGGCGAGGGCCGCGTCAAAGTGGTCGAGTAAGGCATCGGCGCCTGCCATCGCCGAATGTGCTTCTGCCAGCCCCGGGTCGAGCTCCAAGGCTCTTGCCGCGGCGGCTCCAGCGGCATTGGCCGCGGTTGCAAAATCCTCATACCCACTCATGGCCGTCATACGCCACGCGTCCGCGAGCCCTGCATGTGCACGCGCGAATCCCGCGTCCTTGGTTATGGCGCGCTGCAGGAGCGTCAACATTTCCCTCTCGCTGGCCTCGCTGACGTAGTGGGAGAGCTGTATCGCCCTAAGGTACAACGTATATGCCTCGATGCTATTGGTGTCCCTGTGAGGTTCTTCAGAGAAGAAGCCTGCCGAGAGCGCAGCCGCTACTTTCGAAGCTACGTCGCTCTGTATCGCGAAGATGTCGTCAAGCCTGCTGTCGTAGTTCGACGACCATAGGTGCTCCTCAGTGTGGGGGTCGATCAGCTGCACCGAAACCCTGATTCTGTCGCCTGCTTTCCTGACACTCCCCTCGATTATCGACCCAACCTTCAGCTCCGCCGCAATCTCAGAGACCTTCTTCTCCTTCTTCCTGTAGTTCATGACGGAGGTTCTGGCGATGACCTTCAGGCCCTTTACTTGGGACAGCTTCGCGATGAGCTCCTCGGTGAGGCCGTCGGCGAAGTACTCGTCGTTCGGGTCAGGGCTTATGTTGACAAACGGAAGGACGGCCAGCCGGTCCTTCGGCGCTGATTTCTTTTCGGCAGACGCACGGCTTCCGGTCAGCTTAATGCTGTAGATACCAACGGGAAGATCGACGTTCTTCAGGCTGACGTCTCCCATCCTATCGATTTCAAGCGGAGTCTTGTTCCTTATCTGGTCAAAGACCTGCTGGGAGATGCATATGCCTCCTGGCTCGGCCAGTGGTTCGATCCTTGAGGCAACGTTGACGGCGTCGCCGTATATGTCGTCCGCCTGCTTTACCACGTCGCCGATGTGAATCCCGATGCGCAACTCTAGTCTCTTTGAGGGTGCGGCTGCCGTGTTGCGCTCGGCCATCTTCCTCTGCATCTCGACCGCGCACATCACCGCCTGGAGCGCGCTCTTGAACTCCACCAAGAAGGCATCTCCCATTGTCTTGACCTCGGTGCCGCCATAGGCAACGAATATGGGACGGAGCACCCGCTGGTGCTCATGGAGCAGTTCTAGCGCGAGAGACTCATCCGTTTGTGAGAGATGGGTGTACCCTACGATGTCGGTGAACATGATGGCTGCAAGCCTCCTCTCGCTATGTGCCAAGCGGCTTCGTTCTGACCTTATTCGGTTCAGATAAAATTCTTTGTGGGTTGAAGCGACATACTCATTTGATGAAATGGGAGATTTCCCAGAGGTTACCCTCTGGGTCCTCGAAGTATGCGATTCTCTGACCCCAAGGATGGGTCGTAGGCGGCTTGACGAAATGGACGCCTTTCGCTTGCAGCTCCCCGTATTCCTTGTCCACGTCTTCGACGAAGACGGCAAAATACGTCCGGTGAATCGTGTCCTCGTCGGGTCTGACCTGAGCCTCGGAGATCAGCTTGCTGGCGCTTTCCATCTTCAGAAGCCCCACGCCTGGCCCGCTCATCTTTTCGAAGACAAGATAGGCAAAATCGTCTTGCTTGTCCTTGAGTTGCAGTCCAAGCTTGTCGCGGTAGAACGAGATACATTTCTCGAGGTCTCTCACTGGCAGGACGTACGCGTTGAGATGGTCGATCATGAGTTACCGTATCCCAGTCTTCGGCTCACTTAATCTATTCGTCCTCCATGCCACTAGGATTCTAATTTCCAGAGGAATTCGCGAACTTACGCCTGGCATATCGCGACAGGAGGTAACCCTGGAGAACTATTGAGATGAAAGCGACCCCCAATACGACCGTACGGATGAGGTCCACGTCTTCCAGGGTGGCAGGAAGGGACGCTGCAAGGACTATCGAAACAGCTCCTCTGATCCCTCCCAAAGTGGCAGCGACCTTCCATGAATTCGGAATCTTTACGCGATCGACCTTGACGAACCCAAGGATCGAGTACACCGAAATCCATCGCGCCGCAAGGACGGCGATGAACGCTATCGTTATGGGGGCTATGAAGGTGATTATCTGGGCGAGGTCCGTTGCCAGTCCTATCGTGAGGAACGCTATGGAGTTCGCCAGGAACGCCAAGATTCTCCAGAAATTCCTGAGGATATCCCGGTGCCTCTTGGTCTCCTCGGTGGCCCAGATTACCCCGTAGCTTATTCCGGTTATCGAGACGGCCACCAGACCCGACACGCCGATGGCCTCTGCGACAGAATATGACCCATAGACGGCCGCCAGCGTCAGGACTGATTCTGCGATTGGGTCGTTGAGGAGCTTCAGGAGGAACTTTGAGGCCACCGCGACGCAGAGCCCGACCAGCACGCCGCCCCCGAATATCCAGAGGAAGTCCACCACCGCTGAGGAGAGGGAGAGGGTGGACGAGGACATGGACGCCAAGATGAAGGCGAATATGGTGATGCCCATGGCATCGTTGAATCCCGACTCTGTCTCCATCATCCTAGCGAGCTTGTGCGGGACCTTCACTCTCTTGAAGACCTCCAGGACCGTCGCGGTGTCTGTGGGGGAGATCAGTGCGGCAAACAGGAAGGAGGGATAGAACTCCAGACCGATGACCTTCCACAGGAAAAGTCCGGTCACGAGAGTTGCTATCACGACGCCGAATGTGGCAAGCGAGAGTGCGGCCCTCGCCACCGCCCTGAAGTCGCTGGAGCTGATGTCCATCATGCTCTCGAAGAGCAGTGGGGGAAGCACTATCCCGACGAATAGCCCTCCGGTGACGAGCTGATCATACACTACGTTGAACCCGGCCAGCGAAGAGATGGAGAAAGCTGCCAGCAGGATACCCGAGGAGACGAGGACGAGCGTGTATGGCTGTCTAAGTCTCTGGGAGACGATGAACGCGAGGAGCATTATCGCAAGGAAGATTGTGATTATGATTTCAGCCGAGGGCACGAACTTGTAGAACAGTGCGCTTGCGGTTCTTATTCGTTTTGTCTATCTAGGTGCGCGATGAGCCTCCGAGTACAGGCACGCGTAGCGCCGTCCTAGCTTTTGGCTACGCGTTCTTTTTCTTTGAGTTCGGTCCATTCATATCCGCAGTGCTTGCACTTGAAGCGATATTCGTAGGTCAGGTCGTCTACTTTGACCTCGTTTCCCTTTGACCCTGACATGGGCACCACTCCCACGGGGTTCAGGTACTCCAGGAATTCCTCCACCCTCTCGGCTGGTGTGTTCTTGATGTCCTCGGCTTTTTCGTCGTCGATCAGTACTTTGTTTTCCTCGGTAACTACGCTGAACAGGTGATGACAGTTGGGGCACTCTATCTTCCACATGTCGTTGCTGTCACTAACATAACGCGTGATTTATGGCTTTACAGCGTGGTTCGTCCGGACTCTGCTTCCTGCCCGGATTATTTCACGACCAGTACTTTCACAATGGAGTGGGCTACTACGCCTTCCGAGACGCTGCCAAGGAGAAGCCTGCCGCCAGCGCTCAGCCCGCGCGAGCCTATCACTATGAGGTCGGCTCCTTCTTTCTTCGCTCTTTCGGCTATCTCATCGGCAGGAGACCCCGTGGTTCGTAGCACTGTTCCCGTAGCGTCTACTCCTGTATTCTTCGCCTTATCGACGACAGAGTTCACGTATGTTTCTGCTTCCTTTTGGGCGGAGTCGTAGCGCGCCTCGAGAATGGTCGAATTCGCTCCGACCGCCCTGGGACCTGTTGGGGTCACTCCCGACGGTGTGTTGATAACGCGCAGGACCTCTAGCTGTGCGTGGTAGTCCTTTGCGAAGCCGATTGCGGCAGCGGCCGCCCGCTCGCCGTTCGCGGAACCGTCTACCGCGACCAGAATCTTGTTCATGGAGACGGATGTGTCCTGCGCTTGGAATACCGGTAGTATGGGAGCCAGTAGGGGTGCGGGGCGCTCAAGGGCAGTGACGACCGGCTTTGGATTCCTTATGAGCAGGGCGAATATTATTCCTATGCCAGACAGTGATGCGGCGCCGAGGAACGCGTATCCGAAGCCCTCTACCGTCGCCGCCGAGGGCGAAACAGATACGCCCAAGCCAGCCACCACGACGCCGACTATCGTCACCGCTATCGCGAGGCCAATCGGGCCTCCAACCTGTGTCGACGTATTGATGAGACCTGACGCGAGGCCCTCCTCACCTTTCTTGGCACCGCTCAGTGCGGCTATGTTGAAGGCCGTGAAGCTAAGGGCCGCTCCGAGGGAGATGATCAGCATATCAGGTAGCAGGACGCTGAAGTACGAAGTCCCGACCGAGAGTCGGCTAATCAAGATGAAGCCCACGGTCTGTATTACCATGCCGACGAGGAGGACGGGCTTTGGGCCGAAGCGGGTAACGAGTTTCGCTGAGAGATAGCCCCCCACTGAGAGGAAGACCAGGGCAGTGGGCAGGAACGCCAGACCTGCCCAGAGTGCTGAGTATCCCTGTATCTGCTGGAGGAAGATGGTCAGAAGGAAAATCATCGAACTCACCGCCGCTATGGTGAGTATGGCCAGCGCGTTTGCGGTAAAGACAGTCCCGCGCCGGAGGAAGGATAGCGGCATCAGGGGTGCATTCGCCCGGTGCTCGATCACGAGGAAACCTCCCAGGACCAGTACTGAGAGGGCTAGAGGTGTCAGTGTGTCGAGCGCAAACAGGCCCTTGTTCGCTGCGCCAGTCAGGCCATAGACAAGTAGTGACAGTCCGCCGGTCACAGCGATGGCGCCTGGGAGGTCGAGCCGCTTCTGGGAGGTGTTTCCCCGGCTCTCCGCGAGGAATCGGGTCGCCATGATGACGGCTAGAATCCCGATTGGGACGTTGACGAAGAAGATTGACCTCCACCCCAGCGCCGAAGTGAGCACGCCCCCTAGGATTACGCCTGCAGCGAACGCTGCTGATGAGACTGCGGCGAAGACGCTAAGGGCGCGGTTCCTCTCGCGTCCTTCCGGAAAGGCGACTACTAGCAATGTCAGGCCGGTAGCCGATGCTATCGCCGCACCTACTCCCTGCACGGCGCGCGCCCCAATTAGGACGTCCTCCGATGGAGCGAGGCCTCCTACAAGCGATGCGGTGGCGAAGACGACCAGCCCGATGACGAATAGCCTCTTGCGGCCGTATACGTCAGAAGCCCGTCCGCTGAGGAGCAGAAAGCCGGCGAACGTCAAGCCGTAAGCGCTGACTATCCACTGGCTGTCGGCTAGGGAGATCCCGAGTTCGACCCTCATCGTCGGCAGCGCTATTTGCACTATCGAGAAGTCCAGGACAACCATGAACTGCGCGAGTACGATGAGGGCGAGGACCAACGAGAGCCTCTGTGATGAAGCAGGTTTGTTGGTCGGCTCCGGGCTCACCTGCCCAGCATGACTGTCGCTGGGAGGGGAATTTGATCCGATAACGGGATTGGTGTGACCAATGTCTGACATAGTTCGAAGAACATCGAACTATCCGATTAGTGCGTAATTAAAGATTTCATTGTATTCGAACTATCAAACATTTAATAACTGGCGCGCCTCACAAACGCAGAAGAAGATTGAGGTCAGTTCAGCATCCGGATAAGGGCTCAATAATGCTGACACAGGTTTTGTACGCGTTGAGCGACCCTGCGCGGCTCGAGATTGTGAAGAAGCTCGACAGCGGCCGAGAGAAATGCTGTGGTGAATTCCAGATGCTGGCAAAATCTACCTTGTCACATCACTTCAAGGTGCTCAGGGAAGCCGGCGTAATCCTTACGAAAACTGAGGGAAGAAACCGCTTCATATCGCTGAGGCGCAAGGACCTCGACGCAAGATTTCCGGGGCTGATTGAAGCGGTCCTCGAAGCGCGCGCTCCGTTCTAGAATCTTCTCGCTGTTTGCCATCCCCGCGGTAGTCTGTCGCCCTATTACGGCGCCTTGAGGTCCGCGAGCACGTCGTCAGCGATCTTGCTCAGGCTCGCCGGTTTCCTTATGAAACGACGCTCGTCGAGCTCCGGAAATGCCTTCCTGAACTCTTCCCTGAACTCCTCGAATGCCGTGAAGAACCTCACCTTTACCTTGTCGTCGCGCTTCATTATCTCCCGGTACAGCTGGAAACCGTTCATCTTGGGCATCCTCACGTCCAGGATGGCGAGGTCGTAGGTATTCGGCTTGAACGCCTTTAGAGCTTCCTCGGGGTCATTGAAGGCGTCGATGGAAAGGCCGCGTCGCTCCAGACCTAACTTCACTACTTGAAGGATGTCGGTTTCGTCGTCTACGACTAGAATCTTCTTCAAGGCGACTTCATAACAATCTGATAGAAAATTGGTTTTAAGCTTATCGAATCCGACAGACATTCTCCTGACCAGCGTGTGTTTACGAGAGCGCTAATAACCCAGTCAAACTATGTCTGAACCCCCTTGCGAATAATGAGCTATGACGAGCTCCCACCAGAATGGGAGGGTCAAGCCCAGCTCGTTGACGCCTCGACGGGTTGGATGCCTCTTGATTTCAAGAAGATGGAGGAGGCGAGGAGGTCAGGCTACCCTGCGGCCGATTATTTCGGAGTCTACGCTGTCGAGAACAAACAGGTGGCGTCGGCCGTCCGCGTACTCCGGATCCCCTATACGATGGGCGATGGTACAGTGGAGATTGTATCAGGGATTCAGGGCGTCGTCACCAGAAGAGAATCATCCCGCAACGGGTTCGCAAGGCAACTCCTGTCTGAGGTTCATGAGAGGGAGGCGGATGCCGGGAGCAAACTTGTCATCCTTCAGACAGGATTCGGTAATACCGCGCACAATCTCTATCTGTCGATGGGGTATGTCGATGTGTTCACGCCGAAGCTCGCTTTGAGAAGGCTGCCCTCGGGCAAGAAGCGCGTGACAGGTTACAAAGTCGTGACTGCGAAGGCAGGGGACGCAGAGCTGATAGGGAAGATCCACGCTGAAGCTACAAAGGGGCGCGTAGGGTTCACGCCCCGACCGAGGGGATATCCGAAGACCCTTTTCAAGCTGGGACTGGCTAAGCCGGGCTCCCTGCGCTTGATCCTTCGCGGACAGAAACCGGTGGCGTATTTTCAGGTGCAGAAGGGGCTCGGTTGGGTCTCGTCAGGGGAGGTGGTTTTAGGGCCGGGAATCCGACCCGAGGTCGCTCTCTCAGTCCTTGAATCAGAAGCCCCGGATGCGTGGCTGTCCATCTCTGGGACGTTTGCCAGTGATGCTCAGTCCCTACTCGGAAAGCGCGGATACCTGTCCACCGACTATTCATACTTCGGTTTCCTCGCCCGCCCGCTTGGCGAGGGCCACAAGAATGTCAGGAAAGATATGGGCGTCGACATGGCCTCGTTCACCTGTCACTCGCTAGACTACTTCTAGGACTTGCAGAGTGAAGAGGCACCATGTCTCCGGTTCGTTCCCTGTTAGTACTGCGTGTCCGAACTGACTAAGACTTCTTTCGAAGATAGACCCAGACTACGAAACAGAGAAACGAGACTGGAAAAGCGATGTCCGCGACAAGGTTCTGAGGGATTGGGACGTATATCGAAAGCGGGCCTGTCTGATACACGGGCAGGAGATAGTAGTTGAGGGCAATCCATCCCCACAGTATGAGGAAATAGATCTAGGCGCCAAAGAAGAATGAGGAAAGAAACCTTCTCGGTACGACGTTCGCCAAGTTGATGCGTTTTGCCTCCCGTGTTTGATTAATGTTTTTGTCCGAGTGCTGATTCAACTTCCTCGGGTTCCCGTCGAGAGAGAGGACTTTTGGTAATCTTCGCGACGGCTAGTACCCTGAACGTGGAGAATGTTGCTCCGGTCAACGGGCTGTTTGTATTGCCTGCATCTCCGCTGTAGAATGCGAGAGATTGGAACCCATTTCGCTCGAGGAGTTCCCGGATGTGCGAGATTGTGTAGGTCTTCAGTAAGTGCGTCTCCGAGAACGTGTCTAGGAGTTTCTTTCCCTTTGTGTCGAGGATGTAATGGTCGAACTTGACGTTGTGGATGTTCGTAATTGGGTCGTATTTGCTCAGGTGCACCCTGATGATCAGCTTGCCATTGTGTTCTACCCTGTCAACGCTCGTATGCCCTGAAGGGCCTGTGGCGGCAGGATTTATCGCGGAGTTCTGCCAGAATTCGAAGACCAGGAGCCCACCTGGGTTTAAGTGGCTCCGCGCTCCCTGAAGGAACTTCTCGACATCTTTGTAATCAGTGAGATAGCCGAAACCTCCGAAGAGCACGGTGACTGCATCATATCTGTCCAGGAGCTGGATGTGGCGCATGTCCATCTTGAAGAATCGTGGATTCTTCGCGGACCCCACTTTCATCCGGGCAATCTGAATCATGTCATCGGAAAGGTCCAATCCTGTTGTGGCGTAGCCGCGCTTCGCGAAGATCAGAGTGTAGTTGCCCGTTCCCGACGCGACATCGAGGACTGATTTCACCTTCCCATGCTTCGCAAATATCTGTTCGATGTAGTCTGCCTGAGATTCATAGTCTACCCTCTTGGAATAGATGATGTCGTAATACTCGGCCATCTTCGAGTAGGACTCTGCTCCTCCTCGATTGGCTCTCGCTTTCAAGCTCTTCACATCCTGTCGAGCTTCGTATAAGAAGTAGAAGAGTTCCGGGTTACGAATCTCTCAACTGAACCAAACGAGTCTATTGCTCTGTGAGAGATATTCCTCTCTTTACAGACATTATCGAGTCTCGAGCCCTTGATCGCGAACAGTTTGTCGGCCTTTGCAGCGCCGTAGAGGTCTCCCATGCCGTCACCGACGTAAATCACGTTGTAGCCCTGCTGCTGGCGGTAAGCCACGGAATCCTCCTTGAAGTCCCTTGAAGTGGGCAGATGGGGTTGCGGAAAGACGAGCCCGAAGCCCTCGTTTGGTATGAAGGCGGATTTCGGACAGACAAGTCGCGGAAGCTTAATCCCGGCTTTCCTGAACGCGTGTTTGATGCAGAAATCCAGGCCCGCACTTACTATGGTAAAGTCGATACCTTTGGCCCTGCACTCGCTGAGAAGAGCGTCGAAGCCGGGCCTGAATTCGCAAAACTGGTCTATGTAGTCGGCTATTTCCCGGCGACTTGATGCCGCAATCATCGCGTATTGTCTAGTGACGCACTCTTCGACGGTGATCTTGTCTGCTCGGAGTAAATCGTCGAAGTGTTCCCAGCCTGGCTTGCCAAATTTTGTAAGAGCTCGTTCTGCCAGATCCCTCTTGACGATGGTGCCATCAAAATCAGCGATTACCGCCCACATTATGGGGCCGGGCATCTAGTCTATACTGATAATCTTTCATCGATGTACTTTGATGGGAAAAACTTTCTATAAGGTAGGAGCAGACCGGCAACCAGAATCAAGGCAATGACCACCGAACTGACGTCCACGTACCTGAAAGCATAGTAGTCATTGACCGCATCGAGCAGGAAGAGAACGGGCACAACCCAAATCAGATACCAGGCCCACACTTCTCGCTTCCTGTAGGCCGTCGCTGATACAACCGCGAGGAAGGCCCCAAGGCCTGCGCTGAAGATCGCGAGGATCCGAATGAGATAGTAAATGTAATTGCCGAGCCCTGGGCTCGATGCGGCTAGCTGGGAAAACGTGGAGCCGGTCAGGCTCTCGACGGCGCCTTCGGCTCCGGTGAGGATTACAGGGAAAAGGAAGGTGACGGCCATGGAGAGCAAGAAGAATAGGCCCATCACGAATGGGATCACCCAGGCATACCTCTCGTACGCTTTGTCCTTTCGAACTACAGTCATGAAACAGGCCCCAAGTCAGCGTACGCTGCCGTCTTGGCTCAGTTAAGTGGAACGTATTTTCTGCAAGATGTTGCAATTTTCGAATCGAGATTGAAACAGATTGGGGAGAGCTGGACAGCCCGACTTCCAAGTCAATGAGAGATGTTTTGACGACTATAGTATGTTCAGGTCGCTCATTTTCTAGACCGGGAAGTAGTTAGCGACTGTTCAAAGCCACCTTAGTGATTCGCGTAGTAATCGGCGACGGCCCTGAAAGACTCCTTCGGTTCCCACGGCATATCCGGATATGTCACTCCGTGTTCCCCTGTCGGACCTGAAAAACCATCCAGAACATGGGGGTCGAGGTCTAACCCCATCATTTCCTTGGCCCCACGAATAGTCTGTCTCCTGAACTCTTCCTCCGTTTCCGCCTCGGGGAAGCTCTTCACCAAGCTAAAGTTTGCCATGTCGGCATCGTACCTGGGGTCCGGGTGGTACGGGGAGTTAGGGACCACGAAGGTTTGCACGAAGGCGCCTTCAACCCCAGCTACGTCGAGCACCCCTAACTGGTCGACCAGCTCGCGTGCCTGCAGCGCTTCGTCCCGGATGTAGTGCCCGTCGGCCCGGGGCGGGATGTGCGCCATATCTAGGAACGTTTGGGGAAGCTTCTGGTTCGGCCCGAGGAGGCCTTCTATCATCCCGAAGGTTATCATGAAGCCGCTGCCTCCGAGCAGGTCCGCGCCGCGGAAGGTGCAGCACCCGAACTCCCCTATGATTACGGGCTTGCCGGATGCCTTGTACTTGCCTATCATCCGACCGTAGTAGTCTTTGTTCTGCGCGTCCCTGTAGTGGTCTACCCCGAAGAAATCGAACGGCTTCCAGTCGACAGCCTCGAACGGTAGGGAGAAGTAGGTCAATTGGCCACGGAACGACTTCCTCGCGGCCTCGCTCAGGTTCGACAGGTAGGCATTGAGCGGGGCGTTGTACTTCCCAGCCGCTATCTCGTTCGAGAATGAGGGACGGGAAATCCGGTCAAACACGTTCTTGCCCTCGATCATCCCCTGAGAGAAGAGGGTCAGCTCGGTGCCCACACTGAGGGCTAGTTTTCCGGGCCACCGTCGGCGGAGCCTTTCTGCCCGCTCCGCAGCCCTCGCGATGTATTCGATAGTCTCATCCTGGCTCCTGTCCCACATCTCGGGTGATAGCCAGACCTCCAAGCCTAGCGACAGTGCGTCCTCGCTTGCGGCCATCAGCCTGTCAATGTCGAGTCCGCAGACTCTCACCGCGTTGCAGTGGAGGTCATCCCTGATGATTCCAAGCTCTCTATGTACGATCTTGGGGTCAAATTTGGGACGCCAGTTCCCACCCAGCATGACGCGTCCGACGTCGTAGCAGACGCCCTTCCGGTTCAATGCTGGTCTCCCCTCCTCGGTTCGGGCCTTAACATGCACTCCCAGTGCTTTTCATTGATGAACTTGTGGTACTTGAGGCACTCAGGCACGGCGTCTCAAGCGGCGCAGAATAATTTAAGCGTGGTGACAGTGAGTGTTCCAGGAACAGCTGTGAATGACGTGGGGCTAGAAAAGAAGCTGGCGATAGTCGTCAGAGGTCCGGTGGGAGCTGGAAAGACTACATTGATCAAGGAACTAGAGACACGTCTCTCGAAGGAGAGGAGCGTTAGGTCCATAAACCTGGACATCCACTCAGGTGTGTCCAGTAATCATCGTCCGCGGAGCTACCATAATCTGGACTTGGTAACTGTGGACTGCGTTCTCATTGAGCTTACAGATGGGGGTGATGCCACGAAGAATCCCCACAAATGGGTGGACAAGCTCACCTCCCAGGGCTATTCTGTGCGCCTCTTCGTTCTCGACGCGCCCCTGGATGAACTGAGAAGGAGGACGGCAATCAGAGAAGGTTGGAATGATGCGTTCACCGTGGGATCATGGAACAGCTACAAGTACGATCCGAACTTTATCGATTTTGCGAAGAAGCTCGGGATGACGCAGCCCGTCATTGATACAGTGCATGTAACCGCCGCAGAGGCAACTGAAACCATCCTGAAGTCGTTAACCTAGTCTGATGCGCTCAGAGCCGGTCGACGTCGATGATGGCTTCCGCAAAGTCCTTTGGGGCTTCCTGAGGCAGATTATGACCAACCCCTCCCCCGATGTTCCTGTGCTGATATTTGCCTAAGAATTTGTTCGCATAGGCATGTGGGTCCGGGTGTGGCGCGCCATTGGCATCGCCTTCAAGCGTGATGGTCGGCACGGTGACGGCGGTCGCGGCGGTGAGCTTCCTTTCAAGGTCGTCGTATTGTGACTCACCGTCGGCCATGCTGAGCCGCCAGCGGTAGGAGTGAATCACAATGTTGACGTGGTCCGGGTTGTCAAAAGCCGCTGCGGTGCGGTCGTATGTAGCGTCGTCAAAGTTCCACTCCGGTGAGGCGAGCTTCCAGATTAGCTTGTTGAAGTCCCGCCGGTTCCGGTCGTAGCCCACCCTGCCGCGCTCGGTGGCGAAGTAATACTGGTACCACATGCCAACTCGGCCTCCGGGGGCAATGGTTGCTTGTTCGTCTCGCGATTGACGACCAAGTATCCGCTCACAGAGACGAGTGCCCTGACGCGTTCAGGCCGGAGGACCGCTGTAGCGCAGGCCGTCCGTGCTCCCCAGTCGAAGCCAGCGACGGTCGCTTGGTTGATCTTCAGCGCGTCCATGAGGGCGATGGTATCGACGGCTTGCGTCGACTGCTGAGCGTTCCTGAAGGTCTTGTCGGAAAGGAAACGCGTGGTGCCGAAGCCGCGACAGTAAGGTACGATGACCCTATAGCCTGATGCAGCCAGTATGGGCGAGACGTCGACGAAGCTATGGATGTCATAAGGCCAGCCCTGCAGGAGGATTACCTCGGGGCCGTCGGCAGGTCCGGCTTCGGCGTACCCAAAGAAGAAGGCTCTGAGAAAGGAGAAGAGGCAATCTAGTTAGTTCTTTGTGACTGTCGGTGGACCTCGCCGTACTCTATCTTTATCGAGATTGAAACTCGCGTCGAATCTGATATCCCAACACTATTGCCGCCATCCAGAGAGCTATGGCTATCGCGGCGGCATAGTAGAATCTGACGGTAAGTAGCATGAGGGGAGGCTCAGCCGCCAGAAACATGAAGCCGAAGAAGAATAGGTTGTCGGCCACGCGTATGTGATAAGCTGCTCTCAGGTCTTTCTTCCTTATCGGGAGTACGACCCTAAAATAGTAAGTTCCCGCGAAGCTCATCAGGAACAAGGAGATTACGATTACGGACAGGCTTAGCTGGAACAATATCGGGTCGATCTCTCCGGCGCTGGCGACATCGTAGTAGATGATGAGTAGGAAGGTCAGTATGGCGATGCAGGTCCCTACCAGACCCCAGGCGATGGTCCTGTTCGTTTCTGCGTATTCGATATCTTCCCTGGAGGGTCCCTTACCATCGTTGGAAGCCCCAGCTGCACCTGTCGATGGCTCCGTCAAAGTCGGATGTTTACCTCTGGATTCCAGCTTTTATAGTAATTTCATGTATGTTTTTCCAGCACGGAGAGCGAAGAGTGAAGAGAGATTCAAGAAAGTCGAGCCTCGTTCTCTGCCTCCTCCTCATTCTCCTTCTCGGCGTGGTCGGTGTCAGCGCGTTTCATGCAGCGGCCCAGACTACCACGTCGACATCGTCGACCGCAACCGGGATTAGCATCCCTCTCGCAATCGACCCCGTCAATCCGGCCGCAATCCCGCTGGGGGACGGCAATGTCTCTACGACCCCGAAGGTCGGCTACGTCGATTCATGCCAGACGACCTTCCCATCCAGCGGAGGCGCGCAGGTGGTCGGCCCTTGGATCAACACCGCTTCCAAGACATGGGACTCAGAGACCAAGATTGCCGTAGAGGGCAGTGTCAGCTGGCGGCAGGCATCGTATAGCGTGACGATTTCAGGGGATGAAAGGATAATCATGGGTAATGACGAGCCGATCGACCATACGACGGGCGTCTTCCCCATCTCCCAGAGCGACCCTGCTTACCAGTACGACCAAAACCCGAACTCCATCGAGCCCCAAAGCGTGGATATCGTGCTACCGGTGACGCCGACGCTTGCGGCGACCCCGAGGTGCCTTACCGGAGGCCCCATCGGGATTTTGAGCGACGGTGTCTATCTCTTCGACGCGCTGGACGCCGAGGGTCGTGATGCGGGAGCCCATGAGGTGCTCGACAGCTGCCAGGGCCACCCCGCTCCCGGCGACATCTATCACCATCACCAGGTGCCCTCTTGTATCCTGGACAATGACACAGCACCCGACAGCTCGACACTGGTCGGCTATGCCATGGACGGGTTCGGGATCTACGTCGAACGGGATGCCAATGGGAACCTCCTGACCAATGCCAATCTCGACGCATGCCACGGCAGGACGAGCGAGGTGATGTGGGATGGGCAACTCGTCAATATGTATCACTATGATGCGACCTTGGAGTATCCATACACGGTCGGGTGCTTCATGGGGACCGTGGGAGCAGTAACGTCAACATCGACGAGTACCGGTACTTCACCCCCGACAACTTCTGTGTCAACATCCATCTCGACATCAACTGCAACCAGTACGACAACATTTGCAACGACTTCGACTGCTACTAGTATTGGTACCTCAACTTCAGTCACCACCGCTACCTCGACCCCCACGAGCACGACTGCGAGTACCTCGACGTCGGTGGGCACATCGACGACGTCTATCGTATCAGACTCGACGGCTACGGTGACAAAGACGAGTGTATCGACCTACCCTACGACCAGCACGGTGACTTCATCGTCGACCATAACTCAGACGCTCAGCAGTACGACCACTCAAGCAGTCGCGGGAGTACCCGCCACCAGCCTGATCGTGGACCTGCTGGCCATCTGCGGTATCGTTATTTTTGTCAATATCGTCTATTTCGCAAATCGTCAGCGGACATCGGGGCGCGCTCGTAAGAGCGGGAACGGCTAATTAGCTGCGGCTTCATTCTCGCGGCATGGCAGAGGGCCTGCCGACGAGGATGAGACTCCCGATTGAGCATGTCTACGGTACGTTTTGAGGCTAGACTGTCCAAAATCGGCTCGTGGACTATCCTCAGGGTGCCCAAGGGTGCAAGCTCGAAGCTTCCATCAAGAGGAATGACGGTGGTCGAAGGGACAATCAACGGTCAGCGCTTCAAGACCGCGCTCGAGCCGGACGGTAAGGGAAGCCATTGGTTCAGGGTCGACGGGAGGTTGCTCAAGGCTGCTGGAGCTCACGAAGGCGATACCCTGACGCTGGAGATCGGGCCTACCAAAGAGTGGCCAGAGCCCGATGTGCCGGCGGATCTCATGGAAGCATTGGTGGCGGTCCCAAAGGCACGTCATCTATGGACGGACATCACGCCGAACGCCCGCTGGGAGTGGGTACGCTGGATAAGGGCGACCAAGGTACCGGAGACGCGCAGGCGGCGAATCGAGGTGGCACTCTCGAAACTCAATGCTGGAGACCGGAGACCGTGTTGTTTTGACCGTAATCGGTGTTCAGAACCCTATGTGTCGAACAACGGTGTGCTGCTGGAGCCGACGTAGGGGGAACCGTTTTAATCAGAGAAGGTCCGGATGGTGATGAATGTTATCAAGCGGCGCCTGCACAACCTGCGAGTGCGTCGAAACATCCTGTGAGAATTGCGCGACCCCAGGCGCGTGTACCAATTGCGCTTCCTGCTGTTGCAGTGCCGCTCATAGCTCTTGGAGGAAGGCGCGGATAGCGACGGCAATCAGAGTCGAATACCTCAGCTCTGCTTGGATGACTGTTGAGGCTATAGGCTCGGTAGGTCTCGGATTGATCGCGGGGAGTCTCGCCTTGCTGGCATTTGGGGGAGACAGCCTGATTGAACTGATATCCGGTTTTGTCGTCTTGATGAACCTGCGAGCTGACGCGAGCGGCCTCGAGATCCAGGACAGGCGGACAGAACGAATCACGAGCGCGCTCCTCTTTGCTCTTATCCCGGTGGTCGGTCTCGGCGCCGTCTATTCGTACGCCTCCGGGCTCAGGCCGGAAGGGTCGCCGCTGGGGATAGCCGTTGCCATCGGCGCGGTGGTCATCATGCCGTATCTCTACGTCATGAAGAAGAGGATCGGGGAGGAGACGCGCTCTGGGCCCCTGAAGATGGATGCGATAGAGTCGATCACCTGTCTGCTCATGGCTGTGGTCCTGCTTGGCGGCCTCCTGGCGGAATATCTCTTCGGACTCTGGTGGGCTGACTATCTCGCTACGGGATTGATACTCGCCTTTGTTGCCAAAGAGGCCGTCGAATCGTACCGTGAACTCCACGAAGAGGGATGAGTATACTGGCGGGCCGTCTAAACGTCTAGCCCACGAATCTTCTCGAGGAGGACCTTGCAGTCACGCAGTCCCTTCTCTGTAACCTCGACCGTCTGCGACATTCCGTTCCCCCTGAACGATTTACTCTTCCGAATCGTCACCTGCCCTGCCGCTTCCATTTTTTCGAGGTGATTCTCCAGGCTGCCCTTTCCTAGACCCATCAGAGCTCGGAGCTCACTGGAGCCCATCCTCTTGTTCATGGTCAGTAGTATGAGCATGAGTATCCTCGTCGACGATTTGAGGCTCGGGTCGCTCAGCTGCTGGTTGAGGGACCTGATTGCCTCGCCGGGAGAGAGGCCGGCACTGACCAGGATTCCGGGCTTCCCTTTCAAGTTGGGATGACCTCAGTCGGCGCCGGCGGTCGCCTTGTACGGGCGTACGCGGAAGCGAAGCCCCAGAGCGCGACGATCATCCCCCAGAGTATGCCATACGGAGCGGGATGTCCTAAGAGCGGCAACAGCCCCACAGAGACGATTGCGGCTACTGCCAAAGATGAGAGCGCGATTTTTCCTTCGGGGGGTAGCCTCAAGGGAAAGGACATTCTCAGGCTGTAGTAGAAGTAAGCAGCAAGCGTCCCATAGACGGCAACCAAGACCAGGACCGCCTGTGGTCTGAAGAAGATGACTGTCAGGATGGCGATTGCGTAGATTGTGACCCACGTCGGCAGGAGCACGCGGTATCCGAGAGGCTTTGACCGTCTCACGTTGATAATCGCGTTACGGACGTCGGCAGTATCGCGCGCTCGTCTGAACTCCCAAAGGACCGCGACCAGAGCGGTCCCGCTCACGGCAATATCCACTATGAGTCGCAGTGCGACGTCAGGTTCGCTCGGCGACACGAAGACTGTCACGAACAGCGCCAGCGACCAGGCGGCGTACGGGACTCCCCACGCCCTCCTGAGGAGGTACGATTGGAGCAAGAGGGCTCTTTCCGCTATCTTCTTGATCTCTATCGGAGAGGCGGCCGATTCGCGAGCCATTTTCTCGGTCCTCCTCCAGCCGAGGTGGCTAAATCTTCTTGGGTACAAACTTTGTACCAGGCAAAGGGCATATATCTGGGGAGTGAGAAACTTTCAAAGTTCTACATGTCTTGGAGAAAGCCCTTTTTGGCCCGGCTGGAATTGACGCTTGCAGTATTCGAGTTAGTTCTGAGCGCGATATTCTTTGTAGTGTCAGAGGTTTCGGGCAACATATACTTCAGGGGGGTTGCGGTTGGATTGTTGATTTCTGGGGTGACAACTGCAATAGCCTATTTGTTCAAAACGAGGATGGTAAAGCCGTGACCGACAAGTCATGAGTCTGTCCTCTTAGGTATCTACTTACTCCGCTCGAAGCTCCTGGTGTTAACTGTGACCCACGATTATTAGCGACATGATGGCGAACTCAGGAAGTCCAAGGTACAAATTTTGTACCAGCCGAAGGCGATATATGCGGTGGGGGATGCGACAGACTAAGGATAGTGGTCAAGGAAAATGTCGAAAACAAAATTTGAGATTGGAGGGAAGGAAAAGCACTCGCTCACAGTTGATACCGACCGGATAATGAAGACAATCCGTATCGAAGTGGATGGCCAGAAAGTCATTGACGAATCCATCTTCTCCCCTAGCGCGAAGAAGTTCGCGTTCGATGTCGGGAGTTCAGAGGTCCACAAAGTCGAAGTCGACTTCGGAATGGCGCGGTGGGCCTTTGGGAGAAAACTCACCGTGCTCGTGGATGGCAAGCCTGTACAGAGCTCTGGCGCGGGCAAATAGAGCGGTGCACTTGCCATCAGTGATGCCGCCGGATGATTGAAACCAAAAACCTCACGAAGAGGTTCGGTAGCCTCACAGCCGTCGACAACCTGACCCTCACAGTCAATGCCGGAGAGGTCTTCGGTTTCTTGGGGCCGAACGGGGCAGGGAAGACGACGACCGTGAGGATGCTCTGCTGCCTCATCTCGAAGACGAGCGGCGAAGCCAGGATTGCAGACTATGATGTCGGCAAGGAAGCTGACGCGCTCAAGATCAGGAAGCTCATCGGTTTGGTGCCTGACAGTGTGGGCCTCTATGATGACCTGAGCGCCTACGACAACCTGGACTTTTATGGCAAACTTTACCGCTGTACGGAGACTCAGAGGAAGGAGAACATCCAGCGATTCCTGACGATGCTGGGTCTTTGGGAGAAGAGGGACCTCATGGCCGGAACCTTCTCCAAAGGGATGAAGCAGAAGCTCGCCATCGCACGTGCCCTCATACACGAGCCAGAGCTCCTCTTCATGGACGAACCGACGGCCAACCTGGACCCGGAGTCGTCCAAGACGGTAAGGGATTTCATCCTGGAGCTGAAGAAGGAGAAGAGGACTATCTTCCTCAACACGCACAACCTAGACGAAGCCCAGAGGATATGCGACAGGATTGGAATCCTGAGCACCAAGCTCATCGCGACGGGTACCCCGCAGGAGCTCGAGAAGGCGCTCAGCAGCGGCGGAGGCACCAGGAAGACAGTCGTGCTGCTCCAGGAGCAAGCGACAGATGCGATTCTGGCGGGAGTGAGAAAGCTCCCTGGTGTGGGAGGTGTCACGACTGAAGGGGACAAGCTAGAGGTCGCATTGAGCGACCCTGACAATCAGAACGCCGCTGTAATCGAGGCGATAGTCAAGGCCGGGGGGCACATCCAGTCCGTGACGATAGTCAGCGCCTCTCTCGAAGACGTCTACCTGAAGCTGGTGAAGGAAGGAGGGGGTCGCGGACCGTGAGGCTCTCCCAGTCCTGGATCATAGCGGCAAAGGACTTCAAGACTTTCCGCAGGAAGAAGAGCATCGTCTATCTGGTGGCGTTCATTCCGCTTTTCGTCGCCATCCTCATCCCCACAGTCATAGGCTACGTCGGCCGGATGAAGACTCCTGCCGAACTGGTCGTACTTCTTCCTGCGTTCCTCTTCTTCTACGTCATTCTGGGGGCGTATCTCTCTACTCCGATAGCATCCTACACCATAGCTGGCGAAAAACTCGAGAAGAGCCTCGAGCCGCTGCTTGCGACACCAACTACGGACAGCGAGATTCTATTTGGAAAGGGCATGGCTGCCTTCTTCCCACCGCTGGCCGCGGTACTGGGAGGGTCCGCCCTCTTCATGCTTCTCATGGACCTGACCACCAAGGGCAAGCTTGGTTACTACTACTTCCCGGACTGGAATTCGGCCATCGTCATACTATTGCTTCTTCCGCTCGCGTTGTTGATGAGCGTGCAGGTCAACGTGATCATGTCCTCCAGGGTGACCGACGTCAGGGCTGGACAACAACTGGGGGCGCTGACAGTCGTTCCGTTCATAGGGGTGTACGTCGCCGGCGAACTGGACCTGATCAACCTCGGAGTCACCAGCAACTTGGTGATAATCGCGGGAGCCCTGGTCGTGGTGGACGTGCTGCTCTTCTTCGTCTCTACAGCGACCTTCCGCAGAGAGGAGATACTAACAAGATGGAAGTAGACCGTCCAGAACGAGACAGAGGTGCAGGGGCGAAGGTGGCGTTTTTGATCAATGGTTTTGTCCGACGGTTAATCAGGCTGGGATATGCGTTCTAGGATGGTTCACTCTGAACCTCGAGATAGCTCGCCTCTCAGTTGGACGATACTGGAAAGCAGAACTATCTCCAAACTGAGAACCTCGGGCCTTCTCTCCGAGTCTCGCAGAATCGCTCTCTTCAGCGTCGGAATCATCCTATCAAAGAACTGGCCCAGAGCCTTGTTTTCGGGGGTCGACGACCTCACCTACCGATCTTCAAACCCGCATCGATTACCTTGTCAAGCCACCTTCCGAAATCTTCGTCCGAGAGAGAGAGCACGCTCTGGGCTGATTTGAGCGGGTCTCCTTCATTGCCCCTCGGTTTTGCTCGACTCATATGGTATTGAATCTGGTTTTCCCTGATAAGCGTATCTAAAGCCGGTAGTTTTCCCGTATGAACCCTACCAGAAATCATGCAGAGGAACTGGTCTTGGTAAATGCTGACGACGCCTAGCTTGCCGTGATGTTGACGAAACACTCGGCTGTCGCTTTGGAATGTTAATATACACGCATATTATATGCATGCATATGAAATCCGAAACAAGGTACAAGCTGGGAATGGTAACACTATTTTGCGGGCAAGTTGCTCAGATGAGGAACTTCTATGTCAATACCCTGGGCCTTCACGAGATAAAGGAAATGTCATCGCCCACTTTTTGCACCCTGATGACCAATGGAGGTAGTTTGATCGGTCTGCAAGATGTGAAGGCGTCTCTCGGCGGGCAGATAGCCACTCATGGTGAAGTGGAACTTGGTCTAGAAGTTGAGGACGTCGACGCGGTATACAATAGTTGGAAGGCAGACAACCTGGAAGTCACCTCGCCTCCTATCAATCTCCCTTTTGGACGGACCTTTCAGGGAAAGGACCCTGAGGGACACCTCCTTCGTATATACAACACAAGGAAGCCTTAATGGCGATGACACCGGCAAATCAAGATGATAGGGGCAGTGGATTGCCTCCCAGATGCTCCCGGTTTTTCAGGTGGTAGCTTGGGGTTGGAGAACAAGCGCCTGGTCAAGTTTTCGCGAGGGAGGCCTGATGAGAGTCTGGGCTACATGCTCTGGCAGACTTGTAATCTG
>Ga0302324_100008288_pt1 | contig 21962 bp, 23 predicted proteins | sample Palsa_T0_1_FD_201949 | JGI IMG/M metagenome (GOLD analysis project Ga0302324, IMG submission 201949) | Peat permafrost microbial communities from Stordalen Mire near Abisko, Sweden - Palsa_T0_1 | ecosystem: Environmental > Terrestrial > Soil > Palsa > Peat permafrost | place: Sweden: Abisko...
CGTCACAGCGTCTGGGAATGCATTCCCAGTGCGTGGGAGTGACGTCACAGCGTCTGGGAATGCATTCCCAGTGCGTGTTTGTGCTTTCCGACTGGAAACGACGGAAGGCGTGGTGGGCGCAGGGGGATTCGAACCCACGACTTCCACCGTGTGAAGGTGGCACTCTACCGCTGAGTTATGCGCCCGTGTCTCTTCCGACGCGTACCACCGAGACGGTCAGACGTCGACAGGTGCTCGCGACGTCCCGCCTGCGGCGGGTCCGTCGACATCCTGCTTCGTTTCCCGCGTTGCGGCGTGCTTGCCGAGCGAGAGGGTCCCGAAGAAGATACCGAGCGTCAGGGCGAGCACTGCGAAGTGCCCGAAAAATGCGCCTGAGCAGCCCGCTACAGCGAGCGGCGCGATGGCAGCGAGATACCAGGGGGTTAGCCTCATCGTTCCTCTTCCGGAGGGGCTCAACGGCTTCCCCACATGTAAGACAAGATACGATACCCCTGCGGGCCAGCCAAACTTGTAGCGACCCATGAGCCACTTATGCAAGTGAAACCTTGAAGCGCTCATGCCGCACGATGAGGGAGTCATACCCACCCCAAAGCACCCTACGTACCGCGCGTAAGCTTGCGAGGTTGCTCACGTGCACAGCCCGATCGGGACACCGCGCGTGTCGGGCGAGCCACAGGGTTGCGGTAGCTCGTCGAGAACGTCTATCGTGCGGTCATGCGATGGTTCGGTGGAGCGCTGGGCGTCGCAATCGTCGCCGTCGCGTGGGGGTGCACCGCGGAGAACGACACCATCGACCCCGGTTCGAACTTCGTCATCCCCCTCTCCATCTTCAACGCGGATTACTTCTACTGCCACGTCGAGCCGCAATATTTGTTCAACACGCAGACGATGTGCGGCGCCGGGCAAACGACTGACAACGGGAACTGCCACTTCAACTCGTCCGCCGTGAGCGGGATGACGCTGCAAGACCACCCGCTCATCGATTGCGGGGGAGGGGACCATCCCGCCGACGACCCCGCCGGCACGGGCTCCATCGGGCCGGGCAGCGCGGCGAACAACAACTTCAGCTCCGCGTCGCTCGAGATGAGCCGAGACTGCTCCGACTACAACAGCTGCCAAGCTGCCATCTTGAAGCGCCCCACCTCGACCAACGCTCACCCGCGCCAGATCTTCCCACCCACCGATCCCAACCTCCCCACCATCATCTTCACGTGGGCCTCCACTCCATGAGGCTTGCCGGGCAATGAGGGTGGGCCTCTGGGCCGTTGGGCTCTTGGTGGCGCTGTCGCTTGCTACGCCACGTGCGCGTGCAGCGGACTCGCCGACGGAGGATCGCGCCGAAGCGTTCGCGCGCGTCGTCGTCGATTCGACGGATCTGCGCACGGGGCCGGGTGTGTCGTTTCGCGTCCTCTACACCGCGCATCGCGGAGAGACGTTCGCGCTCGACGGTCGGCAAGGCAGCGGGTTCTGGCTTCGTGTGCTCCTGCCTGACGGGCGCCGCGCGTACGCGATGGGCGAGCAGGTCGAGCCGTTCGCCGTCTCGAACCGAGAGTTTTCGCGGCCCGGTGTCTTTTCGCCCCCTCCGCTCGAGGGTGCGCGGGCTGGCTTTGCGCTTCTCGGCGGCATGCTGAACATCCCCGTCAAGAACGGCGCGTTCCAGCAGTTCGGCTACATGGAGTTTCGTCCGCAGCTCGTCCTCGACAAGACGTTCAGCGTCGAGGCCTTCATCGGGGATGGTCTGACGAGCGAAGGCGCTCAGCTTTTGTACGGGCTCACGGCCACCGTCTACCTCTTCCCCAAGTGGGTCATCTGCCCATTCCTGTCCCTTGGCGGGGGCGGCCTCAGCGTCGTCCCGAGCTCCGATTCGTTCGTCCTCGTGCGGGAGGATTTCTTCGCAGCGCGCGCAGGCGGCGGCTTCATGTTCGCCCTTCGCAACCGCATCCTCGTCCGCATCGAGGCGTCGAACCTCACGCTCTTCAAGGCCGACCAGTTCTACAACGCGCAAACCGTCACCGGCGGTTTCGGAGTGTACTTCTGATGAAAGCGTGGCTCTTCATCGGCATCGTTTTGGTCACGGGCTGCGTCACCGTGCGCCCTCAGGAGCGCGCGGTGCTCGCCGACCCGATCATGCAGTTCGAGGGCGATCCCATCATCGCCGCTCAGCTTCACCACGCGATCGACAACCGTGAAGGCAGCTTCGGTGGACAAGGCGTGGCCGGCGGAGGCTGTGGGTGCAACTGAGGTTTGCCCTCCGAATGCTCGCCGCGACGCTCGCGACCCTGGCGGTCGTGATGCCGGCACGCGCGCAGCTCGTTCAAGTCGACACGGCGCAAGGCATCTTCTACGAAGCGCCGCTGCGCACGCACATGTTCGTGTACTCGCCGTCGCTGACGGTCACCGCCAACCCATCGGACTCCGTCGGTGTGTACGGCGGATGGGAAGCGGACGTCGTCACCGGCGCGAGCGTCAAGACGAAGGCGGGCGCGGCTTACCAAGCCGTCCACCCCACGACCGACGTCATCACCACGGCCAGCGTCAACGACTTCCGCAACGTCGGAAAGGGCGGCTTCACCGTCAAGCACGACAACACGAGCTTCGGTGCCGGAGCCCTCTACGGAGAGGAGCACGACTACCGCTCGATCTCGTTCAACGTGATGGCTCGCACCGAGCTCTTCGATCACAATACGCAGCTCCAAGCCGACTACGCGCACAACTTCGACAGCGTGTGCGACATCGTTCAGGATCCGAACGCGACGCCGGTCGGTTTCGTGCCGCTCCCCTCGAGCGTGGGCTGCTTCACGAGCACTCCGACGTTGACGACCAACGCGATCGCCATCGACAGCTTCCAGGGATCGTGGTCGCAGGCGTGGACGCCAGTGTTTCAGACGCAAGCGCTCTACACGCTGCAGGTGTTGAACGGCTTTCAGAGCGACCCGTATCGCGAGGTCGTGCTCGGGCAGGGCGTCGAGGCGCAGGAGTACATCCCCCAAAACCGCACGCGCCACGCCATCACGCTGCGCGCCAACTATTACTTGCGCGGCTTCAAAGGGGCGATTCGTCTCGGCCTCCGTGGCTACCGCGACTCGTGGAACATCTACAGCGGGGAAGCCGATCTCGAGATCGAGAAGTACTTCGGCACGAAGTTCCGCGCGGCCATCAACGGTCGCTTCTACAAACAAACCGGCGCCATCTTCTGGAGCGACGACTACAGCGGCGGCAACCCGCCGGACGGCCCGAAGGGGCAGTACTGGACGGGTGACCGCGAGCTCTCACCGTTCTTCAGCGTCATGGGCGGTCTCAAGCTCACGTACGAAGCGGCCGCTGCCGAGAAGAAGGTCCTCGGGTTCATGACGAACCTGCGCATCGTCGTGGCCGCGAACCTGATGGACTTCAGCTACGACCAGTACACGCTCGGCGGGATCCCCGTGACGGGGGCGTTTGCCTACTTGCTGAACCTCGGGCTGTCCGCAGGGTTCTAGCCAATCGGATCGCTCATCTAAGCCCCGTGCTTCTTCGCGAGCTCGTGGAGATGCTTTCGGTCCATCTTCGCCTCGCGCGCCGCCGCGCTGACGTTGTTTCCGTGCCGTCCGAGAAGCCACTTCACGTAGCGGCGCTCGAACTCGCTCTCGAAGCGTGCCCGCGTGTCTCGGTAGGACTTCTCCGCTTCGAACGAGAACGCTGAGGCATTCTCGTTCGAGGCGCTCGCCTGGATCGCGACGTCGCCGAGCTCCGACGAGCCTGCGGCGCGCGCCATGTAGACCGCGCGCTCGAGCACGTTGCGAAGCTCCCGCACGTTGCCCGGCCAATCGTGCGCGAGGAGACCCTGCATGGCCTGATCGCCGAGGTGAATGGGATCGCCCCCAGCGCACGACACCTCGAGGATGTTCTTGGCGAGGAGCGGGATGTCCTCGCGGCGCTGGCGAAGGGGCGGCACCGTCACGGGCACGACCGCGAGACGAAAGTAGAGATCCTCGCGGAACTTCCCCCCCGCCACCTCGCGCTTGAGATCGCGCTTGGTCGCGGCGACGACGCGGACGTCGGTCTTCATCGGCTTGTTGCCGCCGACGCGCCTGAACTCGTGCGTCTCGAGCACGCGGAGGAGCTTGGGCTGCACGTCGAGCGGGAGATCGCCGATCTCGTCGAGAAACACTGTTCCACCACCACCGAGCTCGAACGCGCCCTGACGCGTCGATACGGCGCCAGTGAACGCGCCGCGCTCGTGCCCGAAGAGCTCGCTCTCGATGAGCGAGTAGGCCACGGCTCCGCAGTCGACCACCACGAAGGGGCCGCTCTTTCGCGGCGAGTGCTCGACGATGGCGCGGACGAGGACGTCCTTGCCCGTGCCGGTTTCCCCTTCGAGGAGCACGGTGGCTTCGGTCGGCGCGATGCGCTCGAGCACGCCGAAGATCGTCCGCATCGCGAGGCTCTGCCCGAGCGCAGGTCCGAAGCGCGAGCTGTCGCTCGGGAGCACTTCGTTCCTTTGGGGAGCGGGGCGAACGGCGATGTCGACCTCACCGACACGGAGCACCGCGCCGGGTGAGAGGAGCGCGTCGGTGACGCGTGTCCCATCGACGCGCGTGCCGTTGGTCGAGCCGAGATCGCGCACGCGAACGGCAGTGCCCTCACGCACGAGCTCGCAGTGGTGGCGTGAGACGGTGTCGTCCCCCAATACGAGATCGTTGTCGTCGGCCTTGCCGATGCGCGCGGCGTCGCTGAGCTGGATGCTCGCCCCCTTGCGCGAGCCCGTCAGAACGACGAGCGTGAGCGACCCTCCCGCGAGGGCGAGCCCGCTCGCAGCCCGCGTCTCGATCGGGACGTCACTGGCCACGGGTCGTCGGTCCTGGGCGGTTCGCCATGCCGCGAATCGTGCGAATGCGGCCCACGAGGCCGCGAATGGTCGAGTCAGGCAAATCGTTGGGAGGCATCAAGCCCTTGCCGCTGCGAATACGCGTAGCGATCTCCTCGTCCGTCACCTTTGCTTGCCACTCTTCGCTGGTCAAATCCGCTGCCTTGACGAGCGCGCCGTTGGGCCCGTCACCGTGGCCGAGCGGCCCGTGGCAGCTTGCGCACTGCCGCCAGGCGACGTCCACCAGCTGCTGCTGGACTGTTGGCTTGTTGCTTCCCGTCGGTGCGGTCTGCTGCCCTTGTTGTTGGGCGGGCTCCCGGTCGTGCTCCGCCGCCGCCCACTGCCCTGTCGCGTCCGGTGCCTGGTCGCACGCCCCTAGAACGTAAACGAGCGAACCAATGAGGCAAATGACGCCTTTCCGCATCGGGCAGGGAACACTACTGACGTTGCCAACGTAAGTCATCAAGGCTACGTTTTATGGACTGAGTGTGTGTGTTTTGGCGCGGACCCCAAAAGGGCCGTGACCGGAGGAAACATGTATACCGCAAATACAGGGAGCCGAACCTCCCTCCGCAAAGTCACCGTCCCCGAGCTCCGCGCACGCAAGAGCGGTCCGAAAATCTCGATGGTGACAGCCTATGACTACACGATGGCCCGTCTCGTCGACGAAGCCGGCGTGGACGTCATCCTCGTGGGTGACTCGCTCGGCATGGTCGTTCAGGGGCTCACGAACACGATCCCCGTGACGCTCGACGAGATTTGCTACCACGGTCGCGCAGTCTCGCGGGGTGTCGCTCGGGCGCACGTCGTCGGGGACATGCCGTTTCTGTCGTATCAAGTGTCGCCCATCCAAGCCGTCGAGAGCGCCGGTCGCATGCTCAAAGAGGGCGGCTTCGAGAGCGTGAAGCTCGAGGGTGGTGAAGCCTTCGTGGAGCACGTTCATCGCATCGTGCGCGCGGGCATTCCCGTCATGGGTCACGTGGGTCTCACGCCGCAGAGCGTTCACGCGCTCGGTGGGTTCAAGGTGCAAGGCCGCGGGGATGACGCAGCCGAGCAGGTCGTCCGCGATGCCCGTGCGCTCGAAGCTGCAGGCGTGTTCTGCATCGTGCTCGAGGCGATCCCACCGGATGTCGCCGCGCGTGTGACGAGCGAGGTCAGTGTTCCCACCATCGGAATTGGCGCAGGCTCGTCGTGTGACGGGCAGGTCCTCGTCTGCACGGATCTGCTCGGCTTCTCGCGTGGCCCCGCGCCTAAGTTCGCCAAGCGCTTCGCCGAGCTCGGCGATGCCGCAGTCGCCGCGTTCAAGGAATACGTCAGCGACGTGCGCTCGGGCGCCTTCCCCGACGCCGACCACACGTACAAGCCGAACCATGGGCTCGAAGAAGAGCCCGTCGCTTCGAGCGGCGGCTCTGTGGTGCCGCTGCGCCGCTAGCGCGAGGTTGAAGACGACCCGTCGACAATCGTCGACGGATCGTTCACCCACGACCGGCAACATCGCCTTCTTCGCACAGGTGCCGTGGGCATGTGGCGTGCATGAGCATGCACCGCGTAGAATGACCAACGTGAAAAACCTAGCTTGGGTGGTTGGGCTCGGTGGGTTGTGGGCGTGCTCGGGAGGTGGGGGTGCGACGTCGGATGCCGGCAGTGACGCGATCACCGACGCAGTGAGCGATGCCGGGCCGATCGGCTGCGTCGATTCATCGTCGCCGTCGACGACGTCGTTCTCGCTCTCGACGTGGCCCACGTTCACCGCGATCACGGCGACCGATCTCACATCGCAGGCTGACGTCACGACGGTGACTGGGCTTGGGTCCCCAGCAGGCGTGCTCGTCACGAAGGACGGAGGCTGGGTGATGACGACCGCTGGCGGAGTGCTCGACGTGCTCAAGCGCTCCGGGACGACGCTGACTCTGGATCATACGATCACGATGCCGACGAACGAGACGGCGTTCGGCATCGCGGCCTCGCCCGACGGGACGATGATCGCCGTGACGTTGAGCGACGAGCTCGGGCTCTACGATCTCACGAAGGTCGAGTCGAATGCCCCGGACGCGCTCATCGCATACGTGCCCACGCACTCCGCGATGCGCACGACGATCGACGTCACTTTTACGCTCGACTCCCAGTATGCGTTTGCTGCGCTCGAATATGATCACTCCGTCGCCGTCGTGAACGCACAGACGCAGACGTACGTCGGCGCGATCCCCATCGCAGGCGACGCGGTGACCGGCGTCGCGCTCTCCCCCGATGGCTCGAAGCTCTATGTCACGACCGAGGAGTCCGATCAGTTCGCCGCCGCAAACCCGATGCCGGCACAAGACCAGGTCGTCGGGAGCATCACCGTCGTCGACGTCGCGACCGCCATCACGTCGCCCACGACGTCCGTGGTCGGCGCTGCCTTCGTGGGTCGCGCGCCGGTGCGTACGATCGTCTCGGCGGACGGCACGCGGCTCTGGGTCTCCGTGCGAGGCAGCAACGCCGTCATCGAGCTCGACGCGACGAACCTTCTGTCGACCACGTGCGAGCCTCGCCTCGCCACGGTCACCGTCGGCCCGGCTCCCGTCGGTCTCGCGTTTGCAGGTCCGACGCGCATCGCCGTCGCGAACTCGAACCGCTTCCTCGAGCCCACGATGAACCAGACGGTGATGTGGCTCGACGCGAACGCAGCCGCGGTCCTCGGTCAAATCGGCGTCGGCGCGTTCCCACGCGAGATGGACGATGACGTCTCCGCGCTCTTCGTCTCGAACTACGACTCGAGCTCGATCAGCGGCATCGACCTCATGTCCCTACCGTGATGCGCGCCTGACTCATCAGCTCTTGCGGTCGAGGAACTCTTCGTACGTACCGCCGAAGTCCGTGATCTCGGTGTGAGCTTCGACCTTGTGCAGCTCGAGAACGCGGGTGGCCAGCTCGCTCACGAAGTGGCGATCGTGGCTCGTGACGATGACCGTGCCTTTGAAGAGCCGCAGGCCGTCGAGGAGGCCCTCGATGGATTCGATATCGAGGTGATTGGTCGGCTCGTCGAGGATGAGGACGTTGTGCTTCTGCAAGAGCAGCTTGCACACGAGCAGGCGCGCGAGCTCGCCGCCTGACAGCGCGCTCACGGGCTTCAGCGCTGCCTCCCCCGAGAACAAGAGGCGCCCCATGATCCCGCGGATTTGCTCCTGCGGTGCGTTCTTGTCGAATTGGTAGAGCCACTCGAAGGCGTTCTGCTGGCCTGCGTGCGCGCCGAGAGACTCGTGGTGGTCTTGGGCGAAATACCCGACCGACACGTCATGGCCCCAGTCGATGTCGCCCGCGTCGGGGGCGAGCGTCTCTTTCTTGGTGTCGTCGTCGAGCCCCGCATAGCCGCTCACGAGGCACTTGAGGAGGGTCGACTTGCCGATGCCGTTGGGACCCGTGACGGCGATCTTGTCTCCGCGGTTCACGGTCAGCGACGCGCCGTCGAAGATGACGAGCTTGCCGTAGCGCTTCTTCAACCCGGCGACGCGCAGCACGTCGCGGCCGCTCGGCTTGTCGAACTCGAAACGAATGAAGGGCCGCACGAGGCTCGACTTCTTCGGGCCACGCGACTCGATCTGCTCCTCGAGCTTCTCGATCTGCTTGAGACGGCTCTGCGCCTGGCTCGACTTCGACTTGTGGGCACCGAAGCGCTGCACGAAGTCCTGGAGCTCACCGACCTTCTTCTTTGCCGCGGCCGTCTGCTGCTCGGCGCGCTGCTTGTTCTCGTACTTCTGAGCGATGAAGTCGTCGTAGCCGCCCGTGTAGACCGTGATGGTGCGGTAATCGATGTCGGCGATGTGCGTGCCGACGCCGTTGAGAAAGTGCCTGTCGTGCGAGACGCACACGAGCGTTCCCCGAAACTCGTCCGTGAGGAAGCGCTCGAGCCATCGAATCGAATCGAGGTCGAGGTGGTTGGTGGGCTCGTCGAGGAGGAGCACGTCGGACTTGCCGAAGAGCACCTGCGCGATGAGGACCCGGAGCTTGTACCCAGCCGGCAGCGTCGTCATCTTGCCTTCGTGCTTCTCGGCAGGGATCCCGAGCCCCTCGAGCAAAGCCGCGGCTTCGCTCTCGGCCACGTAGCCGTTCTCTTCGGCGATGACGCCCTCGAGCTCGCCGAGGCGAATGCCCACCTCGTCGGTGACTTCGCCCGCGAGGAGGCGCTCCTTCTCGGTCATCGCGTCCCAGAGCGCCTTGTTGCCCATGAGCACCACGTCGATGATGCGGTTCTGGTCGTATTCGAAATGGTTCTGCTTGAGCACGCCGAGCCGGAGATTTCCGGGGATGGAGATCGAGCCGGCGTCGGTGTCCTCGTCGCTGGCGAGCATCTTGATGAGCGTGGATTTACCGGCGCCGTTGGCACCGGTGAGGCCGTAGCGCTTGCCAGGGTCGAACTGCATCGAGACGTTCTCGAAGAGGATCTTGGGGCCGAAGCGCTTGGTGACTTTCTCGAGCAGGATCATGGGATGGAACGTGTATGGTAGCAAAGAGCTGAGGACGAAATGCGAGATCGCGGTCCGTACCTCGGTGGCGTCGTCGACTTGCCGGGGCTTTCCAGCCGCGATGACCGCCGTGCGGTCTGGCGCCAGACGCTCGCGACGCTGGCGCGGACGAGCGAAGGGCCAGGCCCGCTCGAAGGGCTCCACCCCGATGCGCTGAATTCCGCGGTCCGGACGGCTTTGAAGGACGGGCTCGTCGACGACACGGACTGGCTTGCCGAGCCTGCGGCCGGCGCCGCGCTCTACGAGCTTGCCTCGGCCGTGCCGATTGGCGTCGAGCAGCGCGAGCTCGGGCGACGGGTGCTCGCCCGCCTGCTTCAAGGGAGCGCCGAGACGTTCACCTCGATCGCGACGCGCATGGCGCTCGGCACGGGCAAGGGTCTGTCGACCGCCAACGTGCGCGCGCGCATCGCGCTCGTCATCGAGCTCCCGCTGTCTTTTGGGGTCCCGGACGGGCCGATGTGTCTCGCGTTCGTTTCGCGGCGTCAGCTCGCCCGCGAGCTCATCGTCCAGCCGTCGACCGCGTCGCTTCCCGCACGACGCTCCGCCGCGCGCATCTTCGAGCGCGCTGCCCGCGAAGCCGCGCGGCGCGCCCAACAAGGCGACGAGCATGCGATGCGTGCCTTTGGCGCGGAAGGCGTTCAGCAGGCGTTCGAGCGACTCCTCGCCGATCGCGAGCCCCTCGTGTGGAGGCACGCCGCCGCCGCACGCGGCATGCTCGTGCCGTGGATTCCGGCGATGCAGAAGGCCGTCGAAGGCGGCATCGACCCTAAGCTCACGCCCACCGAATGGCGCCGCGCCGCGACGTCGATCGCTGCGCTCATGTCCGTCGAGCCCGAAGAAGCCAAGAAGCTCGTCAAACTGTGGATGAGCGACAATGGGCCGCTCAAGAAGGATCCCGGCGGTGCGTCGGCCCTCGTGTGGGGGTTGGCCCGCGCTGCGGAAGCGGAGCCGGAAGCGGCTGCGGATCTCCTCCTTCAGCTCGCGGATCGCTCGCCCGTCGCCATCGCCGAAGCCGTCGTGGATCTCGGCGCTGACTTCGGCACCGCAGGCCCCTTCGAGCACGCGATGGGGAAGGTGATGCAGGCGCTTCGCAACCATCCTCCGCGCGCCGACGACGAGGGTGAAGCGGCGGTGAATCGCGAGATCTTGCGCGAGCTCGAGCGGCTACCGCGCGCGCGGGTCAGCAAGTCGGACGCGGAGACGCAACAGCCGAGGGAGGACGATCCCCTCGACGTACAGGTCTCGTATGCGCTCGGTTCATTTGCGACGGAAGGCGCGCGCGCCGCCTACACGCACGCGAAGGGTGCCTTCGAGAGCCTCCAGGGGCTGCTCGATGCCCTCGAAGCGGTGAGCGATGGGGAGAGCCCCACGGCGCGGCGAACCGCGCTCACGGTCTTGCGGCAGATCGACCTGAGCTTGCTCGAGCGCAGCACGCTCGTGGACCTCCTCCACCTCGCTCCTACGCCGGAGGCCGCAAAGGCGCACGAGGAGGCGGCCGCCACCTTCCGCGAGCGCGTGGCGGCGTGGGTGCTCGCTCGCTTTCGCGAGCACGAGGACGAGGACAGGAAAGACGCCCCCATCCGGGGTGCGACGATGCGCCTGCGCAGGCTCCGCGCGCTGCTCCACCTCGTCGACAGCGATCTCGGTGACGACGATCCCGCCCGCGCGAGCCACCTGCGCAAACGATGGTCGCGCATCGCGAGCACGCTGCTTCGTCGCATCGAGATCGGGTTGCCTCCCATCCTTCGACGCGCCAACGCGGCGACCCTCTCGCGCACGCTGGATGCGCTCGTGCGCGCGGAGGCGATTGATCCTGCCGATGCGCTCCTCGCCGTCGCACAGCGCGTCGACGATCCCGCGGAGCTGCGCGTCCTCGCAGAGGCGTCGATGGATACCTCGCTTCGTCATGCGCTCTCGCGTTACGCGGACTTGGCGGCGGCCGTGAAGCCCCGCACGCAAGGGGACGAACCGCCACTGTCGATCAGCGTGCCGCTCCCCACACTGCTCGCACCGGAGATCGCAGCGCTCGACAACTGGACGCGCGATGGTCTGCTCGACCCATCCAATCGCGCTGAGGCCCTGCGTACCGTCGTCGTGCGGCTCTCGCAGGCCGTTGGGGCGATTGCGCGCGCGGGCTCCCTCGCGGAGCTCTGCAGCGCAGGCGGGACCGACGCCGACGTGGTCGCCGCCTTCGACGCCGCCATCGCCGCGCTCATCCAGCTCTCGACAGGAGCCCGTGCGCGCCTCGAAGTCGACGGCGCCTTGTCCCCCGCGCCAGCGACGTCGCAGCCCGTCGAGCAGACGTCGCTGGCCGTCGATGTGTCGCGCGTGCTCTCGGGAGCGCAGGCCGCGCTCGACGAGGGCGTCACCCTTGCCGTTCGGACCGCAGCGCACGAGACGCCGCCCGCGTTCGAGAGCGTCATCGTTCGCGCCCTCGAGGTGCTCGCGAAGCTTCCCGCCCACGAAGCGGGTCATCACGCGGGCGCCGTACGCATCACCGAGCAGCTTCCGGCGTGGCTCCCGGCGCGGCGTTCGCTCGGAGGGTTCTACATCGTCCGCCCTCTCGCGAGTGGTGGGGGTGGAAGCGTGCTCGTTGCCGTTCGAATCGAGGAGCGGCAAGACGAGGCGGCCGAGCGCTTTGCGCTCAAAGTACCTTCGTACGATGCGTCCGCCGCGCGCAGCGTCTCCGAGGCCGAGTTCTTCCAAATGTTTCGCGCGGAGGCATCGGCGCTCATCGCGCTGCCGGCCCACCCGAACCTCGCCAGGTTCGTCACGTTCGACACCGGATCGAAGCCCAAGCCGATCCTCGTCATGGAGCTCGTGGAGGGGCAGAACCTCGATCACGAGATCGCATCGCGCGCGCTCGACACGAAGCGGGCGTTCAAGTTCCTCGACGACATGCTCGCGGGCCTCGAAGTGATGCACGGCGTCGACGTCGGACACCTCGATCTGAAACCATCCAACGTCGTCTTGCGACAAGGTCACGATGCCGTGCTCGTGGACTTCGGGCTCTCGGGTCGCCGCATTCGTCCGGGTTGCGCGACGGGCCCTTACGGCGCACCCGAGGTGTGGGGAGCCGATGTCGCAGGCGGACCACCAACGCCCGCGAGAGCCGACGTCTACGCGTTCGGATGCGTCGCGTTCGAAGCCCTCACGGGCGATGTCCTCTTTCAGGCGGACAACGAGCTTCAGCAGATCTCGCTCCACCTGACACACGACGGATTTCCCGAGAAGCTCAAGAAGCTCTCTAGCAAGCCCGCGCTTCAGCCGCTCGCAGAAGTGCTCTTCTCGACGCTGCGACGGGATCCCCAGAAGCGACCGTCCGTGGCGCAGCTTCGCAACGAGCTTCGTCGGTTGGGAGGGGCGCTGGGCGAAACGCGCTGGCCGCTCGGCGCGTGAGCTAGTTTGCCTGCAGGCAAGCCACTGGCATGCCCTGCACCCACGTGCCCAGGTTCGGATCGCACTGAACGCCAAGGCCGCTCGGCTCACCACACACGTCGTAGTCACATTGAAGCGACGGTTGCGTACACGTGGCGCCGAGGTGCGGTCTTACCGCGGGGCAGCCTTGCTGCGGAGATCCACACTGCCACGTGGTGTCGCCGCCATCGAGGAGGATGGGGCCGCCTTGACTGCCGCACGTGCAGAACTGCGTCGCGGCCCCGCTCGAGTAGTTGCAGGTAGCGCCAAGCGACGGGCACGAGCTACCCGGTTGAAGCTCGTTGAACATCGCCGGGCACTGCGGCGCGCTCACGGTTGGGCAATCCGAGGAGGTGGCCGCATAGCTCCACGTGCCCGGGCCTCCCAAGTTGCCGAGCGAGCTGCACGTCGCGACGGCATTGCACGTGAAGCGAGCGTCGCCGCCGTACTCGCACTGCATGCCATCCTTCGAGCAAGCGCTCGATGCGGACGGCGCGGATGTCGGGCAGTTGGGTCCCGGTCCCGGTCCAGGTCCAGGGCCACCATCGCTATTGGTGTTGCCATCGGTGCCACCGTCGATGAACACGTCAAGCCCGCCACACGCTGGGGCGAAAGCGAAAAGAGCGAGGCAAAGGAAGCGACTTGTCATGCCTACACGTAGAGCAACGACGATGCCAGAGCCTCTTCGTGCGCTCGGAACCGCAAAACCAAGGCAGGCGCGGGCCAAGGTGTGCCGCGTGCGACGCCCATGTCGTATAACTGGTCATGGGTCTTGAAGGCACCCCTGATCCGAACGGGGCCGACTGCGTGGCGTGCGGTCGGTGCTGCCATCACGGACCCCGTACGGTGCACCTGCTCGAGCCGGACGAGGAGCGACTCGGTGAGGTCCTCCTCGCTGAATACACCGTGCTCGAAGCACGCCCGCCTGGGTTTCGCTTCGTGAAAAACGACGGCGCGTGCTGCAGCGCGCTCGACTGCTCCAAGCCCGGTTCGTTTCCTTGCCGCATCTACGAGCGACGACCCGACGACTGTCGCCTCGTCGAGCCTGGCTCGCCCTCGTGCCTCGAAGCGCGCAAGCTCGGGCACCTCGGGCGCTCGGTGGAGTTCACGCGATGAGGAGGTTCGTCCTCCTGATGGTCTCCGCGTGTGCAGCGCCCGTGGACGTGCTCAAGCTCTCGAGCCCCGACGAAGCGACGCAAGCCAACGGGACGAAGCTCCACGCCACAGCCGTCGTGCGCGGAAAAGCCCGCGCGCCGCTTCCTCCCGAGGCCGTCGTGCAACCAGCCGACGCGCATGCGTGGGAAGTCCGCGTGCCGCGTCCGGGCCTCTTCACCTACGCGCTCGACCCGGACGAGACGGTCCTCCGTGACGAGCAGAAGCAGGTGATCGGGGTCAAGAGCGGCACCAACGTCACGAAGTTCATTCCAGGGACTGCGACGCTCGAAGGCACCGAGGTCCACGGCGAGCTCGACGGTCACGTCGAGCGGTTGCCACTCTTGCCGAGCGATCGCATCGAGCTGCGCGGCACGTTCGCCCCCGGCGAGTCCGTGCCCACGGGAGGGAGGATCGCCGTGACGCGCGTGTGGTCGGCGCTCGGATTCGGTGGCGCGCTGCTGGGCGGAGCATGGCTGCCGTCGATCGTCGTCGCCGCGACGTCGAGCATCGACGCCAATCACTGGCTGTACATGCCAATCTTCGGCCCGTGGATTGCGTACGCGACACGCGCCGCGCTCTCGTGCGCGACCGATCCGACGCCGTGCTTGAGCGATGCCGCCGACCGCGTCGCCCTGATCGCGGATGGCATCTTGCAGAGCACGGGCGCGTTGCTCGTGGTCCTTGGGCTTCCAACCAGCGCCGAGGTTCGCTGGGGGAAGGAAGCCCGCCTGCGCATCGGGCCGCTTGTCGGATGGAGCAACGGGCTACGGGTGGAAGGAACGTTCTAGATTGGGCGAGTCGCGACTCGGATTTGAGCACCCAAATCGCGCCCGCTTATTTAGTCACTCGCTTCGCGACGGTCGCCTTCGCAAGCTCCAGGAGGCGCGCGATGAGGGGCGCTGCGCGGTCGATGAGCTCGCTGCTGTCGGGCGGATCGATGCGCAGCACCATTGGCCGCGGTCCGCGCGTCGCTACCGCGTGGGCATCTTCGAACGAGACGAGCACACGCCTCGAATCGAGATCCACCGACATCGCGCGGAGCGTGACGCTCGGCTCGCGCACGAGGAGCCACGCGATCATCGGTTTGGCGAGCTCGAAGCACAGTTTGGCGTCATCGCCGTGCAAGTCGACGCCAGGCCCGTCGAAGTCCGCGAGCACCACGCGCACGTGCACGTCGTGAAACCGGAGCTTGAAGCTCCGCAACTCGGCGCGAATCATGCGCGTCGGCATCGCGCCATTCGATGCTCGCGTGCACATGCTGTCAACTCGCGTATTCTCCAGAAATGTCTTCCTTGGACGTGAAGCGAATCGTGCTTCCGGTCACGAGCACCGTGGCCGAGATCGATCGCCGATGTGCGCTTTGCGCGTTCGCCGGTGCGTTGCTCGTCGGTTGTGGCAGCGGCGACGACTCGACTGCGATGGACGCAGGCACCGAGGCGAGCAACGAGGGCGGCGATGCCGACGACGAGACCGTCACGTGTGCACCGCCAGGGATCAACGTCGGCGCCGAGACCGACTTTCCGACGGGGACGTGGAAGCTCGTCTCGAATTCCAAGGCAGAAAACGACGTCATCGTCTCGCAGGACGCGAACGGCTTCTTTGCGTTTACCGCGATCTGCACGCACGCTGGATGCATAGTCAACCCGCCCGCGACCAACGGGAGCATCCTCTGCCCGTGCCACGGCTCGCGGTTCGACGGCAACGGCAACGTCACCAACGGCCCCGCGCAGAAGCCGCTGCAGCACTTCGCGATCGTGATCTGTAGCGGCAGCGTCTACGTCGACCCGTCGACCGCCGTGAGCGAGACGACGCGCACGCCCCCGCAATAGTCCCGAGCATGCACCCTGCATCGTTAGACGAGGCCCTCGCTCGATGGGAGAACGAGGGTGGCGCACCGCGGGAGTCATCGAAACGTAGCGGCTCCTGGTTCGTCGACCTTTGTCGCGCGCTCATCGATGCCGGACATGATGACGAGGCACTCGCCACGATGCGGGCGGAGCGGGGCAACGCGGACGCCGACGTCGCTGCACACGCGCACAACTGGCTCGGGTGGTACTTCACGTACCGCAAGCCGTCGTTCGAGCTCGCTTTCGATCACTGCCAGAAAGCTTCGACCCTCGCTCCCGAATGGGGGACCGCGTGGCTCAACCTCGCGTATGCCGAAGATCGCCTCGGGCGCGCCTCGGACGCGTACGAGCACTACCGCAAGGCGCTTCTGCGGAACCCGTACAATCGGCCCTTCGCCGAGAGGCGAGCCGTGGAGCTCTTCATCGCGCGCGCCGCCTCGTTGCTGAGCGCAACGGCCGTCGAGCTGCCTTCGAGCCTCGAGTTTCCGCACTGGGCCATCGTCGCGCCGTCGGGGGCTCACCTCATCGTCGTGCGGCGCTTCGTCTACGGCTTCGGCGTCAACACGCCGGAAGGGCATGCGCTGCCAGATGATCCCGATGCCGCGGCGAAGGCCGCTCGAAGTCTTCTATCGAGTGACAAGGTGTCGATGACCGAAGGTGCATACGCATTGTGCGTCGCCATTCGCGAGCGGCTCTCTCACGACACCGTGCTCAAGATCCCTGCGAGCGGCTCCGACTTCGTCGAGGTCAACGTGCAGAGCGAAGCCTGCTACGTGCACTTTGGCCGCGGCTCGGGTGGGAGGCGAGCCGACCTCGCGGCGACGGTCGAGCGGCAGCTGGAGAGCGTGGCCGTAGAGCTCGCCGCGTACGCCCGCGCACCGGGGCTCGGTGAGCAGATGAAGGCGCTCGTCGAGGAGCTGATGGTCAAGCTCGCCGAACGAGCGCGAGCGCCCGATGGCGGCCCTTATCACGTTCGCGAAGCGGGGCTCGTTGCGACCCGGACGTACACCCTATTTTGGGGCAGTCGAGCGGAGGCCCATGACGTCGCCAACTTCTCGCTCTGGGAAGGGGCCGTCACCTTGACGATCGGAGCACGGAAGATCGCGCTCGATGACGTCGACATCGACGTCGCCGCGGACCTCGTCGCCAAACGCCTCGCGACACTCACCGCGGACCGGCTCACGCCGGGTGCGCGGGATCGGTTGCTTCGTCCGTTTGGCGGACGTGCGCGCGGCGAGATGATCACGTACGAACGCCTCGCCGAATGGGACAACCACTGGGTCGAGCACATCTTCATCGCAGAGGACGGCACCGACATCAAAGTGGATCAGAACGACGGCGCCATGCGCGCCATCGACGAGTATCTCACGCCCGTGTAGTGAGCCCGCTGCTATGCTTGACGGGTCCATGGAGATCGTCGAGATCGATGTCGTGACGGGCAAGAAGAATACGTTCGTCGCCACATCGCGGCGTGCGCTACGCGCATTGAACAAGGCAAAGGTGCCGTTCGCAGTGATTGACGCAACCGCTCTCGGTGCACGAGGCCTGCCACGTTTCACCAAGGACCTCGATCTCGTCGTGACGAACGACGACGCGTGGGAGGCGCTCGACGCGCTCGAGCACGTTGGCTTTCGCAGCGCGGCGCCGGTCGATCGCTCGAGCGACCCTGAGCCGATGTACGTTCTGTCGCATGGCACGGGGGAGGTCGATCTTCTCGTGACGTCGGGTGAGCCAGAGAGCTCTGTGATAGCCGAAGCGACAGCCGCGGATCTCTTCGGCGTGCGCGTGCCCGTTGCAACGCTCGAGCACCTCGTGCTCATGTATCTCTACAGCAACCAACCGCGCCACCAAGGGGATCTGGCACGAATCGTCACCGAGACGAAGGTCGATCTGGCAGAGGTCGAGCGGTACCTCGCCGATGTTCATCCCGAGATGTTGGCGACGCTCCAAATGCGGGTCGAGCTATCGCGGCATCCGCCACCCGCACCTCCGCGGCCGACGAAGCAACGAACGAAACGCAAGTGAGCTCCATGGCCGCTGGACGGCTCGTTCCGCTTTTGAGTCTGCTCGTCGTCGGTTGCGGTCGATGCACGGGTTCGAGCCCGACGCTTCCAGACGGGGCGGTGACGGTAGCGAGGGACGGTGGTGTTCCCGGTCGCTCTGAGGCCGCGACGGGCCTTTCCATCGCTCCGAGGGCGCGAGGCCTTGTGCGCTTCATCGTCGGGGGTGACTCGCGCGATGACTCGGCGCACGTCATCCCGTGGGCGTTCGCGGAGGCGAAGGCGCGAGGAGCCGCTGTGTTTCTCTTTCTGGGCGACATGGAGCTCACACCCGAGATCGACAAGACCTTCGCGCGTGAGCTCGCGCTGCTCGATCCCATTCCGTTCTACCCCGTGCTCGGCAACCACGAGGTCGAGCAGATGGGGTTTCTCGCAATCGACAAGCGTGTTGCGGAGCGGACGCTCGCGCGTCGCTTCCTTGGAACGCCTCGCACCCCCGTTCGTAGCGCTCTCGGCGATCGCATCGTCTACTCGGTGGATCTTCCGGGCGGCGTTCACTTCATCGCGCTCGACAACGTGACGCAGAACGGCTTCGGTCACGATCAGCTCGAGTGGCTCGCTACCGACCTCGGGCGAGCGCGTGCCGATGGGGCGACGAAGCACATCCTCGTCGGCATGCACAAGCCGCTCGCCCACAACGGCGTCGCGACACACGGGATGGACCACGACGGGCCGGTGGCCACCGCCGATTCCGAAGCCGCACTCGCGCTCTTCGTCAAAGAGCACGTCGACATGATCCTCGCGAGCCACGTGCACCAGTTCACGCAGTTCCAGCAAGCCGGGATCCCGAGCTACATCACCGGTGGCCTCGGTGCCCCTCTGAGGCGCTCGGGGCCGGAACACGCGTTTCATCACTTCCTCCAATTGGACATCGACGACGCCGCCATCCACGTCGAAGTGGTCCGCTTTGGAGGCACGCCGGCGATCGAGCACCAGGACGACGAGGACGACTAAACGAGCGAGCGCGATTCGGGATGTGCCCTGAAGCCTGGCTCGGCCCAAAGTGATCGCCGATCATGCTCGCTCATCGAGGACGCGCGATTGACCGTCGTGGGTAGATGTTGCTACTCCACGTTCCCTCATGTTCCCTATTGCGACCCAGTCGCGCGCCTTTCTCGCTGTCGGTTTGCTGTCCGGCGCGTGCAAGTGCTCGAACAGCTCTCCAGCCGGCTCTGACGCATCGACCGACGCCGCGCCCACTGACACTGCGGCCGACGTGGCGGTGCCGACGACGGCGAGCATCTCGATGCCCGGCGATCCGAACGGCCTTTATTGGAACGCGACGTCGAACACGCTCTACATCGCCGACAACGCGAATAACCGCATCGTCACGTACACGGACGCGGCCGGGATCACGCCGTACGCGAGCCTCCCCGCGGCGTCGGCGAGCGGGCCTGGGCTCGGTCAGCTCATCCCACTTTCGTCCGACGGGTCGCTGCTCGTCACGCGCTTCGGGTACGGCACGATGGGCGACGTCGTCCACGTGGCGACCGACGCGACGAGCACGGTATTGCCCGGGCTCGACCCCACCCGAGAGCGCATCGGCCTCACGCAAGCCCCTGACGGAACCATCTACGACACGTACTTCGTATCGAATGGGACCGGTTACATCGGGTCGGTGGCGAGCCTCACGCTGACCGGAACGGAGACCGACGTCGTCATGGGCCTACAGAAGCCAGTCGGTGTTCTCATCGCAGGCGGGTCCTTCTACATCGACGACCAGGACACGAACGCGCTCTACACGACGTCGGTGACGGCGCCGGGGACGCTGAGTCAGGTGGCCCTGCTGCCCGATGCCGATCTTCTGTGCGAGGGCGCCAACGGAACGATCTTCAGCGGCGGCGCGGACGGCAACGTTCGTGCGATCGATTCGAGCGGCAACGTCACGATCTTTGCGTCGGGCTTCACGAAGGCGAGGGGCGTCGCGTACGACGGGCTGAATCATCGGCTCTTCATCGCCAACCACGTCGGGGCGACGAGCTCGAGCAACACGATCGAGATCCGTCCCGTTCCGTGAGGTTCTCAATCGCTTGCGTCGTGCTTTGTGCCACGACGCTCGTCCGTGTGGCGCGCGCCGACGAGCCCGCGAACGTCATCGTCGCGCCGACTGCGCTCCTTCAGACGGACTTCCAGGTGCATCCCGCGAATACGGAAGGCGATACGGGGTTTTCGCTCGCGCGCTTTCGCCTCGGTGCGTATTCGAATCCCGCGCCGTGGCTCCTCGCCCTCGCGCAGTTCGAGACATCGCAGTCGGGTGGTCCTGCGTCGGAGGCGACAACGGAGATCCTCGACGCGTACGTGCGAATCGGGCCGTGGCACGGCTTTCGGCTCACCGCCGGTTACAGTCGTAGCCCGCTGTTCGTGTCCGCGCGGAACGAGCTCGACGGGATGTCGCCCTTTCCCGAGCTGTCTCTACCCGCAAAGGCGCTCTGGCCGGGTCGCGATGTCGGCGTCGAGGTCCACTACACGCCAAGTGATCTCCCCATCGAGGCGTGGCTGCGCGTCGGCAACGGCAACCCCAGCCCGTTTCAGAACCAATACAGCCAGTACGCCATCACCGCCCGCGTCGACGCGACGTTTGGCCGCGGCCGCATCGACGCGACCGGCAAGGAGCGCTTCGGATTTCGCTTGGGCGCAGCGGGGCTCGTGAACGATACGTATGATCGCGCTGGCATCGGTGGAGTCACGGCCAGCGCCTTTCCGTTCTACAACCCGCCCGTCGTCACGGGGATCCGGCGCGTCATCGAGGTGCACGCGCTGGGTTACGCCGGGCCCTTTCGCGCGCTCGTCGAAGTCGGCGGCGCCATCGAAGACCGCGCGAGCACGAGCGGCAATCCCGCGGCGCCGTCCGCTGACCCAGAAGTGTCACGCGGCGGGGCCGTCGAGCTCGCGTGGATGATCACGGGCGAGAAGCGCGTGTCGTCGGTGTGGCCGGTCGCTCAATCGAAGCATCCACTCGCGTTCGATCACGTGGCCTTCGAGGTGGCCGCTCGCGCCGAACGTCTCGACGTGGGCCTCGGCATGCGCGACTTTACGCCGAGCGGAGCCTCGGCGGTGGCGCTGTCCGCGAACGCGTGGCTGAACCAGCTCCTCGCGGTGAACGTGGCTGGCTACTACTACCACTACGATCAGGCCCCGATACAGGAGCCCACGCGAACCGATTCGTTCCTGCTTCTCGCACGGCTCACGGTCTACTTGAACCCGCCACCGCTCGGCCCCATCGGCAGCGCACGCGCTCCATGGCTCGGCGTTCATTGATCGCGTCACGCAGTCGTTGTACGTAGGTGCATGACCATCAAGATCGGTGACCCACTCCCTGACGCAACACTGACCGAGTCGACCGAATTCGGTGAGGCATGTCCCGTAGCTCCGGCGAAAATCTCCGTCGCCGAAGCGTCGAAGGGCAAGCGCATCGTGATTTTCGGTTTACCGGGCGCCTTCACGCCCACGTGCTCGTCCAAGCACGTCCCCGGCTACCTCGCGCACCTCGACAAGCTCAAAGCCAAGAACGTCGACGAAGTCTGGTGCGTCGCGGTGAACGACGGTTACGTGATGGCCGCGTGGGGCCGTGACCAGAAGGCCATCGGCAAGATTCGCATGCTGGGCGACGGCAGCGCCGACTTCACGAAGAAGCTCGGGCTCGAGGTCGACTTGAGCGGCGGCGGAATGGGAGTCCGCATGAAGCGCTTCTCCATGTTCGTCGACAACGGCGTCGTGAAGCAGCTCAACGTGGAAGAGTCCGGCAAGTTCGAAGTCAGCAACGCCGAGAAGATGCTCGCGCAACTCGCCTGACGGTCACGGCAGCTGGATGTTCCAACCGCAGCCCGAATCGACGGCTGCGACGATCTCATCGGGCATGAGCGCGCAGAAGTTGTTGGTCGACGTGCCGACGGTCTTCGTGTCGATCTGACAAGTGCACGGGGCACCGCCGCCCGTGCAGTTCACGTCGTAGTTGTGACCGTCGCTGCACGTGGCGAACTGAAAGGTGCACGAGACGCTGCCGTACATCGTGCCGAGCGCACACGTGACAGGACCAGCGTCGGCGTTGCCGCTACCCGAGCCGCAAGCAGCGAGCAAGGCGAGCAGGACGAGACCTGGGGCAAGCCACTTCATGCAGGCAATCCTAAGTCAGTGA
>Ga0302324_100008289_pt1 | contig 21962 bp, 22 predicted proteins | sample Palsa_T0_1_FD_201949 | JGI IMG/M metagenome (GOLD analysis project Ga0302324, IMG submission 201949) | Peat permafrost microbial communities from Stordalen Mire near Abisko, Sweden - Palsa_T0_1 | ecosystem: Environmental > Terrestrial > Soil > Palsa > Peat permafrost | place: Sweden: Abisko...
GCTGAGCTCGGCAATCCCGTTCCCTCTCACACCCTACACGGCCGTAAAGGCCGCGTGCTCGATACACTGTGTCCGCGTGTCGCAAAGCACGCTCGGCAACCTCATTTTTGCGCCGGAAAGTAGCTAGGGCTGTACCTGGGATACCGGGGGCTGCCCGCCCGTGGCCTGACCCGCCCACCTCCCGGGGCGCTCGGGAGGGGTCATGATTGCGGACGCCGTCGGCGCGAGAGTAGGGTAACTGTCATGAACACGCTCGCGCGTTGCCGGTGCATCGCGCTTACCGCTCTTGCTGTGTCGCTGGGCGCAGTCCCCGCCCTCGCCGAGAGCGGCGCGCCGGGGCCCGCGGCGCATGCGCAACCGGGCACCGTCGCGATACTGGAAATCGACGGTGCGATCGGCCCGGCGACCTCACGCTACGTGGTGCGCGGGCTGCAGAAGGCGCAGGAGAGCGGCAGCCGCCTGGTGATTCTCGAGCTCGACACGCCGGGCGGGCTCGACAGCGCCATGCGCGACATCATACGCGCGATCCTGGCTTCACCGGTGCCGGTGGTCAGTTACGTCAGCCCCTCGGGTGCGCGTGCGGCGAGCGCCGGGACCTACATCCTCTACGCGAGTCACATCGCGGCCATGGCACCGGCGACCAACCTCGGCGCCGCTACCCCGGTTTCCATTGGCGGGGAGGGCGAGGGGCCACCCGTACCGCTCCCAGGTGGCGCCACGCCGGACAAGCCCGGCTCGGGCGGGAACGCGACGGGAGGCAGCCCCGAGAAGGGCGATGGCAGCGCACCCGAGAAACTTCCCGGTACGGCCATGGAGCGCAAGGTGGTGAACGATGCGGTGGCCTACATCCGCGGCCTTGCCGAGCTGCGCGGGCGCAACGCGGAGTGGGCCGAGCAGGCGGTGCGCGGCGCCGCGAGCCTCTCGGCCAACGCCGCGCTCCAGCAGAAAGTCATCGACGTGATCGCGCCCGACCTGCCGGAGCTCCTGCGCCGCATCGATGGTCGCGAGGTGCACATCGACAATCGCACCGTGAAGCTCGAGACAGCCGATCTCGCCGTGGTGCACATGAAGCCGGACTGGCGCACGCAGCTGCTCGCGGTCATCACCAACCCCACCGTGGCCTACGGCCTGATGCTGATCGGCATTTGGGGCCTGTTGCTCGAGGGGTACAATCCTGGCGCGGTGCTGCCTGGCGTGGTGGGCGCGATCTGCCTCCTGGTCGCGCTGTTCGCCTTCCAGATCCTGTCGGTGAACTACGCAGGGCTCGCACTGGTCGTCGTGGGTACTGGCATGATCATCGCGGAATTCTTCTTTCCCACCTATGGCTCCCTCGGCGTCGGGGGCCTGATCGCATTCGTGGTCGGCTCGCTCATTCTGTTCGACACGGACGTGCCGGGCCTGAACGTCGCCCGGCCGCTGATCGCGGCCATCGCGACCGCCGGTGCGCTCATGATCGCCGGCATCGTCTGGCTGGGGACGCGCGCCATGCGGCATCCGATTGCCACCGGCACGCAGGGTATGATCGGCGCGAGCGCGGAGGTGCTGGCGGACTTCACCGGCAAGGGCCGCGTGCGCTATGGCGGTGAGCTGTGGAACGCGCGCAGCGCGAGGGCGCTGCGAGCCGGGGAACTGGCGCGCATCGTGAAGGTGGAAGGACTAACATTATGGGTCGAGCCGCAGTAAGTGTGGCCTGAGGTCCGCTGGAGACTCGCATGCCGTTCATGATCGCCGTCGTCATCATCATCGCCGTACTGGTGTTCTCGGCGCTCAACGTGCTGAACGAGTACGAGCGCGCGGTCGTCTTCACGATCGGACGATTCACCGGAATCAAGGGTCCGGGTCTGGTGCTGATCTGGCCGGTGCTGCAGCGCATGCGTCGCGTGGACCTGCGCGTCATCGTGCTCAACGTGCCCAAGCAGGACGTGATCACGCGTGACAACGTGTCGGTGAAGGTGAACGCCGTCGTCTACTTCCGTATCGTCGATCCCGGCAAGGCCATCATTCAGGTGGTGAACGCGTTCGACGCCACCAGCCAGGTGGCGCAGACGACGCTGCGCTCGGTGGTCGGCCAGCACGAAATGGACGACCTGCTGGCCCAGCGCGACAAGCTCAATGTCGACCTGCAGCGCATCCTCGACCAGGCCACCGAGACCTGGGGCATCAAGGTGTCCAATGTCGAGATCAAGGACGTGGATCTCGATGAGACCATGATCCGCGCCATGGCCAAGCAGGCGGAGGCCGAGCGCACCCGGCGCGCCAAGATCATCCATGCCGAGGGCGAGGCCCAGGCGGCGCAGCAGCTGGTCGAGGCCGCGCAGACGCTTGCCGCACAGCCGGCCGCCCTGCAGCTGCGCTACCTGCAGACACTCGCCGACATCGCGCACGAGAAGACCCAGATCGTCGTGTTCCCGCTGCCGATTGATCTGATCAAGCCGTTCCTCGGCCCCACGCGGTGAATAGCAGCCGGGCGCTCCTCGCCGCGGGCGTGCTGCTTGCGCTTGCGACCGCGTGCGGTGCATTCGGGGCGCATGCGCTGAAGGCGCACCTCGCGCCCGAGCGGTTGCAGCTGTGGGAGACCGCGGTGCGCTACCAGTTCCTGCAGTCACTCGGCCTGCTTGGCGTGGGACTGGCGATGCGCACGAGCGACGGTTGGTTGCTGCACGTGGCAGCGGCGCTGATCGCCCTCGGCGTGGTGTTGTTTTCCGGGAGCCTTTACCTGCTCGCCCTCGGTGGGCCGCGTGCATTCGGCGTGCTGACGCCGCTCGGCGGGCTCGCGTGGATCGGCGGCTGGCTGCTGTTTGCCTGGGCAGTGTGGCGCTGACGAACCAGAGGACGCAACAGACCGTGTTGGGAAGGGCGACTGCGTGCGCCGTCATACTCGCGGGGCCTGGCGGCAACCGGCAAAAGCCTATCTGGTGAGTTCCGCCCTGCCGATCGAGGAGGCGCTGCCGGCGCTTCGCGAAGCCTTGCGGACCCACAAGGCGGCCGTGCTGCAGGCGCCACCGGGAGCCGGCAAGAGCACGGTGGTGCCGCTTGCGCTGCTCGCGCAGGACTGGGTGCGCGGTAAGCGGCTCATCGTTCTCGAGCCGCGCCGGCTCGCCGCGCGTGCCATCGCGGCGCGCATGGCAGCAACCCTCGGCGAGAGCCCCGGCGGCACCGTCGGCTACCGCATGCGTCTCGACACGCGCATCTCCTCGGGCACGCGCATCGAGGTGGTGACCGAGGGCGTGCTGACGCGCATGCTGCAGGAGGATGCGGCGCTCGAGGGCGTTGCCGCCGTCATTTTCGATGAGTTCCACGAGCGCAGCCTGCAGGCGGACTTAGGTCTGGCACTGTGTCTGGATGCACGCGCCGCGCTCGCCCCGCAGCTGCGCGTGATCGTGATGTCAGCGACGCTCGATGTGTCCGCGGTGGCGCGTCTCATCGGCGATGCGCCCCTCGTGACGGCGCCGGGCAAGCGGTTTTCCGTCGCGACGCACTACGCCGGCAGCGCAGCCCCGCTGCTCCCCGCGCCCGGTGCGAACGCGCGCGCACGCGAGACGGTGGAGCAGCTTATCGCGCGGCTCGTGCGGCGCGCGCTGCACGAGCAGGACGGTGATCTGCTGGTGTTCCTGCCCGGTGCGCGCGAGATCCGCCGCGTGCAGTCACTGCTGCAGGACGTCGCGGTCGCAGGCGTTACGGTACTGCCGCTGTTCGGGGGGCTGACGGCGGATGAGCAGGACGCGGCGCTGGAGCCCGCCGCGGCGGGCGCGCGCAAGATCGTGCTCGCGACCAACATCGCCGAGACCAGCCTCACCATTGCCGGGGTGCGCGTGGTCGTCGATTCGGGGCTCATGCGACGCGCGCGCTTCGACCCGGTCACGGGCATGAGCCGGCTCGAGACCCAACGCATATCGCGTGCCTCCGCCGAGCAGCGTCAGGGCCGCGCCGGGCGCACCGCCCCCGGTGTGTGCTACCGCGCCTGGAGCGAGGGCGCGCATGCAGCGCTTGCCGCCTTTACGCCCCCCGAGATCATCGATGCCGACCTGGCCCCGCTCGCCCTGGAACTCGCGAGCTGGGGTACCCGCGAGCCCGCGGAGTTGCGCTGGCTCGATCCGCCGCCGGCCGCGCAGCTCGCGAGCGCGCGGGATCTGCTGGAGCGGCTCGGGGCGCTCGATCCGGCGGGACGCATCAACGCCCACGGGCGCGAGATGTCGCGCCTGCCCGTGCACCCGCGCCTGGCGCACATGCTGCTGCGCGCCCGTGCGCTCGGATCTGTGCCGCTTGCGGCGCAGCTGGCAGCGCTGCTGTCGGAGCGCGATCTGCTGCGCGGGGCGCGCGGTGCGCACGATGCCGATATCCGTACGCGCCTGGAGCTGCTGCGCGGGGAGGGGCGTGCGCACGACACCGACCGCACCGCGCTGCAGCGTGCGCGCCGCGCCGCGCAGGAGCTCACGCGGACGCTGCAAAGCGGCACGCAAGCCAGCGCACCCGCAGACGTGGCCGATCCAGGCCTGCTGCTCGCGTTCGCCTATCCCGATCGCATCGGCCGCAGGCGCGCGGGCGGCGAGGGGCGCTGCGCGCTCGCCAATGGCCGCGGTGCCGTGTTCGCAGAGCCGCAGGCGCTCGCACGGCAGGAATTCATCGTGGCCGTGGATCTCGAGGACCGCGAGCGCGAGGCGCGCATCTTGCTGGCGGCGCCGCTCGCAAGCGCGGACCTCGTGGAGCATTTTGCCCCCCGCATCCGCAGGAGCGAGTCGGTGGTGTGGAGCTCGCGCGAGCAGGCCGTGCTCGCGCGGCGCATCACGCTGCTCGATGAGCTGGTCCTCGAGGACGCACCGCTGACGGATGTTCCGGCAGAGGCCGCGCGCGCCGCCATGCTCGCGGGCGTGCGCGAGCTCGGTGCCGCAGCCCTGCCCTGGGACCGCGACGCGCGCGAGCTGCAGGCGCGTATCGAATTCGTGCGTAACGCCCTTGGTGCGAGCGGCTCGTCCTGGCCGGCGGTGTCCGACGAGGCGCTCATGCGCTCGCTGGAGGACTGGCTCGCGCCCTGGCTCGAGGGCGTCACGCGCCGTGAGCACCTCGCCGCAGTTGCCCTCGGCGATGCGCTCAGGGGGCTGCTCAGCTTCGAGCAGCAGCGCCAGCTCGCGCAGTGGGCGCCGACGCACCTTGCGGTGCCCAGCGGCTCGCAGATGCGCATCGACTACTGCGACGAGAGCGCGCCTTTGGTGTCGGTGAGACTGCAGGAATTATTCGGGCTCGCCGTGACTCCGTGCCTGGGACCGGCCCGGGTGCCTGTCACGTTCCAGCTGCTGTCCCCCGCGCAGCGTCCGGTGCAGGTGACCCGCGACCTCGGCAGTTTCTGGCGCGGCGCGTACGCCGAGGTGCGCAAGGACCTGCGCGGCCGCTATCCGAAGCACGACTGGCCGGAAAATCCGCTCGAGGCGCGCGCGACACGCGCCACCCGCCACCGGCGCTAGGCGCTTTCGGTATATTGCCGCGCCTGACATCCCGAGGAGTGTAGCGCCATGATTCCCGCACCGGTTGCCCTGCATGCCCTGCGCGAGGGCAACCGCCGCTTCGTCAGCGAGCTTAAGCTTGGGGCCGGGGTATCGCGGGCCCGGCGGCACGAGCTGCCCGCAGGACAGCAGGAGCCGCTCGCCATCATCCTCGGCTGCTCGGATGCGCGTGTGCCTGCGGAGATCGTGTTCGACCAGGGGCTCGGGGACCTGTTCGTCATCCGCGTGGCCGGCAACATTGTCGCCCCCTCGGGGATCGGCAGTGTCGAGTTCGCGGCGGAGGCCTTCGGCACGCGCCTGGTGGTGGTGCTCGGACATTCCAACTGCGGCGCGGTGCACGCCACGCTGCAACAGCTGGCGCGCCCGTGGCGCGAGCAATCACGCAACCTGAGGTCCATCGTCGATCGCATCCGCCCGGCGGTGGAAGGTCTGCTACAGGGCGCTCCGCACGATCCTGCAGCGCTCGAGCAGCTGGCGGTGCGCGCCAATATCCGCATGTCGGCCGACCATTTGCGCCACGGCTCGGAGGTTCTCGAGCAGCTCATCCTGAAGGACGGGCTCGTGGTCGTAGGCGCGGAGTATTCGCTCGAGACCGGCGTGGTGGAGTTCTTCGACGGCGTGCCGGCAACGGCCTGAAGCCATGCGCGCGCTGCAGCGGGTGTAAACCCGCTGGACCCTCGCGCGCGGTGTTTGTCGCACCCTGCGCAGAGCGCCTGCGGCTTTCAGCCCGGCACGCCGGCTCCCTTGCCGTTGAAGCGACGCTGCAGCCATTGATCGAGCGACAGCACCCCGGGACCTGCGATGGCCAGCCACAAGAACAGCGCCAGGTATTCGAACTCATCGAAGCCGAGCAGCGTCTCGAGCGAGTCCACATCGGCCCACTTCGCCGAGCGGATTGCCACGATCATGGTGATCCCGAGCGCGCCCGCGGAGATGCGCGTCAAGAGGCCCGCGAGCAGGAACAGTCCGCCGAAGAACTCCACCCCGGAGGTGAATGGCGCCAGCAGGTGCGGGAAGGGAATCCCCCAGCCGACGAAGTTATCGGTGACCAGCTTCAGGTTGTTGAGCTTGCCCCAGCCGCTCCACAGGAACACCCAGCCCACGGTGATGCGCGCGAACAGCGGCGCGAGCCAGGCGAGATGCGCGGCAACGCGTCGGGGCCAGTCGATGAGCCATTGGATGATGAAGTTCACAGGCACTCCTGGTGTGGGTTGCGCGGGCAGTTGAGCGAGAAGACCGGACCCCGTGGCGCGATATTGCCAGGCCGGCGGTCCCGGCATGCGTATAATCCCCGCCGGCAAGTGCCGGTCATGCGCAATTCTCCGCCCGAATCCCCGGTCTCCTCAATCAGCGGGCAATTGCCCGCAGCGGATGCGCGTGCCGCCATCACGCAACTCTTCGAGTCGCTGCGCCCGGACCTGCTTCGCTTCGCTCACTGGCTGGCGCGCGATCGTGCGATCGCGGAGGACATCGTGCAGGAGTCGCTCACGCGCGCCTGGACGTCCCGGGATTCCCTCAAGGACCCGACCGCCGGCCGCGCGTGGCTGCTGACGATCGTGCGGCGCGAACACGCGCGGCTCTACGAGCGCAAGCGCCTGGAGCTGGTGCCGCTCGAGGATATCGTCGAGACGCACGCCGGGCCGAGGCCGGCGGAGCCCGACGGTGATTTGTTTGTGCTGCGCGATGCGATCATGAAGTTACCTATCGAGTACCGTGAGCCCCTGGTCCTGCAGGTTATCGGTGGATTTACCACCGAGGAGATCGCGCGGGAGCTTGCGCTTTCCAGCACCGCCGTGCTCACACGCCTGTTCCGCGCACGTAACAAGCTGCGCGTGATCTGCGGCATGGTGGCCGCCCCGGACGTCGGGGCGAGCGAGGCGGCATCGTGAACTGCGAGGAAGCCCGCCTGTTGATCGGCGCGGATCCGTCCGCGAGTGCGCCAGGCCTCGAGGAGCACCTGCAGACCTGTCCGGCCTGCAGCCACTTCCGCGAGGAAATGCGCGCCCTGGATGCGGATATCCACCGGGCGATGGCGCACCCGCCGCCGGCGGTACGCGTGCGGGCTCGCCCGGTGCCGTGGCGGCAGTGGGCACTCGCCGCGAGCGCGGTGCTGGCCGTGTTCGCCCTCTTCGCCGTGTGGCTGCTGCGACCGAGTGACACGCTCGCGCACGAGGTGGTGACGCACGTGCAGGGCGAGCCGGAGAGCTGGTTCGCGACCCAACACGTGAGCGCGCAGGGGATCGACAAGGTACTGCGCGGGTCGGGCGTGCAACTCGACATCAACTCCGACCGGATCATGTACGCGCAGAGCTGCTGGTTCCGCGGGCACTACGTGCCGCACCTGGTGGTCGAGACCGCGCGCGGCCCGGCCACGGTCATGATCCTGCGCCACGAAGAGGTCAGCGCGCCGCAGAAGTTCCGCGAGGCAGGCATGACCGGGATAATCGTGCCCGCCGGCCAGGGCAGCATCGCGGTGCTCGCGCGCGGGGTGGTGGGCGTCGATGACATCGCCGCGCAGATGAGTCAGGATGTGCATTGGCTGCCGGTCACGCATTAGTTCAGTGAGCCGGCCCGCGCCCGCCTGAAGCCACATGGAACCGAAACTCGCAACCCGCAGTCGGGATCGTGCGGTGCTGGAAGAGCTGCGGCGCCGCGAGCCGATCTTCCACCGCCCGGAGTACGCGCGCTCGCGCGCGCAGATCGAAGCCATGACGGCGCAGGACTTCTGGGAGATCGGCGCCTCCGGACGGCGCTACAGCCGCGAGTACGTCCTGGATACCCTGGATGCTCGCCTCGAGAACCCGGTCGATGACAGCTGGGAAACGCGGGACTTCCACTGCCGCGAGCTGGCCCCTGAGCTGTATCTGCTCACCTATACACTGCTGCAGGGCGAGCGCGTGACGCGGCGCGTTAGCATCTGGCAGCGCCGCGCATCAGGCTGGACGATCCTCTTCCACCAGGGCACCGTGGTGCAGGAGGCTTGAGCCGGCGGCCGCGTGTGAGCTGTGGCGCTGCTCAGCCACGCTTCGGGATGGTCAGGCCTCTTGCGACCGCCGGACGCGCAACGAACGCGGCCAGCGCGCGCGTCACGTGGCCATACTCGGCCATCCCTACGAGGTCTGCGGCCTCGTAGAAGCCGACGAGGTTGCGGACCCACGGGAAGATCGCTATGTCCGCGATGGTGTAGCTCTCGCCCATGACCCAGGCGCGCTCGGCCAGGCGTGCATCGAGCACCGCGAGCAGCCGTTTGGCTTCGGCGACATAGCGATCGCGCGGGCGCTTGTCCTCGAAGTTCTTGCCGGCGAATTTGTGGAAGAAGCCGACCTGTCCGAACATCGGCCCGACGCCGCCCACCTGGAACATGAGCCACTCAATGGCTTCGTAGCGCAGCGCCGGGTCGCGCGGCAGGTACATCCCGGTCTTGTCCGCAAGGTAGATGAGGATCGCGCCGGACTCGAACAGTGCCAGGGGCCTGCCGCCCGGTCCGTTCGGATCGAGGATGGCGGGGATCTTGCCGTAGGGATTGAGCGAGCGGAATTCGGGGGAGGACTGGTCATTGGTGTCGAAGTTGACCAGATGCGGCTCGTACGGCAGGCCGGTCTCTTCCAGCATGACCGAAACCTTCACCCCGTTCGGGGTCGGCAGCGAGTAGAGCTGCAACCGGTCGGGGTTCTGTGCGGGCCATTTGTGCGTGACGCGAAAGTTCGCAAGATTGCTCACGGCTAGCCTCGGACTCGTTCTGGTGGTGTGCGGACATTATGATGTATCCGCAGTGCGGGCGATCCATCTCTGCTTGGGTAGACCCGGCCTCGCCTGCGAAGGTCGCGCTGTGCGTGCGACACACAACAAACGGCACAGCAATGGCGCTGCAGGCGGACCTCTCCAACAGCGCCTGCCGTCTGCTGCTAGCGACTGCGCGCAGTAAATCGTGTGACACCTCTCACACTCTGAGCTACTAGCAGCAGATTACGTTATCTCGCGGCCAATGCGCTGCGCTTGGTGCTCATAGTGGCCACATGGGACGTACCACCAAGCATCAGCAGGCGCTCTACCTCGAGCACGAGCGCGCAGAGCAGCTCGACCAGCTCGCACAGCTGACACGCATTCCGAAGGCGGTGCTGCTGCGCGAGGCGGTGGACGACCTGCTGGTGAAGCACAAGGTTCTCAAGTCCACGGATGGGAAACGGCAGCCGCCGCGCGCATGAGCATCGCCTCCCCACATCTGACCTACGCGTACGCGCTGCAGCGCCGCTACCAGGGCGTCAGCGTGAGCGTCGATCGCCTCGAGGGTGTGCCGCAGCTCAAGGACTACACGGGCTGGCGCATCACCTTTCGCGCGTCCAAGGAGCTGCTCATCCGCTACGGGATCGTGACGGCGCAGGACATCGCCAAGGCGTACTCGCGGCGCCACCGGCTGACCATGCCGTCGGACGGATTCGGGCATGCGCGCGGAGTCAGTTGTCAGGATGAGGGCACGGCGTGCCTGTGGATCAACGTACCGGACTACCTGCCCGAGGATCACGAGAGCGAGCGCGCCGCCAACACCCGCAAGATGCAGCGGCAGGTGCGCAAACTCCTGAAGCGCGCCTTCGCGCTGCCGCGCCGGGGGCCACGTCCGTGAAAATGAACCTGCAGCTGTGGCAGCGCCACCCGGACGCGGCACGCAACGTGCTGGTGGCCATGTTGGGTCTGCTGGTGGCGATGATCGGGACCGTTCTCTATCAGATCGGGTCCGACCCGTGGGGGATCGTCGGACTGGTGATCGGGTTCGCGGTCGTCGCCCGCTGGATACTCGAGCGTGCCGGCTTCACACAGCTGCTGCGCGAGATCGCTCACGTCGCCTGGTGGCTGCTCAAGGCGGCAATCGTGATCGGGATCGCTGTGTGGATGTTCCTGAAAATCCCGACCTGGCAGTAGTTCTGCCCGGAACGAGAGTCTTGCCCTGCGGAGCCTGAGAACAGGCTCTCCCCGAGGCCTAAGCAGATCGACCAAGTCGACACCCGGACAAATTCGGGCCAATCGTTCGATTGCGTACAGACGTGCTGTAGAGCAGCGACTAAGATCCTGCGCCTCGTGAGCGCATCGGGAGCGAGCGATCGTGATCGCCGACTCGGCAGCCGTTCATGGTGCGACGGACTGCTGTGAGTGCGCGCTTACGACTGGCAGCGCGAATTTCTGGCAGATCACGGCGTGACTTCAGGCCCAAGCTCCAGTCTTCCACCCTCTAGCAGCGAGGCCATTCCAATGAGTTCTGAACGCCCTGAGGAAATCTCCGCGCCGCCGGTAAGCAGAAGCCCGCAAACCTCTGACCCTGCGCGCGACAGCGAAATCGCCCGCGACCACGGACCCTCGAGTGAGGCTACGCGCCAGCCAGCCCCAGCCACGGTCCTGGTGCGTGGTGAGACCATTCGCGATCCGGAGCCAAAGTCACCGCCCGCGGATTCATCCCCCAAGGATAAGGATAAGTCTCCGCGTAGGGTTTCGGAGGCCAAAATTAAAATGCAGACTCGTCTGCCGGTCCTCGATGACGACCCTGACGTCGGCGTTGAGAAAGAACAAGTTGTCATCAGAGACCGCAAGGCGGATCTGGCCTTCACCGGAACGCTGCTCGCCTCGGCGGCGCCGGCGTCAGCACCCAAGGGGCAGTGGCGGGAGTATCGGATTTACGAGACGAATGGTGGAAAACATGTGTTCTCAAAGGTGACCCGGACAATCTTTGCGGAAGAGCAGGATGCTTACGAAGCAGAAGTATTTGACCCTTCTCCATCTACGGTGCCGTCGCAGCTGCTGAGAAGCGCGCGCGAGCTCGCACGCTCGCGGCCGCTGACATGGATGGATGCAGCGGTCGCTTTTTTTGGATACGATCCACTTGCCAAGGCTCTTTATCGAAAGCGCGGTAGCCAATTCGAGGAACACATCAGTTAAAGGGTAGCGATGGCGCACGGACTCAAATTGGTGATCGTCACCGGGACGCTCGGTGTGCTCTGCGGGCTCGCTTACGCTGATGATGAAGTCACCAAGACGCCTCCGAACAACGTGCGTTGTGAAGAGGCTGTCGTCAATCCGGTGACCGGCTTTGCCGAGTGCGTGAAGCCCCGCGGCGCCCCCGTCGATCCTCCACCTGCGCGGCCTACGCCAACTCAGGATGAGTGCGCGAAGCACGCCGACTTGAATCTCGACGCGTGCAAAGAGCCCAAGGCCGAAAAGGGACACTGAACGTCTGGCTGCTTTGTCGCTGCGCTACAAGCGCACGCCCTCGGCGCGCGGGGCACGGGCCGCAGCAAGCGTGCCGTCAGTGTCGTTGCGCCGGCGCGTCCGCCTCTACTAGCGGCAGCAGGATGTGCGAGGGGTGCGCGGAATCGAGATACACCGAGTTCTCGGCGATGCGCCAGCGACGGTTATCGTTCAGCGGCTCGCCGGTGTTGGGATTTACGTCGAAGCGCGGGAAGTTGCTGCTCGAGATGTCGAGACGGATGCGGTGGCCGCGCTTGAAGAGGATCGAGGTGGGGTACATCTCGATGGTGAACTCGTAGGGCTTGCCCGGCTCGAGCATTTCGGCCTGTGCGTCGCCATTGCGATAGCGGGCGCGCACGATGCTGTCGCCGATGTTGAAGTCGACACCGGCGGGAAAGTCGCTGCTCGGCGGGTAGACGTCGATCAGCTTGGCGGTGAAATCCGTATCGGGCGAATCGGAAGCCGCCCACAGCTTGACGATCAACCGCCCGGTTACCTCGAGATCCGCCGCGAGCGGCGCAGTCTGGAACACCAGCACGTCGTTGCGCGCCGAGAGGGGGTTGGCATCCGCGCAGGTCCAAAGCTCCGGGCGGCAGCGCTGATCGACGGCGCCGGCGCTCGATAACTTCCCCTGCGAGGAGATGTTGCCGCCGAGGGTCGGCACCGGATGCTGCGGGTCGAAGCGGTAGGTCAGCGGCGCCTGTGACCCCGGCGCCTCGCTCGACAGGATGCCACCGGCATGCAGGTAGTAGGCGGTTGCTTTGGCACGCGCGAGCGGCCAGTCCTGCTCATCGCGCCAGTGGCCGCCGACGAACACGCGGCCCTCGGCAGTCTTGTGTGCATCGCCGCCACCCATGACGTAGATGCGTACCGGTGCCTCGCGGCCGACTCCATTGTCCAGACCCTTCAGCCAGTGATCGAACCAGCGTAGCTCGAAGGCATTGAGGTCGATGGCCGCATCGGGTGTGAACTGCGCGTCACCGGCAAAGTCGGCATCGGGGCGGCTGTGGGTCCAGGGGCCGACGATGAGCCGTTGCGGGCTGCTCTTGTGGGCGCGCAGCGCCGGGTAGTTGAGATTCGCCACCGACATCGCCCAGGAGTCATACCAGCCGGTGACGTGATAGACGGGCACGTCGGCGTAATCGCGCGCGTGATCGACTACCTCGACCCCCATGTCGGTGTACACGGCATCCGCTCCCGCGTGGCTCATCACAGCGATCAGCCAGCTCTCATAGTCGGGCGCGAACTTCAGCGCAGTGGTGCCGGCCCGCAGCGGCAGAGCGCGCAGGTACTCCGGCACATGGTTCACCAGCTCGGCGAGCGCCGGCGCGGCGACCGGATCGCTCGCCGCGCGCGCTGCTGCCACCAGATTTGGCCCGCCGAGCGGATCGCCCATGGAGAACACCCAGTTGAAAAAGCGCAGCTCGAAGGCGCCGTTGTGGCGGATCCCGTAGCGGCCGACATCGGACACCGCGAACAGCGGCACCATCGCTTTGAGGTGCGGGGCGTTGGCGATCGCCATGGCGTGCTGCGTCCCGCCTTCGTAAGAAGTGCCGATCGTGCCGATCCTGCCATCGGACCACGGCTGCAGGCCGATCCAGGCGGCAGTGTCGTAGCCATCGCGACCGTCGTCATCGAGCAGCCGCCAGTGTCCTTCGGACGTGTAGCGGGCGCGCACGTCCTGAACCACGACGACGTAGCCGCGCGCGCCGAAGTAGGCGGCGAAGTCTGGGGCGCGCAGCTCCTTGTTGTATGGCGTGCGCATGAGGATCGTGGGGTAGCGCCCCGCGAGCGCCGTGCCACCGTGTGCCGGGCGATAGACATCGGTCGCAAGATGCACGCCATCGCGCATCGCCACCATGACGTCTCGCGTCAGCGCCACATCGCCCGTTGGCGCCTCAGCGGCGAGCAGACCGCCTGGCAGGAGAGTGAGACAGAGGAGCGCTAGCCGAGCGCACGGCCTGCCGAGCGTGCTTGTAGTTCGGGCGCAGCTCGCTTCGCGGTGCGCCGGTCGACTTGCCACGATGCAGTCGCTCGTAGGGATAGAGGTTGCAGTCGCCATCGCGATCTCCCACCGTTGCATGTTGTTGCTCTTCGCGGTGCAGCTTTGATCCGCCGAGCGACTTCCCCGTTAAGTGCTAAAAAATCGCACGAGGTGCGGGTGCCATCTGCCCGGTTAGCACCCAAGTCATGTAATAGGCCCGGCACATTCTCCTCGCAACCTACTATCTCGACGCTGCCGACGATCAGCGCGTGCGTGTAGTCGACTGCGCCGGCGTCTTGCCGAGCCCGTGCCGAGACCGCTCTGCGGGATCGACCCGCTGCATCGAGACGCAAAGGTACACGCGTTCCCGGGTCAACGCGCGGCGGCTCCGAAACTCTGCTTTTTCGTCAATGACGCATTGAGTTCCTAAGAGCAGTGTCATCTAAGGCCTTGTCTACGACCTCAGACAGGGCCTTTTCCGCAAGGGTACGCAACGTATCCATGAGCCAAACACTCCGGTATTGAGTGCCAACAGAGACCCCTCCAGCTCGTCGGCTGTATAGGTTTGCGTGAATACCTGCCTGCCCGATGGGTCGAAGACGCTGACGTCAATAATGGCGTGAGCTTCTCGCCGGACGTACTGGCTGCAGTCCAGTTTCTTGATGGTGCCTGATAGCTGATACGCGCCAGCGTTGGCGTTCGTTGCTAATAGTCCTCGCGCGCGAAGTCCGTCTGCGAACGCGGTTTGGACCAAAGTCGCGACTGGCTTGTCTGTTTGGAGAGTCTTGACAGGATTGCCGTAGCCGCCACGAACCGCGCCTATCCAAGTCGGCGTTTCTCCTCTTTGGTCAACGAATGTTCCGACCGATATGACAACGCCTGAATTTGCGGCCGCGATCGCTGCTGAGGGCTTATAACCGAGGCTCACGGTGTCCGTGACGCATCCGGCGACTGCGCCAAGAGCCATCAAGAGAATGAATGCTTGGGAGGCTCGGTGAGTTTGCAAGTCAACAGACCTTAGGCTGCTGTCTCACCTCTGTCGGCAGCGACAGGATTATCTCGGCGAGACTATACGTGGTCCTCTCGTCCCGCATTGCGAGCAGCGAGGCCGCCGCATAGCAGCATGGGCCAACCCCGACACCAGTCTACCCACAGGACCAGCCCGCCGACCGTCAGCACGAACACGCCGAAAGAGCCGCATCTGCGCCCCGCCTGCCGGGCACGGTCCGCCTTCTCGTGATGTCTGCATTGTGAGAGGCTGTCGATCACAGCCGCAGGAAAGGTTCATGACGTTACGTATTCCCGGAATCGCTGCCGCGGTGCTCGCTACCCTTATCCTTATCGCCGGCGGCGCCGCATCTGCCGCCGACAGCCCTGCTGACGAGGCTTCCAACAAGCTCGCGTACGGGCTCCTGAAGCAGCTCGTCGAGATAAATACCACCGACTCGGTGGGGAACGTCACCACCGCGGTCGAGGCGATGGCGCAACGCTTCCGCGACGCCGGTTTCCCGTCGGCGGACGTGGTCGAGATCGGTCCCGACAATCCGAAGAAAAAGAATCTCGTCGTGCGGCTGCACGGCACCGGCAAGTACAAGCCTGTGCTGCTGCTGGGACATATCGACGTGGTCGAGGCACGACGCGAAGACTGGTCCACCGACCCGTTCAAGCTCATCGAGAAAGACGGCTACTTCTACGGGCGGGGCACCTCCGATATGAAGGGCGATGATGCCATCATGGTGACCACGCTGCTGCGCATGAAGCAGGAAGGTTACCGGCCAGACCGCGACATTATCCTCGCTCTGACCGCGGACGAAGAGGGCGGTTGTTGCAACGGCCCGGATTGGCTCCTGAAGAACCACCGCGAGTTGATCGACGCGGAGTTCGCAATCAACACGGATGGCTGGTCGATCATGAGCGAGAAAGGTGTCCCAAAAATGTTCCGCCTCGGCGCGACCGAGAAGGTCTACGCGGATTACCAGTTGAGCGTCACGAATCGGGGTGGACATAGCTCCGAGCCACGCCCTGACAACGCCATCTATCAGCTCGCGCAGGCTCTGCTGAACATCTCCAAGTACCACTTCCCGTTCGAGCTGAACAACGTCTCGCGCGCTTACTACGAGCGGCTCGCGGCGCAGTCACCGCCGCAGCGCGCCGCCGACATCCGTGGCATCCTCAAAACGCCGCCCGATCCCGAGGCGGTCGAGCGCATGTCGCGCCAAAGTCCTGACAATGCGATCATGCGCACCAATTGCGTAGCTACGCTCCTCTCGGGCGGCCACGCCCCCAACGCCCTGCCGCAGCGTGCCGAGGCAAACGTCAACTGCCGCATCCTGCCGGGCCACTCGCCCGAAGAAGTGCGTCTGCAGCTCATCAAGGTGGTTGCGGATTCCCAGATTACGGTGCGCTACGTTGCTGACGACGGCAAGGTGGTCGACAAGGCGCCCGACCGCAGGGGCTTCCCGCCGCCGCCGCTGAACCCACAGATTCTCAAGCCGCTCGACGCGGTGGTGGCGGCCATGTGGCCTGACATCAAAGTCGTTCCCTACATGGACGCCGGCGCCTCGGACGCCATCTACACCTCAGCGGCCGGCATACCGACCTACGGCATCACCGGAATCGCGATCGACGTGGATGATGTCCGCGCCCACGGCCGCGACGAACGCGTCGGTTTCCAGTCGTTCTACACCGGCAATCTGTTCTTCTACCGCTATATGAAGGCGCTCACCTCGCAGTGAGCGTGCCCTTCCTGATTCATAGGTGGCATTTCATTCCGGCAATATAAAACGGCACCTATGCTCATCGGTTAGCGCGTTCATGCGATGGGCCCGGTAGGATTCGAACCTACGACCAAGGGATTCACTTTGCCCCGGCGTTTCCGCCGGGAGTGGACTATCTCTTCACCCGCGCACGCGACGCATGCGGGAGGGTGCGGGATGCTCCAGCCTGTCATCAAGGGCACTCTAGCCCTCAGGTAGTCTCTGCACCTTCCGCCGGTGTACCGGTGGCTCGGCTCAGGGTTGCCATGGGATCAGCCCGAAGGTTTCCCTGAATTCATCCCGTCCACTTCGCGCGTTATCCGCGCGAAGGCACCTTTGTTGATGAGTCCCCTGCACTAACCGCTGTGCTACAGGCCCAACGGTGGCGATTGTAGCAGCCGCCCGCGTGCTCAGAAGCTGAACAGGCGCCGCTGCGGGCAGCTCTTGTCGTGCTCCCCGTGTTGCGCAGCGCCTGACTGCGGGCCGGGGACCGGCTCGGGTTTCTTGTCCCTGCAGCCAAGCAGCGTGAGGGCCAGAGCAGCAACCGCCGCCGTGATCAAAAGCGACCTCATGGCAATGCACCTCTTGCCATCGCTGCCGGTAACGTTAGCATGGCGCTCCCGCGGGGGAAACGGCGCCAGGGCGCTGCTTGAGTGTCCGCCCGTCTCAAGGAGGGATCATGAAGCTCTACTACCTCACTGGCGCCTGCTCTTTGGCCTCGAACATTGCACTGCGCGAAGCGGGCCTGAAGTTCGAACTGGCGAAGGTGGACCGGCTCACCAAGAAGACTTCCGACGGACTCGATTTCAACGAGGTGAACCCCAAGGGGTACGTGCCGGCCCTGAGGCTCGATAACGGCGAGGTGTTGACCGAAAACGTCACGGTGCTGCAGTACATCGCCGATCGCAACCCTGCTGCGAAGCTCGCGCCGGCCTTTGGCACCATGGAGCGCTATCGGCTGATGGAACTCCTGAGCTTCATCAACTCTGAGGTGCACAAGAACTTCTCGCCCCTGTTCCACCAGGATGCGCCCGAGGAGTTCAAGCAGTACGCCCGCAAGATCCTCACCACACGGCTTGAGTACCTGGCGGGTTTCCTGGGGAACAAGACCTTCCTCATGGGCGAGCAGTTCACCGTGGCCGATGCCTACCTGTTCACGGTGCTGAGCTGGGGAGGGCACGTGAAGCTGGACATCGGCCAATGGCCACAGCTCAAGCGTTACGTCGAGCGTGTCGGTAAGCGCCCACACGTGGTCGAAGCACTCAAGGGCGAAGGGCTGGTCAAATAGCGAGCGGGCAAGTCACAGGCGCTCGGGGCATGCGCCCGGGTATTTTGCTGCTACCATCCGCAACGCGTGCGCACTTGTACGCGAGAGGACGCAATGGCTACCAAACTCAACAAGCTGCTTAAGCGCGAGATCGACGTGGACGGCAAGCCGTACATGGTGACGCTCTCGCCCGAAGGATTGAAACTCACCGAGAAGGGCAAGCGTCTGGGGCGCGAGCACTCCTGGAAGGAGCTGCTGGGTCAGACCGGTGGCGCATCCGCCCCGCCGCCGAGCTCGCCGTTCGGCAGCTGAAGTCCGCCACGTCTGATGGCGGGGGCGGCGATGCCAGCGGAGAGTCTGCACGACCTGCTCGTACGGGTGCGCGAGCGCCTGAACGAGGGCGACGCGCCCGACCAGGAGTCGCGGGCGCTCCTGGGCACGATCGTGCACGACATCGAGCGCGCGCTCGGTGCGCCCACGCCTCCGGCCTCGAGGGTCGCCGCAGCGGCCACGCAGGCCCGGCGCCTGGAGTCGCTGGCGGTGAGATTCGAAGCCGGGCACCCGGGGCTGGCGGAGACCCTGCGGGAGCTCATGGACGCACTCGTGAAGGCCGGAATATGAGCTAAGAGCAAAACGGCCCGGTGTCTCGTCAACACCGGGCCGCCTGTGTCGTTCACGACGCCTGGGCGTCTTCAGTCATCCATGAGGAAACTGCGCAGCTGCTCGCTGCGGCTCGGGTGGCGGAGCTTGCGCAGCGCCTTCGCCTCGATCTGCCGGATGCGCTCGCGCGTGACGTCGAACTGCTTGCCGACCTCCTCGAGCGTATGGTCGGTGTTCATATCGATGCCGAAACGCATGCGCAGCACCTTGGCCTCGCGCGGGGTGAGCTGTGCGAGCACCGCGTGCGTGGTCTCGCGCAGGGACTCCATGGTGGCCTGGTCGATCGGCGAGGCTACCGAGGTATCCTCGATGAAATCTCCCAGATGCGAGTCCTCGTCATCGCCGATGGGCGTCTCCATGGAGATCGGCTCCTTGGCGATCTTCAGCACCTTGCGCACCTTGTCCTCGGGCATCTCCATGCGCACCGCCAGCTCCTCGGGCGTGGGCTCGCGACCCATCTCCTGCAACATCTGCCGCGAGATGCGGTTGAGCTTGTTGATCGTCTCGATCATGTGCACGGGGATGCGGATGGTGCGCGCCTGGTCGGCGATCGAGCGCGTGATGGCCTGGCGTATCCACCAGGTCGCGTAGGTGCTGAACTTGTAGCCGCGACGATATTCGAACTTGTCGACCGCTTTCATGAGGCCGATGTTGCCCTCCTGGATAAGGTCCAGGAACTGCAGGCCGCGGTTGGTGTACTTCTTGGCGATGGAGATCACGAGGCGCAGGTTGGCCTCGACCATCTCCTTCTTCGCGCGCCGCGCCTTGGCCTCGCCGATCGAGACCTCGCGGTTCACTTCCTTGATGTCGTTGATCGAGAGGTGATACAGGCCTTCCAGCTGCTCGAGCTTCTTCTGGCGCCGCTCGATCTCGTCCTTGAAGCGCGCCAGTGGCGCGGAGTATTTCTTGCCGCCCTTGACGTGCTTGAGCAGCCAGCGCGGATTGGTCTCGTTCTTCGGGAATGAGGCGATGAAGTCCTTGCGCGGCATGCCGGCATCGCGCACGGCGATGACCATGATCTCCTTCTCGAGCTGACGGACCTCCATCACGTGGGTGCGCAGGTTCAGGATCAGCGCATCGAACATGCGCGGCGACAGCCGCAGCTCCATGAACTCATCCGCGAGCTTCTTGCGCTGGCGCAGCGTCTTTACATCGCGCGCCCCGAGCTTGGCGATCGAGCCGAGCACGTGCGCATGGATCTTGCCGATCGAGGTGAAGCGTGTCGCGGCCTCGACCGGGTCAGGTCCGGTGTCGACAACTTCCTCCTCGCCGTCGGCTTCCTCCTCGCCTTCCTCCTCCTCGTCGGTCTTTACGACCGCCGCGACCACTTCCACCTTGGTGGGGTTCTGCGGCTGCGCGATGACGTCCGGGGCGTTCGGGTCGATGAAGCCGACGATCACGTCCACCAGGCGCGCCTGGCCGACCTTCACCGGCTCGTAGGCCTTCAGCAGGTAATCGTAGGTCGGCGGGTACATGGCGAGCGCGACGCGCACCGCATCCAGTCCCTCCTCGATGCGCTTGGCGATGCGGATCTCGCCCTCGCGCGTCAGCAGCTCCACCGTACCCATCTCGCGCATGTACATGCGCACCGGATCGGTGGTGCGACCGAGCTCGGCATCGAGCGCAGCGAGGGCTGCTGCTGCCTCCTCGATGGCTTCCTCGTCGGCGGGAGCGGAGGGCTCGGTGGCCAGCAGCGACTCGGTGTCCGGTGCCTTCTCGTACACCGGAATGCCCATGTCGTTGATGGTGTTGACGATGTCCTCGATCTGCTCGGGATCGACGATCTCGGAGGGCAGGTGATCGTTCACCTGCGCGTAAGTGAGGTAGCCCTGGTCCTTGCCACGGGCGATCAGCAGCTTCAGCTGCGACTGGCGGTCCTCGGGCATGGCCGGCACGCGTCGCTCGATGCCGAGCGGGCGCTTATCGGCGTTCAGCTTGCCGCCCGCCTTGGCATCGGCAGGGCGCGCGCCCTCGTGTGCCTTGGCGTGCGCTACCGGCGCGCGCGCCAGCGCGGGCTTCTTGGCCGCCGGTGCGACGTGTCGTCCGCGCTCCTTCTCGCGCAGGCTCGCCACCGCGGCGACCGCCTTCTCAGCGGTAGCGGATCGCACGGGTTTTGCGGGTTTCGCGTCCGGGCGCTTCTTATGGGGCATCTGGGGCTTGTGCTTGCGTGTCATGTGTCCGGCGGAAGGGCGCAACGGGGCGGTAGTGTCCCTATGTGAGCCCGGGTGCAGCGAGGCTCAAGGGGCCATAGGCAAAGCCCGCAAGTTTATTTGACTTCAGGGGGAATCACCAATTCCACTTAACCTCCGCGCGCCTCGCGATGGCTCAGCTTCTCTATAAGCATTTGAAATTCCTCGATTTCCGCAGCTTCAAGGCCGCCGGTGCGGCTTTTGGCCTCCAGCGCCTCGAGCCGCCGTCCGGCCGCCTGCTCCGCAAGCTTCACAAGGGAGGCCCGCAGCTCGCCCGAGGCGGCGGCCGCACCGGTAATGACCTCCTCGCGCTCGAGGAGTTTCCGCAACGCTTCGCTCCCTTCGCGCCCTGACCAGCGCTCGATGACCTGAGCGGCGATCTGTGCGGGATGCTCGCGCAGGTTGTCGAGCAGATCGCGCAGCAAACTGATGCCGGGCTCTTCGCTCGCATCAAGGCCGGAGCGCTCACTCGCGCTGACCTGCGCGACGATCGCCGGGTAGTGCAAGAGCCGCACGATCGCCTGGCGCACCAGGCTCCCGCGGCCGGAGCTGCGCGCCGTGCGGGGCCGCGGTGCGCGTGATGCCGGCTGCGGTGGCGCGCCAGCACGTCCGGCGCTCCAGAGCTCCTCCAGTCGCTGCGAGCTCAGGCCCACGACCTGCGCCAGCCGCCCGAGCAGCAGCTCGCGATACACCCCGTCCGGCACCTTCGCGAACAGCGGCCGCGCGGCTTCCGCAAAGCGGGCGCGCCCGTCGGCATGGGCGAGCTCGTTCTGCTGCGAGAGCTCCTGCACCAGGTATTCCGACAGTGGCACCGCCTCGCCCAGGCGCTTCTCGAACGCTTCTGCGCCCTCCTGCGCCACCAGCGTGTCGGGGTCGTGACCTTGCGGCAGGAACAGGAAGCGGATCTCGCGTCCCTCGCGTGCTTCGGGGAGCGCCTGCTGCAGCGCGCGCCAGGCGGCCGCGCGCCCCGCGCGGTCGCCGTCGAAGGCGAAGGTCACGGCGGGAACCAGCCGGAACAGCCGCCGGAAGTGCTCGACGGTGGTGGCGGTGCCGAGGGTCGCGACGGCGTAGTCGATGCCGGCCTGATGCAGCCGCACGGTGTCCATGTAGCCTTCGACGACCACGAGGCGCGTAAGGTTGCGACGCGCGCGCCGTACCTCGTACAGGCCGTACAGCTCGTGCCCCTTGTGGAACAGCACGGTCTCCGGTGAGTTCAGGTACTTCGGCTCCCCGGAATCGATGATGCGGCCGCCAAAGGCGATCACCCGCCCGCGCACGTCGCGGATCGGGAACATGATGCGATCGCGGAAGCGGTCGTAGTGATTCTCGCCCTCGCGCGCATTCCCGCGCTCGCGCTCGACGATGAGACCGGCA
>Ga0302324_100008290_pt1 | contig 21960 bp, 19 predicted proteins | sample Palsa_T0_1_FD_201949 | JGI IMG/M metagenome (GOLD analysis project Ga0302324, IMG submission 201949) | Peat permafrost microbial communities from Stordalen Mire near Abisko, Sweden - Palsa_T0_1 | ecosystem: Environmental > Terrestrial > Soil > Palsa > Peat permafrost | place: Sweden: Abisko...
GTCACGATCCCGAACAGCTTCAACACGACCCTGTCCAGCGCCTCCGAGAACGGGTCGGTGGGTTGGTACCGCGTCGACTTCACGGGACCGTCCGCCGCCGGCGGACGGGCATGGGACGTCTCCTTCGAGGAGGCGCGTCGGATCGCCGACGTGTGGCTGAACGGTCGCTACCTCGGCCAGAGCACCGACGCGTACGCGCCGTTCAGCTTTCGGGCCGCCTCGCTGCGGCCGGACGCGACCAACCAGCTGGTCGTTCGCGTCGACAACCGACTACTGCCGGGCCACGTGGCCGTGGACTGGTGGAACTATGGCGGGATCGTCCGGCCCGTAACGCTCGAGCCCGTCGGCAGGATCCAGCTGGAGAATCTCGGCGTGATGCCGCAGCTGGGCTGCAATTACGCATGCGGCAACCTGCTCGTGGTCGGGACGCTCACGAATCACTCCCCGACCGCGCTCTCGCCGAGCCTGGCGGTCAAGGTCACCTCACCCGCCGGCGCGGTCAATTCGACGACCGATCAGGCAGGCCAGCTCGCCCCGGGGGCTTCGGAGACGGTCAGCTTCCACGTCCCCGTGCGCGGTCCGCTGTCGCTGTGGGGCCCCGGTCATCCCGCTCTCTACGGCGTCTCGGTCGCCGCCGAGGCCCAGGATCGCGTCGAGCAGGTCAACAGCATGCAGATCGGGATGCGCAGCGTCCAGGTGGTTCACGGCCTGCTGTACCTGAACGGTCAGCGGCTGTGGCTGCACGGAGCGTCGATCGTCGATGACATGCCCGGACACGGCGCGGCGCTGACGAGCTCGGACATCGCCACGATCGTGTCGGAGCTGAAGTCCCTTGGCGCCAACATCACGCGCGCGCACTATCTGCTTTCGAGCGCGATGCTCGACGCGCTCGATCAGGCGGGAATCCTTGTCTGGGACCAGCCTCCCGTCTACCACTACGACTCCGTGCTGGCGACCGCGTCCGGCCGCGCCGGGGCGCTCGCGATGCTCGAGAAGACAATCATCGCCGCGCGCAACCATCCCTCGGTGGTGATCAACTCGATCGGCAACGAGCTCTCGCCGAGCCCGAGCACGACCCCGGGCACGCTCTCCTACCTGCAGCGGGCGATCCCGCTTGCGCACAAGCTCGACCCGACCGCGCCGGTCGCGCTCGACATCTACTGCTACCCGGGCTACCCGCTGCAGCCGATCTACTCGAAGCTCGATGTGATCGGGATCAACGACTACTTCGGCTGGTACCCGGGCATCGCCGGGCACTCCACCGCGAGCTTCTCGGAGCTCACCCCCTTCCTGACCCAGCAGCACCAGCGCTACCCGGCTCAGGCGCTCGTGGTGAGCGAGTTCGGCGCCGAGGCGGTCTACGAAGGCCCGGCGCAGGTGAAGGGGACCTACCAGTTCCAGGCCGACTACGTGCGCAACACGATCAATGTCCTCGACACGCTGCCGTTCATCAACGGCTCGATCTACTGGACGCTGCGCGAGTTCGCGGTGCGACCGGGCTGGACGGGCGGCTTCACGCCGCCGCCGCAGGATCCCCCGACCGGACTCACCTACAAGGCCCTGATCACCTACGGTGGCGTCGAGAAGCCGGCGTTCTCGGTAGCGCAGCAGATGTTCGCCGACCCGCCGCTGTTCATCCGCGGAGCCCCGGCGTTACGCCCTTAGGGAGTGAACTTGACCGTGATCACGTCGCCGTCGGCTACCTGGTAATCGCGGCCTTCGACTCGCAGCGTCCCGCGGTCGCGAGCCCCCGCATAGCCACCGGCGTCGACGAGCTCCCGCCAGGACACGATCTCGGCCCGCACGAACCCTCGCTGGATGTCGGAGTGGATCAGGCCCGCTGCGTGCCAGACGGAGAGACCGCTGCGCAGGTGCCAGGACTGGGCCGGCTTGTCTTCGCCGGCGGTGAAGAACGCGTTCAGATGCAACAGCGAGAACGCTCCCCGTACGACCTGACCGAGCCCTGACTCGGCCAAGCCGAGCTCGGAGCGCATCGTCGTCGCCTCGTCGTCAGGGAGCTCGCCGAGCTCGGCCTCGAGGCGGGCCGAGACCGCGATCGCCTCGGCGCCCTGCGCCCGCGCATGCTCGGCGATCGCCGCCGGCACCTCGTCTGAGCCCTCCTCGACGTTGGCCACGAACAGCACCGGCTTGGCGGTCAGGGGCGACAGCGCCGCTACCGCCTCGGGCGCGTCAGGCGGTGGTGGCACCGTGCTGGCCGGCCGGCCCGCCTGCAGGGCGGCGATCACCTCGCGCAGCCACGCCGCCTCGGCGACCGGCTTGCGATCTCCCGTCTTCGCGGTCTTGGCGACGCGCTCGAGGCGCCGCTCGGCCTGCTCGAGGTCGGCGTAGAGGAGCTCGGTCTCGATCGTCTCGATGTCCGCCAGTGGGTCGACGCGGCCGTCGGGATGGACGACGCCGGGATCCTCGTGAGCCCGGACGACGTGCACGATCGCGTCCGTCTCGCGGATGTTGGCCAGGAACTTGTTGCCCAGGCCCTCGCCGCGGTGGGCGCCCGCGACGAGGCCGGCGATGTCGTGGAAGGCGATCGTGTCGGGCACGACCTTCGAGGCGCCGACGGTGGCGGCCACCGCGTCGAGGCGATCGTCGGCGACCGGGACGACGGCGACGTTGGGCTCGATCGTCGTAAACGGATAGTTGGCGGCCTCGGCGGCGACGCCGGTAAGGGCAGTGAAGAGCGAGGACTTGCCCGCATTCGGGAGCCCCACGATGCCGACCTTCATCGGCACGCCAGCCCCCCGACCGCGGTCCCGAGCAGCGCTCCGGCGATCACGTCCGACGGATAGTGGACCCCGAGGTAGGGCCGGCTGAGCGCGAACGCGCCCGCGGCCGCGTACAGGGGCCCGGCCGGGACGAGCCCGGCGAACGCGCGGGCGGCGGCGAACGAGGTGGTCGCGTGGGCGCTCGGGAACGACAGCCGCGAGACGGTCGGCGTCAGCGGCGGCAGCCCGGGGAGCTCAGGGCGCCGCCGCCGGACCACGACCTTGACCGCGTAGTTCAGCGCGTAGGCCGCGACCACGGCCGCCGTGCCGCGGAGCCAGCGCCCGCGGCCGGGACGGTCAAGCGAGGCGCCGAGGACGCCAAGGACGATCCAGCAGGCCGCGTGCTCACCGAGCATCGAGTAGGCGCGGACGGCGCGCTCGGCGCCTGGGGTGTGCCGTCGGGTGCGGGCGAGCAGCAGCGCTTCGTGGTCGAGCTGGCGGAGGCGGTCCGGGATCACGGACCGGCAACTGTACGCGGGACCGCTGCGAGAGCTACCGCCCGCGACGGTGGCGACGCTCGTCGTCGGCCTACGCCGCAGCGAGCCACGGCGCGAACGGCATCAGCAAGGTCATCGCGGCGGCGGCCGCGCAGATCAGGAGCGCCGCGCGGCTGCGCTGCTGGAGTCCGCCGAGCAGCAGCCCGGCGAACATCGGCGCGCTGAGGCGCGTGTAGCTCCAAGGATCGCCGAACACGACCACCAGCAGGCTGAGCCCGAACAGCGCGGCAGCGATGCCGGCTGCGGTCGTCTTTCGCCAGGCGAGCGCGATCGACGCGGCGATCCCGGCCGTCATCAGGCCGAGGTATGCGAGATCCCAGGCTGTGTTGCGCCGCGACGCGTCGGCGAGCGCGTGACGGACCTCGTCGATCAAGCCCACGAACGGCGGCAGATAGGCATTCGTGCTCGTGCTCGCCACGTTGCTGCCGTACCGGGCATCGATGTACGCCTGCCAGGCGATGAACGCGGCTGCGGGCACGAGCACAGGCGGCCATGCCTCGCCGGCGATGCGACGCAGAGCCCCAGGTTCGTGACCCGCGCGCCACCATCGGATCACGGCGTCGAGCGCGACTGCCGCGACCGCCAGCGTCATCGGCTCGCGTGCGAGCACCGCCACGGTCAGCAGCGCCGCCGCCCACCAGCGGCGTCGGCGCTGCCACAGGATCAGCCCAGCGAGCATGCCGGCGACCGCGACCGGATCGCCGAGATCTCGGAGCGTCGCGGTCACGAAGCCGGCCAGGAGCCCTACTGCCAGCGCCCACCACCCCGACCAACCCAGGCGTCGCGCGTACAGGGCGAAGCCACCCGTGAGGGTGAGGACGACGAGCACATTGATCGCCAGCAGGCTCCAGGGGATCGCGCCGAGCTGGCCCGCGGCGAACAGGAAGGCCAGGGTCGGGTACGCCATCCGCTCCATGCGGAACGCTTCCGTCGACCCGCGGAAGCTGGCGATGGTGCTGTCGTGGAGCAACAGCGGATCCTTCGCCTGCAAGTAGAAGAACTGCCCGTCGTAGCCGAAGGGCGAGTTGATCAGCGCGCCGCGGGGCGGCTGGCTATACGACGCGAAGTAGTGCCCGAACAGGACGAACCCCGTCGCGTTCCCGTGGTAGGTCTGCAGGCGCCCGACGATCACGACCGCGAACAGAACGCCGACAACCAGCACCGGCCCGATCACGTCGAGTCGTTTCCACGCCGGCCACCGTCCGCCGGCCGGTAGCTGTCGGGGTCGCTCGGCAAGCAAAGCGTCGGGATCCACGGCGCCGGAGGATATGGCCCTCCGGCTCCCGATCCGTCAGAGCAAGGCCCGGCGGGGACGGGGCAGGACGACCAACAGCCCGACCGACATCGCCGCGAGGGAGAGCGCGACGGTCGTCTGGTCGAACCCCCGCGCTGCGAGCAGCGCGACCGGGACGCCGGCGAGCCACGCGAGTCCGTGGCCTCGAGCGACGCGCGTGATCACCGCCGTCAGGACGACGCCGATCACGACCAGCACAGTCAAGCCCCACACCTGCCGGGTCGCGAGGTCGTGGGCGAGCAGCGCGGGTCCGGCGCGCCTGAGCGCGAACCAGCTCCCCAGTCCGACCACGGCGAGCTCGAGATCCCGGCGGGTCACCGAGAACCTCGGCGTGGCGACCGCGGCGACCAGGATCGCCAGCACGACTAAGACGCCGAACGCCGCGACGTTTGCGTCGGGGGTGCTGAAGTGCCCCGACTCGAGCAGCCTCCACCAGACGCGCGTCGACGCCGCCGTCGACAGGATCGGAAGCGTGAGCGTCGCCGCGGCCATCGTCGCCCCGGACACGATCGCCAGCGAGAGCGTCGCGATCGGCGCCTTGCGGTACGCGGCGGCGAGCGGCACCGCGAGGAACGGAAGCATCGTGATCAGGAACCGCGGACCTGGGACCGCGCCACCGAACGGCAGGTAGTAACAGACGTTGTAGCCGAAGTATGCGACGACAACGGCCGCTGGAAGCAGCGCATCCGTGCGCCTCCCCTCGCGATACAAGACCACGATTCCGCCGATCGCCGCCGCCACGACGGGCGTCACGACGAACAGGCCACGATCGGACACGAGGAGTCTCACCGCGCTGCGGAAACTCGGCCAACCCAACCCCAATACTCCGCTCGAGTTGGCGGCGACCGAGGCATAGGAGAGATGGAAGGGCGAGCCGAACACCAACCAGTCGTAGAGCAGCAGCGGCACGAGCCCGATCAATACGCCGCCTCCATAGGCGATCAGGGCCTTCGCTGGCGCTTTGCGCCACGCAACGTAGACGCCGAGCACCACTGTCAACAGGCCGAGTGGATTCTCGGTGGTGACGGCATACCCCAGCAGTACGCCGGCCGCCACGATCAGACCGATACCGACACCGCGGTCTGGCGCGCGCTGTCGCTCGCGCCGGAGCAGACAGTACGCAGCGAAGCCAAGGCAAGCCGACAGCACGTGCGAGAAGAGCATCGTCGAGAACGGCAGCAATAGCGTCCCGACGCCGAGCGTCATCGCCACGGCGGCACCCCAGCCTGGATCTTTGCGCTCAACGAGCCGGCAGGCGAGCAGGAGCATGATCGCGACGGGCAGCACGCACCCGAATATGACCATCAGATGGATCGTGCCGACCCCAGCCGCCGGCGTGAGCCCGGTCGACACGGCTGCGTGGTAGACGGGCGCCAGCAGCAGACCCATCCCAGGCGCCTTGTCGGAGTAGAAATGCCCGTGGTAGTACGCCCGGTCTCCGGTTGTGAACCTGTACGGATCGATGATCGCCGTGCCGTGGGAGAACGCACGCACCTGAGCGAAGTGCGAATGCTCGTTCCACCCGATCACGTGCTGGTAGACGGCAGCGCAGCCGAGCGCGAACAGGGCGACTGCCACCACGCCAAGCGAGAGTCGCGACCATGGCGACCGCGCGGGCATCCAGCGTTGCACGATCACGACGATGTCATACCTTGATTAGCTAAAGCGCGTGCAAGCGGGATGTTTACGTTACGTTGGAGGTCCGGTCGCGCACGCCGCGGCGCGCCGGAGGAGCACGTCGCGCTCACGCTTGTTCTGCGTCAGCGAGGCAGCGCGCTCGAACTCCGCGCGGGCCTCGGCTGAGCGGCCGAGTCTTTCGAGCAGATCGCCGCGCACGCTGGGAAGCAGGTGATAGCGCTCGAGTGACGGATCGGACGTGAGCGCATCGACGAGCTCGAGCCCGACCGTGGGGCCGAACGCCATTGCGAGCGCCACCGCCCGGTTCAGCTCCACCACCGACGACGGCACCAGCCGGGCCAGCGCGCCGTACAGCGCGGCGACCTGGCGCCACTCGGTCTCCGCTCCTGTCCGTGCTCGCGCGTGACATGCGGCGATCGCCGCCTGCAGTGCATAAGGGCCGAGTCCCTGCTCGCGCCCGCCGGCTGCGTCCGAGCCGGTCAGCTGCTCGACCCGCTCGAGCGCCGCGAGGCCGCGGCGGACCTGGGACTGATCCCAGCGCGTACGGTCCTGCTCCAGCAGCAGGACGGGCTCTCCGGAGGAGTCGACCCGTGCGGCGGTCCGCGCCGCTTGCAGCTCCATCAGCGCGACCAGCCCGTGAACCTCGGGCTCACGGGGCGCGAGCGCGGCGAGGATGCGGCCGAGACGGAGCGCCTCCTCGCACAGCGCCGGTCGCATCCAGTCCTCGCCGGCGGTCGCCGTGTAGCCCTCGTTGAAGACGAGGTAAACGACCTCGAGCACCGACACAAGTCGCGCCTGCAGCTCCTCCCCGTGCGGGACCTCGAATGGGGCAGCGGCCGCTGCAAGGGCCCGCTTGGCGCGGACGATTCGCTGCGCGACCGTCGGCTCGGGAACGAGGAATGCGCGGGCGATGTCGGTCGTCGTCAGGCCTCCGAGCAGTCGGAGCGTGAGCGCGGTCCTGGCGTCGGTCGAGAGCACCGGGTGGCAGCACATGAACATCAGGCTGAGAACGTCATCGCCGACCTGATCGTCGAGCTCCGACTCGAGATCGGATGCGTCCATCGCGAGCTGGATCCCGATCTCACGCGCGAGCTGCTCGTGCTTGCGCTCGAGGCGCCGGTTGCGTCGGAGCGCGTCGATCGCGAGGTACTTCGCGGTCGCCATGAGCCAGGCGCCCGGGTTGTCCGGGACGCCCGACTCAGGCCACCGCTCGAGCGCGACCACCAGCGCGTCCTGCGCCAGGTCCTCGGCGAGACCGACGTCGCGCACGATCCGCGTCAGGCCGCCGATCAGCCTCGCCGATTCGATCCGCCATACGGCCTCGATCGTGCGGTGGGTGACGGAACCGGCCACGCTGTACGGCGATCGATCGCTCTCACGCCACGGTTTGCTCAGGCGGAAGCTCCGACAGCTTGCCGGCCGCCTGGAGCTCCGGCGGGAAATCCGACATCTCGAACACACGGCGAACCTCGAGCACCACGTCGCCGCCCGCGGGGCAGCGCGACGCCCACTCGATCGCTTCCTCCTTGGATCTCGCCTGGATCATCCAGTAACCGCCGATCACTTCCTTGGTCTCGGCAAACGGTCCGTCCGTGATCCTCTGCTTCCCGCCCTCGTACGAGATCCGCGCACCCTCGGAAGTGGGGTGCAGTCCGTCGAGCGAGAGCAGCACGCCGGCCTTCGTCAGCTCCTCGTTGTACTTCGACATCGCGGCCACGGCCTCGGCGCTCGGCGTCCAGTCCGCCTCTTCCTTCACGCCCGGATAGATGAACATCATGAAGCGCATCTTCGCTCCTCCTGTTGGTTTGGGTGTCGAAGTCGCGTCTACGGCTCGAGCGACGCGACTTCTACTCACACGCCGAACAAGCAGACGCGTTATCGACATTGCCTGCGAAATCTTTTCAGGGGTCGTTTTTTGTGAAGGCGGGGCGTGGCGTCGATGCGGCCTGCTTGACCGTTACTCCACGTGGCCAACGATCGGAGCGAGGATTGGGCCATACGAGCAAGGCCACGGCTGCGCGCGGTCCCTAGGCTGCCGTACTGACCTCAGCGAACATCGAGAAGGAGACCGGTAAATGGCCCCCAGCATCGTCGTCTCTTACGACGGCACGCCCGATGACGACGACGCGCTCGCGTTGGGGAAGGTGTTCGCGCAGTTCGGGGCTTCGGTCGCGCTCGCGTACGTGCGTCACTCCCGGCTCCAGGATGAGGCGGCTGAGGAACGCGAGAGGCGGGCGGCGGCCAAGCTGCTCGAACGTGGGGCCGAGCAGCTCGGTGCCGAGACCGCCACACACGTCCTGTTCAATCCCTCGACTGCCGACGCGCTGCGGGAGCTGATCGAGGGCGAGGGCTTCGACGTGATCGTGTTCGGTTCCTCGTATCGAACCCCGGCCGGCCACGTCGCCCCGGGTCGCGCGGCGGGGGCATTGCTCGACAGCGGCCCGTCCGCGGTCGCGCTCGCCCCCGCGGGCTATCGCGACGAGGACCCGAAGATCGAAAAGGTCGCGGTCATCTCCTACGCGACCGGCGACGCCGCCGAGGAGACGTCGAGATCGTTCGGCCTCGACGTGGTCCCGGCGCCCGCTGCCGACGCCGACCTGATCGTGTTCGCGTCGCGACCCGGCGTCGCCAAGGGGCGCGTTTCGATCCCCGCTGCCTCCGAGCAGCTGGCCGAGGAAGCCGCGTTCTGCCCCGTCCTTGTCGTCGCCAACGAGACGCCGCTGGATTTCAGTTCCTGACTGGGCGCCGGTGAGCCGGCCGCGGCTGGCATCTTTCACGGATGCGCCGCGCAGCCCTCCCGCCGCACCCGCCGCAGCTGCCCGTCGAGCTCACCGGCATCGAGATCGCCGCGCTCGCCAACGACGCGACCTACGCCGAGACCGAGCTGCGAGACGTCGAGCTTCCCGAACAGCGCGCACGCGGCGTGAGCTTCGACACCGTCAAGCTGACCAAGGTCGATCTGTCGGGCTCGCGACTGGAGCACCTGAGCCTCACGGACGGTCGGCTGATCGGCTGCAACCTGGCCAACCTGCAGGCCCGGGGCGCCGACGCCACGCGCCTGCAGATCGAGACGAGCCGGCTCACCGGGATCGCCCTGAACGAGGCGGTCCTGTACGACCTGACGGTCCAGGGCTGCCGGATCGATCTTGCCTCGTTCGGCTTCTCCCGCCTCACGCGGGTCACATTCGACGACTGCCTGCTCGTCCAGACGGACTTCCTGGAAGCGCAGCTCGACTCCGTCCGCTTTCACGACTGCGACCTCAGCGGAGCTGATTTTCGCGGCGCGCGACTTCACAGCTGCGAGTTTCGCCGCAGCGACCTGAGCGGGCTGCACGGCGTCCAAAGCCTGCGAGGGTCGGCGATGGAATGGGCCGACATCGTCGGTCAGGTGGGACTCTGGGCGGGGGCGCTCGGGATCGAGACGCTCGACGTCGATTGACGCGGCGACGCCGCCGGGTGGCACCGTTACGGCGTGATCAGGCCCGTCGGACCGATCGCGAAGCGACCGGCCCCAAAATCCTCGCGCGAGAGCGTGCGCACGAGGTGAGCGCCGGCGTTGGTGCGGTCAGGCCGTGGCAATCCGCCATTCAGCTCGATCGAGATCCAACGGCCGCGGAGCACGCGGCCGCCGGGGCCGAGGGTGACGCGGAGGATCCCGCTGTCCGATAGCACCCCTCCGCCGCCGAGTGTGTGATAACCGACGAAGTTTCCCAGCGAGTAAGCGATCAACCTGTGGCGATAGCGCTGGATCCCGCGGATCACGTGCGGTCCCGAGCCGAGCACTACCGACGCGCCGGCGTTGATCACGGCGTGGGCAAACCCGCGCGCGTTGCCGCGATCCTCACCGAGGTAGTACTGCTCGCCGTAGGGAGTGTGCAACTGATCGGCGCCTTCAGCACCCGCGTGAATGATCACCACCACGAGTGAGGCCTTCCGCCGAGCGCGACGTACGAGCGCCTGCGCCGCCGGGATGTCAAGCAGGTTGGCGTCGAATGAGTAAGGCGCGAAGCCGAGGATCGCTATCCGCTGTCCAGCGACGCGTCGGAATGCGATCTCGCCTGGTAGGCCGTCGTGCGCGATCCCGGCGCGTGTGAGCGCAGCGATTGTCTGCCGGCGACCGCTTGCGCCGTAATCGAGCGAGTGGTTGTTAGCGAGATTGAGGTCGCCGAACCCGAGCGAGCGCAGCTGCCCCGCATATGCGGGCGGTGCCTGAAAGGCATAGCAGTCGCCTCCGCCGATGCCTCCACACTTGGAGACGCCACCGACCGACAACGTCCCCTCGAGGTTGCCCATGGTGAGGTTGGAGTCATGTAGCAGGCCGCGGACCGGAGCCAAAGCCTCGATCAGACCACCGGGCGGAAGTCCGCGCTCGGAGCTGAGTGCGATATCGCCAACCCACTCGATCGTGATCGGATGCGGCTTTCGACGGGCCGAGGCGGCGGCGCCGCAGGCGAGCAGCAGAACCAGCACGGTGGGGACCGTTGCCGCGAGCGTCCGGAAGCCTCGCACGAGCGCAGGATAATCCCTGGGCCCCGGCCGGCGTGATCCCGGCGCGTGAATCGCCGGCTGAGCCGCGGCCTCAGCGCACGGTCGAGGCGAGCAGCGAGTCCAGCGCGGCGAGATCGTCCTCGCTCGGCGTCCACCTTGCGGCCGCCGCGTTGGCACGAACCTGGTCGGGCTTGGTTGCGCCCGCGATCACGGATGACACGGCGGGACGAGCAAGCAGGCCTCCGATCGCAACCTCGAGCAGAGACAGATCGCGCTCGCGTGCGAAGCGCTCGAGAGCCTCGACGAGGTCGAACTGCTCGTCGCTCGCGACCTGCGCGCGTCCGGCGAGCCGGGTGCCGGCCTGCGGCGCCTCGCCGCGCCGGTACTTGCCGGTGAGCAGCCCCGACGCCAGCGGGAAGTAGGGCACGAAGCCGATCCCGAGCCGCTCGCACGCCGGCAGCACCTCCTGCTCGGCTTCGCGGACGAGCAGGCTGTACTCGTTCTGGATCGCGACGCACCGTGCGAGCCCGCGCTCGCGTGCGACCGCGTCGGCCTCCTCGATCTGGTCGGCGCTGAAGTTCGACGCGCCGATCGCCCGCACGGTGCCTGCGCGCACAAGCTCGTCAAGCGCTTCGAGCGTCTCGGCGATCGGCGTCACGCCGTCGGGCTGGTGGTACCAGTAGACGTCGATCACGTCCGTGCGGAGCCGACGCAGCGAGGCCTCGACCGCCTGGCGAATGTACTCGCGCGAGCCGCGCGGTCCCTTCCCGTCGCCCATGTCCATACCGAACTTCGTCGCCAGCAACACCTGGTCCCGGCGGCCCTCGAGAACCTCTCCGAGCAGCTGCTCGCTGGCGCCCCGGCCGCCATAGATGTCGGCGGTGTCGAAAAAGGTCACGCCCTCGGCGAGGGCCGCGTCGACGACCGCGCGCGTCCCGGCGAGATCCACGCGACGGCCGAAGTTGTTGCACCCGAGACCGATGACCGAGACCTCGAGGCCGGAGTCGCCGAGCGGACGCGCCGGAAGATTTGCCATGCAGCTTCTATAGCAAAGCTGAGCGTCCGGTCCCCGCGCCGGCTGAGCGGGGGGCCGTGTTCCTTACGGCACTCGTGGTACCGCAAAGTACACGGGCTCTGTGCAATCCCCGTAATCGAAGGACATCGTCACGGGCTGGGTGACCGCGACGTCACAAATTGAGCGGGCCGGCGCCTCGCGCTCGGGTAGTCCCGCGCACCCCAAACCTAAACCCAACCACTGAACGCTTACCAAATCGACAGCAATCGCAAGCCGCCACGCTCTAAAGTTAGCCCAGGACCGCCACAGGGAAGATCCTCCCGATGACTCCGAGACCGATACCGCCCGAGGCGCGCCCCGGCTCGCGTCCCGCGACCTTCGAGGGCCTGCGTCGGCTGCCGCTGGTTGGGCGGGCGATGGACTGGGGGCTCGGGCCGAGCGCCGTGTCGCCCGCGACCGAGCGGGCCGGCGCGCGGATCGCGGGCCTGAAGGCGACCGAATCGGTCTGCCCCTACTGCGCCGTTGGCTGCGGGCAGGTCGTCTACACGCGCGCCGGCGAGCTCGTCGACATCGAAGGCAACCCGCGCTCGCCGATCAGTCAGGGGACGCTGTGTCCGAAGGGCTCGGCCTCTCGTCAGCTGATCCAGCAACCCGGACGGCTGACGAAGGTCCGCTACCGCCGCCCGGGCGGGACGGACTGGGAAGACCTCGACCTCGAGCAGGCGATGGACATGATCGCCGAGCGCGTGATCGCCTCCCGCGAGGCGGGATGGCAGGACATCGATCATCACGGCTGGCGCGTGGACCGCACGCTGGCCTTCGCCCACCTCGGCGGCGCGACGCTCGACAACGAGGAGAACTACCTGATCAAGAAGCTCTACACCGCGATGGGGGCGGTGCAGATCGAGAACCAGGCCCGCATATGACATAGCTCCACGGTCCCCGGTCTGGGGACATCGTTCGGGCGCGGCGGCGCCACCGGCTTCCTGCAGGACCTCCAGAACTCCGACTGCGTCCTGATCGAGGGCTCGTCGATGGCCGAGGCGCATCCCGTCGGCTTTCGCTGGGTGATGAAGGCCAAGGAGCGCGGGGCGCGGATCATCAACGTCGACCCGCGCTACTCCCGCACCAGCGAGATCGCCGACCACCACGTGCACATCCGCGCGGGGACCGACATCGCGTTCCTCGGCGGCCTGATCCATCACGTGCTCGAGACCGAGTCCTACTTCCGCGAGTACGTGGTCAACTACACGAACGCGTCGACGATCATCAACGAGAACTTCAAGGACACCGAGGACCTCGGCGGTCTCTTCTCCGGCTTCGATCCGGACACGGGCATGTACGACCGCTCGAGCTGGATGTACGAGGGCGGTGAGATGGCCTCGGCCGCCGGGGTGCGCGAGCATGCCTCGCAGGCGTTCGAGGAGCAGACGGGAGCGGGGATGCATGGCGGGAAGATGCACCGCGACGACACGCTCGAGCATCCGCGCTGCGTGCTCCAGATCCTGCGCCGGCACTTCGGCCGCTACACCCCCGAGATGGTCCAGCGTATCTGCGGCATCTCTGCCGAGGACTTCCACGCCGTGGCCAAGGCGCTGATCGAGAACTCGGGCCGCGAGCGCACGACGGCGTTCTGTTACGCCGTCGGCTGGACTCAGCACACCGCCGGCGTGCAGATGATCCGCACGGCGGCGATTCTCCAGCTCCTGCTCGGGAACATCGGACGTCCCGGCGGCGGGATCATGGCGCTCCGCGGCCACGCGTCGATCCAGGGCTCTACGGATATCCCGACGCTCTACGACCTGCTCCCGGGCTACCTGCACATGCCCCGCGCGGGGGAGCAGGAGCTCGATCTGAAGAGCTACATCGATACCGGCGGCGCGACCCGGGGCTGGTGGTCGAACTTCGACAAGTACATCGTCTCGTTCCTGAAGGCCTGGTTCGGCGACGCGGCCACCGAAGACAACGGCTACGGCTTCGAGGCGATACCTCGTATCAGCGGCAACCACTCCCACTTCGCGACGACGATGAGGATGCTCGACGGCGGCGTCGAGGGCTTGTTCGTGATGGGACAGAACCCAGCGGTCGGCTCGCAGCACGCCGGCCTGCAGCGCCGGGCGCTCGCCAAGCTCAAGTGGCTGGTCGTCCGCGACCTCGCCGAGATCGAGACGGCGACCTTCTGGCGCGACTCGCCCGAGGTCCAGTCGGGCGAGCTGCGGCCCGAAGAGATCCAGACCGAGGTGTTCCTGATGCCCGCCGCCGCGCACGTGGAGAAGGAGGGCTGCTTCACCAACACCCAGCGCCTGGTGCAGTTCCGAGACAAGGCACTCGAGCCGCCAGGCGACGCGCGCTCGGAGCTGTGGTTCATGCACCACCTGGCCAAGCGCGTCAAGGCGCACTACGCGGGCTCCACCCGCAAGCGTGACTGGCCGCTCGTCAACCTGCGCTGGGACTATCCGGAGCTGGGGGAGATCCGCGAGCCCGACGTCGAGGCGGTGATGAAGGAGATCAACGGGTACGAAGTCGCGAGTGGGCGGCTTGTGTCCGGATTCACCGAGCTTCGGAGTGACGGCTCGACCGCGTGTGGCTGCTGGATCTACTCGGGGATCTTCGCTGACGGCGTCAACCAGGCCCGGCGCCGGAATCCCGGTGACATCCGCAAGGAGGGCGGCCACGTCTCGCCCGAGTGGGCGTGGGCGTGGCCGGCGAACCGTCGCGTGCTGTACAACCGCGCGTCCGCCGACCCGCAGGGACGCCCGTGGAGCGAGCGCAAGAAGTACGTCTGGTGGGACGACGCCAAGCGCCGATGGACCGGTTACGACGTCCCCGACTTCCCTGCCGAGAAGCCACCCGATTACCGCGCCTCGGACGACGCCGAGGGCATGGACGCGATCAACGGTGACGACCCGTTCATGATGATGGCCGACGGCCGCGGCTGGCTCTACTCGCCGAGCGGGCTGCTCGACGGACCGCTGCCGACCCACTACGAGCCGATCGAGTCCCCGGTACACAATCTGCTCTACCCCAGTGTCGGCGCAGATCCAACGGGGATCCGCTGGCGGCGGCCGGAGAACCCGCTGCACGCGACGGGCGATCCGCGTTACCCGATCGTCGCCACCACCTTCCGGCTGACCGAGCACCACACGGCGGGCGGCATGAGCCGGACGCTTCCCTGGCTGGGCGAGCTGCAGCCGGAGATGTTCGCGGAGATCGACCCGGTGCTCGCGCGCGAGCGCGGGATCGAGGACGGCGGCTGGATGACGATCGTCACCGAGCGCGCGGAGATCGAGGCGCGCGCGCTGGTGACCGAGCGGATGCGACCGCTGCGCGTCGACGGCAAGCCCGTGCACCAGGTGGGGCTCCCCTGGCACTGGGGTTACGCCGGCGGTTACCCGGGAGATTCCACGAACGACCTCGGCGCCATGTCGGGCGATCCGAACGTCTCGATCCAGGAGTCCAAGGCGTTCACGTGCGACGTCCGCGCCGGCCGCCGTCGCGGGCCTTCGACGGAGCGCCTGAAGGGGGTCGTGGCGACTGCGCCTCGGGTAGCTCCGAACGAGGACGACCGAGCGGCAGAATTACCGAAGGAGGTTGGACATTGACCGGCACCAATGCCGCCCCGACCGAGCTTGCGATCCACCGCGGAGGCGCGCGCCGGATGGGCTTCTTCACCGACACGTCGGTCTGCATCGGCTGCAAGGCCTGCGAGGTTGCCTGTAAGCAATGGAACGACCTCCCCGCCGACGGATCGCAGTTCAAGAAAGGCGGGTCGTATGACCACACGGGCGACCTGTCGGCGTCGACGTGGCGCCACGTGCGCTTCGTCGAGCTGCTCGAGCCCTCCCCGCCGCTCCAGCAGGAGGCGATCAGCGCGCTGCCGGCGATCCCGCCGGCGGGCGAGCTGCCCGATCTGGTCGCGATGGCCGAGGGTGTCGGCAGCAAGTGGCTGTTCATGTCCGACGTGTGCAAGCACTGCACCAACGCGGGCTGTCTCGATGCATGCCCGACCGGTGCGCTGATCCGCACCGAGCACCAGACCGTCGTCCTCCAGGCAGACGTCTGCAACGGCTGCGGCTACTGCGTGCCGGCGTGCCCGTTCGGCGTCGTCGACCGCGACCCGATCGACGGGCGCGCCGGGAAGTGCACCCTCTGTTACGACCGGCTCGAGGACGGCCTCGAGCCTGCTTGCGCGAAAGCCTGCCCGACCGACTCGATCCAGTTTGGACCCTATGAGGAGCTGGTCGCGCAGGCCGAGCGGCGGGTGGCCGAGCTGCACGGGCGCGGCATCGACGGGGCCTACCTCTACGGCGCGGCGGACGAGCCCGAGCATGAGCTGGCGGGAGGGCTGGGGGCGTTCTTCCTGCTCACGGAGCCGCCCGAGCGCTACGGACTGCCCGCCGAGGCCGAGTCGCCGATCCAGGAGAACCTGCTCGCCGCGACGGCCGCGGCAGTCGGCGCCGGGCTGCTGGCCGCGGCCGGCGCCGCGCTGAGCTTCACGATCGCACGCAGGCGAGGGCGATGAGCGAAGGCAACGACCACGACAGCGCGTCGCGGGACGACACGCCGGCGCTCGGCACGCGCGGCGGGCCGGCGCCGTGGGAGCGCGCCGTCGAGGACAGCGGGGTGGCGCTCGCGAAGCCCGCGTGGGGCGACGCCGGCTGGTCCTACATCTTCGGCGCTGACACGAGCTACGCCGGGACCGAGCCCCAGCCGGGCGAGGTGGCCGCGGCGAACCGCGCGATGCGATCGGGGGCGATGCCCGAGTCCGTGCAGGGCCCCGTCATGCACGCGCCGGTCTGGACCTGGGAGGTGCCGCTGTACTTCTGGCTCGGGGGCATCGCGTCGGGGGCGGCCTTCGCCGCGCTCGCCGCGGACATCGCGGGCGACGTGGAGTCGGCCGCGCTCGCGCGCAAGGTTGCCCTGGGTGCGGTGCTGCCGGCTCCGGTGCTGCTGATCGCGGATCTCGGGCGCCCCGCGCGCTTCTTGAACATGCTGCGCATCTTCAAGCCCCGCTCGCCGATGAACATGGGCGCCTGGTGCCTGGCTGCGTTCAGCAGTGCCGGTGCCGGCGCCGTCGCGGCGGACCTGCTCGGGGCGCGCCGAACGGGAAGGCGCCTCGGGGTCGCCCAGGCGCTGCTCGGCTCCTACCTCGGGTCCTACACGGGGGTGCTGCTCGCGACCACCGCGGTGCCGCTGTGGGCTCGCAGCCGAGTCTTCCTCGGTCCCATCTTCGTCGCCACCGCGACCGCGACCGGAGCGGCCGCCACGCGCCTGACGCTCGCGGCCGCCGGCCAGCCCGAGGATCATCCGACCCACGTCGCGCTTGCCCGCCTCGAGGCCGGAGCGATCCTCGCCGAGTTGACGCTCTCGACGGTCAACGAGCGGCGACTCGGGCGGGCCGGCGAGGTGCTCTCGCGCGGCACGCCACGGCGCCTGTTCCGCGCCGCGAAGGGACTCGTCGGGGTCGGGCTCGTCCTTCCGCTGGTCGCGCGCGGCCGCTCCCGGCGGCCAGCCCAGAACGTGGCGAGCGTCCTCTACCTCGCCGGCGGCCTCGCGTTCCGCTTCGCGTGGGTAGAAGCCGGCAAGGCCTCCGCCCGTGACGACGAGGCGGTCGCGCTGATGGCCAGGGGAAGGCTCACCGCCGACGAGCGGCTCCGTGCCCACACCGAGCGGCGCGTCCTCTCCGAGGACCGCCCACCCCTCGCCGTTGGTGGGCCGGCGAAGACGCTGCGCGCGTGGAGCGCGACCGTCGGGCGGGCGAGCCTGCTGATCGAGCGCCTGGTCACTCGCGGCCGCTGATCCAGTCCCGTGCGACTGACGGGGACCGCTCGGGGCACTCCACTCGTAATGTGGACGTGCGCAGCATTGCTCGTGAGCTCACGACCCGCGCGGTACTGGCGCTCGCCGTTTGCGTGCCCGTGCTATCGCTGACGGGTTGCGGTTCCGCAGCGCGGCACGCGGGTAGGTCGGGGGTGGCCACCAGCGTGGTCGCCGCACGCGCGGTGACGCCCCCGACCCCGGCTACCCGGCCCCGGGCACTGCCGAGCCCGGAGGCGATCGTCGCGGCCGAGAGCGAGAACCGGCTGGTGCTCGTGAACCTGCGCTCCGGGCGTGTCATCCGCGGCGTGCCGCTGCCCGCCGATCCCGAGTACATCGCCGCCGACCGGCGCGTCATCGTCGCTGTGAGCGCCGGTGCCGGCGCCGTCACCGTGCTCGCACGGTCCTCGTTGCGGCGGATCAGGGAGGTGACCGGGTTCGGATCACCGCACATACCCTTGATCTCGCCGAGTCGCGCGTATGCCTACGTCACCGACGACGCGCGCGGGACGCTCACCACGATCCGGCTGAACGACGACCAGGTCACGAGCACGATCTTCGTCGGCGCAGGCGCGCACCACATCGGTATCTCGCCCGATGGGCGGGCGCTGTGGATCGCGCTCGGGCAATCGGCGAGCAGGATCGCGGTGGTGAACAGCTCAGATCCGGCTCGCCCCCGCCTGGTCGGCTCGTTCGAGCCAGGCTTTCTCGCCCATGCCGTCGTGTTCACCCCCGACGGGCGGCGCGTCTGGATCAGTTCGGCGAGCGGACCCGATGTCGGCGTCTTCAGCGCCGTCGACCACCGCCTGCTGTTCCGCGTGCCGGGCGGCTCGCCGCCCCAGCACATCGCCTTCGCGGGATCCTCCGCTTACCTCACCAGCGGATACGGGAGCACGATCGAGCGGGTCAGCCTCGCCGCGGGACGCGTGCTCAGACGGGTCAGCGCGCCGTACGGGTCGTTCGAGCTCGACGCCGGCAGCGGCTTCGTCGTGACCTCGTCGCTGTTCCGGGGCACGCTGTCGATCTACGACTACGGCCTCGATCTGGAGCGGACACTGTCGATCGCACCCGCGACGGAGGACGTCGTCATCTCACCGTCGTAGGACGGCTCGTGTCCCTCATGGCGCCAGGCGCCGCACATCCCAGCGTTCGCCGCCCCCGCGCGTGTAGCGCAGCCGGTCATGCAGACGATCGGCGCGGTGCTGCCAGAACTCGAAGCTCTCGGGGAAGACCCGGAAACCGCCCCATCCCTCCGGCAGCGGCACCTCGCCGCCTTCGTACTCGGCAGCGAGCTCGGCCACGCGCTGCTCGAGCGCCTCGCGACTCTCGATCGTGCGGCTCTGGGGCGACGCGAGCGCGCTCAGCTGGCTCGCGCGCGCGCGCGAGCGCACGTGGGCGGCCGACTCCGCCGCCGTCGTGCGTTCGGCGTGTCCCTCGATCCTGACCTGGCGCCCGACGAGCTCCCAATGGAAGAGCAGCGCGGCATGCGGATTGGCGCTGAGCTCCTGTGCCTTCCTGCTCTCGTAGTTCGTGTAGAACACGAACCCACGCTCGTCGTACTGCTTGATCAGGACCATGCGCACCGACGGTGCGCCGTCGGTCGAAGCGGTCCCTAGAGCTGCGGCCTCGGGCGCCGAGACGCCTGCGAGCGCCGCATGGCGGAACCAGACATCGAACTGGCGCACCGGGTCGGGATCGAGATCCACCTCTCGTAGCGGCGCGAAGTCCGGCACGACGACATTATGGAGGCCACAATGCAGTCGCGAGCGAGACTCGCACACCCGACCCCCGCACCACGAGGAGGTGAGGAGCGATCATGACCGCTTCCGAGGAGCCGACGCTCGCCACCGGCAAGGTCTGCTACATCGAGATTCCTGCAACCGACATCGACCGCTCGGCGGACTTCTACAGCCGAGCGTTCGGCTGGCGGATCCGCCGCAGAGGCGACGGCTCGGTCGCGTTCGACGACACCGTCAACGAGGTCAGTGGTACCTGGGTGCTCGAGCGGCCGCCGTCATCGGAGCCCGGCCTGATGATCTACGTCATGGTCGCGGATGCCGCCGCCGCCACCGACGCCGTGATCGCGTCCGGCGGCGCGATCGTGCAGCCCGTCGACCCCGCAGGCAAGGAGCGGTTCGCGACCTTTCGTGACCCCGCGGGCAACGTTCTCGGCATCTACCAGCAGCCCGGCCTGGCCGAGACCGAGGCTGCGCAGTCCGATCAGCGAGCTGCGGCGAAGCCCAGTTCGATCCCGGAGCATCTGCACACGGTCACGCCGAGGCTCGTCGTCAGCAATGGCGCCGACGCGATCGAGTTCTATCGCAGCGCGTTCGGCGCCGAGGAGCTCGGCGAGCGGTTCACCGGGCCCGACGGCGAGCTGATCCATGCAGAGCTTCGCATCGGCGACTCGATCGTCGCGATCACCGAAGCGGCGGCCGATGGCGCGCCGGCGCGCTCGCAGGACGGGATCGTCAACGCGATCATGAGCACCTACTGGGAGAACGTCGACACCGCCTGGGAGCGGGCGCTTCAGGCCGGCGCCGAGGTGATCTATCCGCTGGCCGACCACTTCTACGGCGAGCGCGGCGGTCGCCTGGGCGATCCCTATGGACAGCAATGGATGCTCAGCCAACAGATCGAGGCGCTCTCGCGCGATGAGATCGTGCGTCGAGCTCGGACGGGCGCCGACGGCGGCCCAGATTCCTGATGCGTCTCTTCAGAGTGATTCTGCCGGTGGGAGACATCGAGCAGGCGACAACCTTTTACACGCAGCTCCTGGCGATGGACGGTGAGCGAGTCACGAGCGGCCGGCACTACTTCGACTGCGACGGGTTTCTGCTTGTGTGCTGGGACCCGCTCGCCGACGGAGACCCAATCTTCCCTGGAGCGAACCGCGGCTACGTGTATCTGGCGACCGAGGAGCCCCTCGAGACGGTTCGCCGGCGTGCCCTCGACGCGGGCGCCGTTCCCGACCCGGGCTACGGCACGATCGCGGACAGGCCGTGGGGCGAGCGCTCCTTCTACGCGCGTGATCCGTGGGGCAATCCGTTTTCGTTCGTCGCGGCAGGCACCGAGTACCGCGGCGGCGGCTTCGACTTACCCAACAGCTCCTGAGCGACGCGACACAATCAGGGAGTGCCCCAAGTGCCCTCCTTCGCCGAGCTGGCCGCAACGCCGGACGCGGCGCTGGATCTCCTGGCGCTCGCGCTCGCGGCTGAGCTCCGCGATGTCGACGTGGCCGGGGCGATCGCGAAGCTCGACGTCCTCGGCGGCGAGCTGTCGCGGGCCGCTGGGCGAACGAGCGGAGCACCGGAGGCGCTGGCGCTCGCATGCGGGCAGGTCCTGGGCGTCGCGCACGGGTTCACCGGTGACCGAGAGGACTACGACCATCCTGACAACTCGATGCTCGACATCGTGCTCGCGAGGCGGCGAGGCCTGCCGATTCTGCTGTCGGTGGTATACGTCGAGGTGGCTCGCCGAGCCGGAATCCCGCTCGCCGGTGTCGGTCTGCCCGGTCACTTCGTCGTCGGCCACTTCGGCACCGACCCGCCGCTGCTGATCGATCCTTTCGCGGGCGGTGGCGCCGTCGGGGTAGAAGTAGCGCAGACGCTCGTGCGGCCGTGGAGCGCTCATGAGATCGCGATGCGGATGCTCAACAACCTGGTGCTGGCCTACCAGCGCCGCGGCGACCTTGGCGCCGCGATCCGTGCTGCCCGCATGCGGGTGGCGCTGCCGGCCGAGGGGTCGCTGCGCGATGCCGTGCTGGCGGAGCTGCGAGCCATGCAAGCGAGACTCAACTGACGACTGCGCTGCTGGGCCCGGCGGGGTTCGGTCAGCCTCGCGTGGGGTGCGGGCCGAGGTAGAGCCGGCTCAGCGATATGACGTCGTTCACGTAGGCGGTCGAATGGTTGTAGGTGTAGAGCGCCGCTCGCCAGTTTTGCGGCGCTCCCGATGCCTTTAGGTACGCGGCCATGGCGGTTATCGCATCGGCCGGGTCGTACGGATTGATCGTGCCGCGCCCGTCTGCGTCAACGCCGTACCGCGCCCACGTGGGCTTCACGAACTGCGCGGGTCCGGCGGCCCCGGCGGTGTTAGTGCCCCCGTTGACTCCGGGAGTGTGGCTACGGCCCTGATCTGACTCGATCTGCCCTACCGCCGCCAGCTTGGTCCAGTCGAGTCCGTACTCCTCGGCCGCTTTCCAGTACTCGTGCAGATAGCCGGTCGGGATCGTGTGCAGGGCAAATACGGACGGGTGGGGTGTGAAGGGAACGCTCGGCGCGCCGGCTCGCCCGCTTCGCGATGGTGACCACGGCGCCGCGATCACGACGCTGACCGCGAGCGCGAGAACCGCGAACGTGATCATCGTCCGGCGCAGTCTGCTTCGCCGACGTGGGCGTCGCTTGGGCCGGCGGAACTCGTTGCCGACCGACC
>Ga0302324_100008291_pt1 | contig 21960 bp, 22 predicted proteins | sample Palsa_T0_1_FD_201949 | JGI IMG/M metagenome (GOLD analysis project Ga0302324, IMG submission 201949) | Peat permafrost microbial communities from Stordalen Mire near Abisko, Sweden - Palsa_T0_1 | ecosystem: Environmental > Terrestrial > Soil > Palsa > Peat permafrost | place: Sweden: Abisko...
GGCATAGTGGACTGCGCCTTCGAGCCTCGAGCGATAGAAGTTGGGGGCAGAGTCATCGGGGTAGATTCGCTCCTTAAATACGTGTGTAGCCGCTGCCCATTTGCCCTCTTTGTAGCTCCACGTCTGAAAGGGTTCATGGACTGGTGACGTCGCGTCCTCCAATGCATGAATCGCGGCGCCGAGGTGCCTCAGAGCCTGATCGCCGGAGCCGGATCTCCGTCCTTGGATCGCCTGGGCCAAGTTTTCTTGGACGAACTCCTCGCTACGCTGAATGTAGAGTGGTCGTTCGATGAACTCGCTCTGGCCTTTATCAAGCCCAGTCATGGAATGCTTGAACGAATCGCTCGCAGCCTGATCAGCATCGACTGCGTCCTGTTCATCCTCAAGCACCTTAAGATCGTGGGAATTAATCGTCTTTTTGAGAACATTGTCGATGGCCATTTGGTGCACTGGCTCAAACAGCGGATAGCTCTTGCTCGACCAAGCCTGCGCGCGCGGGGCCACAAAGAGCCCAGCGCTGAGTATGACGATGCATCCCAGGACAAGGACTTCACCAAAAGCCGCTTTCCGTATCGCGTATAGACGAACCTCGCGCACCTTCATTAGAATCCGACGGAAATTGCAAACCACGGCTTGCCCTCATAACGAAACCCGCTGCCGCTGCCTTGCCAATCTATCCCGACAAGTAGACCGACCTTGAAATTTCCGCCAAACGTGGCGATTTCCCCAAGGGCCGCTGTGTACGTCGGTTTGGTCGATGTCGATGTTGTCGGACTTGTGCTACCAGTTCCCGCGCCGGTGGTGCCCGTCCCGGTTCCCGCGGACGTTACGGACGAGGAGGCCGCGCCACCTCCGAGGGCGACAATGTTGGCGAGGCTCAAACCTGACCACCATCCTTCGAAGCCAAAATAGCCCAAGACGGAAGGAGCTGGCTGAAATGAATGGTCGTGAGTTTCAAACTTATACGGAACAACCATGGCACCCCATGTGAAGCCCTTACGGTAAATCCCGTAATTCTGAAGAGCCGTGGCACTGACTTGGTAAGCGCCGGGGACCAGCTTAGTTCCGCTTTTTGCGCATGTAGCGTTTGCGTCCCCGTCCTTGATATCGGGAGAGATGAATCGGTACCAACTCACCGGCGATATCCAGAACAAGGCGTTGTGGGGTGAGGGGCGTTCCGGAAACGTCACATGCAAAATGGAATCAGCCGTTTGCGAGACGGTGCCAGCCCCATTCACTTCGGTCGAGGTGGTGTTGCCCGTCGTCGTTGAACTCACAATGTTGGGTTTTGGCGCGCCGGCCCCAGTGGACGGAGGTGCGGCTGTCGCGGTCGTCTTGGCCTCGACTACATTAACTTCAAATCTCGACTCAGCTGGTACACAAAACGGCGTGGCTGCGCTGCCCTTTGGATCATCGGCGGCGTAGAAGATATTAGCGTCGGCCTGGATTGTGATGTGATCGCCAGGTTTAATCGCATCTCCCGCGGCAGTGGTGGCCGTTGTTGCGGGCGTCGCGTTGGCGCCGAGGCTTCTTGACCCTTCGGCAAGACAAGCGATTCCCATAATAGCGCACGTAAGTCCCGTTACGCCGCCGTTTCTCATACTTCTCACGTAAAACTCCTGCCAGCATTGCAAGTTGGCGTGCTATGCGCGAGCAGGGCCTATCCATGAACGCGATGCCCAGCGCCGCAGTGGTCGTTCGAGTTATGCGCAGCGCAACGTTAGCGTGGCATATCAGTCCGGATCCAGCACTTGACCCTAACACCTGCAAACCGACGTCACGACTGTCATTTATTACAGGTAGCGACACTCCGCCCTGAGCTCCCGGCTTTTCTTTAGCCCATATGGTGATTAGGAAATGGTCTGTTGGGATCGCAGGTACCGAGGTGCGCACCGTGAACACTCACGAGCTTTGAGGGCACTTCGATCACTTTCCCGAGGCGGATGGTGTCGGCGCCATTGATAGCCACGTATTTTCCTCGCTATTCACCAATCACCGTGAGGCATTTGAACTGCTGAACATTGGCGCAGGCATCGAACACAACATCATAAGTGCAGACCTGAACCTGGGCTTTCCCCGGCAACGGCATGGGCCGTGAACGTTGCGATGCTGATCGCCGATGGGTCTGATTTCTGGGCGACCCGCGTACATTGCCCTCGGACGATATCGAGCCAACTGTACGAGTGCATCTCATCGCTTTCCGAACACACACCAACCCGGAGCGCTGGGAACAACCGGCTAACTCCTTTCCTACACTCCGGACCTATAAATCTCCGACAACGTCTCACGAATCTAGCAACACGCCAGAAAGAAGATGTCCAGCTGTCAAAGTTTACAGGCGCGCCCTTTCTCGATGCGCATTATCCTCAGGGCGATACCGAAGCAAGCCGCAATTCGCCTGAAGACCGCAACTTCGCTCTGACGGAAGGAGCGTCCCTCGGCGCCATCAATGAAGTACAACAGTCGAGATCACGGTTGTCCCGGCAACTGCGGACCACGGAGTTGCGCGCACCGAGCGCGCTCTCACCGAGGAACATCGATCGAGCTTCACGGTGGGCCCACTCTCTGGATGGAGTGCGGCCATGTGGGGCCGCACCGGCAACGTTGAGACAACCCGCGCCTATGTGTCAGTGACGCGATGACACATTCTCAAGCTGAATGACCAACTGCATTCGCCTACGGCACAGCCCGTCGACAAAAAATCGAGCAGATTAACAAACCTAGGAAGGCCACCAAATGAAATATCTTTCGCCCCCAGTCGTCATCGTACTACTGAGCGTCATGGTTTGGTCGCCAATCGCAAAGCCCTCGACGGACAATTCTATGCCGGCCGGCTTTATTCGCGACGAGGCTGCGCAAATGCTACAGCTGAGTGCGGAGCTGGATGGGTTTGGTGTAGACGGCGCCGTAGCAGCAGACACGAGCGAATGGGAACAGGTGGCTGCTGGCGTAGTTTCGAACACGATTGACAATTCCAACTGTGGTTTCGGCCCATTCAAGAATTGTTGGAAACTTTGGCGGCATCGTTCCGAAAACACATACGCTGTCGTTATTCGAGGAACGATCTACGATAGAGATAGTATCGACGAGGATTTATTAGCAAACACTTTGCTAGCAGAAAGAGTGGTCATCCCGGCGGGCCAAAGTCACACTATCAGCTTTAGACTGGCATCGACATCTTTTCGACAATTGGAAACCAAAGACTGGCCTACTCCAGAAGTGCATGCGGGGTTTGCCTATGGTCTAGCAGCAATTCTTTTCGACCGAACCTATGGACTGCTCAAGACATTACAGACGCTGCCTAGCGGCAGTCGGATGTTTATTACGGGCCATAGCCAGGGCGCCGCAGTCGCGACGCTGTTGCACTCGTTCCTCCACTATGCTTGCGCCGACGACAGTTCGGGTCAATTCGAAGCCTCCGATTCTCAGAATTTTGCGGACTGTCCGCGATTTGGATTGGAACAAAAAAATCTTTCGATAAAGTCCTACGTATTCGCGCAACCGAAACCGGGTAATTGGCGATACGCCATGGATCTCTCGGGGTCAATTGGAAACAAGGGACTTTTCTACACTATCAACAACTACGATGACCCTGTCGTACAGGTGCCACTCGCACGTCAACTACTTACCGATTCTCTAACTACCCAGGAGGCAGTTTCCATAGATAGACATCGTTTCCTGACCCTCCTAATGCTCGGCACCGCCGAGTTTCGGCGACACATATCCCGAACGTTAAATGAACGGATTCTAGACGATCGCTTTTATAGAGATTACGGAAAAGGGGCCTATGCCGATCAAATCGACACCCAATTTGCAGATGGAAATGGTCGCAAAGGGCGAGGACGTGGGGGAACCTCGCTGAACTATACACCCGCGGGAAACATTATTGCAGTGCGCGCTGGCCCCGACGATAACGATCCGAGAAACGAAGCCACACGCCTTAGGGACTTTCTATGGGAACACCATATGTGGCGCTATCAGGAATTGTCAAAATACTGGCCATGAGCACATTGCGGACGGCGTGGATAGCTGGACGCCGATCATTCCATTAGTCGACGTGCCGCATCATTTATTGGGGTACGCGGGAAATCTCACGAACGATACCTGTAAGAAATGACAGGTGCTAGAAGACGGCCTTTCGGCTAGCTTTCGAGTTAGAAGAAGAAGCTCTGTCGGAGCACTGCGCGCCGTCCGGGAGAACTTCCTCTCGGTGCATCGGTGTTGGATCTGATGCAGAAAGTCTGCGACAGATCGCCCATAACGGACTAGGCAGGCTAATAAAAATGCCGACTGGGAAAGATTCAGTACCTTCTTATCGCGCGACTTTGAACGAAGTTCTCTACACGGAAGTCTCTGTACTAAGACCGACACTTCTTGCGCAACTCGTTCCGTCGACGTTTACCGCTAATGAGGCGACCCGGATAGACAATCTCAAGGAAATATACGCCGCCATTGGCGCTCCCACCGCTGAAACAGAGCAACGGGCGGCGAACCAACTACCTCTAACGGCTCTTTGTCTGTCAGGCGGAGGTATCCGGAGTGCGACGTTCAATCTAGGAGCCCTACAAGGCCTAGCCAAGATCGGATTGCTCGGGAGGTTTGACTATCTGTCTAGCGTCTCGGGCGGTGGCTATATCGCAGGCTGGCTCGGCGCTTGGATGCGCCGCGAGGGCGTCAACACTGTAGTGCGCAAACTAGGAGATTCTGGCCGCCCAAACAATCCGCTAGCACCCGAGCCGGCGCCGGTGGCCGCTTTACGAGAATACAGCAATTATTTGACGCCTGAGGTTGGCCTTTTTTCCGGGGACACATGGGCTGCGGCCGCAATCATATTGCGCAATCTCATCCTAAACTGGCTGGTCCTTATTCCACTCCTGTCGGCAGTGATAGGACTCCCGCTAGTCTTCTTACTTTTCGTTAGAAGTGCCGTGTTCCCCGGGAGCTGGCACCACAATATTTTGACTGCCGCGTTGATGGTGGAGTTGGTTGCTAGTCTCTTGGTCTATAGCTTCAGGCGGTTTGCAAAATCTCCGGGAATGCCGCAAGCGTACTTCATATTTCTATGCGCTCTTCCCATTTGTCTCGCGGCCGGGATTCTAGCCACGGCTGCACTCGGTCCTCCATTGCCTTGGCAGAACCTGGCTACTAAACCGAGCCTCGCAGAAATATTGGAGATATGGAAGTTCGCAGCAATCTGGTGCGTGGTAGTCCCGATAATAGGATGGCTCATGGCCGAAGCTTTAGCGCGCTGGCTTCTCCCGTCGCGCCCGACCGAAGCGAACGCGGATACGGACGCCCCATCTCACTCGAGCAGAAGAGCTAACACGCGTCAGGTCGCAGCTGGCTATGAGTTGATCGCTTTGGTGATTTCCGGCGCCTCGGGAATGGCGATGCTTGTCGCCCTAACAGTCTTGTGGTTCCCCTGTCTTTACAACCATCCGGCACTGTATGTCATGCTAGTTCCTCCACTTTTGCTCGGGATCTATCTGATCTCCCGTGTGCTATTTGTTGGCATTGCAAGTTTAAGTGACAACGCACAACGCTTGCCATCGGCGGCACCGAATGATGATGATGCTGATCGGGAGTGGTGGGCGCGCCTTTCAGGGTGGGTACTACTGGTCGCCGTAAGTTGGATCGCGGTGACCGGAATTTGCCTGCTCGGAAGCTATATTCCCGAAGCCTTAAGCGCCCTTTTCCCAAAGAAGAGCGCCGCAGGTTGGGTTAGTATACTCAAATGGCTGGTCGGCGCAGTTGGCGGCGTGTCGGGACTAATCGCAGCGCTGACGGGAAGTAGCGCGAGCACTCCTGCCGGGGGCAACGCGCCGAAAGTCCCAGCCTCCCGAGTTACAAAATTAATATTGGCATTTGCTGGCCCACTTTTCATAGTCTGCTTGATCATATTGTTGTCGTGGGGAGTCAAAGCGCTGGGAGAGGTCGTTCTAAGCAATTCAACTCTGTTCGAATTCTCTGCGGACTGGAACCGCGATTCGACGTTGCTACCTTCGACAGTGTGGGCGAAATTTTCGGCAATACTGCTGTCTCTCGGAATTGTCGCTATAGCAGCCGGACGGATAGTTAACGTCAACCGCTTCTCGCTGCACGGAATGTACCGTAACCGTCTCGTGCGCGCCTATCTGGGAGCATCGAACACTCTCGGTATCGCCGGCAGGGATCGCAAGCCCGATCCGTTTACCGGTTTTGCATTGGATGATAATCTCCCTCTCCACGATCTTTGGCCACAAGCTCAAAAGCCTCCGGCTGTCCCCGGGACACCCGTCGCCGCGGGCGTCTCGCCAAGGCCAACGCCGGCAGAGCATCTATCTACCACAAGTGCGAGTACGACGGTTCGATCGGACGCTTTCGAAACAACGAAAATTTATGATGCTACGAGGATGGCGACAGCCGTTCAACCGCTGTCAATCATTAACACCACACTCAATCTCGTTCATGGCGAGAACCTTGCGTGGCAACAGCGCAAGGCCGAATCGTTTTCCATGACGCCATTTTTCTGCGGAAATCTGCGAGAAGGTTATCGTCGCTCAAGTGAATACGGGACCCCTGGTGGAATTACGCTGGGCACAGCAATCACCATATCCGGGGCAGCAGCGAATCCGAACATGGGGTATTGCTCTTCTCCAGCACTTAGTTTTGTTATGGCGATTTTTAATGTCCGACTTGGTGCCTGGTTGGGGAATACGAACGAACGCGGCAACGGCACCTATCGGCGACCAGGCCCCCGACAGGCCATAATGCCGTTATTTGCGGAAATGTTCGGCCTTACAAACGCCAGTCGGAAATACGTCAATCTCTCGGACGGCGGACATTTCGACAACCTCGGCCTCTATGAAGTTGTTCTGCGGCGCTGCCGCCGAATGTTGGTAAGCGACGCCGGCCAGGATGGGTCCTTCGCCTTCGAGGATCTCGGCAATGCCATTCGAAAGATTCGAATCGACTTTGGTATCAACATCATATTCAAGACTAAGATTGAAATCCGTCCCCGCGGGCCGGAAAAGAAAGGCCTTTATTGCGCCGTCGCTAGTGTGCGCTATAGCGAGGTTGACGGCACAGATCCGAATAACGACGGCGTGCTCATCTACATAAAGCCGACTCTACTGGGTCGGGGCGAGCCAGTCCCATATGACATTTATAGCTACGCGCAGTCCAATGAGGCATTTCCGCACGAATCGACGGCCGATCAATGGTTCAGCGAATCTCAGTTCGAAAGCTACCGCGCGCTCGGCTTTCACATCGTCGAGCAACTTGGGTCGAGTCTCACCAGCGCCAACTTCGAAGAATTTAATGCGAACGTCAAGAAATATATCGATGGAGATGGGCGAATGACCGGCACATCGCCTACCTGAACCCGATTGAGACGCGCCCGCAATCTGTCAAGAGAAGACAAAAAGGGAGCGGCCTCGTTCAAGCTCATTTGAATATTGGAAGGCAGCTGAGCTTCCGCCAGGAGCCGATAAATGACAAATTTGGCGACCGCATCTGCTGATCCGAACGCCTCCGGAATTAAAGGCGGTGAGACTATTCCGTGTCCAGTGTGTCGTGAAGCAATCAAGTTAGGCGCAAAAAAATGTATCAACTGCGATTCGATGCTTGACTGGCGCAGGTGGCTGGGTATCTCCGAAACTGGGCTTGCGTTGATGGTAGCTCTTGTCAGTGTTGTCGGCGCAACCGCACCGCGAATTGCCGAGATGTTTACCTCCAGATCGTCTGATCTCAGACTAAGCATTCGTCAAGTCTTTCAGCAGAACTTGGAGCTGGCTGCATGGAATCAAGGTCACATGGGCTCTCAACTGCTCTCGGCAAGGATATCCGCTAAAACCAGAGACGGGCGACAAATCGAAGCCATTCCACTACAGATAGTCGGGGCTCCAACTGTGCCGGCTGAACAACAAATGTTGTTCGGTCTGCAGATCGAACCGTCAGTAATTCCGGCATTCTTGGAATGGCCCCATCCACAAATTCAGTCGGCGACTTTGACTGTGGTGGTGAATGAGTATAAAAAGCTGCCTGAAACGAGGGAGATGGATGTGCCGGTAGATTACTTTCGTCTGTTTTGCCGTGCGACCGAGGACTCCGATAGACTAGCGAGACATCCAGAGCAAGCTGCAGACATTAAAGTCGAGGATTTTCGGCTGACAAGTCGCTGCATAGCGCATCCGAATTGAAATTGGCAGACGCAACGAATACCGACGCATCAGAACCAGCGGGAGGCGCGCCATCGATCACGCCTATCCTCAAACGCAAGAGGAACAACTGGATGGGGAATAAACACCCACGGAGCAACTCTGAGCACCAAATGACGCGCCGGATCGACAGCTAGGCCTATATCTTGTCCCGCGTTTCGCTCAACTGTCGCCCTCGACTCCAGAATAGTACTCGCAAGTTTTTGGGGGCGACGGGGATCGAAAGCTCGCCAATGAGGCGCGGACCCGTCGCGCCTGGATCCATGACATCGCGGACCTCTGCCTGGATCCGTAGAACGCCGTCATGCTTCATCGCATCAGAAAGACCCCAGATTAAGAAGTTCCACCCTGGGATATTCGGCGCACATCACAGGGTCATCCTGTCACCGATCACTTATCACCACCCTTATGAAGGAATCCTAGAAGTAAATCCCAAAATCCTCCGCCGAAGTCGAGTACACCTGGCACTTGCATAACCGTAATCACCAGAGCAAGGACCACTAAAGGAATAATGATGTAACCGAAAAGGCCCAGTGACCAATTTGCTTTCTCAGGCTGATTGCAAAGTACATTGCTTAGGACACCATTTGTCTCAAATTGCACAGCATTATAGGCCGAGTAGAGACCGACGATCACTAGCGTTCCAACATTGATCAATATCAGATTGATATCTTGAGACACCGGAAATAGATAGATGATCGCGCTACTTGCGATCACAGATAAAATGGAACCGAGCACTGTCAGATGGTAACAATGAATGTCAATTGTCAATAACGCGTATATTGTTCGTAGGTCCGCCGCCGTCGGAGCACCTGCAGAGACGTCGGCAGCCGAAACAGGCGGGCTAGCCTCATTAGCCGGAGTGGAAAGTGCCCTCCCAAGAGAGCTTTTTAACCTCTCGAACTCCGTTAAGTCCTCCAACTGCCCAGCTGGCCATCCGCCTGCACGAAACCCGGCGAGAACCGGCGTTGTGGCAAAGGTTGGGCGCTCTCCGGGAACTATATCCCAGCATGTTCTCCTGTTCGGACTCGTGCTCTCTCGTTGCTTAAATACCGGCGTAGCTTCGATAAACTTGCAGAGTCCCACTATATGGTCTGTAACAGCAACGGCCCCCATTAGCATCGCTGGGCCAATTATCGTCGTCGCAACTAGCGCGGTGAACGCCGTATAATCAGCCATTCGCCCGAACACCGTCACGCGCAGACCCGCGTGCAAAACCAGCCATGCTTCCGGAATCAGAAAGGCGATCCCATATATCACAACAACGGCCCCCGACTTTGCCAGCAGGCTCATCGGTGACGGTCCGTTCTTTCTATAGGCCTCAATCATCGCACCTTCGAGTACTGTCGACGCCCGCGACAGGTGATCCCCAATGTTCATAGACATCCAGCAGGCTGAAAACAGCAACGTTACTGCGAGCGCGACGGCGAGAGGATACGATAAGCCGCTCGATGGCGAGGTGCTCAACTTATACAGCGCGTTCTTCAGCACCGTAAAGGCTTGGCCATCTGGAAGATTTAGCCCGGAACTCCCGAAGAGCAGGAACACAAACAAAGTTAACAGCAATGCTATACATGTCCACGCCACTATGGCCCGCCATCTTAAGTCATCAAATACCGGCGACGACGGTCTTACGATACAAACGCAAAAGGCGATCGCAACGACCGTTAACTGAGCTGTTAACACATAAGCCAGGACGGCCACCACGAATAGAAATAGAACACGGCGATAGTCGTCAAGCAACTTCCTCCACAACTCGGCAGCGCTGATCGTCATATACGCATCGCCCCGCCTTGGAACTTTTGATTTTCAATAATGCGGCGCAATGTGCGACGAAGGCGACCGCTACTAGCGTCCATCTCATGGCCGGCCACGTTTGAATCCACGAATCTCCATCGTCGGCGGTTACAGCTTTGCCCGTGATCAGTCCCCGTCGTGTAACTACATATGGCCGAAGGTCTTTCGTCACTCCAGGCTCACCCTTTGATGTCGCCCACTGCTCGATCGCCTCGGCGGTAAGCGCTTGATCGTCAGTGGACCACCACGTAAGAGTAACGCCATCGGAGTCAGGGCCGCAGGGAGCATCATAAGTCTTGACGGCCCAACAGCCTTCTAGCGCAGATGAGCCCAGAGTCAAGAGCCCGCGCGTTGCGTTTATGAAGCCCGGATGCCCCACCAAGAGATCCGTCCCAAGGTCAATCAAAAGTGCTTTGCTGTCGACTGCGCTGATTTGCTCAAAGAGAAATAACCTATCTCTAACATCCGTTGCTACTACAACGACTAATTGAGCCTTTCTGCGTTTGAGTTGCTCCTGGATGTTGCGAAGTATCATCTGAGTACCAACCGCTGTTAACGTCGACTGCTGACTTTCGGGAAATTCGCTGCCATTTTCTGCTCCATCCTCCAACCCGAGCGTATTGTTCCCCTGCGGAATGTGAAGCGCCTTCTCCGCCTCCACGCGCCGGGCGGCCTGCTTCTCCCTCACTCCATATCGCACGTCAGCGATATTGACTGGAAAAGGAATTTTTAACGCGGCCTCGCACAATCTCTGCGAGCTATTCGCTTGGTCCTGATCTCTCCGCGGTTCGTTGTAGGAACGACAGAATTCACCGCCAAACACCGTGGCTTCGTATACGATAGCGACATCGTGTAAATTAATACCCAACGCCGTTGCATAGGCGCTGATAAACGAAAGCTTGCGCTCATCGTCGATCGCTAGAGATTCGTAATTTAGTTTTTTTCATTCCTTCCGATTTTAGCTATCGCGGGAATTTGGACTTTGCTATTGCTCAACGCCGTCGTGGATGCAGACAACAGGCAATAGTACCCGCGGTGCTTTGAAGGTCCTGACGCCAAGGGAATCCATATCGATCCAGGACGTATCCCTGCCTTAGCATCCCTTGATTGATTGCAACTATCAGTTCACGGCCATCGACGATTGCACGCGCATCCGTGTGCTCAAGATCTACGACGTCTGCAACCAGAAGTCAGCCATCAGCTTCGTGGACGAGGTCGTCCGCAGACTTCCCTACAGAGTGCTCGTAATCCAGACGGACAACGGCGCTGAGTTCCAGTCCAACTTTCACTGGCACCTGGAGGAGCACGACATCCGCCACGTCTACATCCGACCAAAAACACCGCGCCTGAACGGTAAGGTCGAACGTTCACATCGTGTCGACGAACAGGAGTTTTACCAGCTACTCGACAAGGACGGCATCGCGGACGACATCCACTTGTTTAACGACAAGCTTCAGGAATGGGAGGACTATTATAATTACCACCGGCCCCACGGAGCCCTCGACGGGCAGACCCCGTACGAGCAGCTTCTGGCAAGGAAAGCCTCTGCCAGCGTGTCACCGAAGTCCTGAGACCTTACCCGCATAAGTGATTGCCGGCTGAGAGATTTGAACTCCCGACCAACGGTTTACAAAACCGCTGCTCTACCACTGAGCTAAGCCGGCGTATCAATGACTTACGTTGACTGCGTCTTTCGCGTGTCAGCGCCCGTGTCAGCAGGAATCGGCAAAAGCGGTGCCGCACCTCGTCAAGGGCGGCGGTATTCTGCGCACCATGACGGGTCGCCGCAACCCTTTGATAGAGCAGCTGTGCGGCACTTCTGATTGCTCCCCGAAGACGCTAGCTGGCACGCGACAGGCTGGCCTGGTTTGCAATCGCCACCCTCGCGCTCGCGCGCTCATTCTCCCTATGGCCACTGATCACGGAGCAGCGCATGCGCTTGGCTGGAACGGCGTTGCCAGTCGTGGGTAAAGGACTGGGTATCCTAGCCTGGTACTCGACCTGCAAGCTGTTCGAGGTTAAGTCACTCGGGCGATGCGCGCTTGAGTGGTGGCGCAGGCGGCTGAGATACGTCCGCGACGTAGACACGCCGGACAGCGTGCGTCGGGCTCGCGATGCGGTCACCCTTGAGAGATCAGCACGATGGGGCTCCCAGACGCGTGTCCATGATTAGGCGACATTTCGCTTCCCGCGCACTGCACAGGTCTAGGGTGAGCCGCACCGCACCCAGTATTGAGCAAACGACGGGATCGCTGCCGTCACGACCACGATAGCAATCCAGAAAATCCATGTTGTAGCGCCTACAACTCGACGATAGAAACGTCCATCGTGGCTACGGAAATACGGTTCCCATCCCTCTAGCGGCTGATTGACGAGGCTCAACTCTTCGAGTCGCCGCAGATATATACCTCGCGGTTTGATACTTATCATCAGGGCTCCTGACCGGAGTGCACCAAAGGTGGAAAGCAGCAATGGCAAGTACCACAGAGCCGTAGGCGCTGGATGCGGGGCTGAACCCACGACATAGGTCAGAATCGCGCCACACGCCAAGAGTGTATTACGCTCCGTGTCCCGCGCCTGTTTCACTGAACTGGCTATCTCCTTTTGGAGCTTGTCGTAGATGTGAAGGTATAGCTCCTTGGGAGTGACCGGGGCGTTCGAGGGCACCCCTTCGCGTAGGAGAGAAGCATCTGAATTGGAGCTCATCGCATGCCTCACAACGGTTCGCCGCCCTATTTCATTGTATCGGACAGATAGGCGGCGAATATGCCGACCTGTAATTTGTTACAGGTACCTCTTGTCGATCGTTTTGCCCAAAGCGCAGCACCTTGGGAAGGATCAACATCCTGCGCACGCGCTATGAGCAATGGTGATCGCCCTGTTAATCGCGTTTGCCTGTTGTACGCGAACAGGGCGTCGACGACTCTGCAAAACTTGGCTCCGTGCCTCGCTTTAGAAAGCAGGCAAAGTCGAACATTGCATGGGCATGTACCCATCCCGAGGGCAGCAATGTTCTCCATGTCCAGTTATCCAGGTACCTGATGTCGATCCATTTCTGGCCTTGACCCTCGGGAGGGTTTTCGGCTAGTGCTAAGAGCGAGCGGATACTGGCCAAAATTTCTCCACGATTGTAGATCCGATAAATTGTGAGCCCCTTTGCCTGCTCCCACCATCGTGGCACGCTGCGTTTGCCTGACACTGGCGTTGGATCGAAAGCGTAGACTTCTTTTGTCAGCGGAACCCCGTAGTCTTTGTTCAGCGAATAGGCAAATCGTTCCGCAAGACCCGCGCCTAGTGAGTGTCCTGTGGCGATCACTTGGGCCGAACGCATCCAGTCATTTCCCGCTTCGGACGCACGCGCCAGGTATGCCTTCGCAAAGGTGCTGACAAACACCTTCGTTACGACGTCGTATGCATCCTCCACTTGCATGGATGCAGGCAGTACGTCCAATGGCGTGCGTAGCCAGCGCAGGTTAGAGTTCCAGTCTTCTAGGCTGGCGGCGGCAGTGCCACCAAAAGCTACGATCACCTTCCCCTCGGATTTACTCGACCACACCTCAGCTCGCAAATGGACTTTGCGCATTTTGTAGGCAGCGCTGTCCTGGGTACCCTCGCTATTTATCTGTGGAATTTCCTGCCACTGAGTCCAGCCGAGATCCGCGAGATAGGCATGAGGTTCGGGACACTCGCTTGATATGGTGAGTGGCCTACGTATCGGATCAATTGAATCTTGGTAGACGGCGACGGCTGCCCACGCGTAAGGCAGATGGAGCTTCGCAGCTGCTTCCAGAGGGAGCCAAAACGCAAGTTTGCCGCCACTTCTGCGAATCCAGGCTTCGCATCTCTTTTGTTTGAAGCTTGCGAGTCTGGCTACGTCAATCGCTATCACTACTAAAGCAGCGATGACCAAGACTAGGTAAAAACGTCGAGTGCCCATGCGGACCTCCTTGCCCTTTGTCTTTTCCCAATGCGAAGGCGCTATCTTGGGATTGCGGCGACTCCACTCGTGAAAACGTCAACCTCCGAGAACGCTCCGCTCAGCGAGCGCAAGTCTACTCGCCATCAGCGGATCGTCTGATCGGTAAGCGATCGGTAATAACCTCCCGCTCATCGCGAGACTTCTCGGCGCTGTGGCAGGGTTGGCGCGACCGTACCTCGAGGGCGTTGATACCGTTGTGCATGTACCAGAGGTTCTGACCGGGCGGCGAATCCTGCTCGATCAATCTGGCAGGCGCGAGGCGGCCCGGAGACTGACGAATGATGGCGCTTGCGATCGTGCCCGCTGTCGGGCCGGCTAGGGCTCCACGGAATCGCGGTTCGACCAGCGCGAGAGATTCTTGAAGCTGCCAGGGGGCGGGGACACCGCGTTGCCGGTCCAACTTAGCAGATTCGAGTTATCGAGTACCTCGAGATCTCCAGCTAGCCACTGCGGTCATCCGCGCTCGCTCGCCTATATTGACGGACAGGTCAGCGAGCAGCTCGATGGCCATCGCGATTAAGCAGCACCACGCGTCTCGCCGCAGCACGCTGAACTGCGCATTTTCATACATACGAGTGGGCCTATAGTTTAGGAGGCAGAATGCACGCCTGCGAGCTAAGCCGGCACAGGAAGCGTCACGGACGGATCGCCCGGAATGTTATCAGCCGCTGCTGCCGCTGGCCGGGCAGTCGTTCACTTTCAGCGGTCCGAGGCTATTCGGAGCCCGAACCGATGGACCCCCAAGCAGTTCCGCCGGTGACGGATCGGAATCGCCGGTCTTCAGATCGAAGTCGAGCCAATGGGCGGTCATGGTCTTTTGTCGCATGCCCAGCGTCGGCTTGAAGCCCAGGGTGCGCACCTGCTCGGCTCGGCGTACGGCGCGGCTCTGATCGGCAAACACGCCCACCGACAGGCGATCGCTCTGCTCGGGCTGGGTCATGGGCGCGGCATCGTGGATGCCGGCAGCGTTCAGGGTTTGGATGGCGCGGCGCTGCATGTCTGCCGTGAGCTCACCGATGTACACCCAGTAAACGTTCGGATTTGTGCTCTCGGCGCTGCGATCGCGCGGGCTTAAGCCATGAATGCGCATGCGGTCGGCCGCGGAATTGGCCGCATTCACATCTTCGAACGGTCCGAGGCTACGGCAGCGGGTGGCCGATTCGGCACCGGTAGCACTCGATGACTCGGCGGCAGCCGCCGCAGAGGGTGGTGACGAGTTCGGCGCGGATCCTGCCACCGATGCCGGGTTCGAGCTCGAGGCCAGTTGCAGCGGCGGAATCCCGGCGTCGCGATCGGCTGCCGTGGGGATCTTCGCGGACGTGTCGACCCAATGCGCCCAGCCGAAGAACACCAGGTTCACCACGATCAATGCCAGGAATACGTTCCGCACGCGCTGATTCTATTCGAATTACGTTTGTTCGGAACGCAGTGCCGAAAGGCCCCTGAGCACAAGCTCATTTTCGCGGCGAGCCGGTTCACGAAGCAGCGGCGCAACGACATCGGCCGCCCCGCCGGACAGGATCAGCCGCGGCTTGGCGCCCAGCAGCGCACGTGCCGAGCGCATGGCCTCGGAGACCAATGCCGCGGCGGCATGCACCGCCCCGCCCGTGATAGCCCCGCGCGTATCGCGTGCGAACAGGCGTGTGCGGCCGGCCTTGAGGCCGTCGGCGGCGCTGCTGCCGCCGGCACGACGGCGAATGCCGGCCGTGCCTTGAAGCAGCGACTCGATCATGAGCCTGGGCCCCGGAATGATGCTGCCGCCGCGATGCTTACCCTTCGCATCGAGCAGATCGATAGTCATAGCTGTCCCCACCGCGACCAGGCACAACGCCCGGCCCGGATATTCCGAGCGCGCCCCGATCAGCGCCGCCCAGCGGTCCGCGCCCAGCCGCCAGGGCTGCGCGTAGCCAATGCGTACCCCGCCGGCCGCGCGCGTGCTGCGCAGGAACTGCGGCGCCGGCAACCCGGCACGACGCACGATGGTGCGCAACTGCCGCTCGACCGCCGCGCCGGCAACATTGCAGGCCTGAATTCTCAAATCCGGACCGAACCCCGCGAGCGAGCGCCGGAATGCAGTAGCCCGGCCGGCCAGTTCCTCGAGCTCGAGTACGCCGGTAGCCGCAAAACGCTGTCCTGGACGATACGGTCCCAGCTGCAACGCCCACTTGAGCCGCGAATTGCCGATATCGAGCAACAGCATGGGCACCAAAGACTTCACGCCACCGCCCTGACCGACACATCGCCGGTCACGAAACGCTGAATCCCCTCTCTTGTCTGCACGCACAGCGCGCCGTCGATGTCGATGCCGCGCGCGTGACCCGAGACGCTGCCGGCATCCTGACTGACCCGCACCACCTTGCCCGAGAGCGCATCGGCCGCGCGCCATTCCTTCGTGAAGGCGCTGAAGCCCTCGCGCTCGAACTCCACCAGACCCGCGACCACATCGGCGATCAGTGCAGCGGTGATCGAATTGCGTTCGGTCAGCGCAACGCCGAGCGTGGCCAGATCGATGGCCTGGGTGCCGCTGGCCTTGACCTGCTCGAGCACCGATGCACCGAGCGCGATGTTGAGACCAATGCCGATCACGACAAACGCCGGGCCGCCGGCTTCGGCGCGCAGCTCGGCCAGAATGCCGCCGAGCTTGGCGTCGCTGGCCACCAGATCGTTGGGCCATTTGAGCTCAACGCCGGTGACCCCCGAGTGCTTGAGCGCCCGCAGCGCACAGACGCCGATCGCAAGACTCAGCGCACCCACTGTTGCCGGCAGGCTCTCGAAGCTCCAGCTCACGGATAAACAGATCGCCCCGCCGGGAGGCGCAAACCAGGACCGCGCGCGCCGGCCGCGGCCGGCCGTCTGATATTCTGCCGTCAGGTAGTCAAAACGCCCGGGCGGCAGATCGGATTTCGCCATGAGGTCGGCATTGGTCGAGGCCGTGGACCACACGGTCGCACCATGACGCAGACGTGCTGCGATCACAGTCGGCAGCGCCTTGCGGATACGCGCTGCCTGCAACGGCGCCGTGGCGCCCGGCAGGCGATAGCCGCGGCGCGCGACCGCGTGCACCGTGACTCCGAGCTCGCGCAACGACGCGATAGCCTTCCAGATCGCGCTTCGGCTCACATCACAGGCCTCCGCCAGTTTCGTACCCGAATGAAACTGCTGATCCGACAGCAGCACGTACACGCGCTGGATCAATGGCGCCTCCGACGCTGCGACAGCCTTCATGCCGGGCTCTCGGGCACTTCGGCCAGCATGCAGCGCACGCCGCCGCCGCCCTGGATTTCGATGGTGGGCACGGGCGCAACAATCACGCGATCCACCGTGGCACTGAGCTGCGCCCATTGGTTTTCATTGAACGCGACGCGCGCGCTGGTGGACATGACCAGCACCGACTGGGTCGCGGCCGCACCCGTATGCGCGCGCAACTCGAGCACATTGCCGGCAAAGGCGTACATGGCCGGCATGCCTATTTCGATGAACTCGCGGCCTGAAGAGGACAGGCGCGCGCACACGCGTTGGCGATCGGCCGCGGCCATCGCTTCGGTACAGCACACCACCACGCGCGAGCCCACCGCGAGCATGACATTGGTGTGATACACCGCCTCGCCATCCCGGCCCGCGGCATCGAACACCACCGGCTCGTAGTCCATGGCCTGCGCCCATTCGCGCACCAGCGACTCATCGGTGCGCGGCGAACGGCAGGCGTAGGCCACGCGCTGCACATGGTCGAGCACCAGGCTGCCGGTGCCTTCGAGACTGCGGCCGCGCTGCTCCTCGGCCGTGAAGTCCAGCAGGCGCCGGCGGTGGAAGGGCAGCTGGCTCTCGACCGCGGTCAATATATCCAGCCGCCGCTCGAGCCGGCGGTTCGCCGCGTGCATGGGATACAGCACAATGGTGCCATCGCTGTGGAAACTGACCCAGTTGTTCGGGAACACCGCATCGGGCTTGACCGCCTCACGCGTGTCGTCGGCTACATAGGTGCGCACACCCGCATCCTGCAGGGCATCGTGCAGGCCTGCGAACTCGGCCAGCGCCTGCTCCGGGATGGAGACCACATCCTGCGCAGCATGCTGGAAGCGGTTGCTGTCCGCGGTCTGCGGGTTGTAGCCAAAATGCGCCGGACGCACCATGAGCACGGCCGGCGCGCACTGTATCGCCGCGGCCTGCGCTGTCCCCGGTTGCCCTGCTGTAAGGCGGTCGCTGAACTGGCGCTGGCTCATGAGCTCTAAATCTCCGCGGTCAGCGATCATAATTGAACCTTCGCCACCGAGTTGGGTTGCAATCGCAACGCCGGGGGCATAGGTTTTCAAACACTTATTCGAAGAGCGAGCGCTATGCATAAAAACACGATCTGGTATGTGGCCGCGGCAGTGTTGGTAGTTCTCGGAGCGGGGGCGCTGTTTTTCTCGTGGCGGGCCAATCATCGACCCGCCCCACCGGAGGCGGCCCAGACCGCTCCCGTTCCGGCCCCGTCGGGCATCGCCAATCCGATACCGGTGCCGGCCGGACTCACGGCCCAGCCCCTGCCGCCGCTGGAATCCAGCGACAAGCCGCTGCACGACTCGCTGGACGAGCTGTTCGGCGGCAAGACGGTGGATGAGCTGTTCCGGCCCGAGATGCTGGTGCGGCACATCGTGGTGACGGTCGATAACCTGCCCCGCAAGCACCTGGCGGTCGAGCTGCGGCCGAACAAGAACCTGCCGGGCAACTTCGCGGTTACGGGCAATGAGCAGGCGGCCACCATCGATCCGTCCAACTATCAGCGCTACACCCCCTACGTTCACATACTGCAAGGCATGAACACGCAGCAGTTCACCACCGCTTATTTTCATTACTACCCGCTGTTCCAGCAGGCCTACGAAGGCCTGGGCTATCCCAACGGCTACTTCAACGACCGGCTGGTCGCGACCATAGACGATGCGCTGGCGGCACCCGACGTGCGCGGACCGGTGGCCCTGGTGCGGCCCAATGTCATGTACCAGTACGCCGATCCCAAGATCGAGGCGCTGTCATCGGGACAGAAAATCATGGTGCGCATGGGACCGGACAACGAGGCCATCGTCAAAGCCAAGCTGCGTGAGCTGCGCACCGCCGTGGCCGCCCACAAGGCCGATGACGCGCACTGAGTCGCGCATAAAGACGCGCTAATTGGCGGCGCTGTTGAGCAGATTGGCCGGCGAGTACTGATCGGTCAGCACGCGCGCGTTGGGATTCCAGTCGACCTTGGTGCTGAACAGAGTCAGCACCGACACCGGCTTGAACCCCAGCGCCGTGAACGCGGTATTGAAGCGCTGCGCGTTGTAAGTGGCCTGCGCCACGCTCGGCAACGCCGCATTGCTGGCCAGGATCACGCGGTTGGCGCTCTTGAGGTTATAGAACTCGCCGAAGGCGCTGCGATAGGTCACCGACTCGTTCTCGTACAGCCGGCTGGATGAGAAGGTGTTGGCTGCGACGATACCGTGCGGGGCCAGCAGCGCGCGCACCTGCAGCAGGAAATCGCGTGTCAGCAGGTGCTCGGGAATGTACTGGTGATCGTAGGCATCGAGCATGATCAGCTCGTAGCGCTTGTCGGTGCGCAGCAGCCGGCGCACATAGGCGCGCCCGTCTTCCTCGAACACGTGCTGGTGTTCATCGGGTTTGAAGCCGAAATACTTCTGCGCCACGATCACCACCGCCGGGTCGATCTCGACCACGTCGATGTCCGCATTGGGCAGCAGCTTCGCCAGCGTGCGCGGCAAAGTGCCGCCGCCCAGACCGATGATCAGAATGCTGCGCGGATCGGGATTCAGGAACAGTGCCCCGAGCATCATCTGCGTGTATTCGAACATCAGCCGATCGGGCTGCTGGAGATCGATGCACGATTGCCGCCCCACCTTGCACGCTCGCGTGAAGCACAGGCAGCGCGTGTAGTCATCGCCATAGACCAGCACCTGCCGGTACAGCGAATGCTCGGAGTGAATCAGCGGCTGCGGCGACGGCGGATCCGGCAGCGCCGCCGGGCTCAGCAGCGCGGCCAGCAGCGCCATGACGCGCACCGCACCCGACACGCTCACTCTCACGCCTCCATACCCTGCAGGCGCATGGGCAGCAGCAACGCCAGCACCCCCACCGCCGCCGACACCGCCAGCATCAGCAGCACGATCTGATTCACCTCCAGATACAGCACCAGGTAGAACGAGGTCAGGATGGTGCCCGCGGCACTGCCGAAGGTGGAGACGAAGTACAGCTTGCCGGCGTGGTGTCCCGAGCTGGCCCTATCGGCCACCAGCAGGCGCACCGCGTACGGCGAGACCATGCCCGAGACCAGGGTCGGCAAAAAAAACAGCAACCCGGCCGCGAGCAGCGAGCCGAATCTCGGGTCGGGCAGCGCGGCCGAGAGATGCTCGAGCAGCGCATCGCCGAACATCAGCACCGGCAAGGTAGCGACCGCCGCCACCAGCAGAATCACCGCCAGCCGTCGCAGGCTGGGCGCCGACAGCGAGGCCCGGCCGCCGGCCAGGTAGCCCAGCGACAGCGCCAGCATGAACACAGTGATGATGGCGCCCCATACATAAATGCTGCTGCCGAAATAAGGCGCCAGCAGCCGCCCGCCGAGCAGCTCAATGGCCATGACGAAGAACCCAGACCAGCCGGCGATCAGGTACAGACAGACGCGGTACATAAGGGCAAGTGTACCGGTTTGACAGCGCCGGGCCGCCACCCATACTGTGCCGCAACCAAGGCCAGATCGCGAACGATCGCAGGCTGCGCAGGTCTAGGCAACCATGTCCGGAACCCCATTTTTCAACGCTCGACCCGTGCTCGGCGCGCTGTGCGCGACGCTGATCGCAGCCACGCTGGCCTCCTGCCAGACTGTCACGACGGCGCCCGCAGATACCAACCTGAACGGCTCCTGGCGCCTCGATAAATCGGCCAGCGACGACCCGGATGCCAAGGTCGCGACGGTCATGAACACCGCCGAGGTCAAATTACACAAGCGCCTGGCCAGCTACGGTTACGGCCCGGACGACGCCCGCGATCTCAGTGCCGAAGCCGGCGACACCGCCCCCGACGCACCCGACTACAGCTATGACACCCCGGGCGATCGCTTCGGCGGCCCCGGTCGCGTGGGACCTGATTTTCGCGGCCTGCGCCTGCGGCTGCGGCAGGCACTGATCCGCCCCAACGTCATGCAGCTGGAGGTCAAAGGCGATCTCGTCAGCATCACCAGCGATGATCTGCCCCCGCGCAGCTATGAACTCGGCGAGCGCATTTCCCGTTTCGACGAGTACGGCACCGCGGTCATCACCGCCACCTGGTCGAAGCAGGAATTCGACTTAAATTCCCGGTACACCAGCCACGCCTCGCGCAGCGAGGCCTACCTGGTGGATCCGCTCACCGGTGCCCTGATACTGACGCAGACCATCAACGATCCGACCATCGGCCGCGTCATCGTGCACAGCACCTACCGGCGCTCATAGGGCTGACTTGTCGGTCTCGCCCGTGCGGATGCGGATCACGCGCTGCACATCGGTGACGAAGATCTTGCCGTCGCCGACCTTACCGGTCTTGGCGGCCTTGACGATGGCCTCGATCACAGTGTCGACCACCTCCGCGCGCACCGCGATCTCGATGCGCGCCTTGGGCACGAAATCCACCACGTACTCGGCGCCGCGATAGAGCTCCGTGTGGCCGCGCTGGCGGCCAAAACCCTTGACCTCGGTGACCGTCATGCCCGAGACCCCCAGATCCGACAGCGCCGCACGCACCTCGTCGAGCTTGAACGGCTTGATGATCGCGGTGATCAGTTTCATAGCGCTGCTCCTACTCGATGATGTGAAACTTCACGCGCACCTTGTCGTCGAGCACGTCGTTCCAGTCCTTATCGCCGATGCCGAAATAACTGCGTGAGATCTGCAGCTCCCCATCAAAACTCGTCGCCGTTCCCGCCTTGCCCACACTGACCGGCACCGTCAGCGTCTGAGTCTTACCCTTGAGCGTCAAAAT
>Ga0302324_100008293_pt1 | contig 21957 bp, 18 predicted proteins | sample Palsa_T0_1_FD_201949 | JGI IMG/M metagenome (GOLD analysis project Ga0302324, IMG submission 201949) | Peat permafrost microbial communities from Stordalen Mire near Abisko, Sweden - Palsa_T0_1 | ecosystem: Environmental > Terrestrial > Soil > Palsa > Peat permafrost | place: Sweden: Abisko...
GGAGATCTGCCGATTCGCGTCTGGGTACCGGGCTGCGCCACCGGGGAAGAAGCCTTTTCCATCGCGATGCTGTTAATCGAGTCCACGGAAGTGGCCGCCAGACCGCCCGCCATCCAGATTTTCGCCTCCGACATCAGCAAGCAGGCCATTCAGATTGCGCGCGACGGGCACTACCCGGAGAATATCGCCGCGGATGTATCGCCCGAGCGCCTGCAGCGATTCTTCACCGCATCGGACCGCGGCTATCAAATCAGCAAACAGGTGCGCGACCTGTGTGTTTTTGCGGTTCAGGACGTCAACCGGGATCCGCCCTTCTCCCGGATGGATCTCATCAGTTGCCGCAACCTTATGATTTATCTAGGCGTCCCGCTCCAGAGGAGGGTGCTGGGCGCATTTCACTATGCGCTGAACCTGGATGGCTATCTGCTGCTTGGCAGCTCGGAGAGCGTGGAAGCGGGCTCGGACGCCTTCCGGCAAATCGATAAGAAACATAAAATCTATAGCCGGCTGCTCACCTCGACGCGCCCGCCTTTGGAATTTCGTCCGTCCGATGCGGTGGCAGGTCCGCTCCCGATCCGCAGGCTAGGCCTCGTTTCGCAGCCCGAAGCGGACTTGGGCCGGGAAGCCGACCGGATCGTTTTGTCCCAGTATGCTCCGCCGGGAGTTTTAGTGAACTCTTCGTTCGAAGTTCTTCAGTTCCGCGGCCGCACGGCGCCTTTTCTGGAGCAGCCTCCCGGCCAGGCGACGCTCAGTGTTCTCAAAATGGCCCGCGAAGGGTTGAGTATCGATCTGCGGGCCGCCCTGCATCACGCCAAGAAATCGGGCGGCCCGATTCGCAAAAACGGCCTGCGCCTGAGAACCGATCTGGGCGTCACGGAACTGGCTGTGGAAATAATTCCCGTCGTTGACAAATCCGCTTTCAACGGCGTGAAGAATCCCTGCTACCTGGTGTTGTTCGACACTGGGCCGAATGGTAGGGGCGCCGTCAAGGGGCGTCCGGCGGCAAAGGCCGGGGGCAAAACTGGGGGCAAAGCAAAGAGCAACTCGGGTGCGGAGAGCGAACTGGAGGCTCTGCGCGCGGAGTTGGCCGGAACGCAGGACGATCTGCGCTCCATCATTGAAGAACAGGAAGCCACCAATGAGGAGCTGCAGTCGGCCAACGAAGAGATCCTTTCCAGCAACGAAGAGATGCAGAGCACCAACGAAGAGCTGGAAACCGCGAAAGAGGAGCTGCAGGCCACCAACGAGGAACTGATCACCGTCAATGAAGAGCTGCAAAACCGCAACAGCGAGTTGGCCAAGCTGAATAGCGACCTGACCAATCTGATCGACTCGGTGGAGGTGGTTTTTGTCATGTTGGATCGCGATCTGCGGATACGGCGCTTCACTTCGGCGGCTCAAAAAGTCTTAAACCTGATTCCCACCGACGTGGGCCGCCCCATCGGAGATATCAAGCCCAACATCCAGGTTGCCGATCTTTCCGGACTGATCCGGGAAGCGATCGTCAACGAGCAGCATCGCGAGGAGAACGTTCGCGATCTGGAAGGGCGTTCGTACGCTATGAGGATCCGGCCCGCCAGGACGCCGGAAGGAAAAATCGAAGGCGCCATTCTGGCCCTCACCGATATCGAAGCGCTGCTGCGCAGCCAAGAGAAAAGGCAAAGCCTGGAGACCAGCTTGCTTTCTCTCCTCAGGCAGCCGCCGGATTTGTTGCTGGCCGTATCGCCGGAGGGCCAGCCCTTGTTCGTGAGCCGAACGGTGCTGGCGGCCGTACGCTCCGCCGATCGACCCATCTTCGAATACCTGGCTCCGGAAGATCGCGAGCCGCTGCGTCAATGTTTGCGTCAAGTGCTGGAGACGCGCGTGCCCGCCGAAATCGAAGTTCGAAAGTTTGCGCTAACGCAAAGCAAGGGCCCCGTGGTCCTGACGATTGAACCGATCCTCTCCGCCGAAGGTGTTCTGGCCTTCGGCGTAAGGACCAAAGAGGCGGCGCAGCGCGGCCCCAGCTCCCGTTCGGCCGCCGCCTCCGGCTCTTCCACCGCGCCGGCCGCCACCCGGTGATGCGACATCCCAAGGCGCGCCCCGGTCTTCCGCCGCCCGCCAGCGCGATGCTGGTTCAGTCACCCTATGGATGTAAACGCACCGGCCTCACTCTGGATTGAGGCTGCTCAAAAAGCCATGCTGCACGTTTCGACGTCTCAACTGCGGAGCCAGAAGGGCGTCTCCGCATTTCAACTCCAGACTTGGACATGGCCTTCGGTTCCAGCGTCCCAGGAGGCGAGGCGTTGCGCACCTGCGGAAGCACGTATATTTTGATCCGACGCTTAACAGCCATGGGACCTTTTCGGATACTCAGCCCAAGGATTTCTATGGGTATTGGGTTGACGAAAGGGCGTTCGGCGTCAACTATTTCTTTGCATTGACGACAAATATTTCTCCCTGTCAGCGACAACTACTCGCTAACCTGCTCGATGTTCTTCTTTCTCAGAGAAGGGGTTGGTTTCGTGCAGATCCCGAATGATCTGCCTACCACCAGTCTGGTCCGAGCGGGATCGATCAAGGCGGTGGTTCGAGACGACGATCCGGAAAGCAGTGGCTACCTCTCACCTGCTCCGCGTCCTCATTGTTTGCGAGCTCTCGTATTACGCGACACGGATTACCGGCCGCGAAAACACCATCAGGAACGTCACGAGTGATGACGCTACCTGCACCGATTACCGTCCCTATTCACTGTGCTCGCCGAAGCGAAACCATAATCCAGCCCGGCCGCTCGATGAGTTATTGCCGCATCGCTGGCGGGTGGCGCCTCATGCAGCGGGGTAGTTGATAACATCCCTTCAGGAGCCGCTAGGTTAAGGGATCGGAGACGTTCCCGCCGATGCTTACGAATATTTGGCGGTGAATTTACAACGTGAATGTCCAATTGGGGGTTTCCTGCTAGACTTGGCGAAGATAGGAAGGATTATACGTATGCGAAAAGTGTGCTTCTCGATCACTGCTATGGCGATCTTGGCGACGTCCGGTGCCGCCCGGGCCGCCAGCGTCGTGACGATCACCCTCCTGAGCCAGTTCGATTACTCGACCAGCCGCCAGGCAAGCACGGAGCCGTACGGTATCAACAACAAGGGTGCGATCGTTGGATTGGTGTTCTTCCCCAACGGCGTCATTGCCGGCTTCGAACGCTTCCCGAATGGCACCTTTACCGAGCTCACGTACCCTAACAGCGACGGCCTCGATAACGAGTCATACGGAATCAACGATTTCCACGAAATTGTAGGTTCCTCTGTACTTCCACCGGCTGGCGAGGGCCAACCTTTCCCACACATCGGGTTTACCTTGGCGAGTGGTGTTTATACGGAATTTACTCGAGAAACAAGTCTTTGTGACGGATCGCCCTGCTATACCTCTCTGTTCAGTGTCAATAATCTTGGTGATTTGGTCGGCGGCTGGTATCCCCCGGGTTCCGGTTTTGAACAGAGTTTCGCGGTCTTGGGAGGAGTTTTTACACCGATTGCAAATTCGTCGCTGGGCAATTACTCAACGTTGTACTCGATCAACAACAATGCCACTGAAATCGTCGGAACGTTTTTAGACAAAAGCTTCCTCGCCCATGGGTTTTCCTATGCTGTGGCGGGGGGTGCAATTAAGGCGGTCAATTTTCCCGGCGCTAACCGACCTCCATTTTCGGCGTCAACAACCACGGAACCCTCACCGGCCGGTACACCGACACCAAGGGCGGCAGCACGGGATCGCACGCATTTCCGGCCAGTGGGCAACCTACGAATTTCCTGGCGCAAACACTTTCACGACGCTTAGTACGTCAATGATAACAACGTAGCGACTGGTTTCTATGTGGACAGCGTAGGCTTCACCCACGGATTCACGGTGCAAATCGCACTCTCGCCTGCCAACTGAGTAGCTGGCGCCCAACCCATATTGGCCTCCGTTGATGCACCACGGCGCCGTCCTTCACCTGGACGTGCCCAGCTTCGTCCAGAAGGAAGTCCATACAGACGCTGGTCGGCGATGAGTGGGTCGTTCATTTCTGAAGGGACGGTTCGCCCGGCGATTCCTTCCTGAGCGTCACGCGCTTACTGCGACTGCGGCGCTCGGCTTGGCGCGCGCTGGCAGCCACTGGCCAAGGGCGGGAAGCTCAGCCCCTAGCATTGGAAGCGCTCCGCATCAGAAGAGAGCTGATGCCGTCCGGCGCATGGCAAATCGCCGAAGCCGACAGGCTGGTCCTCGCGGCCCGCTAAGGCTGTGCGTATTTAAGGCGAAGTTGAAAGAAGTGAAGGCCTTCTTTGACGCCGGAGGCCAAGACTCGATTACTCTGGGCACCGATTATCCAAGCTGGGGGAATTCTGGTCGGGCTTCGGATCGCATCGGGAATTACAAGCGCTCGTTCTCGCCGGAATTCCACCCGCTGCCGCGCTCAAAATCGGAACCATCAATCGTGCACGGGCCTTGAACTTAGGGGGCAAGCTGGGTGGGATCGAGCGCGGGCGGTGGGCGGATCTTTTCGTTGTACGTGGGAACCGCTCGAAGACATTGCCACCACGCGGCACCTTCATATCGTCATGAAAACGGGTGCCCTCTATGACCTGCAGCCTTCTTCACTGTCGCAAAGGGCAGGATGGGACCGGCACATCCTGAGGATTCGGCACGGGTGAGGTCTACAACTGTCGCGAGAACCTTCGCCGGGCTTCGGCGACTTCGCTAATCAATTCTTGAAAAGATGGCATATCCGCTCCGGCCTGGGGATGAATTGTGGAGCTTTGCGAACACAGAATTGTTTCCGAAACTTTAAGGTATGTCACGATTTCGCACGCCCGGCTTGTCGCGCACGCGGGGCCATGCGCACCACATGCAACGATTCCCCAACCATGCCAGTATGAAAAAGCACGTAGGCTAAAGACTGCAGAAAATCGTCCGTGCGGCTATCTCCGACCCGTTCGGCAATCCCAAGTCTCCGCTTCAGCCCAAAGTAGGTCCGTTCCCAATTACCAACTCCAATCTTATAAACTCCGATTGCAAGAAGTAGCCATTCGAAAGCGGCAAGGTCTTCCCGTCGCTCGGCCGTTTCCAGCGCCCTGCGGCGACCGAGCGCAGAGGGACAAAACGGGCAAGTGCGCTGAATACAGGGTTCGGCATTACTCCATTAGTTCCAGGATGCGGTCGGCGAATTGTTCTAACTCCTGATCACAGTCTATAGCTATATTATGGCCACCGGAATCGACTACTTTATCCTTGTCTTTGTCGTGCTCTTTAAGAGCCTTGTGAACAGCGAGAACAAATCTCTGCCGGTCAAATAACATGGTATCTCCTCTTCCTTCGACTTCTCTGCATTCGATGCCGAACGGGACTAGTGAAAGTTTGTCGGGCATCGGCGAAGCGGAAACTTTGACCACCATCTGCCGAAAATCGCCGCTGTCGACGAGGCTACGCCCTACGACGATGATGACGAGCTCGAAGGCAGTTGCTTCACGGGCAACGGGAGCCGCCGAGCCGGTCACTTCTTGATGCCGTTGTCCGCCTGGCGGGTTTCCTTTGGATTCTCCCAATTGTATTTTCATCTTTGCCATCCAAGGTGGGGTCATTCATCTGCGGTCGCACCTTTTCCTTCGTCTTGCCCTTCACTTCGTGAAACTTGCCGTTGACCACAACTTCGGCGCTCGATTTCATGCTCTTCTCCTCCGTGAAAATTGCTCTGAATCGAACGTATCAGGTCAGCATCGGCGCCGTCTGTTCAAGAACGCTCACCGGGAGACAGACGCCCAATATTTCATCGCGCCTCCGCTTTACCAGATTCGGGATTTGATCACTTCACAGATAACGCCGCATGACGAGCTGTTTCTCCAATTACACAGGTCACGTCATTGCCTTCGTTCAGATCGACCACATTTTGAAAACACGGATCGCGCCGCCGGAGGGCACGGACCGCAGTCGATTTTGATAACCTCCCGGAATTTGAAAGGTGCTCGCAAGGGAACAGATTAGGTGTATACTCGGGGCGTCCAGAACGTAGAATTGGAATCCCGGTTTACTTCGGGCGAGGCTCCTATGAAAACGAAAACAAAGCCGCGTTTCGATCCAAAGCGTTTTCTGGCGAAGATCGGCGAGGGACGGTCGCTTGCCGCCTACCGGAAAAACCAGAAGGTTTTCGCGCAAGGCGACCCCGCCGATGCGGTTTTCTATATCCAGAAAGGCCAAGTCAAGCTCACCGTCGTCTCTCGTCAAGGCAAAGAAGCAGTGGTCGGCATTCTTGGAGTGGACAACCCTTTTCTTGGCGAAGGATGCCTGGCAGGCCAGTCAATCCGCATGGCAACCGCCGCCACAATGTCCGAGTGTTCGATCATGCGGATAAAGAAAGCGGTAATGGTCCAGGTGCTCCACGATGAACCGACCTTCTCCGAGTTATTTCTGCACCATGTGCTCTTCCGAAACATTCGCATTGAAGAAGATTTGGTGGACCAGCTCTTCAACCCCAGCGAGAAGCGTTTGGCGCGGGTGCTACTCCTGCTGGCCAACTTTGGCAAGGAGGGCACGCCCGAGGTGGTGATTCCGCAGATGAGCCAGGAGACGCTGGCTGAGATCATAGGTACCACGCGCTCGCGGGTCAGCTTTTTCATGAACAGGTTCCGCAAGCTGGGTTTCATTCACTACAACGGTGGGCTTCAGGTTCATCGCTCGCTGCTCAACATTGTGCTGCACGATTAAGCATGAAAGTGACCCTGAACGTCGTGGCAACTGTTTTGAAATCGGAGAGTTAGAACCCCCGGGACGGTGACAAAAAGGTGTCCATCTTAGGGGAAAGCTAAGGTTGAAGTTACCTCTGCTCTTGGACTCAGTCCTATAAGCATTCTTGGCCGCCCGGGGGAGAAACACACAATTGAGGGGGCCCTCAGCCTAGCGGGGCACACACTTCAGATCCCTTGCGCTCGCCCACGCGAACGGCTCGGGGAAGTCCCGATAGATCGTAGAAATTAGCAACTCCCGCTCGAAGCCTTGGTAGGCTGAGAGCAAATTTTCTTTCGAGAAAAGGGAGAGTCGCTATGGAATGTCCAACGCAGTAGAACAGCAATGGACGAGATGCGTCGGTGTTTGTCGCCGGAGCGCAAACGCCGCCATATGCGCTGCTTCGGCGCTTGTCGGGAGTGGACCACCTCGGCTCTCCAGAAGTGACCCAGGCGTCTGTAGGGGAGTTCGATTCGCAGGGTTCGCAGATCGCGATTCGGGTGGGTTGGCCGGTTTACGCGCGGTTAAGCCTGGAGTTCATTAAACCTGGAGTTCATTTTGGAGCGGCTTACCGCCTGACCTCGGATTCATGGTCGCGCCACCAAGCCTTCCAGAACGTTTTGTAATCCGGGGGTGCCCAACTGGCTGGGAGTGGGTTCATCCAGCAGTAAGCGTCCGTGTCTTTCGTGCGTACTCCGGACAGGAATCCCATCTGAAGAGGCGACGCTTTGAGGACGAGGACGGCGGTGAGGGGCAGGCCGACGCCAGTGATGTTGGATCCGATTTGCGAGATCGCCTGGCCGATCCACAGCTTGCGGAAATCGGGATCAAGCCTAAATCCGTTCCCCACCATTTCTCGAGTGTCACACAAGTATATTGACCATTCGTGTCTGGACACCTGGGCATTCCACGGCGTTGCGGAACATTTTGGGCGGTTTCCGTCGCTGGCCAAAAACGTCTGACAATTCTACGTTCTGGAGATGCTGTTTGGCGGCCATTTCGGAGCGTCACTCCACCATGGCCGCAGATGATCCTTTCCGGCCATGCAACATGCATCATACTCCGGTCCGCGCCAGTGTCGCAGCGTAATTCCAGGGCATCCACGCCGACGGGTTTGCAACCAGTTCGGCGAGGACCGGAACATCGGGATGGGAGTTCTGATTGAATACGCCGACCGCAAAGGCGAGCCCCAGTGGAAGGCTCCGGACAAGAGCGTGGTTTGGGACTACACGGCTTTCGGGACAGACGCGAAGACCCCTGAACCCGACGGCAGGTTCGATATGAAGTTCATGATGATGCCCGATGAGGGCAAACCGTTCAACCGTTGGATGGTTAATGATCAAATGTGGCCCAACGTCGACCCGCTCATGGTGAAGAAGGGGAAGCGCTATCGCATCGCATTTCACAACGGGATGGAGGACAGCCATCCGCTCCACCTGCATCGTCACAGCTTCGAGGTAACCAGCGTGGGGGGTAAGCCGACGGCCGGCATAACTAAAGACACGATCAACGTCCCGAAGAACAGCACAGTTGAAGTAAATTTTGTGGCCAACAATGCAGGCCCATCTTTAGTGCACTGCCACATGCAACAGCACATGGACTTCGGATTCAAGGCATTAGTCAAATACGAGTGACCGGCACGATACAATCACTTCGATCCCGTGGCAGTGGCTTCGGGCTTCTTGAGAACTGTAACTGGTGAGGGTCGAAATGATCCAACGGGTCCGGTGAACTCTTCCTTCGTTCCGTCCTCGTAGTACTGGACGAATCTCCACACAAGATTCGTTTCTTCCTCGGGATTTATGCCAAGCATCCCGAACTCGACGAATTCGTAGGGCTGGACCTTCCCGGTCCAAGTGGCACCCACGATCTTGCCGCTGTCGTCCTTTTTGAAATCGATTTTCCAACCCGGTTTGAATTCGAAGTCTTAAATCTGAAGTCCGGCGGGGAATTCGCCTTCCACCCGAATCGTCTTTACCTGCTTCTCGTTCGGGACGCGCATAGTGTATTTCTCGCGAGCGCCTGGCGCAGATTCGGTGGGAGCGATCCTGATATGAGCGGAGGCCAGGGTTGCATAAGCAAGTGCAAAAGCGCTTCGGACAAGCACATGACGCGGGGAAAAGTTCACTTTGTTCTCCCTTTAAGAGATTTGTGTGCAGCATAGCCTAAACCCAATGCCGAAACAAGCTGCCGTGATCCGGAACAATTGTAGAAGCACGGCGAAACCAGGGCGCCACTCACGAAAACATCCGATAAAAAGTGGGCCGAGAGCGATCCACGCCTCGCTCACCAGCCAGCTAGCGATAAAACCGATGCCCTTCAGAAATTCTTCAGACTAACGGACCTATTAATACAGGGGGGTGTGTGGATGGCAAATCTCCGGCTCCGCGACTAACACCCATCGAATCGTTACGTTTACTATCGTTAGCTTCTGGTTTTGTCCCACGGTCCCGCTCGAGAGTTCCCTTGAACGATGCTCGATTTGTAACCTCGGTACTTGGTATCAAGCGCTGGCGCTGCAGCGATCATTCCCAGGGCGTAACTGTGTGCGTTGCCGTGGTCTTCTCTATGGCTTGCATTGCCCGTCTCGAAGGTCAAGCCAATCCGCCCCCTTCGGCTCCCGATCCACCGACGAAGCACATCTTCGGAGTCTTTCCCAATTACGGCACTTCACCGAGTCTTTCTCCCTATGTGCCGATCAGTTCAAAAGAGAAATTCAAGATCGCGAGCGAGGACGCTTTGGACCCTGGTGGAATTGTGGTTGCCGCGGCCGCTGGAGGCGTCGCGCAGTTGCTGAACTCAAATCCTTTTTTCGGGCAAGAGGTATCTGGATACGGCCGTTATTTCGCGGCGGCGTACGGAAACCATGTTATCGGCGACTTCATGACGGAGGGCGTCTACCCAAGCTTGCTTCATCAGGATCCAAGATACTTTTGAAAAAGTACCGGGTCCGCAGGCTCCCGTTTAGGGTATGCCGTCAGCCGGGTATTCTGGACGCAAACGGATGCAGGGGGAACGGCGTTCAACTATTCCCGAGTGCTGGGGACTACCAGCACCGTCGCGATTTCCAGCTTGTATTACGCTCATCACCGGGATGCATCTATCTCCGCTGATGCGCTTGGCATCCAGCTGGGAGCTGCCATGGCGGCCAATATCCTCAAGGAGTTCTGGCCGGATTTATTGCGAAAACTATCGCGAAAGCATTAGCGCGAACCCGTCGCTACTGGCCGGACGACTGGGTGATACCGCTTTCGCCGGTGAGGTGTGAACCGCGAACAATCAAGGGCGCGATGGGCGCGTCTACTCGCGTCGCTCGAGGATGTGCATCCTGTCGATATGATGTGGCTCGGCCCGCGAAACCCAAACCGCATGGAAACCTCACTCGCCAGCGTGCCGAAATCGTAAAATCATTTCTCCAACGCTGTTGTCGATGTTGGTATTGATGGCGTTGGTCACCACCTTCATGACCACGCCGCTGCTTTCGATGATCGGTCCTGCTAGGTCGAATTGACGGCGACGGGGCCAAAACGAACTGCCACGTATTGGGGACCGGCGATGGGGACGCGCGTGCAATTAGCCACGCCGTGCAGGAAATCGTTATGGCCAACGATGAAACTTTATGCGACTCGGTGTCTCGCTTCAGCCGTTGCAGGTCGGAGCGTCATAGGTACGGCGTAGCATGGAGGGTATGGAAACACCCTCGGCTACAGCCCGCAACGTTAAGGCAATTTGTGAACTTGAGGCAAACGCGCTTGCCAGCCGGAACCTCTCGGCCCGCATAGGCGATGCTATCGCGACGCACGCCGGCAGAATGTGGTTTATCGTTCTTCATGCGGTCTGGTTCACTCTTTGGCTCTGGTTCAATACAGGCCCCCATGGCAAGTCTGCCTTCGATCCATTCCCGTTCCAGCTCTTGTCCACCATCGTCTCGCTGGAATCGATTTTTCTTTCTCTTTTCATCCTGATGAGTCAAAATCGCAGCAATATTCAGGCGGACCAACGCAACCACCTCGAACTTCAGATTAACCTGCTATCTGAAGATGAGAATACGAAAATGCTTCAGATGCTCCGGGCGCTGTGTGAGCATCATAAGCTGGCCGTGGCCAACGACCCGGAGATTCACGCGATGACGAAGCGGACAGAAATCAACGAAGTGCTGTCGGAGTTGCAGGACAACCTTCCGGGCACGGAGTAAGAGACGCCTGCCGTGCCACACTAGATCGAGGACCCATGGCAAAGAAAAAGGCTAAAAAGAAAGCCTGGAGTTCACGGAAGCGGAAGTAGAAGCCATCGTCAGCTCTCGCGTGCCTTTTGCACAATGTATTGGGGGGTGATCCGTCCCCGGTGCTCTTGAATTTGAGGGGCGCCAGAATCGTCCAGGGGTCCGACCAGCGCGAGCCCCAGGGAACAGCTAATACGTAGTCTTGAGCTTTGCGGCGTGTGGAAAACAAACGGCGTCGCGCGCTTCGGCAACGGCATGAGACGCGACCGGTTCAAGGGATGGCTGCACGCATAATCCGGAGCTGCCTGCCGCTATAATCGGAGGCATGAAAACACTGCTTACTAACCTCCAAACCGTCCAGGGCCTGGACTCTGGACCTTTGTGTCGTCATATTCAGCCGTAATACGCCCAGACGTTTGGGCTTATCATCACGGGCGCGGAGACCCCCCAGAATCAGCGATCCTAAACCGGGAAGGCGCCCGCCACAGAGCTCTGGCTCGAATCGCGAGCGGCGGCCCCTACACCGCCAGCGTGTTTGTCATCCGGCAATACCTAGCTGGCTCGAAGTTTTTCATGAGAACGTGCAGACGGGTCCAACACTAGTAACTTTGAAAACGCCGAGGCGGCAGGCGTTGTCCTTTCAACCAAAGGAATTTAGAGATGGGCTCTACGCACAGATTACCTAATGAAAATCTCCTGGCGCTCCCCGCGAGCACCATTCCGATGCGAGAGCAACTGTTGGTGCTCGATAGCCAACTGCGCCTCAAATCAGCAAGCGCGTCGTTCTACAATGCGTCCCAGCTAGTACCTGGACAAACGGTCGGGAAAGACCTCGCCAATCTTGGAAATGGGTGGCATATCCCGGCTCTCCTGACACAGTTGAAGGAAAGCGGATTTGATGATTTTGAGATGGAACAGGAATTCCCCGCACTGGGACGCAGGACGGTGCTGGTTAGCGCGCACCGCGAATTGGATCAAGATGATCCTAGTGGAACGATCCTGGTCTTCATCCGGGATATCACTGGGCAGAAACAGAAGGAATCGGAAGCGATCGCACTGGCGACTCGAAACCGGGCGATCCTGGACAGCATCGGCAACGCCGTTGTTGTCACCGACCTCGACAGCCGCATCACATTCATGAACCTGATTGCCGAAAAGATCACGGGCTGGGTCCAGAACGATGCCGTGGGAAGGTATGTGACGGACATTTTCCATATTGCGAACGATTGCACCCAAACGGTACAGAGCATCGTCGCAAGCGCGATTAGCGAGCGCGCGTTGATCGGGCTGTCGAATCCCACGATCCTGATTGCGCCGGACGGCGGCGAGTGGCCCATTGATGGCAGCGTCGCTCCCATAGTGGACGCCGACGGGCTCTCCGGGGTCGTGCTGGTTTTCCGCGACGTCAGCAATCGATGTGAGGAAGAACAGAATAAAAACATTTCAGAAGTCCGCTACCGACGCCTCTTTGAGGCGGCGCACGATGGCATCCTCATCCTGGATGCCGTGACTGCCAAGGTGAAGGACGTCAATCCCTTCATGGGCGTTCTACTGGGGTACCCCCGCGAACATTTTTTAGAAAAGGAGCTGTGGGAGATCGGCGTTTTCCAGGACGCCGATATATCGAAGAAGGCAATGGCAAAGCTCCAAAGAGTCGGTCATATACGCTACGAGGATCTTCCACTGGAGCATAAAGACGGACGGCACATCCCCGTCGAGTTCGTCAGCAACGTCTATCGAGAAGGCAGACGGAACGTAATCCAATGCAACATTCGCGATATCACCGACCGTAAGCGTCTGACCACCGACCTGGCGAAAGCGACGGAACAAGCCAAGACTGCCAACCAAGCCAAGAGCGATTTTCTGGCGAACATGAGCCACGAGATCCGCACCCCAATGGGCGCCATCCTGGGATTCGCGGATATGCTGTTGCACAAAAGTCCGGAAGAGTGTGCTGAGGCTGGCTGCGTGCAGATCATCCAGCGGAACGCACAGCACCTGCTGGAGCTTATCAACGAGATCCTCGATCTGTCCAAAGTCGAGGCTGGACAGATGAGGGTGGAGCGCATCTCCTCCGACTTAACGCTTCTACTTTCGGAGATCGTTTCCCTGATGCGTCCCCGAGCGGCAGAGAAAAGGCTGGCATTCGGAATCACGTTCCACGGCCCGATCCCTCGCTTGATCCAAACCGATCCATTGCGCCTCAGGCAGATTCTTGTGAATCTGCTTGGCAATTCCGTAAAGTTCACTCAATCGGGAAGGATTGAGTTAAGAGTAACCGACGAAGGAGCCGGAGGCCCCAACATTATGCTGCGCGTTGACGTGGTCGACACCGGGATGGGAATGACGACGGAACAGATGGGCCGCCTCTTTATGCCCTTTACTCAGGGAGACACATCCATTACCCGCAAGTTCGGAGGTACGGGATTGGGTTTGACCATCAGCAAGCAGTTGGCGAAGCTGCTGGGCGGCGACGTCACAGGCATATCCGAAATTGGAGTAGGAAGCACCTTCACACTCAAGCTTGACTGCGGTCCCGTTGCCGGACTGGAACGATTGGAAGGTCTGACAGAAGCAACCTTGCCGACAACCTCGGATCCGAAATTGGAGACCCACATTCAGCTTCGCGGCCGCATTCTTCTGGTCGAGGACGGAGCCGACAATCAGCGGCTGCTGTCCATGCAACTGGGCGACGCCGGTGCCACCGTAACCAGCGCCCTGGATGGGCAGATCGCCGTTACTCTGGCTACGGCGCAGACCTTCGATCTGATTTTGATGGATATGCAGATGCCGGTGATGGACGGCTACACTGCCACCAAGGAACTACGGCGCCGGGGCCTGACCTTGCCCATCATCGCGCTTACCGCACATGCAATGGCAGAAGACCGCGACAAATGCCTGGCCGCCGGATGCAGCGGCTATCTGAGTAAGCCAGTTGATGAGGAGAAGCTACTAACGACTGTACATGAGCACCTTGGAACCGTTGAGCCACTGGCGCCTACCGACGCGGCCGAAGTGGGCGCTGTTGGATCACCTGCTCCGCCCGGCGACGCCGACGCTGCCAGCCACAAAACGGATCTGAACCGCATCAAGAGCAGCCACGCCGCTAATCCGCGGATCATGGCGATTGTCCCGGAATTCGTTGCTGCGCTTCCTGGCAAGGTACACAAGCTAACCGAGTTTGTGAAGCATAACGATCTGCCCGGCCTGCAGGCGCTCGCCCATCAGCTTCTCGGAACATGCGGCGGGTACGGCTTTGCGCCCGTTTCCGAACCCGCCAGCGCCGTCGAAACATCGATCAAAGCTGGCAGACCCTTGGAGTCGGTCATCCCCGCCGTGAAATCCCTGATCGAGGTAATCCGCCGGATCGATGGGTACGACGAATCCAAAGAAGCCGTCGCGGCCGATGAACTCGCCAAATGATCCGCTACCAGCAGCAGTGTCAGTTTGGTCTCAGCGAGGGGAGTGGTTTTTAAGTGCGCTGTCCTCCCACGAATAAGAACGATGGCTAGAAAATTTGATGTGATCGCAATCGGTACAGGATCAGCCGCCTCGGCGGTGGCCTCGCAGTGTCGCGAAGCAGAATGGCAGGTTGCGAATCGAGGAACTAGAGGGAGTAACCTCGAAGAACATCACATTCGACGTGCCCCCGCCTGGACTCGGGTTCACCACGGTCACCGAACCTGTGCCAGCCGCGGCGATGTCCGGAGCCGGTACCCAGGCCGTTAACTGAGCGCTGCTGACGAAAGTGGTCGCGAGCGAACTGTGGTTCCACTTCACCACCGCGCCCGAGACAAAGCCCGTGCCATGCACGGCCAGGGTGAATCCCGCTCCGCCCGGCGCAGTGGCGTCGGGCACCAGGGGCTGGTTGATCAGCGGTACGGGGTTTTCAGCGGCAAATGCCATCGAGCTCAAGATCTCCAAGGGGCCGAAGGCGGCCAACGCCACCCCCAAGAGAAGTCCATAAGTCAATCCCTGCGTCTTATACGCCGACATGACATCCTCCTTATGTTCAAGAAAATTGTCCCAGGGGTCGCGCCAGTGATCTCACTTTAACTAGATGCACCTGTTGCTTGTGTCATGGAGATGTAAAAGCTTTGTCAATTAGTCGCGCATCAGCAGCCTTACCGGCGAGGCGTGAAGTTGTCACGCAAATAGTTGGAATACGTCAGTGCTGTATCGAGCTGATCGCATCGCAAGTTTCATGACCGGCATGTTCAAGGTTTCAAACCCGAGCGAGACGCGGGGCAACCAGGTAACCGCCAGGGAAATTCTCGACAAAGCATCCGGGAACATAACCGCCGGCTTGGTCAGTGACCCTTTGTTTCAGGCTCAAATGATGCAGGTGATGGGAGAGGTGTATGTGAATCTGGGTCTTTTCTCACGACCAGAATCTCTGCTGAGGCAGGCGGCCCAGATTCGCAACCGCCTCCTGGGGCCCGAGGACCGCGTCACATTGCAGTCGAAGCATGCTCTTGCTGTCAACCTGTACGAGCAGGGTCGCTACGCCGATACGGAGGAACTGCTAGGGCAGACGATTGAGATTGAGCGCCGCCTGCTGGGACTGGAGCATCCCACCACGCTCAGTTCGATGAACACCTTGGCGAACGCTTTCACTGCGGACGGTCGCCATGCCGAAGCGGAAGCGCTACATCGCTAGGTACTCGATATTCGTCGGCGCACCCTGGGGCGGTGGCATGTGAGCATGCCGCTGGCTGGAGAAACTGCCGCCTAACGGTCCTTCTTGTGCGACTTGCGTTTCTTTGCGGCGGTCACCCTCTTTTGCTTCTTGTCAAACGTCAATTTCCCGGGCTTCACTGGAGCCCCGTCCGCTAGCCTCGCGTTGATATCCTCGGCGCCCATTTGCGCAACGCGGTCGGCGGCCCATTCAGCCTTCTCAATGGACGCTTGCCGCTTCAGATCCGCCTGAGTAACGGGTTTCGCCCATCGGGCGGCGGCGGCGGTCCTGGCGACAGCCGCGCGTTGCTCTGGCGTGAGCTTTTCCATGCGGGCCTTGCCTCTGGCTTTCCCACCCTTGCGGCCGATCCCCGCCAAGTATTCCGACACCGCAGTCTTCTGAAGCATTGGATTGATTCTAGAGCCGGTTCAGGAAAGTTTCAACCACCTGTTGACAATGCTGAAGCGGAATCAGCATAATACGTATAGTACTGCTGAAGCGGAATCAGCATAAGTTGCCTGCGCAAGCACGGCGGCGGAGCCGGCAGTATGGCAATTCGAAAATTCAGTCGGGGAGGTCGCACACGAAGTGAGTAAATCGTGACACCGCGCAAAGCTGAATTGCGGAGACTGCTGGAACAAAGCCCGGATAGCCAAACTCCAGAGGTCGCCGATCAACGGAACCACCTGCGTTTCTCCTTACGCCTGGCAGTCAAGTGCCGGCGTACCGGACTTCGATTTGTTTTGGACCGAATGAGCGTCGGCCATAGCCTGAATATCAGCAGCAAGGGGCTGCTTTTTACCACCAGCGAAGCCTTTCTGCCAGGGCAAGCCGTGGAAGCCTCCATCGACTGGCCGATGCGTCTGCACAATGGCGTACGGCTCAGACTTGTGGTGAATGGCGCGGTTGTAAGAAGCGTCGGCAATCATGCCGCGATACACATCGAGCACTATCAATTCAGAACTTGCGCAGCCATCGGCGTGACGGCCAAGTGACGGGATACTGGCGCTAAAGCCAGTTTGCGCAACAGGCCGGTAACAGCGAACCCGATTAACCACCTTGAGAGGAATACCCAAATTGCGTTTCAATAGCCTTGCCCTCACCCTTTTACTCGCAACCGGTTCCCTATCGGCGCAAGCTCCGCCGGTGCCTTCGGAATTTCAAGATCTCTATAACACTTTGACCACGCAGATCACGGCCTTTAAGAAGGCGGTGAACGCAGGTTGGGACGGAAGTTCCTACGCCTACCTCAACGCTCCCCAACTGGAGACGGCGGATTCCAGCCAATACACAGCGCTGCTGGGATCCACTTTCTACACCTATGGCGTGCTACCGCAACTCGACGAACTGAAAGCTCTAGGGGCCAACGCGGTGACGGTTCACATCGACTTCCCGATTTTTTATGTACCCTTTTATACTTATGCAGGCAATCCGGCGCAATATCAGCAGTTCGTCAGCTTCTACCAGCAGCTAGCGCAGGATATTCGGGCCCGGGGGATGAAGGTGGTGGTGGAGGCCACCTTCCCCATGCCTCTGACCGGCTCAAACACCGCCCAGTTTCAGAGTTACGCGCAGACCTTATCGTGGTCTGAATACATGAGTGGACGAGCGGCTCAAGCCCTGGCTGTGGCGCAGCTCAGCGCAGCTCATTGAGCCCGATTACATGACGGTACTGACCGAGCCGGACACGGAAGCGACAGATAGCGGCCAGACCACCGTCAACAGCGTAGCCGGCGCCACCCAGTTGGTCCAGCAGGTTCTGACGACGCTGCAACAAGCCGGCGTGAAGAACATCCACCTCGGAGCGGGCGCTGGGACGTGGATCAAGGATTACACGCAATACGTTCAGGCCTTTGCCGGCATGTCCCTAAACTTCGTCGACATGCACATCTATCCCATCAATAACAGCTATTTCACTGCCGCGCTAACGGCCGCGGACACCATTCACGCCGCGGGAAAGCAAGTGGCTATAAGCGAATTCTGGGATTATAAGGTTCGGAACAATGAATTAGGCGTGCTCGATACGAGCACGCTATTTTCCCGCGATGCCTTCAGCTTCTGGCAGCCGGTGGATACCTCATTTCTGCAGGCGGTGGTGAATTTCGCGAAATACAAGCAGCTGGCGTTCATAGCGCCATTCTGGGTGCATTACTTTTTCGCCTATCTGGATTACGATACAGACGGCTCGCTGCCGATCAACACGATCTTGACGGATTCTTATACGGCTGCGAGCAACGCCAATCTAGCGGGCGCCTTTACGCCCACCGGGCAGGCCTGGGAGAGCAAGAACGTTCCTGCCGACACCACTCCGCCAGCCACACCGGCTGCGCCAGTGGCGGCAGTGATCGGAAGCACCACCATCAATCTCACCTGGCCGACGGACCAGGACAACGTCGGAGTCTCGGCCTATTCCTTGTATCGCAACGGGTCTCTTCTGACCACCACCAGTATGCTGTTGTATTACGACAACGGACTCGTCTCCTGGGAAACGTACACTTATACTCTGACTGCGACCGACGCCTCGGGAAATGTTTCGGCGATGTCGGCTCCCCTGGTGGTGGAAACGATCGATATTACTGCGCCTTCGGTGCCCACGAACTTGGTTGTCACCCGTGTTACGGCCGACTCCGTGACGCTCAACTGGACGCCCTCCACGGGAATCGGAGGAGTGGGAGGATACCGGATTCTGGAAGGCACCGCGCCGGGGTCCGAGTCGATCCACGCCGATGTAACGGGCCCGCCCTATACTGCAAAGGTGTCTCCTTCGACGAGGTACTATTTCCAAGTTGAGTCGTACAACCCGCTCGGAGTCACATCCGCGCCGGGCAACCAAGTCACGGCTAAAACCCCTGCGCAGTAAACATATATTCCAGGTGCTAAGGCCTGTAACGATATACCGTCACTTTGACCGCGTTACCGCCCGGAAGACCTCGTCCGCCGGCTGTCCCAGGGCTTCCCCGGCTGACCCGGACTGGTCCACGCCTCGGCCGTCGGATTGAAAAGCGTGAGGGTTCTCTGTTGATCCGTTGAAATCACGCCTTCTGAAATCGCTCGCAAGTGGAAGACAGCGAAGCGGGAGGGCCCTGCAGTGACAGCAGGATCGCCCCTTTCATCTTTATGTACGGTCTGCCCCTCTTCGTACTGAAAGATCTACAACACAGCAATCGATAATGCTGACGACTCAAACCACTTTAGTTCTCTCGGTGTAGATGAAGGGCGCACCGGGCAAAGCCAGTCGTACCGGCCGCTTCCGGTCTCTCCAATCGCTATTCCTTCTCGTCGCGCTTAGGCTTGGATTTCTCGCCAAGCTTGGCGGCGGGCTTCGCTTCAGGCTTAGCCGTAGTCTCTGTTTCACGCTTGGCCGGGGGTTTCGCTGCGGGCTTAGCTGCGACCGCTGCTTCAGGCTTGGCTGGAGGTTTCGTTGCAGGCTTACTGGCAGCCTTGGCCGCGGGCCTGGCTGGGGCAGACCCAGACTTGGGCGCAGCTTCAGTTGCGGCCTTGGCCAGGGGCACACTTGCGGGCTTCGCCGCGGGCGGGGGCGCAGACTTGGCCACCGTCGCGGTCTTGGCCGTCGCGGTCTTGGCCGCCGCCACGGTGGTTGGCGACGCCTGAGCCTTGGCGAGCTCGGTAAGCGGCTTGGACGGCTGCGGCTTGAAACCTGCCGGTGGAGCGTGAGTTTCCCCGGCCAGCGGCTTGGCCAACGCAAGGGTCGTCGGATGGCCGCCGTTGCTCGAAGCAAGGTTGCCCTTGTCCGCGGCGGCCTGAGTCATGTGCTGCTGCTGGAAAGTGGTTGGCGCCGTGTGTTGCTCGCGCTCGGCGACCTGGTCTTCGGCGATTGGCTGATGCTGCACTCCGTTGGGCCCGCCGTTGTAGGAGACGTTGGTAGTGTTGATAATGGTGGTCTGTTGGACGATGGTTCGGTTAATGTAGACGTTGGTCACCACACTGGCGTTCACACGGACGACGGCGGTGTTGTAGGCGAAGACGCCGCCATTCCACAAGCCGCCCGCAAAGCCGATACCCATGTAGCCGCCGCCGTAGTTCACGCCGCCATAGAAGCCGATGTGCGGTCCCCAGTAGCCTGCATGGAAGCCAAAACCGCCGCCGGCAAAGCCCCAGTAACCTGGGGTCCAGAGCGCTCCAATATCTTTCAGGAAGTACGCAAATGCAATAATTCGCGCGCGGCGGCAGTTAGGCCTTGACGAGCCTTGGAAGAAGAAAACTTCGCGTGGATGGGGCCTATTAAAGCTGGACCCTTCCGCGCAAACTGGATTCCGCTACACTTCTTGCCGAGAACCAGCTCACCCAGAAGCAAGTAGCGGCCGAGGTTGGTTGCTCGCCACGGGCTATCGCCGGGAATACTACGCTTCAACAACGCTTTTCGCGAATGCAATCTACCTTTCGATTGAGGTTTGGATGAAACAAACACTTTCCGAGCAACCTTTGGACAATGCTGGTGGAACAGATCGTGAAGGATTACGTGCGCCAAGCACGTCTGCAGCACAAAGAAGTTTTCGTGCCGCTGGCGCATCCGCCCGGCGGTGCGCAGGCCGATTTCGGTGAGGCTGTGGTGGTGATCGCTGGAATCGAGCAGAAGGCACACTTCCAATGCTTCGACCTTCCGCCTTCAGACGATTGCTTTGTGATCGCCTTTCCAGCCGAGAACACCGAAGCTTTTCTGGAAGGGCACAATCAAGCGTTCGCTTACTTTGCTGGCGTGCCGCGGACCATTCTGTACGACAACACACGCATCGCGGTGAAGGAGATCGCCGGGGACGGGGAACGCAAGCCCACCGAGGCTTTCAGCGGATTGCAGTCGCACTATCTGTTTGCGGCCAAGTTCGGACGGCCCGGCAAAGGCAACGACAAGGGGAATGTGGAAGGGCTGGTAGGGTATGCACGGCGCAACTTCCTGGTTCCGGTGCCGCACGTAGTGAGCTGGGAGGAGTTGAATAGGCACCTGCGGGAACAGTGTGTAAAGCGTCGCCAGCGAAAGCTGTGGGGTCACACCGAAACCATCGCCGAACGTTTCAAACGGGATCAGGAGGGATTGTTGCCGCTGCCGCCGACGCCCTTAGAAGCTTGCCAGCAGCGCAACACACGGGTCAGTTCCCAGGCGTTGGTGCGCTATGAGACCAACGACTATTCGGTGCCCACCGAATACGGACATCGCCAGGTGTTGGTCAAAGCCTTCGTCTGGGAGGTGGTGATTGGCGCGGGAAGCGAAGTCATTGCGCGCCACACCCGGAGCTACGGGCGAGAGGAAATGATCTTCAACCCGCTGCACTACTTGGCTCTGTTAGAGCAGAAGACCAACGCGCTGGATCAGGCGGCGCCACTGCAGGGCTGGCAGTTGCCGGAGGAGTTCATCGAACTGCGGCGGCAGATGGAAGCGCGGCTGGGCAAACGCGGCCGGCGGGAATACGTGCAGGTGCTGCGGCTGCTGGAGACCTTTTCGCTACCGGAAGTTTCAGCCGCGGTCCGGCAAGCGTTGCGCTTTCCCGCCATTGCCTATGACGCGGTGAAGCATCTGCTGCTGTGCGCCATCGAGAGCCGGCCACCGAAACTGGACTTAGAGAACTATCCGCATCTGCCGCTGGCGGAAGTGGCCTTGACCCGGGCCGCCGATTACCAAGTGTTGCTGGAGCAGGCACGGTAATGGACACGCCTCGAGTTTTGTTGGAGCACTATCTGAAGCAACTGCGGTTGCCGACCATGGTGCGTGAGTTTCCTAAGCTGGCCGAACAATGTGCCAAGGAAGGAGCAACGTTCGAGCAGTTTCTACTACGTCTGGTCGAGCAGGAGATGCTGGACCGGGAACGGCGCGCAACCGAGCGGCGCATCAAAGCGGCCAAGTTTCCCGTGTTGAAGAGCCTGGAGACTTACGATTTTCTGGCGATTCCTTCGCTGAACAAGAAGCTAGTCGTGGAACTTTCGCGGGGTGAGTGGATCGGACGCCGAGAAAATGTTTTGGCTCTGGGCAATTCCGATCCTGCGACATTCTGCACCTCCTTGCTACATAGCTGAAATCAATACGTATTCATCCGTCGGTTTCAGGCCGACGGCCCTCAATCCTCACTGCAATCCTCCAATATCCTCACCAATTTCAGCAAACATCGGCATGGATGGTCCGTTAACGGCCGTCAGCTTCCGTGGGCGGCGCTTCGCGCGTGCGATTTCCAGCATAACCTCAGCAGACTCGATCGCCTCTGTCGGAATCTCCCAGGGTGCCCACGGCACGACTTGAGTAGCCGGTATTTTATTTGATTCGATCAGCCGGCGTATGACCTTGTGGCTGATGCCTAGCCGCTCGGATGCCTGC
>Ga0302324_100008294_pt1 | contig 21957 bp, 21 predicted proteins | sample Palsa_T0_1_FD_201949 | JGI IMG/M metagenome (GOLD analysis project Ga0302324, IMG submission 201949) | Peat permafrost microbial communities from Stordalen Mire near Abisko, Sweden - Palsa_T0_1 | ecosystem: Environmental > Terrestrial > Soil > Palsa > Peat permafrost | place: Sweden: Abisko...
TCCGCCGTGGCGTATCTGGAGAGTTGGGGCGATGCCCAGGCGGTCAGTCCCGCGGGGCCGAAGGGCATCATGCAGTTTTCCGAAGCCACCGCGCGGGCCGCCGGACTTCGAGTGGTTCGCGTCACTCGATTCAAGACCGTGAGCCAGCGGAAGCTGGTGCGCAACAAAGCCGGCACGCCGATCTATCGAACCGTCCGACGCAAGATTCCATACACGGTCACCGTGCGAGATGACCGGCTGAAACCAGAACGCGCCGTCCCAGCGGCCGCGAATTATCTGGCGCGCCTGGAAACCAAGTTCGGCGCCCGAGACTGGGCCATCTTCGCCTATCACTGCGGCGAAGGCTGCGTTTCCGAACTGCTGCCGATGACCGAAACGGCGCTCTCCCGCAAGGCGCCGCCATCCGTCGCCGAGATGTTCTTCGCCGCCAGCCCTGCTCGCCACGCCGAACTATACGAAGCCCTGCAGCGACACATGCAGCGCGACTATTCGCCGACCTACTGGTTCCGCGTGGAACGCGCCGAGCAATTGCTGAGCTTGTTCCACAACGATCCGGCTGCGTTTCGGGAACTGGCGGAACAGTATCGCAACCCCATCAATCCCGATCACCGCGCGAACGATCGCTTGAAGGTGTGGCTGAAGCAGGAGGATGTGTTCTACCGCTCCTTGGAGGACCTGAAGCAAGCTTCAGGGCATCGTCTGCAACCCATGTTTGACGATCCGCAGTTCTTCGGCGTCTCTCTTCCCGCGCTGCCGCCGGATCAAGAGCTTTACTTGCAAGCCTCTCCAGCCGCGATCGGCACGCTGCTTTATATCGCATTCGAGACGCATCGGCTCTTTGACGTGCTCAAGCCCAAGGGCGAACATTTCGCGCCTTTGCAAGTCACGGAACTCGTAAGCACAACCGATCGGCCAGCCGAGGCGGGCAGCCTCCTGGTGGATCCGGAATTTCCGGAACATTCTACCGGGCAGGTGTTTGACATCGACCGGTCCAACCTGGGACGCGGTGAGCGCGAGTGTCTGGATTTCATGTTGGAAGATATCGGCTGGGACGGATATCTGGGATTCGTCCAAGTAACGGGCGATACGCTGCACATCGGGTGCTCGCCCTCGTCGCGGGAATTCTTCGCGTCGGTGTTTCAGGATGCCATCGAAGAGAAGTGGAAACTTCGCCCTTCGACATCGGGACAATAAGCCGCCGCAGGCGATCAATGAGTCACGGCCGCGCGCGATAACGACTGGATCTCCTCCATCACAAGCTCCAGTTCTTCGTCCTTGGTGTAAAAATGCGGAGCGATGCGAATGCCCGCTCCCGGCCGGTAGTCCACCAGAAAATCCCGCCGCAACAATTCTTGCGTAATGTCATAGGCGTTCGGAACGTCCAGCGTCACGGTTCCCCCGCGCTCGCGGGAATCCTTGGGAGAATTCACGCGATAACCGGCCTGCTCGGCCAGATCAATGAGCGCGGACGTCTGGCGAATCGATTTCGCCCGGATGTTCTCCACTCCCACTTCCTGGATGATTTCGTAGCCGGATCGCGCCGCGTACAAGCCCGGAATGTTGGGGGTGCCGTTCAGGAAGCGAAAGGCATCGCCGGCGAAACGAATGGGGCCCGGATCGAATTCGAATGGATTCTGGTGCGCCATCCACCCTGTGAGCCGCGGCGAAAGCGCGGGCCAAAGATCGCGACGCACGTAAAGATAGCCCGCGCCCGGCCCGCCGCAAAGCCATTTGACGGACCCGCCGACCGCGAAATCGACGCCGAGCTCGCGTACGTTCAACGGCACGGTACCGGCGGATTGATAAATGTCGGCGACGATCAAGGCGCCGACTTCGTGAGCGCGCTTGGTAAGAGCACGGAGGTCCTGAATGTAGGCGCTCTTGAAGATGACGTGCGATACCGCAACTAATAAAGTTTCGTTGTCGATCGCGGCCAGCAGTTTTGGCAACGGTATGGTGATGCCGTCTTCCGACGGTACTGTGACCACGCGGGCGCCCAGCGATTCGAGTTGCCGATGAATGTAAAGATTGGACGGAAAATCCAGCCCTTCGGAAACGATCTTGTTGCGGCTGCCGCTCCAATCGAAGCACGATGCGATGATGGATTGGCAGATTGACACGTTGGGCTGCATCACCACTTCCCCTTCGCCCGCGCCGATGATACCGGCGATCAGGTTGCCGACCGTGATGGGCATTTCCCACCAGCCCTCTTCCCAAGCGCGGATGCTGCGTGTGGACCAGATGTCGGCGTATTCAGCCAGCCGATCGCGAGTGCGCCGCGGCATCGCGCCGAGCGAATGGCTGATGAGGTAAACCGTTTTCTCCAAGGCGGGGAATTCACTACGCCAGTCAAGCAGAGGATCGGCCATCCCTCTATGATAGCGGCTCGTTTTCGGCGATTCCGCCGAGTTCCTCGGTTCGATTCTCGTAGTTGCGGGCGTAATAGGATTGGTACTCGCCGGATTTCACGTTGCGTATCCAATCCTGATTGTTCCGATACCAATCAATCGTGGCCGCCAGGCCGCGCTCGAAATCCATTTGCGGCGCCCAGCCGGTTTCTTTAGTTAGTTTCTCGCTGGACAGCGCGTAGCGTCGATCGTGTCCAGGCCGATCGGTGACATACTTGATCAGGCTGCTTGGCTTTCCCGTAATCGCGAGGATTTGATCCACCACCGTCTTGTTCGGAAGCGACCGATTGCCGCCGATGTTGTAAATTTCGCCATCGCGGCCCTTTTCTAGAATGGCCAGGATCGCGCGACAGTGATCTTCCACGAACAGCCAGTCGCGGATCTGCATTCCATCGCCGTAAACCGGCAAAGGCTTCTCATCCAGCGCGTTCGTGATCATTAGCGGAATCAGCTTTTCGGGGAACTGAAACGGACCGTAGTTGTTGGATGCCCGAGTTACAATGATCGGCAGCTTATAGGTCTTGAAATAGCCGAGCGCGAGCAGGTCGGACCCAGCTTTCGCCGCCGAGTACGGGCTGCTCGGCTGTAACGGAAAACCTTCGTCCGCTTCGAGCGGCGGTTCCAGGCTGCCGTAGACTTCGTCGGTGGAAACGTGGATAAATCGTTCCACCCGTTTGGCGCGCACGGTCTCGAGCAGGTTGAAGGTGCCCCGCAAGTTGGTTTCAAACACCGGCTGCGGCGAGAATATGCTGCGGTCCACGTGGGATTCCGCGGCGAAATGCACCACCGAGTCGGGCTGCAACTCCTGGAATATGCCGCGCAGCCCATCGAGTTCGCAAATGTTCGCCTTCACGAATCGATAGCGAGGGTGCTCGGCAATAGTGGCGAGATTCTCGAGGTTGCCGGCGTAGGTGAGCGCATCGACGTTGAAGATCTCGAGGGAGGAATTCTGAAGGGCTAAGCGGACAAAGCAGGAGCCGATGAACCCGGCGCCGCCGGTGACAAGAATTTTCATTTTACGCTTCTATTGTAGGGGTGTTCAGTCTCCCTCTTTTACGGGAGCGACGATCTGAAAATTCCCCGGTGTAAACACCACCACCAACCCCTGCCCCTGTGAGCCGAGCGGGCCGATCGGCTTTCCGTTCAAGCGCACATCCAACGCTGCGGCATTGCCCACTCGAAGCCTGGCGAACTCTTTGCCCTCCACGGTCTTGGTCTGGTTGCGCGTCAGTACTCCAGTGAAAACCATTCGGCCATCGGAGGAAATCGAGAGCCAGGTGGACTCTCGCGCGATGAGATCGAGCAGGACCTTGTATCCAGCCGCGAGCCGCGCGGTTTCAGTGACGGATGCATGCTGAGGCGAAGCTGACTGCGCAGCGGCGAGCGAGGCCGGCTGGTCGGTAGTCGGCGCGGTCGGATTGGCGTCCCCCAGCGGTTGAGCTCGCTTAACAGTCGGCGCACTCTTCGCTGCAGCCTGAACGGTGTTCGGCGCGGGCTGGCCGATGGGCAATCGCATGTCGTGCCACCAGATGTACAGGCCTGAACTTCCGACCAGTGCCAGGGCGAGAACAGCCAAGGACAGGTACAACCGGCTGTGGGATTCGCGCGAAACATATTGAACCGGCGAGATTCTCCTGGGCACCTTCTCGTTCTGCCCCGGCAACGGCAACGGGGCTTCCGCGCTGAGCAAGCGATCCACTTCATCGAGAATCTCTCTGACGTCCAGCGACAGCGCTCGAGCATACTGATCGACGAAATGTTTGTAGAAGAAGGCGCTCGGCAAACTCTCCCTCTGGTCGCCTTCAATCGCCTTAAGGTATTTCTCGTTGATTTTTGTTTTCGCCACGACAGCACTTAGATCGAGACGTTGCTCCAAGCGCGCCTGACGTAGCCGCTGACCTACTGAACAAATCATAAACCGCTTTCCAGCTTACGGTTATAATACAACAGTCCGTGACACACTACGGTGCCGGTACGGTTTCGGTAGTCATAGTTACCTGGAATCGACGCGATCTTTTGCGCGCTTGCTTACAGTCACTTACGCTTCAGCAGTTTAAGCAACTGTTTGAAGTTATCGTGGTAGACAATGGTTCCGACGATGGTTCGCACGAAATGTTGCAGCGCGAGTTCTCCCAAAGTTCGGCCTTCCGTCTAAGGCTAATCCGTAACGAGAACAATCTAGGCTTCTGCGCGGCGAACAATCAGGGTTTCGGAGCTTCCGGCGCCGACTTCGTCGCGTTGCTCAACAACGATGCCGAAGCCGACCCGCAATGGCTCGCGGCTCTGGCGAGCGCTTTCGAAGGGCGCGACGACATCGGCATGGCAGCTTCGAAAATTCTGGTGCACGAGAACCCCCGGCTCATCGATAAGGCCGGTCACTTGATTTATCCGGATGGCCAGAACCGCGGAAGAGGCAGCGGCGAGCTGGACACGGGCCAATACGATCGCGTTGAAGAAATTCTCTGGCCGGATGGATGCGCCGCTATGTATCGCCGTGCGATGCTGGACCAGATTGGAGGATTTGACGAGGACTTTTTTGCATACGCCGATGACGCCGAACTAGGGCTGCGGGCCAGAATCGCTGGTTGGAAGTGCCTCTACATTCCACAAGCGGTGGTGCGGCATCATCGTGGCACCACGCTGGGAGTGCGATCCGCGCGTCGGCTGGAGCTTATCGAACGCAACCGCGTGCTGCTGGCGGTGAAACTGTTTCCTTGGAGTCTGCTGTGGTTGAACGGCGTGTACTACCTGATGAGACTCGCGGCGGGTTTGTGGGCGGCGCTACGGAACCGCGGGGAAGTGGGCCGGTATCCGGGTGTCCGCGGCAAGCTGCGGGCGGCGATGGCGCTGGTGAAGGGCGACCTGAAGGCGCTGCCGCTGATTCCTCGTATGCTTGGCAAGCGCCGCGATCTGGCGCGGATTCGCAAGCTCTCGCCGCGCGAAGTCAGGCGGTTGATTCTCGAATATCGCATTTCTCTCAAACAGCTCACGGAACAGAGCACTTAAGAATGAAATGTCCGGCGTGCGGAGAAACCGGCGTGCGCGTGCTCTTCAGTGCCTCCGACCGGCTTTACGGAACCACCCGGCAGAAATTCCAAGTGGCGGAATGCGTGTCTTGCGGATTGTTGCGTCTGGATCCTCCGCCCGCCCGCGAGGAGCTTGCGCGCTATTATCCCGACGAGTATTGGTACGCACCTCGGAAGGATGCGGCCTCGCGGGTCGAAGAGGCGTATCGGCGCTTCGTCTTGCGCGATCATGTCAATTTTGTTCTACGCGCGCTGGCGGATTCCGGACCGACGGGCCCAGTGGTGGATATCGGTTGCGGCGGCGGATTGTTCCTGGGAATGCTGCGAGAACGCGGATTGCGGGTGCTCGGATTGGACAATTCGCAAGCTGCCGCCGAGGCTGCCTGGACGCAGCATCGGGTTACTGTGATCCTTGGTGATCTTGCGAATTCGCCCATCGGCGAGGGAACCTGCGCCGCCGCCACCATGTTCCACGTCCTGGAGCACCTCCATGATCCAGAATGTTATCTGAGGTCGGCGTGGAATCTGCTGCGTCCCGGCGGGCGTCTTATCGTGCAGGTGCCGAATGCCTCTTCGTGGCAGTTCAGCGTGTTCGGCGAACGCTGGAACGGCTTGGATGTCCCTCGCCATCTGGTGAACTACCGGGAACGGGATCTGGTTCGGCTGGTGGAACGCTGCGGCTTCGAAATCGTGCGGCGGAAGGGCTTCTCCTTGCGAGATAATCCCGCCGGTTTTGCTTCGAGCGTATCGCCGGACTTGGATCCCATGGCTCGGCGCGTCCGCAAGATTCCGGAATCGCCGGCCGGCCGGCTCTTCAAGGATCTGCTGTATTTCGCGCTGGTGCTGGCGGCGCTTCCGTTCACGGCGCTCGAAGCCGCGTGCGGGGCCGGATCCACAATCATGCTGGAGGCGCGCAAGAAAGCTTGACTTATCGAGCCATCGAGCGCATGCTGCCGTCGTTTTTACGGCGGTACGTGCTGTATTTCGAATCGGCGATCGAAGACTCGGTCTCCCGTTTCGCGGCCTGCTTGCCTTCCGAGGCGCGAGTGCTGGACGCGGGCGCTGGCGAGTTAAGTCATGCGCGCTATTTCCAGCGCAATGCGTATATCGCGGTGGATCTCGCCGTGGGCGATTCGAGCTGGGATTACGGCAAACTGGATGCCATCGCGGACCTGACGGCGTTGCCCTTCCGCGCCGGGAGCTTCGATGCCTGCATCAACATCGTGACGCTCGAGCATATTCGCGAGCCCGCATGCGCTCTGCGCGAGATTGAACGAACTTTGGCGCCGGGCGGGCAATTGCTGATCATCGCGCCACACGAATGGGAGGTTCACCAGTCGCCGCACGATTACTATCGTTACACGCGGCACGGCTTGGCCTATTTGTTCGACAAAGCGGGTTTTTCGGATTACGCCATCGAGCCGGTGGGCGGCTATTTCCGGCTGATTTCAAGACGGCTGCTGAATGGGCTTCAATTTTTTCCCGGGCCTTGGTTCTTTCTGGCCGCGATTTTTCTCGCCCCGCCCGCACTGATTCTCCCGTGCTTCGATTGGCTGGATCGCGAGCGGAACTTTACACTAGGATATATATGCATCGCAAAAAAGCGCTCCTGATTCTGTTCCTGTCGGCAGCCTGGGGCGCCGATTTCAGCGGAACCGCGGCCCTCGATTTCACGCGCCGAGCCGTTTCGTTCGGCCCGCGTCCGCCCGGCTCCGCCGCCAATCAAAAGCTGCAAGCCTACATCGAGTCGCAACTGAAGATGCTGCATTGCCAGGTTGCCTTTGACGCCTTCAGCGCCCAAACTCCGGTGGGCGCGGTGGCGATGAGGAACATCATCGCGAAGTTTCCCGGCCAATCCGGCGAGGCCATCGTCATTACCGGCCATTTCGATACCAAACCTATGCCCGGCCGCGTTTTTGTGGGCGCTAACGACGGCGGATCGTCCACCGGCTTTCTGCTCGAATTCGCCCGAGTGGTCAACGCGATTCCCCACCGCGCCGACATCGAACTGGTTTGGCTCGACGGCGAAGAGGCGTACGGCGAATGGTCGGATACCAACGGCACCTATGGGAGCCGCCATCTAGCCGAGCGCTGGGCGCGAGAAGGCGCGCTGTCGCGAATCAAAGCGCTGATCAACGTCGACATGATCGGCGACAAAGATCTGGGAATCGTCCTGGAAACCAATTCATCTCCCTCGCTGCGCCGCTTGGTTTGGCAAACCGCCGACCAGCTTGGATACGGCAAGTATTTTCTTCGCGCGCCGCTGGCCATCGAAGACGACCATCTCCCTTTCCTGAAAAGAGGAGTGAACGCCCTCGATCTCATCGATTTCGATTACGGCCCCGATAACGCCTACTGGCACAACGAAAGCGACACCATCGACAAGTTGAGCGCGCACAGCCTGGAGGTAGTGGGGAACGTTCTGGACGCGGTCGTGGAGAAACTCCAGTAGGCGCATGCAGAAGATCCACGTCATCGCCACCGGCGGCACCATCGAAAAAGTGTACTCCGAGCAAACCGGCAACGTTCAAAATCTGGACAGCAAGATTGATCGATACTTCCGGCTGCTGCGTTTGCCCGACGCCGACATTCACATCGCGCATTTGATGAACAAGGACAGCCTGGAGATGACGGACGCCGACCGCGCGCAGATACTCGCCGCCGTGCGGGAAAAGCTCGCGCAGCCCGCGCCGATCGTCATCACGCATGGAACCGACACCATGGTCGAAACCGGACTGTTTCTTCAGAAAAATCTCTCGGACCTAAAATTCCCGATTGTTCTGACAGGCGCGATGACGCCGCTCGGTTTTGAGGCCAGCGACGGTCTGCAAAACCTCACCGAAAGCCTGCTTGCCGCCCGCGTCCTCCCGCCGGGCGTTTACGTGGTGATGCACAATCAGGTGTTTCCCGTGGATCTGGCGCGGAAGGATCGCGAACTGGCCAGGTTTGTTTGGAAATGAGCCGCTAGTGCGCGGCAGGCGCGGTCCACAGCTCATCCAACACGTTGCCGATCGATCCGCTCGGCTCTTCGATCTCCAAAATCGTCGCCAGCGTCGGAGCGATGTCGTTCACCGAAATTTTGCGGTTGTAGCGAGCCGGATGAATTCCGGAACCCATGAAGATGACCGGAACATGGGTGTCGTAGTTGAAAGGCGTGCCGTGAGTAGTGCCCGTGCTGTTCGCGTCGCCGGCAAGATAGTACGGATCTAGCAGCACGAACACATCCCCGGACCGGCTTCCATAGAAACCATAGTTGACCCCTTGCGCCACCGCGTCACCGACGGCGGCGCCGTTCAGGATCTGTTCCCTGGTGTACACGCGCAGCACATGCGGCGCGTCACGCAACGCTTGCGCAGCCACCCCTCCTACTTCATTCTCATCGAGCTTCTTTTCGCGAATCAGCTCGCGGTTAAGATAAATCGGGATCCCCCTGCCCATAATCCACTTGCCCGGACCGAATTTCGCCGATAGCGCGCTCTCCGCGACTGCTATCAGGCTGGCTGTGTCCACCCGCCCGCCGGGCATCTTACGCGCGACATTCACTTCGGGAACGGGCGCCACTCCGTGGTCCGCGGTCAAGACCACCAGCCAGTTATCGCGCCCCACCTGCGAGTCCAAAAAGTCGAAGAGCTTCCCCAACAGCCGGTCCGTGCGAATCGACATGTCGCGCACTTCCGGCGAGTCCGGTCCTTTCTGGTGGCCGACGTAGTCGTTGGAAGAAAAGCTCACCGCCAGCAGATCCACGCCCGGGTGTTTGCCTAACTCCTCGGCGGACACGCAGCGTTCGGACATGGTCTCGATCAGCTCGTTGCCGATCGGCGACGCGTCCAACGATCCATAAAATTTCGCGTCCGCGACCCCGCTCATCGTAATGAACGGCTTGTCGCCCGGCTTTCCGTCCACGGGCAGCCACCTGGCGTTGCGATACTTGTCGGCCGGCCGGCCTTGATTGACGTCCTTCACCCAACCGGGAAGGTCGGCGAAGTAATACGTGCTGCTGACCCAGTTTCCAGTCGTGCTATCAAACCAATAGGCGCCGTCGGCCATGTGCCCCGCCGGCAAAATGGCGCTGCGATCCTTGATTGAAACTCCGATGACCTTGCTCCCCTTGCCGGACATTTTCAGTTCGTCGCCGATCGTGCTAACCAGCATCCGTCGCGGCGACGATCCCGTTTGGCCAGGCGCGCCGCCCAGCAGTTGCACCGCCGGATCGGAAACGCTGGTGACGCTGTGGCCCGTCTCGCGGTCGTACCATTCGTTCCCGACAATGCCGCTGAGCGATGGGGGAGCGCCGCTGAGGAAGGTCGAATGGCCGATGGCCGTTACGGTTAAGGACTGCGGATAGTGCGCGTCTGTGAACACCGCGCCGTTGTCCAGCACGCGCGCGAGGCCGGCGTGATAGCTGTCCCGGAAGCGCGTCAGATAGTCATAACGGAACTGATCGATCGCCACCGCCACCACCAGTTTCGGTTTGGACGCGGGGGCGGAGAAAAGTGAAGCGGCCAGTGCGAAGGCTAGCCAGGCCGTTCGCGGCAGAATGCGTCTCATTCGATTATCATCCACTAGCTCCCATGCTACGATTTCCTGGCCGCCGTTGTCGCCGTCGCGGCGCAAAAAGTCACGGCAACGTAACCACATTTAGTACGATAAAAGTATCCCCATGGGCGCCGCGAGCGTGGACCTGAAGAAAACTGTCAATCTTCCGCACACCGACTTCCCGATGAAGGCGAATCTGCCTCAGATGGAACCCAGGATGCTGGAGCGGTGGAGCGCCGAAAACCTCTACCAAAAGATTCGCGCCCACAGCGCGGGGCGTCCCACCTACATCCTTCACGACGGACCGCCGTATGCCAACGGCGAAATCCATTTGGGCACCGCGTTCAATAAAATCCTGAAAGACTTCATCGTCAAGACCAAGACCATGGAGGGTTTCGATTCGCCGTACGTGCCGGGTTGGGATTGCCATGGCTTGCCCATCGAAGCCAAAGTGGATAGCCAACTCGGCGCTCGAAAAGCCACCATGACCCAGGCGGAGATTCGAGCCGAGTGCCGCAAGTACGCCGCGAAATACGTCGACTTGCAGCGCCGGGACTTCGTTCGACTGGGAGTGTTCGGGCGCTGGCAGGATCCCTATCTCACCATGAGCGCCGAGTTCGAATCCGTGATTGCCGGCGCGTTCGTCGAGTTTCTGGATCGCGGTTACGTCTACAAGGGTTTGAAATCCGTGAATTGGTGCATCCGGGATCGCACCGCGCTGGCCGAAGCCGAAATCGAATACGAAAACCACACCAGCCCCTCCATCTGGGTGCGGTTCGCCCTGACGTCGGACCCGGCGCAAATCGATCCCGCGCTGGCCGGCTGCAATGTTTACGGCCTCATCTGGACAACCACGCCTTGGACCATCCCCGCCAACGTTGCCATCGCGTATCATCCGAAATTCGAGTACGTCGCGGCCGAAGTGAATGGCGACGTCTATATTGTCGCGCTGGAATTGCTGAAGGTGACCGCGGAGAAGCTGGGCTGGAACGATCCGAAAGTGATCGCTGGATTCGCCGGCGCGAAATTGGAAGGCGCGATCTTCCGCCATCCGTTCCTGGAGCGCGATTCGCTCGGCATTTTGGCCGATCATGTGACGCTCGAACAGGGAACAGGCGCGGTTCACACGGCGCCCGGCCACGGCCAGGAGGATTTCGAAGTCGGCGCCAAGTACGGGCTGCCGGTCTACTGCCCGGTAGACGCGGGCGGCAAATTCTTCCACGCCGAGGGCGCGGCCGGCAGGCTTCCGGAAGAAATTATCGGCAAAACCGTTTGGCAAGCCAACCCGATCGTCAGTGGAATTTTGAAATCGCACGGCGCGCTGTTAGGCGAAGAAAGCGTCACGCACAGCTATCCGCACTGCTGGCGGTGCCACAATGCGACAATTTTCCGCGCCACCGATCAATGGTTCATCGGGATGGATCGCAACGACCTTCGCGGTCGCGCGCTGAAGGCCATCCAGGCCGTGAAGTGGCTGCCCACTTGGGGCGAGGAGCGCATCTCCAACATGATCGCCTCGCGCCCCGATTGGTGCATCTCGCGCCAGCGCGTGTGGGGCGTGCCCATCGTCGTGTTCTATTGCGAAGGTTGCCAGCAGCCGCTCACCGATCGAAAAATCCTCGATCGCGTGGTCGCGCTTTTCAAAGAGTATGGCGCCGACGTGTGGTACGAGCGCTCGGCGGCCGATTTGATCGGCTCCGGTGTCGCCTGCTCGCACTGCGGCGGAAATCAGTTCCGCAAAGAGAGCGATATCCTGGATGTCTGGTTCGATTCCGGATCCAGCCATCTGGCGGTTCTGAACCAAAGCAACGGTCTCCGATGGCCGTCCGACATGTATCTGGAGGGCGCGGATCAATACCGCGGCTGGTTCCACAGTTCGCTGCTGATCGGCGTCGGTTTGAAGGGCGAAGCGCCTTATCGCGAGTGCGCCACCAACGGCTGGACGCTGGATGAACAGGGCCGCGCGATGTCGAAATCGCTCGGCATCGGCATCCATCCCGATCAGGTGATTCCGAAGTACGGCGCGGATGTGCTGCGCCTGTGGGCCGCGTCGGTGGATTTTACCGAAGACGTCCGCTTGTCCGACACCATCCTCGCGCGGCTCACCGAGGGTTATCGAAAATTCCGCAATACCTTCCGCTGGGCGTTGGGCAACTTGAGCGACTTCGATCCCGCGACCGACGCCGTCGCGCCTGCCGAAATGCACGGGATCGACCGTTGGATCTTGCTGCGCGCCGAGGATCTGGTTTCGAAATGCCGCGCCTGGTATCGCGAGTTTGCGTTCAACAAGGTCTATCGCGCCGTTTACGATTTCGCCGCAACCGACCTGAGCGCCGTCTACTTCGATATCTCGAAAGACCGGCTCTACACGGCCGCCACCAAATCGCGCAGCCGCCGCAGCGCGCAAACCGCCGTGCATCGCATTACCTACGCCTTGGTTCGGTTGATCGCGCCGTTCCTCGCATTCACCACTGAAGAGGTCTGGGGTTATCTCCGCAAACCCGCCAGTGCTTCCGACAGCGTGCATCTGGCGTTGTTCCCGGAAGCCGAAGAGCTGACCGCCGGCTTCACGTCCGAGCAACGGCAGCGTCTGGCCGATTGGGACACGCTCATGTCGGTTCGAGAACAGGTAATGAAACCGCTGGAGCTGGCCCGGCAGGAGAAATTCATCGGCGCGCCTCTGGAGGCTCGTGTGCGCATCGAAGCCGGTGACGATCTCTACCCTCTGCTCCGCCAGCATTTGGATGAACTGCCCGGCTTGTTCATCGTGTCGCAGGTGGACTTGGAGCGTGGCACAGGCCCCTTAACCGCCAGGATCGAACGCGCGGAAGGCGAGAAGTGCGAGCGCTGCTGGAAGTACACGCTAGACGTCGGCCAAGATCCCGAGTTCCCCACGCTCTGCGCCCCATGCCGGCAAGCCATTCAGGATATGCTGGGCGAGTAGATGGACAGACGTCTCGCGTCTCTGGCGGCGGCTGCGGCGGTGGTTCTTTTAGATCGCCTCACAAAGAGCCTAATCAAGACTCATTTTTCCGCCTGGGATAATTTGACGGTGATTCCAGGAATCTTTAACATCGTCCACACGGAGAATCCGGGCATCGCTTTTGGCCTTCTGGCCGACGCCTCCAATTACTGGTGGCGCGGCGTCGTTCTCATCGGATTCTCGATTTCCGTGCTGATCGCGGTGTCCGCCATGCTGTTACGTCCCGCGAGCGTTGCCGCCTTGAGTGGGCTTCTGCGGACCGGCCTTTCGCTGGTGCTGGGTGGCGCGGCGGGAAATCTCTACGATCGCATTGTTAACGGAACGGTGACGGATTTCGTCGAAGTACATGCGGGGCCTTATTATTTTCCCGCGTTCAACGTCGCGGACAGCGCCATCTTCATCGGGGCTTGCCTGCTGCTGCTCGACATGTGGCGATCCAGAGAAAGGAAAAGCGAGACCGCGGATATTTGAATGTTTCCCAAGCTGATTACCATCGGCAGCAGTTTTTTCATTCCCACCTACGGCACTCTTGTAGCCATAGGCTTCTTGCTCGGGCTTTGGATCACGGTCCGCCTTGCCAAGCAAGCCAAGCTTCCCGCCGAACCGGTCACCAATCTCGCGATCTACTGTGCGCTGGCCGGGCTCGCCGGCGCGAAGCTGTTCATGATCTTGTTCGACTTTCGAGATTACTGGGACGGTTCCAAGAAGCTACTGTCGCTCGACACTCTGCAAGCCGCTGGAGTGTTCCAGGGGGGCTTTGTGCTGGCCCTAATCACGGCGATCCTTTATATTCGGCGAAACCGCTTGCCTGGCTTTCAGACCTGCGACGTCTTCACACCGGGCCTGGCGCTGGGACAAGCCATCGGACGTATCGGCTGCTTCTCGGCGGGCTGCTGCTGGGGAGTGGAATGCCATCTGCCCTGGGCCGTTACTTTCCGAAACCCGCAGGCCTGGAACCTGACCGGGGTTCCGATCGGCATTCCGCTGCATCCCACGCAATTATACGAGTCGTTCGCCGACGGCATCATCTTCGCCTTGCTGTATTACTTGATCTCGCGCCCGCACACCCCCGGAGCCATTCTGGGATGGTACCTGGCGCTATATTCGAGCGCGCGCTTCGTCATCGAATTCTTTCGCTATCATGAGCAGGGATTGCACGCCGGGCTTTCCTATACGCAGTGGATCTCGCTCGCCACGCTGGCCTGCGGCATCGCGCTTTTGCTGGCGCGCCGCCACAGCGAACCGAAGCTGGCTCTGAGCACCTGACTTCAATCTTCGATACGGATGCGCTTGAGCGCCGATGTTTCGCCGGTCACGATCCGGATCCTGCTCTTCGCTACTCCTAGCTTCTCGGCCAGGAATTCGCACAGCGCGCGATTGGCCTTGCCCTTCTCCGGCGGCGCCGCGACCTTCACCTTCCAGGTCCCATCCGGCAAGTAGCCGGCCAGTTCCGTCTTGGAGCTCTTCGGTATAACCTTCACCCGGATTTCCAAATGTCACTCGCCGCGATCGGAAGGCGCGCAGATCCTCGCGATGGTTTCGAGCAGCTTCTTCGACGAGCACGGTTTGGTCAGGAATTCGTCCACCGGCAGCTGCCTGCCGGAGTGCGCGCCCGAAAGCACGATGATACGCGCCGACCCTTGCGCCGCCTGGATCAAACGCAAGCCATCCTCCGGCTCCGGCACGCGAAAATCCGTCAACAACAAGTCGCAACCCGGCAATTTAGCGAGGGCCTCGGACGCGTTTTGCGCCGTGACCACCGCGTAGCCCGCCTGTTCCAGCATTATGCGCCGCACGTTGAGCTGATCGAGATCGTCCTCGACGACTAGGATCTTGGTCATCCGCCGAATCCGATGCGCGCGATCACCAGTTGCGGCATCTGATTATTCCAGCTGGCCGGGATATCGTCGAAAGGCAGCCGGAACGGCCGCATTTCGCCCGGCTTCAGCGCGGTCCTCACGATCGGCGCCTTCTCGCGCAAAATCACTTCGCCGTAGGAGTTGTAAAAGACGCAGTACAGCTCCGCCTGACTCACCGTCCGATTTCCTGTGTTGGTGATCTTGCCCTCGATTTCAATCACGGTCTGTTTGACGTAGCTCTCGGTGGCTTTCATCGTAACCTCGGAGAGCTGCAAACTTCGTACATACGCTTTAGCATCCGCGGTAAGCGGCGGCAATGCATTCGTCAGGGGGCGCGGCCGCGTGATGAACCAGCCCAGCGCGCCACCCGCAAGCAGAAGCAGGGCCAGCACCCAGATCGCGGTTTTGCTCGTCATTCGATCGAAAACTTCTCCCGAGTTTCGATCGCCTGCTTGCCCAAGTTGTCGCGCACTTTCAGAACGATCGTGTATTCTCCCTTCGCAATATCGTTCGGCATATTCAGGTTGAGCACTCCCGGCTGATAGCGCTGTGGATAGACCGGCTGTTCTTTCGCGGCCGCCGCTTGCGGCTCCGAATATGCCACCGATCCGTCTGCAGTCAGCACCTCGAGCCCGTACTCGATATCGAACACGTTCTTTTCGGCGATTTTGTAACCGGTCATATCAAAGCGCGCCCAAACTGCGTCACCGGGGCGATACGCCGCGAACTTGAGTGGCTGTGAATCCTCTTCGCGCCGCTGGAATCGAAAGTTCCTAACCACCAGCGTGTCGCTGGGCGCCACTTCGCGCCCTCTTACCGAGAACGTGGCGCGCGCATCCACCGAAGCATTCGCCAGTTCGTCCGTCACCTTCACCAGCACGTGGTATTCGCCCGAATCGGCCAGCGGCGGCACGATCACGGTGTAGCGGATCTTCGGCGCCCAATGCTTGTCTTCCGGCGACAACGTGGTCTCGACTATGCCCTTTTCCGGCGCGAGCAACTGGACGCCGTGCGCATCCTCGGCATCCACCTGGTAGGTAATGCGAATCGCTTCCTTTTCGGTCTTCTGATATCCCTCCACCTCGCAGCGGAAGAAAATCGTTTCGCCGGGAACGAACTGCTCGGCCGCCGCCGACGGTGTTCCGTCTTCGCTTTGCGCCAACGTCATTCGCACTATCGCGAGCTTCTTCGGCGCTGGCGCGGCTAGCGCGGCCAGTTGAGCCGCCAATATCACACCCGCGAACGCTTTCATCGAATCCAACCTTGCTTCTATTCTAACGGTCCACGTATTCTAACGGTCCACTCGGTCGTTGACTTCGCCTCGGCGTTGGAGGACATTGGAACCAATGGCGCTGATCCTCGTACTCCTGCTCTTTTTCTCCCCGTTGTTCGGGCAAGCCGTTCATCCGCTCACCGGCCGTCCCATCGCTCAGGTGATGAGCGCGGCCGGTTCGGACTGGCTCGATCGCCCCGAGCGTGAATCGGAAGAGCATCCCGATCAAGCTCTGGAAGCCCTCGACCTCAAGCGTGGCATGGTGGTGGCCGACGTCGGAGCGGGCAGCGGGTTCATGTCGTTCAAGATGGCGAAGCTGGTGGGCCCGTCGGGCAAAGTCTACGCCAACGACGTGCAGCCGGAAATGCTCGAAAAGTTGCGAGCCCGCGCCCAGCGCGATAAGGTCGCCAACGTCCAGACCGTCCTCGGCACGGAGACCGACCCAAAACTTCCCGCCGGCAGCCTCGATCTGATCTTGATGGTGGATGTGTACCATGAGTTTTCGCATCCGCAGGAAATGTTGGACCGGCTGCGCGAGGCGCTCAAACCTGCCGGGCGCTTGGTCTTGGTGGAGTATCGCAAGGAAGACCCCAAGATCCCCATTCGTCCCGAGCATAAAATGAGCGTCGCCGATGTAAAGACCGAGGTCGAGGCGGAAGGCTATCAGTTCGATCAGGTCATCGAAGTGCTGCCGCGCCAGCACATCATCATCTTTCGTCCGCGCAAGAGCTGAGAAAAGCCCAACACGATAGAATGAGAACAGCGATCCATGTTCAGACTGGCGTGTGTCAGTGTCGGCGTGTTGCTGTTAGTCGGCGCGCTCGTAGCCGCTTCGTCGGCTCCGCTCCATTTTTCTCTGATGGACGCGCAGGGAAAAACGCACAGCTCCGACGAGCTGCAAAACCACCAGGCTACCGTGCTGGTATTTGTCGCCACCGATTGTCCCAACGCCAATACCTACGCGCCGCTGCTGGCCCGCATGTACCGCGAATATTCGGCGCGCGGCGTCCTGTTTCTGGCCGTCTATTCCGACCCTGACGATACTGCCGCCAAGGTCCAAAAGCATGACGCCGAGTACCAGATTGCCTATCCCGGCCTGCTCGATCCAACCCAAACGCTTGCCCGGCAGACCGGAGCGCGATCCACGCCCGAAGCCGTGATTCTCGCGCCCGACGGCCAAGAGCTATATCGCGGCCGCGTGGACGACCGCTTCATGGATTATGGAAAGACGCGCTTCCAACCCGCGCACCAGGACCTGCGGGACGCGCTCGACCAGATCTTGCGCGGCGAACCGGTCAAGAATCCAACCACGAGAGTTTTGGGTTGTGCCATTCCAGGAGTTAATTGATGCGACTGAAAATCTTCCTGTCTACATTCGGACTCGCCGCAGCCTCCGCGATTGCGGGCGACACCGCCAACATCGTTCCGACGTTCAATCGCGACGTCGCGCCCATTATCTACAAAAACTGCAGTAACTGCCATCGTCCGGGCGAAGTGGCGCCATTCGCGTTGCTCACCTATGAGGACGCCGCCAAGCGAGCCAAACAGATCGCCGCCGTTACGCAAGCCCGCTTCATGCCGCCCTGGAAGGCCGAGCCCGGCTACGGGCACTTCCTGAATGAGCGCAAGCTCACCGATCAGCAGATTGCGACGCTTCGCGAATGGGCGCTCAACGGAGCTCCCGAGGGCGCGCCGAACCAGAAGCCCATTCCTCCGAAATTCAGCGACGGCTGGCAAGCCGGCGAACCGGACCAGGTGGTGGCTATGTCTCAATCCGTCTCCTTGCCCGCCGAAGGTCCCGATCAGTTCCGCTGCTTCGTGATCCCGCTCGACGCGAAGGAAGACGAGTACGTTTCTCAAGTGGAATTCCGCGCGGGCAACCATCGTGTAGTCCACCATGCGCTGCTTTTCCTCGACAGCGCAGGCGAGGCTCGCAAGAGAGAGACGGTTCCCGGACAAGGTTACGATTGTGTTGGCGGACCCGGGTTGGAGATCTCCGGCGGGCTGGGTGGTTGGGCGCCGGGGACCCTTCCAACCAAGCTACCCGAGGGCGTCTCCCAGACCATCAGACAAGGTTCGGATCTCGTCATGCAGATCCACTATCATCTTTCCGGAAAGCCGGAAGAGGACCGTTCCTCGGTGGGAATCACTTTCGCCAAGGCGCCTCCGGTGAAAGGCCTCACACTTTTGACGGTCGGCAATATCAACATCAACATTCCCGCCGGCGACAATAATTACGTGGTGAAAGCTTCCGCCACTCTGCCCATGGACGCGGAGGTAATCGGCGTCTTTCCGCACGCGCACTACCTGTGTAAGGACATGAAGGTGGATGCCAAGCTACCCGATGGCTCCGTGCAGCCGCTCATCTGGATCAAGGACTGGGATTTCAATTGGCAGGGTTCCTACCGCTATGCCAGCGCCATGAAGCTTCCCAAAGGGACCGAGATTGACATGCGTTACGTCTACGACAATTCCGATTCCAACCCTCACAATCCCAGCAATCCGCCGAAGCGCGTCACATTCGGCGAGCAAACCACCAACGAGATGGGCTTTGCATTCGTCCAATTGACGCTGGACAGCCCCGCGCTGGTTCCTGAATTCAGTCGCGACGCGAGGGCTGAGTTCGTCGCGTCTTTGTTGGACGGCGACCTCAACAACGACGAGTTCGGGCCGCAACAGACCGCGCGCTTGAAGATGCTGCTCAATTTTTTCGACAAGAATAAGAACGGCCGCATCGATCCGGAAGAGCGTCCGGCGTTGATTGAGTTCCTCAAAAAACGGGAAGCCGCATCGAAATAAGCCCGGGCCCGATCCGATAGACTCAGGTGTTGAGTCTATGTCGGATTCGAATCGCCCTCTGGACGGGATTCGCGTTATCGATTGCGGCACCTACATCGCCGGCCCTGCCGCCGCGGTGGTGCTGTCCGATTTCGGCGCGGAAGTAATCAAGATCGAGCGGCCGCCCTTCGGCGATCCCTATCGCTACCTGTCGCTGGTGCCCGGCATGCCTATTTCGCCGCTGTATTATTGCTGGGTTCTCGACGATCGCAACAAGAAGAGCGTGGCGCTGGATCTGAACGATCCCGCCGCGCGAGAAGCGCTGCTGAAGCTGGTGGCGCAAGCGGACGTCTTCATCACCAATTACCAGCCTCAACTGGCCAAGAGGTTCCGCGTCGAATATGACGACCTCGCGCGCGTCAACCCTCGTCTGATCTACGGCCACCTGACCGGCTACGGACTGGCCGGCGCGGAAACTGACAAGCCCGGTTACGACATGACCGCCTACTGGGCGCGATCGGGCATGATGGCCGCCATGCACAGCGCCGACGCCGAGCCCGTGCAGTCCCCCGCCGGCTTCGGGGACCATCCGACGGCCATGGCTCTAGCCGCCGGGATTCTGCTGGGGCTGTATCGCCGCGCGATCACCGGCCAAGGAATGAACGTCACCACGTCGCTGATGGCGAACGGCGCTTGGGCTAATGCTTGCGGCATTCAGGCGGCGCTGGTGGGCGCGCAATTCCCGCCGAAGTGGACTCGCAGGACAACCGTGAATCCGATCGTGAATCACTACGTCACTCGCGATCAGCAGCGCTTCATCACCTGCTGTCTCGACCCGCGCAAGGATTGGCCGAATCTGTGCCGTGCGCTGGACCATCCGGAATGGATCGATGATTCCCGCTTCGTAACCCCGGAAGCTCGCCGCGCCAACGGGCCGCTATTGGTCGCAATGATCGATGCCGTGGTCGCAGCCAAGGACATGTCGGAATGGAAGGACATTTTTCGACGCCACGAAGTGATCTGGGGGCCGGTGCCTAGAACGGACGAAGTAATCGCGGATGCACAGATGGAAGTCAACGGAGTGTTCGCGGAAATCGAACCTGGCTTGCGGACGGTCGCGAATCCGCTGAACATCGCGGGCGTCGAGAAAGTGAAACCGAGGATGGCGCCCGAGGTCGGCCGGCACACCGTCGAGGTGCTCGAAAGCCTGGGATACGGTAAGGCGGCCATCGACGACTTGTTGCAGCGGGGAGCGGCGATGGATGGGAATCAATCCACCACCGAACTCCAGCCCCGGCGCGACAGGTCCCAGTAGATCACTCCTCCGGCCGCGAGTCCCAGGGCCATCAGTAGAGAGCCGGCCGTGAATTCCTTCAGGAGCAGCTTTCCTGTGCCGAACAGAACCCCGTAGATCAACACGCAGCCGCAGATCCAATCCAGCAGGTTCGAAAGTCCTCCCGTCGACGGGCGAACGTCCGGAACAAGTTTGGCGATCGGCCGCCATCCCGCCGCGGAAGGATGCGTGCGCCGGTAAAAAGCCGCCAAAGTCTCCGTGGATTCCGGCCGCGTGAGGAACGTCACCAGCAGCCAAACCACGGTGGTGATCGCGACGGTAATAATCATGATCCAGGCGAAATCGCGCGGCTGATCCTTATCCAATCCCCCGACAGTTTGCAGCGCGAGGGAAACCGCGAAGCCGGAGATCATGGCCGACACCTCGCTCCAGGCGTTAATCCGCCACCAATACCAACGCAGCAGCAAGACGCCGCCCGTGCCCGCGCCGGTGACAAGCAGCAATTTCCAAGCGCCAGCGATCGAATCCATGTAAAACGTGACCACAGCCGAGATGACGGTCAGCAGGATCGTCGCCCACTGCGACACCGCCACATAGTGCCGGTCGCTCTCGTCTCGCTTCCAAAAGCGGCGGTAGAAATCGTTCACCAGGTAGCTCGCGCCCCAATTCAACTGCGTGGCGATGGTGGACATATAGGCGGCCGCGAAAGCCGCCACCATCAACCCGCGTAGCGACGGAGGCAGGTAAGCGATCATCACGCGAACGTAGCCCGTCTCCGGATCCTTGAGCCCCGGAAATAGAATCAACGAAGCGAGCGCCACCAGAACCCACGGCCAGGGACGAACGGCATAGTGGGCGATGTTAAACCACAGCGTCGCCAGCAGCGAATTCTTTTCGTCTTTCGCGCAGAACATCCTCTGCGCAACGTATCCGCCGCCGCCCGGCTCCGCGCCCGGATACCAGGTGGCCCACCAGTTCATCGAAATGTAGACCAGGAACGCGCTCATCGGCATCCAGGCGGAGTTGAGATCCGGCACAAAGTCGAGAACCGAGCCGTGCCCTCCTTGCGCGAGCCGCGCTTGGTCCACCATCGCGAGCTTGGCCTTCATGCCGTCGATGCCGCCCACGGCTTGGACCGCGAATACGGCCAGCGCCGTTACCATCCCCATCTTGACCACGAACTGGAACAGATCCGTCACCAAGACGCCCCACAGACCCGAGAGCGTTGAGATAAAAGACGTCAGCGCGATGAGGCCCATCACGATGAGCAACGCTTGGAACTTGTCGACGCCCAGCACCAGGCCGAGAATTTTCACCATCGCCAGGTTCACCCAGCCGAGGATGATGCAGTTGATCGGAATTCCCAAATAAATCGCACGAAATCCGCGCAAGAAGGCCGCCGGCTTCCCGGAGTATCGGATTTCGGAGAACTCGATGTCGGTCATGACGCCCGAGCGTCGCCACAGCCGGGCATAGAAGAACACGGTGAGCATTCCGCTGGCAACGAAATTCCACCACAGCCAGTTTCCCGCCACGCCCCCCATGGCGACCATTCCGGTCACGGCCAGCGGCGTATCGGCGGCGAAGGTGGTGGCCACCATCGACGTCCCGGCCAGCCACCACGGAATGTCCCTGCCCGAAAGGAAAAATTCGTTCACGCTCGTGCCGGCGCGGCTCTTGTAGTAGAGGCCGATACCGAGGTTGAACAGAAAGTAAAGCGCCACCACCAACCAGTCCGCGTATGTTAGCTGCACAAAATGAATTGTATCGGACAGGCCGCGCTTCCACTACGGCCGGAGC
>Ga0302324_100008299_pt1 | contig 21952 bp, 19 predicted proteins | sample Palsa_T0_1_FD_201949 | JGI IMG/M metagenome (GOLD analysis project Ga0302324, IMG submission 201949) | Peat permafrost microbial communities from Stordalen Mire near Abisko, Sweden - Palsa_T0_1 | ecosystem: Environmental > Terrestrial > Soil > Palsa > Peat permafrost | place: Sweden: Abisko...
CTCGGGATGACAGTCCGACAAATCGGACAGGGCAATGAATCGGACAGTCCGACAAAGTTGCCCGTCCGATGGAGCGTCATGCGCAGCGTTTGCGTCTTATGGTTTCAGCGTGCTCCCCAGAAAATCCACGGTGCGCTGCCAGGCGTCTTCCGCGTCGGTGGCGCGATATCCGTCTTTATTGTTGGGGTTTTCGAAGCCGTGGCCGGCGTCGGGATAGATGTTGACGTCGACCTTCTTGCCCAGTTGATCCAGCGTTGCCCCGAACTTCTTCACGTCGTCGGGAGTGATGCCGTGATCCTGCGCGCCGAACAGGCCGAGGATGGGTGCGTTGATTTTCTTCAGCGCTTCGACGTCGGTGGCGAGATGACCGTAGTTGATTACGGTTGCGGCCAAGGTTGGCTCCTGCAAGGCCACGTCGAGGGAGTAGCCTCCGCCCATGCACCAGCCGATGGAACCGATACGGTCTTTCCTCACATTGGACTGCGCTGCGAGAAATTGGAAAGCCGCGTGCAGGTCGCGCTTGGCGCGGTCTTCCGGCACGCCGCGCATGATCTCATGCGCCATGTCAGGAGTGGTGGCGACCTTGCCACGATAGAGATCGACGGCGAGCGTGACGTAGCCTTGGTCAGACAGCTTTGAGGCCTGATCCTTCACCCAGTCGTTCAGTCCCCACCACTCGTGAATCACGATCAGCGCGGGGAACGGGCCTTTGCCGGCCGGCGTGTAGAGAATGCCTTGTACAGTTTCGTCGCCGCTTTTGTAGGAGACGGGCTTTCCGTCAACGGCGAAGCTAGAGACAGTCAAAAGAAGAACGATCCAAACCGCGCTAAGCGTTTTCATAATTCTCCATTCTCACAAAAAGTTTGTCATCCCGAAAAGATTTGTCATCCCGAGCGAAGCGAGGGATCTTCGTTCTTGCCTCAGTCATCCGTGGTGCCCCCACCGGCAGGAACCCAGGTCCATCGCTTCGCTCGGAATGACAATGCGATGCAGCATGCGAGAGATTACAACTGCAGCTCCATATAGATGACCCCGGACATAGGATTCGCACAGTAGGGCGCGATCTCTTTGAAGCCCAGCTTGCGGTACATGGCGACTGCATCTTTCATGACGGGCTCGACGGTGTCGAGGCGCATGCGCTGGTAACCGATGCGGCGGGCTTCGGCGATGATGTGGTCCGCGAGCGCGCGGCCTAAGCCCATGCCGCGAAAATTAGGGCGCACGTAGAGGCGCTTCATTTCGCAGACGCCGGGCTCGAGTTGATGGAGCGCGACGCAGCCCGCGAGTTGGTCTTCATATTCGACGAGCAGCAGGCGGCCGTCGGGCGGAGCGTAGCCGCCGGGCAGGCTCGCGAGTTCCTGATCGAAGTTCTGAAAGCACAGGCTGAAGCCGAGGGACTCCGCGTATTCGAGGAAGAGTTCGCGGGCCTGGGTGATCTGGCCCTGCGTTTCTGCCTGTGCAAAGGCGAGACCTTTTACCGCCGAGTACGCAGAGTGCGCCGAGGAAACATCGAGGAGCGGCTTGGATTCCGCTGGCATTTCTTCCAGATTTCCTTTCTCTGCGGTCTCGGCGTGCTCGGCGGTGAATCAGCCTTATCCCATCAGCATGCCGCCGTTTACGTTCAGGACGTGGCCGGTGATGTATGCCGCCTCGTCCGAAGCGAGAAACGCCACGGCGCCGGCTACATCTTCCGGCGATCCGACTCGGCCGAGCGGAATCTGTTTGACGGCGGTCTGCTTGAATTCGTCGCTCAGCACCGCGGTCATGGCGGTTTCGATGAAGCCGGGGGCGACGGCGTTGCAGGTAATGCTGCGCGAACCGACTTCGCGGGCGATGGCCATGGTCAGGCCAATCAGTCCGGCCTTGGAGGCGGAGTAGTTCGCCTGCCCCGCCTGCCCCATCTGGCCGAAGATGCTGGTGATGTTGATGATGCGTCCCCAGCGCTGTTTGAGCATGGAGGGGATGACCGATTGAATACAAAGATAGGCGGAAGTGAGATTGGTGTGCAGCACCGCATCCCAGTCGGCCCGCTTCATGCGCATGACCAGTTGATCGCGGGTGATGCCGGCGTTGTTGACCAGGATATCGATCTTGCCGAACTGCGCGATGATCGCTTTGACGGTTTCCTTGACTTGATCTTCGTCGGCGACATCGAGGGCGAAGGCAGAGGCCTTGCCGCCGGCCGCGGTGATTTCGTGAACTAGCTCGTTGAGTTTCTCTTGATTGCGGGCGGCGACGGCGACGGTTGCGCCGTCTTTGGCTAGGCGCAGGGCGCAGGTGCGTCCGATGCCTTGCGAGGCGCCGGTGACCAGGGCTACGCGTCCTGAAAGGGACATGTTAAGAGTTCTCCCGACTACTTGCGTGGAATGATTGCGAACGCTGAATTATACGCGTGGGATGTAAAGCACTTCGAGCGTGTGTAGGCTGTTGTGCTGTCTGAAATCTCGGCCAGTAGTAATCATGCTTTGGGCAGTTCGGGCTTGGGGTCGAACTTCTTAGGGTCTTGCCGACGCTTGTCTCTAAACTTGCGCACATAATGCACGTTGATACAAACGGTTACGGCAGCGCCGGTCGCGAAGACAAGCAACCCGCAGATTACTATGTAACAGTGCGGCCACCACGTCCACGAGGCGCGGCACGCTGCCACGCAGATGACCACTAGGAAGGCGCACAAGCCGGCCGCGTGAGCATGATATATGCCGGGTAGCAGCCAGAAAACGTCGCCTAATGACTTCACGGGATTTGGTCGTTCTTCGGTTTCACGTTGCGACAGCCCAGGAGTGAATGTCGCCCAGCCCAATTCATGCTCTATGCAGTGCTGGCAGTTTTGAAGGAACCTGAAGGCGTATCCGAGTGCGGCGAGATACCAACTCGCCCATAAGGTCGCGGATAGTGCCAACACGGTTGCCGGGAGAAAGAGGCTGTTCAAGCGCTGCTCCGACAGCACATATCCATATCCAGTGGCGACGACAACCAGCAACCCAAAGAACTTAGGGCTTTCTGAAAGCCTCGAGTTCAGTTGCTCAGAGATCGTATGGTGGAACCCTGCGAGAAGTTCGTCTTTGTCCATTCGGACACCTCATCCGCGAGGAAATTCTACAGTAGATGTCCATTCGGATGTGTTCGCCGTTTTCATTGATGTGGATTTCGAGCGCCGCCAGGCAGTCGAGCCGCGCTCGATCGGACAGCCGGAGGCGGCTGTCCCCAGACGACCCTTTTTTGGAACTCAGACGCGACAATCGGATTGCTATTCCACAAGAGGGCCGAGTAACATTCCAGCACTCATGCCACAGACTGCGACGAACGTGATCACAATGCCCGATCCCTCGAACAAAAACTCTTCCCCTGCGGACGCCGGACACCGATCCACGGCGCGGGCGTCGGCCGGGAACACCGTGCCGATCGAGTTGCCTTCCGAATCGCCGGCGAAAAATTCGGAGCCTTCGACCGAAGTGTTTGCCGTATTCGGCGTCGAGCCCGAGATTCAGGCCTACGCCATGGCGAAATATTCGCGGTCGTCGTTGTCGATGAAGGAGTCGCTGCGCGAGATCAGCACGCAGAAGGCGGAGAAGTTTCTCAATACCTTTTATTTTCAGTATGGGCATCGGTCGATTGCCGACTTGGCGCATATTGCGCTGGCGGTCGAGCGGCTGTCGATTCTGGCGGCGATCGAGTTGGCCGACGAGCAGCGCTGGGATGGGCAGGAGCGGTCGACGCGCTATCAGGATTTCAAGAAGAGCGGATACTACGTTCCCGATTTTGGTTCGGATGAAGAAGCGCGGAAGCTCTACCGCGAGACGCTGGATTTTCTGTTCGCCGAGTACGAAGCGCTCTCGGCGCACATGACGCAGCATTTGATCAACATCACGCCCAAGCCCGCCGAAATGAAGCAGGAGGCGTATGAGCGCACTTTGAAGGCACGGGCGTTCGACATCACTCGCTATCTCTTACCCTTGGCCACCAACACCTCTCTGGGCGAGATCGTGAATGCGCGGACGCTGGAGACGCAGGTGGCGCATCTTCTTTCTCATACCCATAAAGAAGTAAGAGTGCTGGGCGAGTCGTTGAAGAAGGCGGCGACCGGAGCGGCTTACAACGTCAATGCGGAGTCGTGGAGCGATCTGGTGGAGCAGATTCGGGCGGTGAGTCCGGAGCTGGGGGCGCGGGCCGAGCAGGAATTGCTGCATGAGGTGCGCGTGGCGCCGACTTTGGTGAAGTATGCCGATCCGAATGAGTATGAGATGGCGACACGGCGCGAATTGCGGCAGGCGGCGCGCGAATTGATGGCTGGCGAGCCGCTGGCGCCGTCGAAGGCGATTGTTGATTTGCTCGACGAAGAGCCGCTGGAAGTCGAGATCGCGACCACGCTGCTGTATGAGCACTCGCACCATTCTTACCGGCAGATTCGGCAGACGCTGCAGGTTTCGGGCGAGAGATTCCGGCGCGAGATCATCGACCTGGGGCTGCGGCATCGCGGCAAGCATGATGAGTTGCTGCGTGGATTCCGCGCGGGGCAGCAGTTTCGCTTCGATATTTTGATGGATACGGGCGGCTTCCGCGACATGCATCGCCACCGGCGATGCATTCAGGTCATGCAGGGATTCACCACGCAGCATGGCTACGAGATGCTGCTCGACGTGCAAGACGCCGGCGTGCGCGGACGCTTCGACGCGGCCATGCGGCGGGTGCAGGCGGCGGTAGAAAATCTGGCTGCGCGCAAGAGTCCTGAGGCGGAGGAGAATTCGCAGTACGCGATTCCGCTGGCGTTTCGCAAGCGCGCGCTATTCAAGATGGACTTTGCCGAGGCGGTTTACATTTCCGAGTTGCGCACGACGCCGGCGGGGCATGTTTCGTATCGCAACGTGGCCTATGCGATGTATGAGGCGGTGGCGCGAAAGTATCCGGCACTGGCGAAATATTTTCGCGTGCACGATGTGACCGCGCCCGTGGACTTGCTGCAGCGGTAGAGCATGGCGCTTTGTCATCCTGAGCGAAGCGAAGGATCTCTGCAACTTGCCGGCAGCGGTTGCGCCTCCGGCCAATTGCATAGATCCTTCGTCGCGCAAAAAGCGCGCTCCTCAATCTTGTCATTCCGAGCGCATTGTTTCTGGCGCGAGGAATCTGATTTCTCTCCAGGAAAGAAGCAGCGGGTTCCTCCGCTACGCCGTCGCATGCGTTCCGGCTTCGGTCGGAATGACAAACACCTCATCAGGCCGATCTACATTCGAGCGCAACCTACATTCGCTTATTGTTTGTGCACACATGGATGTATGCACATGAGTGTATGTAACGTGTAGCAAAATGAGACGATTTCGAGGTCAGACGGCCGCGGAGCCCTCAGAAGCGGTCCGGCCGATTTGCAGGATGCCCTTTGCGGGCCCGTAAACGGCCCTGGCGTCGACGATCGTCGTCGCGCTGGTGGTCAGGGCCATGCCGCGAAAGATCGTGCCTCTAGCGGGACGCTAGGGGCCCTCTACGACATTTCAATCACTTACACCAATCTTCAACAACTTACACCTACTCTCAACAACTTACGAAATCCGGGGCATTGTCATCCTGAGGACGCGGAGTCGCTCGTGAAGCGAGCGACTCCCGACGAAGGATCTATGCAACTTGCCGCAGCGTCGATGCTGCCAGCGAGGTGCATAGATCCTTCGGCGCAAAGAACGCGCCTCAGGATGACAAGAATCCTGATGACAAGAATGCTTGATGAGAAAAAATCCGATACCAAGATCGGGATGAGCCGCTGGAACCCCATAACTTACAAAATCCGCCGCCGCGCGTTTGTGGCAATCTCTAGATTTATCTTGATCCTGCTAGCCCGCGCGGCTAGAATCGGATCCAGAGTCTTCTATGCCCCGTTCGGTCAAGATCGCTCCTGAAATCGACGCCAAGCTTTATCAGGAACTCGTCTCTGTGGCTAAGCAGAACGGGCAGTCGCAGCGCTTTGTGCTGGAGCGGGCGCTGGAGCATTACCTGCACAATGTGGTCCCGTCGCAGCGCATGGTCAGGCCTGAGGTTATGGCGGCCTATCGCCGCTCCAACGAAAAGTATCGTGAGCTGTACAAGAAACTGGCCAAGTAATGGCCGAGCGCATTTACCTGACGGTGGCTGAAGTCATCGCCATCCATCATCACCAGATCGAAGAGTACGGTGGCGCACACGGGGTGCGCGATCACGGCGCTTTGGAAGCCGCCGTCTTTCGTCCCCAGACTGGCTATTACGACGACTTGAGCGAAGAAGCGGCGGCCCTGTTCGAATCGCTGGTAAACAATCACGCGTTTTTGGACGGCAACAAGCGGGTGGGGTTTGCCGCGATGCACACGTTTCTGCTGGTGAACGGCTTCGATCTGGACGTCACCAGCAAGGCGGCCTTCGAAGTCATGATCAAAGCCATGGAGGAGAGCAAGTTCCGCTTTCCTTTACTCCGCGAGTGGCTTGCAGGGCGCCTGGTTCGTCTTCCTGGTTAGATTTCGCGGGCAAGAGTGCCCGCGCCACACAAACCGCTCTGCCCATTTCGGAACGATTTCCACCGTTATTATCGTGATTCGCCTTTTCTTCGCTTCAATCTGTATGTATAATCCGGCCAGATTAGTTCTGCACTGTTGATTTTGCATTCTGATAAGGAGCTACTCCCATGGCGGATGAACGCGGCAAAGCAATTGAAATGGCGTTTGCACAGATTGAGAAACAGTTTGGCAAGGGCTCGATCATGCGGCTGGGGTCGAAGGAAGCGATCGTTCCCATCGCGGTGATTCCGACCGGGTCGATCTCGTTCGACGCGGCGCTGGGCGTGGGCGGCTTTCCGCGGGGGCGCGTGATTGAAGTGTTTGGGCCGGAGTCGTCGGGCAAGACGACCATTACGCTGCAGGTGATTGCCGAGGCGCAGAAGACCGGCGGCATGGCGGCGTTTGTCGACGCGGAGCATGCGCTCGATCCTGGCTACGCCAAGAAGCTGGGTGTGGATGTGGACAACCTGCTGGTTTCGCAGCCGGACTACGGCGAGCAGGCGCTGGAGATTACCGAAACGCTGGTGCGCTCGAACGCCATCGATGTGCTGGTAGTGGATTCGGTGGCGGCGCTGGTGCCCAAGGCCGAACTCGATGGCGAAATGGGCGACAGCCACATGGGATTGCAGGCGCGGCTGATGTCGCAGGCCCTGCGCAAGTTGACGGGGACGGTTTCGAAATCGCGCACCTGCCTGATTTTTATCAACCAGATTCGCGAAAAAATCGGCGTGATGTTCGGCAATCCCGAGACCACCACGGGCGGAAAGGCGCTGAAATTCTATTCCTCGGTGCGCATCGATATCCGGCGCATCGCGGCCATTAAAGATGGCGACGTGGTTACCGGTTCGCGCACGCGCGTGAAGGTGGTGAAGAATAAAGTGGCGGCGCCGTTCCGTGAGGCGGAGTTCGATATTCTCTACGGGGAAGGGATTTCGCGGGAAGGCGATCTGCTCGATCTGGCCTCGAACAACAACATCGTCGAGAAATCCGGCTCCTGGTACAGCTACAAGGGCGAGCGCATCGGACAGGGCCGCGAGAATGCGCGGCAGTTCCTGAAAGACAACAAGGACGTGATGGCGAAGCTGGACACCGAGGTGCGCAAGGCGCTGGGGTTGACGCAGGGGCCGGCGCAGCCTGCGGCGGCCGCTACTCCTCAAGCTGCATCGTCCGGCGCTCGGGTCACGACCATGCCGGCGGCGGCAGAGCCGGTGAAGGCGCCGATTGTGGCCGCCAGACGATAGAGCTAAAAATGAATGTCATCCCGAGCGAAGCGAGGGACCTGGGTTCTTGCCTGTAGCGGCAATAGTGCAAGCGCCGGCAAACACCAAGGTCCCTCGCGTTGCTCGGGATGACATTTTTTGGAGGTTGGATCTGCCCTCCCATTTCAACCGTCCGAATTGCCATTCCGAGCCCACCCGCATAAAATCTCCTATTGCGTCTTTGTTGCGCAAATTGCTGAACCCACGGCCTTCCTGTGAGGACGATTGAATAAGGGCATCGCGGTTTATCCCGGCTCGTTTGATCCGCCCACCAACGGGCACCTCGACTTGATTGAGCGGGGCAGCAAGATGTTCGAACAGCTGGTAGTCGCGGTTTTGCGCAACTCGGAGAAGACTCCGATGTTCAGCCTGGCGGAGCGACTGGAGATGCTGCGACAGCTCACCGCCGATCTGAGCAATGTTCGCATCGACACCTTCGACGGCTTGATGGTGGAATACGCCAAGTCGATTGACGCCATGTGCGTGCTGCGCGGCATTCGCGCCATCAGCGACTACGAATACGAACTGCAGATGGCGCTGATGAATCGCAAGCTGGAGCCGACGCTCGAAACGGTATTCATGATGCCGGCGGTGAAGTACTCCTATGTAAGTTCGCGGCTGGTGCGCGAGGTGGCGCAGGCCGGGGGGCCGGTGAAAGATCTCGTCCCTGAGGTGGTGGAGCAAAAGTTGCGTGAAAAACTGGACCCCGCCTACAAGCTGCGGGACGCGCAGCTGATCGAAGTCCCCAGAAAAAGGAAGAAGAAGGCATGACCACGGCAACCACGGAAGCGCTGAGACTCACCGAAAGAATCAACCGCATTGAACCTTCCGCCACCATGGCGGTGGTGGCCGAGGCAGACAAGCTGCGCTCGCAGGGAATCGACGTGGTCGATTTTGGCGCGGGCGAGCCGCACTTCGCGACGCCGCAGCACATCAAGGATGCCGCGATTGCCGCGATTCAGGGAAACTTCACGAAGTACACGGCTGTGGCGGGCACGGCCGAGCTGCGCGATGCGATCGTGCAACGGCATCGCGCGGATTTCGATTCCGACTATCGCCGCGAGGAAGTGATTGCCTCGACCGGTGGGAAGCATGCGCTATTTAATGCGGTTCAAGTCCTGGTGGATCACGGCGACGAGGTGATTCTGCCGGTGCCGTACTGGGTCTCGTTCAAAGATATTGTGCGTTATGCGGGTGGGAATTGCGTTCTGCTGGACTCGGACGAGGCGCAGGGATTTCGCGTGACGGCGGAGATGGTGGCGCGGCTGATCACGCCGCGGACCAAGGTGATCATTCTCAACTCGCCGTCGAATCCTTCGGGCGCGGTGATGAGTCCGGAAGATATGACGGAAGTTGTTCGCCTGGCGCAACAGCGCGGGATCTGGGTTTTGTCGGACGAGTGCTATGTGTATCTGAATTACACGGGCAAGAATTTTTCCGTCGGATCGCTGCGCGAATATAAGGAACGAATGGTGGTGCTGGGATCGCTCTCGAAAACTTATGCGATGACCGGCTGGCGGCTGGGATACGCGCTGGGGCCGGCGGCAGTGGTAAGCGCGATGGCCAAGCTGCAGAGCCAGTCGACGTCGAACCCGACGTCGATTGTGCAGAAGGCCGCAGTGGCGGCGCTGAACGGGCCGCAGGAGTGTGTGGAACAGATGCGGCTGGAATACATTCAGCTGCGCGATCATGTGGTGAGCGGCCTGCGCTCCATCCCTGGAGTGAGATGCACACTGCCAGAGGGTGCGTTCTACGCTTATCCCAACATCTCGTCGTTTCTGGGAAAGAGCGGGCTGAAGTCCGCTTCCGACGTGGCTGGGCGGCTGTTGCGCGAAGCCCATGTAGCGACGGTTCCGGGCGACGGTTTCGGCACAAGCGAACATATTCGGGTGTCGTATGCGACGTCGAAGGGGGAATTGGATCGCGGGCTGGAACGGATGAGGAAGTTTTTCTCGGCGCTGTAGGGCGCAAAAGCATCCCATAGTCCGGTTCGGCAAGGGCCGTTCCATTTGCGGGCGGTCTTTTTTTGTTGGCGCAAGTCTTGTATGGGAAACCTTTATCCATTGCTGATGCTTCCGGGCTTTGATGCGCGTCCATGGGGCACGCAGGATTTGTCGCCGATTTATCCTAATCACAAATTCGAGGAGAAGATTGGCGAGGCTTGGTTGAGCGGCGACGACTGCCAAGTCGCCAACGGGCCCCTCAAGCACAAGACGCTCGCGCAATTGAGTAAAGAGTTTCAGCGCGAGCTGGTGGGCGATGCGGCGCGCGATGCCGCACGGTTTCCTTTGTTGCTCAAGTTTCTTTTTCCGCACGAGAAGCTCTCGGTGCAGGTTCATCCCGACGATGCGCAAGCCTTGCGCGTTGGCCAGCCCTGGGGCAAGACCGAGTGCTGGTACATCGCGCACGCGAAACCGGGGGCGCAGATTGCGTTGGGACTGAAGCCCGGCGTTAGCGTGAAAGAGTTGGAAGAAGCGATTCATCAGAAACGCGCCGAGGAAGTTCTCAACTGGATGAATGTTTATGCGGGCGACATGATCTATGTCGCTGGGGGCACGGTGCACACCCTTGGGCCGGGATCAGTGGTGGTGGAGACGCAGCAACAGTCCGATACGACCTATCGCTTGTATGATTACGGGCGCCCGCGCGAGTTGCACCTGAAAGATGGGATGGCAGCGGTGAAGGAGAAAGTGAACTCGGGCAAGGTGGTGCGGCTGGCGCCGGGAAAAATTAGTGGAACAAAGAACCGGCATGCCCCTCTGGTGGAGGCTCCTTACTTTGTGGTGGACATGTTCGAGGCGAAGGAGCCGCTAGAACTGGTGACGGCCGACGATTCGGGGAAAACTTCGGCGCAGATTCTGGTGGCAGTGGAAGGCTGCGGAGTGATCGAAGCGCCGGGGATGGACCCGGTTACGTTGGCCAAGGGAGATGCAGTTGTTGTTCCCGCGTGCGTTGGTAAGTTTGGGGTGCGGCCGCAGTGGGCGCTGGAGTTTTTACGAGCCTATGTCCCGGGAAAGCCGCTGCCTGAGCCGGAAACAAGAATGTAGGAAGCGATTGCAGATTTGAGATTGTAGATTTCAGATTGCTTTTGTGCACGACGCATCGAGCGAGTTGGAAGTTCGAAATCTGAAATCAACAATCTGAAATCCGCAATCTGGAATGGTTACGCTCTTGTCTAAGAACTCGAACTTCTATCCCGTAATTCTGGCCGGAGGACGCGGCACGCGCTTCTGGCCGCTGAGCCGCAAGAAGCGGGCGAAGCAGTTGCTGGCGCTTGACGGCAAGCAGACCATGATTCAGCAGACGGTGGCGCGGCTCTTACCGCTGGCGCCCGCGAAACACTTCTGGATTATTACGAATGAAGATCTGCGGCGGCCCATCGCGAAGCAAGTTCCGAAGCTGCCGAAGGCACAAGTGCTGGCCGAACCGGTGGGGCGGAATACAGCTCCGGCGATCGGGCTGGCGGCGTTTCTGCTGTTGCGTGAGAATCCGGAGGCGGTGATTGGGATGTTCCCGTCGGATCACGTGATCACCGATCAAACGCGTTATCGCGAGACGCTGGGGCGCGGCATCGAGATCGCGGCGGCGGGAGCGAACATTGTGGTGCTGGGGATACGGCCGACTCGGGCGGAGACCGGATATGGATATATCGAAGCGGGGAGCGCGTCGCATGGCGACGCACTGCGCGTCCGCCGCTTCACCGAGAAGCCGGACGCGACAAAAGCGGCGGAGTTTGTCGCTGCCGGAAACTACTTCTGGAACAGCGGCATGTTTTTGTGGAGCGCGCGCACGCTGGCCGACGCGCTGCGGGAACATCTGCAGAAGACGGCGCAGCTTCTGGAAGAAATCGCCGCATCGTTCGGCAGCCGAAAGTTTGCCGCCACTTTTCGCAAGCTGTATCCCAAGTGCGAGAACATCAGCGTGGACTATGCGGTCCTGGAACCGCGCTCGGCGAAGGGAGAGCGGGCGGGAAATATCTTCTGCCTGCCGGCTGATTTCGGCTGGAACGATCTGGGTTCGTGGACGGCGCTGCATGAGCATCACGCCGCTAAGAGCAGTCCGCCGGAGGGAAATCTGGTCACGGGCTCTGACGCCTTTTTTATGAATGCGACCGGCAACTATATTTATGCTCCAGGAAAATTTGTGGCGGCGGTGGGGGTGAGCGACCTGGTGGTGGTAGAAACTCCAGACGCCTTGCTGATCACGACCCGGCAGCACGCGCAGGATGTGGGCAAGGTTGTGAAGTACCTTGACGAGAAGAAGCTGCATAAGCTGGTGTGACAAAAAGTGGCCAGTGGCTAGTGGTCAGTGGCCAGAAAGCCGCGGCGACTGGCTGACGGCTGGCAATTGAACGACGACTGGCAACTGAACAACGAATGGCGCAAGAGATCAAGTTCGGGACCGACGGCTGGCGCGGCATCATCGCCGACGACTTTACGTTTGAAAACGCGAGGCGGGTCGCGGGTGCGATCGCGTCCTACGTATTGAAATATGAAGCGGCGGCGCGCGGCGTGATTGTGGGATACGACGCGCGTTTCGCGTCACCGCGGGCGGCGCAGATTGTGGCGGAGGTGATCGCCGAGGCCGGAATTCCGGTGAAGCTGGCGAACGATTACACGCCCACGCCCGCGGTTTCCTATGCGGTGAAACAGGCAGCGGCGGCGGGCGGAGTGATGATCACTTCGAGCCATAATCCGTGGAACTGGAATGGGGTGAAGTTCAAGGCCAGTTTCGGCGGCTCGGCCACGCCCGCGATCATGAAGAAGATCGAGGAAGAACTGGCTGCGGGCGCAGCGCCGGCGGGAACGAAAGCGGCGATCGAGGAAGTTGATCTCAAGAAGGACTACGTCGCCGCGGTTTGCCGATTTGCCGACATGGAGCTGATTGCGAAAACGAAGTTCAAGTTTGCCGTGGACGCGATGTATGGCTCGGGTCGCGGCGTTCTCCAGGGAATTTTTGCCGGGCGCGGAGTGCAATTCGTGGCCATTCGGCAGGAACTGAACCCGCTGTTTCCAGGAATCAATCCGGAGCCGATTCCGCCGCACACGGAGATGCTGCAGCAGACGGTGGTGCAAGAAAAGTGCGATGCCGGACTGGCCACCGACGGAGATGCAGATCGCATTGGCGCGGTGGCCGAAGACGGCAGCTTCGTGGACTCGCACAAAATCTTCTGCGTGTTGCTGTACTGGCTGCTGGAGCGCAAGAAATGGCCGGGGGACGTGGTGCGCGGGTTTAATACCACGCGCATGCTTGACCGCATTGCCGCGAAGTACGGGCGCAAGCTGCACGAGACGCCCATCGGTTTCAAATATATCGCTGATCTCATGATGGAGGGAGACATCCTGATTGGGGGCGAAGAATCGGGCGGCATCGGGTATTCGCGTTTTCTGCCGGAACGCGACGGAGTGCTGAACAGCCTGCTGCTGGCCAACGTGATGGCAGAGGAAGGCAAGCCGCTGGGGCCGTTGGTGGCGGACTTGCAGCGCGAGTTTGGCCCGCACTATTACGGGCGGCGCGATCTGCATATTCCGGAAGAGATGAAGCAGAAGGCAATTCAGCGGGCCCGCGAAGAAGGCACGCAGGCTCTGGGGCGCTACGGGGTGCTGAAGAAGGAGACCCTGGACGGCGTGAAGTTTTTCCTCGATGCTCCGACGAACGGGAATGGAGCGGAGGCGTGGGTATTGTTCCGCGCGTCGGGGACGGAGCCGCTGTTGCGGCTTTACACGGAGGCTTCGTCGCCAGAGTTGGTCAATGAACTGTTGATCACGGGGGAGACCTTCGTTAGAAGCAGTGACTAGTGGTTAGGGGTCAGGGCCCAGCGCAGGTGTGTTGCTGGCCGTCGTTAAAACGAAACATAATGGCAGATGATCTAACTCCAGTTCAGGCCGATTCGCCTGAGGCGCGCCGCTACAACCGCATCCGGCGGTGGCTGGATGTTGCCGACTTCATGGTGGGGTTCGCGTTCCTGGTTGTTCTGCTGATCACGGGATGGTCCGCCTGGCTGCGCGACCTCGCCATCAAAGTGGCGGGGCAGCACTATGCGGTCAATGTGTTTCTCTACCTCCTGTTTCTGCTGGTGATCAGCAAAGCGCTGGGCATTGGGCTCGACTACTATGGCTTCCTGCTGGAGCGGAGATTCAAGCTTTCGACGCAGAGGTTTCGCTCCTGGGCCTGGGATGAGATTAAAGGTTTTCTCGTCGGCCTTGTGCTGGGGGGAATCGTAGTAGAACTGTTGTACTTTACCCTGCGGCAGTGGCCTCAGCATTGGTGGTTAGTGGCCTGGGCGCTATTCATGGGCTTATTCATTATGATGGCGCAGCTTGCGCCGGTGGTGCTGTTCCCGATTTTCTACAAGTTCGAACCGCTGGAGGACGAAGACCTGAGGCGGCGACTGGTGGTGCTGAGCGAGCGCGGCGGGACGCGGGTGCGCGGGGTGTACCGCTGGAAACTTTCGGAAAAGAGCAAGAAGGCGAACGCAGCTTTGACCGGATTAGGTGCGACGCGCCGGATCATTCTGGCTGACACGCTGCTCGACAACTACACCCCGGAAGAGATCGAAGCAGTGCTGGCCCATGAACTCGGGCACCATGTCCATCGCCACATCCTGAAGAGCATTTTCGTGCAGGCCGCGATAACTTTGTTGGGTTTCTGGGCGGCGAACTGGACCCTGCATTACGCGGTCGATCGGCACCTGTTCGACTTCGACGAACTCTCAGACTTCGCAAATCTACCGCTGCTGGCGCTGGTTTCGGTGGTGCTCTCGTTCCTGCTGATGCCGGCGCTCAACGCGTATTCGCGGTTCAACGAGCGGCAGGCCGACCGGTACGCGTTTGAGTCGATCGCCAGCGTGGAACCGTTTATCTCTTCGATGAACAAACTGGCGGAGCAGAATCTGGCGGAGCGAACACCGTCGAAGTGGGTCGAATGGTTTTTTCATTCTCATCCTGCGGTCTCGCGGCGCCTGGCGGCCGCGAAGGAGTGGGGCCGCAAGCACAACGCTACTTCGCAGGCGTGAGCTGCGCCGGTCAGGGTTTGCGCAGAATCGCGATCACACGCTGCAAGTCTTCCTCGGTATCCACTCCCACGCTGTCGTGCGGAGTCTCGCCAACGAAAATCGGAATTCCATTTTCCAGGAAACGCAGTTGCTCGAGGCGTTCCGTTTTTTCGAGGGACGATTCCGGCAGGGCGACGAACCGGTCGAGAGCGGGTTTGCGATAGGCGTAAAGCCCCAGGTGCTTGAAGCATGGCGGGTGGGTGCGATCGCGATCGAACGGGATGGTGGCGCGGGAGAAGTAGAGGGCGCGTCCGCCGAGATCGGTCACCACTTTCACGGCGTTCGGGTTTGAGATGTCGAGTTCCGAAGCCGGGGTCATCAGGGTGCCGACCTGCGCTGCGGGATTTTCCATCACGCGGAACAGAGTTGCGATGTGCTCGGGGCGCGTGAGGGGCTCATCTCCCTGCACGTTGATGTAGAACTCGGCCACCTCGCGACCGGAGACTTCATGCACTCGCTCGGTGCCGGTGCGGTGGGCAGGTGAGGTCATCTGGGCCTTCCAGCCGTGGGTTTGGCAAGCTTGCAGGATTTCTTCGGAGTCGGTGGCGATGAGGACGTCTGCCAGCAGCGGGGATGAGCGCACGGCTTCGTAGACCACGCCGATCAGCGGCTTGCCCGCGATTTCGCGGAGCATTTTGCGGGGCAGACGAGTGGACGCCAAACGGGCGGGAATGACAGCGATCGCTTGCATGGGCTTGCCGGTCATGGTGAATTAAAGTTGAGAGCCGTCGCGTGAGTGGCAGTATATCCGGGTTAAATGCGGGTGGTCAGTCTCATTTCGACAGTTAATGCTATGTCTGCGTTAGCAGCATGTAATCAACTAGGACTGCGCACAGCCAAATGAAGATTCCTATGCAGCGCATGAATATTGAATACCAAGGCTTCAGGAAGAAGTTGCAATGATATTGGTTGTGTGCCCGCCTGACAATCGTGCTTGTTCTAAAGACCAAGAGCCAGCCGCAATAGGCGAAGAACAGGCTGACCGCCGCATCCCAGACGATGATGAATGCCCTCATTTAACTCGCCTGCTCCAGAGTGCTTTCAGGATAAGCCCCTTTCAATCCGCTTGGTTGGGGCTGCCGTCTCAGGCAGCAGACCGCACGTCCAATATGGCGCTATGATGCCACGGAATCGGCGCGGACGCGATACCTTGTGGATATCAGACTGACCCACTACCTTAACCCGCCGGCGTTTGACCTATTTCGCGAGCGCTCTTAGAATAAAAAATTGGACGAAGCGTAGCGTTAGGTTGCGTCCATGCTGCGAGTGCCGGGGCCGGACCGGCGGCAAAGTTTCCTTTCGCGCATCCTTCCCGAATTGCAGGCCAGTGGCGGCGTAGCTCAGGTGGTTAGAGCGACGGTCTCATAATCCGTAGGTCGTAGGTTCGAGTCCTACCGCCGCCACCAGATTCCAGCGCCACCAGATTCCTTGGAGTCGCCCCTCAAGCACGTGCTTTATCGATCATCGCTTCCCAGATGCCTTTGGATTTGAGGATGACTTCGACGGCTTCGCGAACCGCACCGCGGCCAGCGAGGGCTTTCGTGGTATAGTGCGCAGCTTTTTTCACCTCGGGAACTGCGTCGCCCACAGAAACCGCGAAGCCGGCCCGGCGCATGATGGGAATATCCGGAAGATCGTCGCCGATATACGCGACGGCGGAATCCGGCACGCCCGCCTTGCGCAGGATTTCCTCATAGGCCGGCATTTTCAACGGCTGTTTCATGTAGATAAATTCCATCTTCATTTCGTGCGCGCGACGCAGCAGGGCCGCGCTCTCGCGGCCGGTAATGCAGCCCGTGCGCAAGCCGGCGCTGCGAGCGAGGGTCAGGCCCTGGCCGTCGTGCGCATCGAACGTCTTGATTTCGAGCGCAGTGCCGTCGGGCTGCGAAAGCAGCGTGACGCCACCGTCGGTCATGGTGCCGTCCACGTCCATGAGAACCAGCTTGATTTGCGAAGCGCGCTTCTTGAGTGCGGCGGAGATTTTGCGAGAACCGGCCAAAGAGGCCTCCGGAACAAAGAGTCTAACTCTGTCGAATCGACTGCGGGCTCAGTATACCTTTCCGCTCACGCGGTGGGTCCGCACAGGGTGGAAGTGCGACGCTGCTCTTCAAGAAGCCGCGTGATTCGTATCTACGAATTCAAAGCAGCCAGCAGGAAGACGAACGGGGCATTCCAGTTGATGGCGATCTCGTTCAGGGAGTAGGCGGCTTGATCGTCCTTGTACATCTGCATCGGCGCACGTTTCGGGAGCAGCCAGCCCACCCGGTCCCCAGGATGCGCATTGGGCCCGCCCGAGACCAGCCCAGGCCAGGGCGCATCAAGATTGTCGGCGGCGCTGGGCCGGTGGTGCGGATGCTGAAACGACTTCGTCCCCAACTGCGTGACCCAGGACAAATCCCAGCAGTTCCGCCCGATCAGGTAGTGCAGGTTTTCGGCGGCCGCCTGGCGGAATTCGCCGTTCTTCTGCAGGCGATCCGTGACGATCAACTGCAGCGATTGATTGCCTGCCCCTCCATTCGAACCCCAGACGTAGTCCGAGAGCGACAGCGTGTTGCCGTAACCGTTCTGCCGGCTGTTCTGAACCAGGAACTCCGAAGAGCGCACGCTGGATTCGCGTATCCGTGCCAACAACTCCCTGGATGCGCCTTTCCGGTCCGCCATCGCGTAAGTCCAGAGCGCCATCGCCGATAGATCGTTCCATGACGGCGCTTTCACGCGCAGTCTCTTCTCGCTCTCACTGCCGGTCTCGCTACTAAGATAGGCAACGCCCGCCTCGAATGCCTTACGATATTGTTCGTCGCCGGTAGTGCGCCACAACTCAGCAGCGGCCCAGAGCATCTCGTCACGGCAGTCGTTGTCTCCATAATCCCCGGTACGAATGCCATCAGGATTTCGGAAAGTCACGTTCGGATTCTTGCTGGCCCACGCATACGCCCGCTTCGCCGCTGCGAGGCAACTCCTGGCGTAGGCGTCGTCGAACGGTCCATAGCAGCGAGCCGCAATCGCGGCCACCGCGGCCAAATCCGCGGTTGCGCACGTACTCTTGTACGGGTCCGATCCCGTGCCGATGACGTAGCTGGTGAGATGATCATCCTGCGGCAGGATGAATGCGCAGAAGTTTTCGCTGGTCTGCTTGTGCCACACACCGCCGTCGGCGTCCTGCAGGCTGAGCATCCAATCGAGGTTCCAGCGGATCTCGGCGAGAAAGTCGGGAAGTTTTCCACCGGATTCTGGAATCTTTAGATCGAGATTGCGCACCGCCGCGTTGCACAATTCCCACGTCCACAACAGAGTCGCCGTCGAAATTCCAGAATTCACCACGTAACGGCCGTAGTCGCCGGCATCATGCCAGCCGCCGTGATTCTTGTACGGTCCGCTCTTTCCAGATGTCTTGTGAAACTCGGCCGTCAGGTGGCACGCGGGATGCGAATAGCCGTTGCCCAGGTCTACGTTGCAGCCGCAGCGCTGGCCGTAGTATGCCCGCATGGTGAGCCAGAGAGCGTGGCGATAAACATCGTTCCCGATTTCGAGCGGCGCGCTCGATCCCGCATCTGTCTCGATCACGTACCTGCCGGACTGGCGCATTGCCGAAATGTCAGCAATCTGAACCCAGTCGCCGGAAGCCGCGTCGTCGCGGGCCGCGCCGGGCTTTCCCTGCAGAACAACCGCGGAGCCGCTGGCCGCACGCACCGTAAAGTGCGCGGATGGTGAGCGCAGGGTCACGAGCTTGGCCGCGTTCGGGAGATAACCGAGCTGATTGAATACGATTTGACTGGCGTCGGTCGCGGCTTCCGCAGTCAAGTTGGCGTTCAGCCACCAGGCGCTCGGGAGAGCTGCCGCGCCTCCGCAAGCCGCCGCGATTTTGACGAATTCTCTTCGGTGCATGGGCCCGCAAATCGGAAACCGATTTTACGAACTTATTTTACGAACCGGCTCGCATGTCGCTCGAGGTCCCGCCCGCCGCGGGAACATAGCACTTCAGCGTGTAATCCATTACCATGCGATCGGCGTTGAATCGCCAGCCCAGGGTGCGGATCGTCCGCTTCATGCGCTTGATCCAGCCGCGTGGAAGGCCGTCGCGGTCGCGCTGGTAATACAGTGGAATCACTTCCTCGCGCAGAGTTCGCATCAGGTCTTCGCCGTCGCGAGTATCGTGAACACTCAGGTTCGAGTGGGTTCTGCCTGTGCCGATGGCAAAACCGTTCATGCCATCAAACGCTTCCGCCCACCAGCCATCGAGCACGGAAAGATTCAGTCCGCCGTTCAGCACGACCTTCTGGCCGCTCGTTCCCGAGGCTTCCAGCGGACGGCGGGGATTATTCAGCCAGACATCCACGCCCTGCACAAAACGCCGACCGACGTTGATGTCATAGTCCTCCACAAACACGAACTTATCGCGGAATTTGGAATCGCGCATCAACTCGGCAATCTGCTGCAGCACCCGTTTGCCGGGCTCATCGAGCGGATGCGCCTTGCCGGCAAACACAAACTGCACCGGCCGGTTCGGATCGTTCACCATGGAAGCCAGCTTCTCGATGTCGGTCAAGATTAAATTCGCCCGCTTATAGGTGGCAAAGCGGCGGGCAAATCCAATCGTGAGCGCATCCGGACTCAGCACGCGCTCCAGGCGCTGCAACACCTCCCGCGATTCTCCCCGGCGCTGCGCCTGCTCGACCGCGCGCCGCCGCACGAACTCGATCAATTGCGACTTCAGGTTCAGGTGCGTCTCCCACAGCTCGCCGTCGTCCACGTTTTCAATGCCCAGCCAGATCTTGGCTTCGCTGCTGCGCTGGTGCCAGTCCGTGCCCAGATGGCGATCGTAGAGCCGAAACATCTGCGGCGCCAGCCACGACGGAACGTGTACTCCGTTGGTGATGTGTCCGATGGGAACATCGTCTTCCACTTTGTCGCGGTATAACCCCGTCCACATGGCGCGCGACACTTCGGCGTGCAAGGCCGAAACTGCGTTGGCGCGTCGGGAAAGCCGCAGCGCGAGCACCGTCATGCAAAACAGTTCGTCCGCATTGCTGGGATTCTCACGGCCCAGTCCCAGCAAGCTTTCCCGGGATAGTCCCAGCGCCTCCCGCAGCGGTCCAATGTGCTCTTCGATCAGTCCGGCATCGAACCGGTCGTGGCCGGCGGGAACCGGGGTGTGCGTGGTGAATACCACTTCGCGCGACACCCGGGGAACGGCAGCGTCAAACGCCAGGCCTTCCTCTTCCATCCGCATGCGAATCGCTTCCAGCACCGCAAAAGCGCTGTGGCCTTCGTTCAGGTGAAGCACTCCTGGAGAAACTCCCAGAGCCTTCAATGCACGCAACCCGCCCACTCCCAACAGCAATTCCTGACGAATGCGAATGCGCAGATCGCCGCCATACAACCGCGACGTCAGTTGGCGGTCTTCAGGAGCGTTGCCTTCCACATCGGAATCGAGCAGCAGCAGATCGCGTCGTCCTACTTTCACGCGCCAGACTTTCGCCTGAATGCGGCCACTACGCGTCTCGATTTCCACCGCGACCGGCCTGCCGTCCTTGCCGATCGCGACCTCCATCGCCATCTGACTAACGTCGGTCTTGAGATACTCTTCCCGCTGCCACCCGCTTAAATCGAGCCGCTGCCGGAAATAGCCCTGGCCATAGAACAAGCCGATGCCCACCAGAGGAATATCCAGATCGGACGCGCTCTTGATGTGATCGCCCGCCAGCACTCCCAGGCCGCCGGAATAAACCGGCAACGATTCATGCACTCCAAACTCCGCTGAGAAATACGCTACCGGATGCGGCCGCAGCACTCCGGCATTCTTCGCACCCCACGTCCGATCCGCGTCCCGGTACTCCAGCATCCGCCGGTAGGCGTAGTTCACCCGGCTGTGCAGCATGAGTTCAGCCGCGCGGGTCTCCAGTTTGGCGAGGGGCAATTCCGCCAGCAGGGCGACAGGATTCTGATTGAGCTCGTTCCATCGCGCCGGGTCCAGATCGAGGAACAGACTGGAGGAGTTGTGGTCCCAACTCCACCACAAATTGCGCGCCAGGGCCCACAGCCGCTCCTGCACAGGAGCAATGAAGCGGTCCAGCGTGCGGGCTTCACTCACCACCGGAGCGACCTGCGTGGCCGCGTCGGTCAGCATGCGGATTTCATCCTCGCTGAAAGCCCGCGCCGCCACGGTTTGCACCACCAGAACGCCCTGCAGAACTCCCCGGTCGATCAGCGGCACCCCAAGAAACGACTGGTAGGCATCTTCGCCGGCGTCCCGGAAATACTTGAACCGGGGATGGGTTTTCACCTGTTCGACGGCAACCGGCTGCACCAGTTCCGCCACCAGGCCGGTGAGCCCTTCGTTCACCGCCATGCGCAGACTGCCGATGCATTCCTTGCGCAGTCCAACGGTTGCCGCCAACACCAGGTTGGCGCGATCCGGCTCCAGCAAATATGCCGAACACACGTCGGTCCGAAATCTTTTGGCGATGAGCGCAACCACGTTCATCAGCGTTTCCGCCGGCTGTCCACCCTCCGCCGCCAGGTTCGCAATCTCTTCCAGGGTCAGCACGTTGCTGACCTCACTCAAATGCACGCCCTGCTCCATGTCCTCTTCCACCTTCTCGTATCCAACCAAACTGCTCTTCCAAGCTGGCTCGCCAGCCCTCCGTAAGGGTCTTGCAGATCATCCTGCCGGTGACAGGATGCCATCACTGCGAGCCAAAGGTTCCCCTATTGTACGGGGTACGGATGAAATCGTGAACGGCGCTGGGACTTTCACCGCTCGGAATCTGATTCTTAACCACTCCTGGTGCAGCCTTTCCTGGTGCAGCCTTTCCGTAAGTCCTGGTTTGCTTGCCCCTTCCCGGATTTCCTCAGCAAAACCAGATTGCGCTACCTCCTCGACAGAGAGTAAAATCAGCGCCAATCCAGCCAACCAACGGGAGGCACACGTCCACTTTCTGTTGGCGTCGCAAGCTTGCACGAAGACCATCTTGCAGGAAGACCAGGACGGATGAAACGACGGGGGATTTTCGAGCACCGCCCGCAACTTTCTTTTGCATCTCGCGCGACCCATGGAGTCAGCACAAATGAACCGTACTGCCGCACGATTTCTCCGGTTGGGTGGGGGCTTGTCTGGATTAGTGGTCTTA
>Ga0302324_100008301_pt1 | contig 21947 bp, 19 predicted proteins | sample Palsa_T0_1_FD_201949 | JGI IMG/M metagenome (GOLD analysis project Ga0302324, IMG submission 201949) | Peat permafrost microbial communities from Stordalen Mire near Abisko, Sweden - Palsa_T0_1 | ecosystem: Environmental > Terrestrial > Soil > Palsa > Peat permafrost | place: Sweden: Abisko...
CGATGGTCCCAAATTATAGAGTGGGAGTCATGATCGACGATGGTCACGCCCCAAGATACGATCACGTCGTCGCCGATGGTGATCTCTGAATGGCACACCAGGTGACTGGCGCCCAGAAAACACCGATCGCCTATGGTGATCTTGCCTAATCCGCTGTCGAAATGGACCCGGCACCGGACGATGGACTCGGACCCCACCCGGATGTGATTCTTGCCGCACGAACGCAACCCCCACCAGTTCACGTGCGAGTTCTTTCCTACTTCGACACGGGTCGCCATCCGAACCAGCGGCTTCAACAGCGCGTTAAGCATTGGGTGCCGGCAATAAAGCTGCGGAATTCCCTGCCCTCGCGCGGCCGGCATTCCGGGCAGGCTTGCGCTGCATGGGAAGTATCGCCAGTGTGACCCACAATAGCGTTGAACCAAAGAGCGACCCGGAGATCGCCGCCGCGAGGACGCCCTGGATATAAAGCATCGGCAGCAGGTAATTCGGACCTTTCAGTTCCTTCAGCGCCTTTACCAGGCCGAATAGCACCAATCCGGCGAACAGCAGTCCCACCGGGACCCCGAGGGCCATCGACGCCTCGACGAACACGTCGTGGGGGTAGAATCCGGAATTCAATTCGACGAAGGCGCTTCCAATCAGGGGCGCACTGGCTATCTGGTCGATGCTGTCGGTGAGCACGACGATTCGATCCGTGGTCGATTCGTCCTCTCCCGCGGCAGCCAATCTCTCCGCCAGAGGACTCGAAGCAGACGTGACCAGCCACAGCGATACCGGGAGAACGAGGATTGCAAATCGCAGCATTTTCCCGCGCCGCATGGCATACAGGCCGATGCAGGCCAATAGAGCCAGGGCGGGCCCCTTCGATCCGGTCAAAAGCAGGCACAGAAGCAGCCCGCAGACGACGGCCGCCATGGCAATCTTCGACACGTTCGTGCAGCGCGACCATAAGGGCATCGCGCACAATGTTGCACTCACGGCCAGATTTCCCAACGTAACGGGGTCCAAAGCGGTTAGCGAGAGTCTGCCGCTGCTGCTGGTCAAATCCTGCGTATCGCCGCCTCCGAAGCGAAGCGCCAATATGCTGATGATCGATCCGAGGCTCGCCACGACAAAGCCGCGCAGAGCAAAGCTTCGTTGATCGTAGGCCCGTCCCTTCATCAGCGCGATCGCCGGTAAAACCGAGGTCGCCACGAAGAATTGAAGGGCGTAGTCGGCCCCCTCGAGCGGTGTTAGCAGCCAATCGTGAATCAGCCGGACCGAATACAGGCACCAGATCAGCAGCATCGCTTGACGCACTCGGTCCACATGCAGGCGTCGAGTCGTTACTATTATCCAAAGGCTGAAGAGCGCGACAATTATGCGGAAAGGAACGGACAACAAGCGGCTGTCCATCTGCAGGAGCGAGATGGCGTTGCCGATAATCGGGTAACCGAACAGCGCAAGCGCAAAAAGAAGCGCGCATTTTCGGACGAGACGGTTCGGCTGGATGGTATGCTCGCTTGCCATATATCTCGCCGTAGCCTCAATCTCTCTTCAGAGCGCGTAAGAATCGCCGGGACCGGTCCGTCGCCGCCCCAATCCAGCCGCCATTTTGTCGCCAAATGGCTCGTTTGACCAACTCGACCGGTTCGTCGTGTACCTCGACTCGCTCCGGTAGCTCTATCTTGCCCTCATACAGGACGCTTTCTCGCCCTTCGAAACTGCGCAGAAAGCCCCGGCCGTGCGTGCCGGATCCGTCCATCCCGGTGTTTCGCACCAGCGAAATCGGCGGAAAACAGCCTATCCCCGATCGCTTGAACACGCTCCAATACCAGCGAATTCCCCAGGAATCACCACGTCCGCGCATTTGGCGTTGAAGCATACTTGCATAGTCGTATGCCCCCTCAAGATTGAACCGGTGCCGCAGGTTCGCATCGGACATCAACCGTTCCCATCCTTGGGCGGACGGGTCGAAGCATTCCCACGCGCGGTCCCACGTCGCCCATCCCCAGGTCGTCGTGAGAGGCAGAAATACCACGGAGGAGCGGTGAATGAACCCCGGCACATCGAACATGTGCGCGGATATCTGGAAGACCTGTGCGTGTCCGTCATACCGCTCGAGCGCGGAATTCATGTAATCGAGAAAGGTATTCGACACCTCGAGATCGTCTTCGACGACGATTACCCGGCCGAAGCGCGAAACGACGTTGCCCACTCCGGCAATGATGGATCGGGCCAGACCATGATTGTCGGTGCGAAAATGATATTCTGCCGATGACCCCAGCAATTCCTGCGCGGTGGCACGCGTCCTTTCGACCGCCTCCACGTCTTGCGACGTTCGCGGTCCGTCGCCGAATACGACGATCCTGGAATCGGCGAAGCCACGGCATCGTTGCAGATTTCCAAGCGTTCTGCGCAAATGCTCTGCGCGGTTGAATATGAACAGCGCGATCGGTGCGTTGCGGCGCACGTCTACGCCGACTCCAAGCATCTGTCGATCCACATCTGCGCCGATATCAGTTTATACAGATGGTGTTCTGCGGCGAGAGCCCCTCGACGGTGCATCTCGAACAGCTCCTCGACCTTTCGAGGCTCGATCCATTCATGCAAAGCGCTCGGCCTCTTTGCGAGTCTGAATTGCAGCTCCCTTCCCTGCTCCGACGCCAACCACGCGCCCGTGGGCGTAGGGTAGCCCTGCTTGTCTCGTCTATCGCCTATCTCCGGCATCTCATGAGAACGCAGGTATTCGCGCAACACCCACTTCGTTTCGCCGTCTCGAAGCTTGAATTTCGTCGGAAGTCTGAAAATCCATTCGACCAGCCTGTAGTCCAAAAAAGGATCCCGTGCCTCAACGGAGTGAGCCATGCTCACCGCATCGCCATAATGAAGGAGGCCCGGCAGAATATCTCGAGAATGGTCGATCATGAGGCGCTGAAGAACTCGGTCGCGCACAGGTGGGGCCGCGGCGGCATCCGACTCGGAGAGCCTTATGCCCGGCCTGAGCAAGGATTGAAATCCGACTCGGGTACGGTGCCAACGCAAGAGCGAGGGAGATACCTCGCGCAATAGCCATGCCAACGCCCACCGGACGGAAAATGTACCGCGCATTCCGCGCACCCGCGACAGGGCATCCCCGATGTTTCGCGGCCCGTTGAAGCCCTTCAAATAATCGAACAATTCGAGAATGGAATACTGAGGATATCCGCCTAATGCCTCATCCGCGCCCTGACCTTCGAGCAATACCGGCACCCCCGCAGCTCGGGCCGACTGCATGATGCACCATAGCGGATAGACGGCCGGCGAATAACCTGGACTATCCATGGCCCAAACCACGTCGTTGAGAACTCCCAGCCAGTTCTCCTGCACGGCTTTGACCTCCACCAGGGACGCTGATACTCGGCTACTTGCAAGTTGGGCCCAGGCATATTCGCTGATATCGCCATCCGAGTACGTCGAGGTGAAGCATATGGGTGGGCTGGACCGAAGCTTGGCGGCCGCGGCCAATATCGCGCTCGAATCGAGGCCACCGCTCAATGTAACGCCCACCGGCACGTCGCTGCGAAGACGTATTCGAACCGCATCGGCGAACAGCTCATCGAATTCCGCGGTGGATCGATCCGTGTCGGTCTCGTCGTTTATCTCCGTGGGGTAATTCCAATAGCGGTGCATCTCGATTGCGTTCCTGGCCGGATCGTAGACGGCATAGTGTGCCGCCGGAAGGACATGGATACCCTCGTAGAACGACTCGTTTGCCACGAATAGCTGGTTATAGGCGAGGAAGTCCAGCATCGTCTTTCTATTCATCCGCCGGTTCGCGGGAAACAAAGCAAGCAGCGCCTTGGGTTCGGACGCGAACGCGATTCCGTCGACACCCAGGCGATAATACAGAGGCTTTACACCGAATCGATCGCGCGAAAGAACCAGCCGACGACTGCTTTCGTCCCAACTCGCGAATGCCCACATGCCGTTCAGCCGCGGCAATGCGGCCGGCCCCAAGGTCTCTATCGCCTCGAGCAGCACGCCGGTGTCGGATCCTCCCACTGAACCGACCCCCGCGCGTCTAAGTTCGCTCAATAGCTCGATGTAATTGTAGATCTCCCCGTTGAATACGATTTGAGTCCGTCCGCTTGCCGATCGCATCGGCTGGTGTCCCGCCGCAGTCAAGTCGATGATCGACAATCGACGATGGCCGAGGACGATTCCTGATCCGCGCCAAATGCCGTGGTCGTCGGGTCCGCGATGTTGCAGAAGGGTCAGCGCCGCTTCAAATTGCTCGGGAGTAAATGGTTGCGGGCCGGGACCAGACCACCCTAGTATGCCGCACATAGTTCCCTTTGAATCCTTCTTCCCTGATGAGCTTTGCCGGGGAGAGTCATGGTCATTCTAGCCCAACCCCTGACGCACGGTTGCAGGCGCTAGGCACTTGTCGTATCGAATTCGCCCAGCACGCTCGTGCCAAAATTTTCCACAGTATGCCCGGCAAAGACCGCCCGCGCTTTCCCGCCCATCTCACTCCTTACAGATTCATTCAGCATCGCCCTCAAGGCATGCGCGACGGATTTTGGTTCTTGAATTCTCGCGGCGATGCCGAGTCCGTGCTTCGCGATCATGCGGCCGATCTCCCCGTCGGATGTGCCAATGACCGGCAGCCCGTTCCGCCCGGCAAGCACCAGGACCCCGCTCATATAAAAATGGCTGCGATAACCAACCCAGACCACGTCGGCCGCTGCGAACACACCGCCCTGTGCCTCTGCGTCGAGGAAGCGATCATACACAATGAGGCGGCCCTCGGATCGCAACCGCTCGCAGTTCGAGCCCCGCATCTGGGCGCGCACCTCTTCGGATTGTTTCCCCGCGAGGATTACCGTGTAGCCCTTGAAATCGTCATGAGACACGAGCTGTTCTATGAGAAAATCGATTCCTTTCCTTTCGTCGATGGACCCGAAGACGAGAATGGCAACCGTCGTCGCCGTAATTCCCAATGCGCTGCGGGACTTCTCTCGGGAGGCGGACGCTGAGTTTTCTGCCGGATCCGCAAGATAGCGCAAGCGGGCGCGTTTTTTCGGCGAATACCAATCGAGAGGCAGGTCTTGCACGGAAGGGTTGATGACGAACAGGGCCTTGAGGCTCCGATCGCGAAGAATTCGTCCCGCAATGCGCCATTTCCACGGAACCGCGCCCCCTGCCGTGCCTTCGGAGAAACTCAGCGCCAACCTCATCGATATTGCGCACCAAGGCATGCCCCGAAACGGCCCCCCGAGAAGCCCGAGCGCATAAAAGCAGTAGTCGACGTACGGGAGCACGATCAAGTCGATTCCGGTCGACTCGGAAATTTCCCTGACTGCACTCTTGAACGACGCCCAATACGAGAACTCGCGCCAAAGAAGCCGCGGCATGCTCTCACTTTGCAAATTGATGCCTCTGGAACCCTCCATCAAATGCATTCGGACGTTCGAGAATTCCGAAGCGAGCATGCTGAGTGCAGGATGACGCAGGGCAGCCGGGGTGGTGGCGATCACGACCTGCCATTTTCTTCGCTCGGCTTCCAGCACCAGCCAGCGCAGATAGCTTGCATGGTGCCCGTTGGCATGTGGTTCGATGATGAGAATCCGCATTTCAAATCACCGATTCCCCGCTATCCCTCTGATTCTCTCGATCGATCGCCCGACCAGCCGCGTGACGTTTCTGAGCCGAGTGACCCCCACGTTCCTGATGGCGCCGGCTGCGATGCTCGTTTCATAAATCCGATCGCACGCCGTAGAGCTAGTTAATTTCCGCTAGTCAAAGCCGCGCGTCTCGCTCCTTTACTCATCTTTACACTCAGGCGGAAGGAATAGAATTTGCATACGTCAACCAGCACTCCCAGCTTGAATCCGGGCGACATCGACGAGCACAGCAATACCGATATTTGTTCGGCTCTCAATTTAGCAATGTGCAGATGCCCGATGAGCAGCTTTTTGATAGGCGACTCCGTCGAAAGCGATCTCGTCTCCGTGTTGTATAGAGATGCGTCATGCCTCCGATAGCTTCTCAGCACCGCCGGAAGCGAAGAAATCTGACCTTTCGCGGCGAACCTCGCGAGGATCGGCAATTCGATCTGCGCCATCCGGTTTCGCGGCGTTATTTTTTCCAACACCCCTCTGCATATCTCCGTCCTCATCATCCCATAGATGCTGAAAAGAACATTGGAAATCGGGTATTTATAAAACTCACCACAGCGCCGTCGCCAATCGATGCTGTCTCGAATGGTAATCAGCTCCTCAATCTCGATCTGCTCGCCGAAATCGTCGATTACTCTGATGTCCCCGCAAACAATGACTGCCTGGGGGCGATCGATTAAGCGCGGCACGGATTGTTCGATAAATCGATTTTCCAGCATGTCGTCATGCGCAAGCCAGACGAGGAATTGCCCATTGGCTTGGTCGGCCACAAATTTAAAATTCCAATAGGCACCTCGATTTTTATCCTGTTCGACCAGTCTGATCCGCTCGTCCTTTGTCGCGTAGTCGCGACAAATCGCGGTCGTTCCGTCGGTAGATGCATTATCCGAGATCAGCAATTCGAAGTCCCCGCGCGTCTGCATCAGCACCGACTCGATCGCCTGACGAATATGCCGTTCTCCGTTGAACACCGGCATACCCACAGTCACCAAAGGTTTTGGTTGCATCGATCGCCCTGCTTGCTTGATCCTATATGAGCCGCGACTGCAGAGCCCGCATCAGCCTGGGTATCAAGGCCGCGAGCGCATGACGCACCGTCGGCGCGCTGCAGGCGGCGCCAATTACCAACACACCGGTCGTCGCCAAAAGCATACTGATACTCGCCAGCTTGCCAACCTCCGGCATGCCCCAGCGACAAATAACTCCAATGACCAAAATCGACGTCATTGGCAGAGCAATGTCCTTGAGATACCAGCTGGCTTGCTCGCTGGAAAGGATCCTGCGGAACATCAGCTTTGCGTTCAAAATTATGTAGCCGAAATTGACAGCCGCCCAGACCCATGCTGCGCCAATCCCGCCATAGCGCGGAATCACCCATAACAGAGAGGGAATGACGATCAATATCGCGATGAGGTTGCTTTTGAAAGCCAAGCCGACGATACCATGTGCAAGTTGCATCTGATATGGGATCCATAACAAACAATTGAGCAACGCTCCGAGCGCCAGGACGGCAAGCATAGGCGCGGTCTTCGAGGCCAACACTGCATCATGCGTCCACAAGTATAACGCCTTGTCGCCAAACGCGATCAGCATGAACGCCGCCGAACCGACCAGGATTGTCACCAGCTGCGCCGCCTTGTGATAGTTTTCAGCCAAATCGCCCTGATTGCCCACCGCCGAAAGATGGCTGAACCGCGGGAAGAATGCCTGACTGATCGGCGTAACGATGACGTAGAGTAGTCCCGCAGCCGTCGATGCAAGCATATACCGGCCATACTGCTGCAGGCTCAAGAACTTGGACAACAGGATCTTATCGAGCTGAGTCAGTATCAGCGAAAGTGCACTGATTCCCAACATACCAAATGCGAATCTCCAAATTCCCGCAAATGCCCTGACGGAGAACCTGCCGCCGGCGGAGCGTGGTATCGACCTATAAAGGACCAGCATCAGAGTGGCTGCCGAAACAAGGGACACGATAACTTGCCAGATGAAGAATGCGATGATCGTCGGTGAAATCCAGATCAGAACCGCCACTGCTCCGAAACCTCGTGCTGTCGCAATCATCGAAGTTATTCCAGCCAGCAATACCTGGCGCTGCAATCCAATTATGGTGCTTCGATAAATTCCCTCAATGAAACGCAGCGCGATGATTAGACCCATGATGCTGAACGCGCGCGCCACGACATCGGGCGGCAATTTCTCTGGTCTCAACCAATTCGCCGCCAACCATCCGGATGCGGCCCAAATCGTCAATGCGATGACGGTGGCAGCCCCGGCAAAGACGACCTCTATGCTGCGCAAAAGATCACGAATGGACTTCTCGTCATGTGCGCCCGCTCGGAAGCGAGCCATTTCACGCGCCAGCGTAGGCGACAACCCCAAGTCCAGTAATCCCAGGAGCGTCTGCAGCAGGACGAGTACTCCCATCAGGCCGTAGGCCTCTATGCCAAGGTACTCGATGTATATGGGAACGAAAGCCACCCCCATTAGGGCAGTCCAGCCCTGGCTCAGGTAGTTAGCCAAGACGTTTCTTTTCAACGACATCGAGTTAGCTTTGGTCCGCGCTTCAACGGACCCGCTTCAAATATCCCTGGGGAGCCACGCTAACCAGCAGCTTGTGATCGATTCGCTCGTCGACCTCAAATTCCTGGTGGACCTTCAAAAATGCACGGATGGCGGTGAGCGGATTGTTGCCTGGAGCCCATGGCCGGTCGCCAAAGAATTCCGCGGGCATATGCTCCACGATAGTATCGAAGACCACGCAATAGCTCCCCACCGAAGCGAGTTCCGCATACGCCTCGAGTTCCGCGAGTACGTGGTCGTGAGTATGATTGCTGTCGAGACACACCAGGACTCGTCGTCTGCCCGCTGCGATTGCCCGCACTCGAGCCACGACTTCTGGATCGACGCTTGAGCCCTGAATCATCTTGATGCGCCGGGATAGCGGATGCCCTTCGATGGCGGAGCGATTATGAGCACGTATATCGATGTCCACTCCCAGCACCTCGGCATCTTGCGGACCGCCGCATGCGGCATTCAGTTCCAGCATCGAGGCTGAGAAAATGAGCGATCCGCCGTGCGCGATGCCAGTCTCAAGGATCAGATCCGGTTGCACCGACCACAGAATCTCCTGCATCGCAACGATATCTTGGGGGTACTGAATGATGGGGCGACCCAGCCAAGAGAAATTATACGAATATCGCGCAGGGATGCTCGCCTTCATCAACGAAGCGGCACACGCCTGGAGGCTTTCGTCCGCGCCGTTAGCGGCGACGCGATCATCGACTTCGCGCTCAAATGAGCTCATGGTCCACCGTCTGGTACTGGAAAGAGTTATTCGTGTACGCTCGGATCTCCTGCAGGTAATTGCCGTTCATCACGAAGATGTTCGCACCTCTCGGCAGCATTTTCATCGCTTCCTCGGGCGAATGAACCTGAAGTCCGGTGCCTGGCAAGTATTTGCCGTGCTTTGCCGGGTTTACGTCTACCACAACGTCGATGTTCGCACCCGCGCGCTCCATGAAAAGCGCAAAAATGACGCCCTTCGACGCTCCTCCCCAAATCGCAGAACCGCCCGCAGCCCGGGACTTCAGCATCCGCGTGTGCTTGTCCACGGTTCCCAAAAAGTCGTCGGGAAACGCGAATCGTTCCAGTGGGCCATCGCCTGGATTGCGCAGCGTCGCGAGATCGGCAACTACATACAGGTACTGCCCGGCAAATACGTGATCGCACTCGTAGATCTTGCCGAACATCCGCAGGAAGTCCGCGATTCGAAAATAATTGACGTGCTCGTAAAATATGTCGAACCACGCCCTATGTCTGCATATCCATTCGAAGCACGGGACTTCGATATAGATCTTGCCGCCGCCATTGGCATCGCGGATCGTCTCCAAGAACGCCACCGGATCCTGCACGTGCTCCAACACGTGCCTGAGAATTATGCCATCCGCCCGCAGACCGATCTTCGCCGAGAAATATTCCTTTATTATGTGGGGATTCGATCCCTCGTAGGTCGGATCGACACCGGTAATGTCAAAACCAGATCCTTGCAGCTGCTCGAGGAAATGGCCTTTACCGCAACCGACTTCGATCAGCGAGCCGCCGCGTAAGTGCTTGTCGATCAACGCGAGGACACAGCTCAGATGCTCACGAAATACGGCGCTCAGCGCCTGTTCGTTTTGGTACTGCGTGTCATATCTCATCAGCTCGGGGCGAAATGTCTTATTGAAGATCAGCCCGGTGCGAAGATCCCGCACGAGGTTGACGTCGCCTCGGATGCAGTGCCGCGCGTCGTTAGCCGATTGAAACATCCTGTTCTGAAAAACCGGAAGCTCCAGAGCAGAGTAGATCGCCTCGCATTCAGACGAAGGGCGACGGTCGTTCATACATTCAATTGGTAGACCGGTCATATTTCGATGCTCGATGAGATTTTCAGGTGCGTCCGCGACCGAGTAAGGTCTTGCTCTCACCAGCTCTTCCAAGGGGCATTGCCTGATTCCCATAGGGCTTCCAAGTGATTTTTATCTCGCAGCGTATCCATGGGCTGCCAGAAGCCGGAATGTTCGAACGCCATCAGTTGCGCCTTGGCTGCAAGCGTTGCCATCGGCCCCAATTCCCAACTGGTCTCGTCGCCCTCAATGGATTCCAGACACTTCGGTGATAGAACGAAGAATCCGCCGTTTATACGGCCACCGTCCCCTCGCGGCTTTTCCGTGAAGCTCGTTACCTCCGCGCCGTTCAATTGCAGCGCGCCATATCGTCCCGGCGGCTGGACGGCAGTGACTGTAGCCCACCTGCCGTGCTGTACATGAAACGCAATCTGCGCCGATACGTTGACATTTGACAGGCCATCGCCGTAGGTGAAGCAAAAGCAGGATTCATTCTCGATGTGTGAGGCAACACGCTTCAGGCGCCCGCCCGTCATTGTGTTGTCGCCCGTATCGACGAGCGTCACTTTCCAGGGCTCCGCTTTCCGCTGGTGGACTTCCCTTCGGTTGTTGACCATATCAAAAGTGACGTCGGACATGTGAAGAAAGTAGTTCGCGAAATATTCCTTTATGAGGTAGCTCTTGTAGCCGCAGCAAATAACGAACTCATTGACGCCGTGCGCGGAGTAGACCTTCATTATGTGCCACAAAATCGGCTTTCCACCGATCTCTATCATGGGTTTCGGTCTCAGATGCGTCTCTTCCGAGATGCGGGTTCCCAGCCCGCCCGCGAGAATTACTGCTTTCATTGGCTCTAGGTTATGGTTACTGGCCGTCCGAGTTCAGGCGAATCCGCGCGCAGGAAGACCGCGTCGCTCCATAGTAATCGGTCGGTCGTGCTGTAATGCAATCCCGCCAGAGAATAGATCGCGAAGCCACAATCGCGGAGCAAATGGCAAATATCGAGGTAGGTCGCGGCGTCTTTATAGAGGGGAGCGTACCAAACCTCCACGATAACAACTTTGGCCGAGCTCAACGCTTGTCTGGCGCCCATCAAAGCCTCCAGATCATGCCCTTGCAGATCCAGCTTCAGAATATCGCAGGTTTTCGCGCCAACGCATCGCATCGTCTCGTCGAGGGTCGATACGTCGACCTCGACCCTTTCAAGCGTGGTCATCAAATCGCCCAACACGCCTGTCGCTCGGTCGTAGGTCGACGAGAGTGAATTGCATGCTCGACTCCGATTGATGTTAAGAGTCGCTTTGCCGCAGCTCGATCCGAGTGCCGCCTGAACGACTTGCACTTCAGGGTCGCCGGCGAACCTCTGCCGCAGCGCTGTCGCCAAGCCCGGATCCGGTTCGAAACACAGGAAGCGGGCCTGCGGCGAAATCACGCGAATCGCTTCGACGAACGCGCCTTTGTGGGCGCCGCCGTCGACGATGAACGGCTTGGGCGTGCCGCACAGACGAAGCGCCAGCGCGGGAGTCTCGTCCTCGCCTACGTAAATTCCGGTGCTGCGCTTGAAAATGACCAGACCGAATCTCGCCATGAGCATTTTAATGGTCTGTTTAACTAATCGGATCACGACGCGACTTCTCAGACGGACTCACTGAGTCTCTTTGGGGTTGGTCCGGCTGATCTTTTCAAGGCGCTGAGACCCAGAATGCACAATACGCCGACGATGAGCCCCACAAACGGGCCCGACGCTATCATCAAAAATCGGTTGGGAAAGTGTCGATCATCTCTGTCCGGAGGCGTCGCGTGATCGATCACGCGGAAGGCGAACTCCTCCGTCACCGATGCGAGCATGCGCTGCTTGACCTGAAGTTCGATCAAATGACCGATGGCCTCGCGCGTCGCGACGGCGGTCGTCGTTTCGAATTCATTCTCCAGATACTTGACTGCGGAATCGGCGCGCGCCATTTCGCGTTTGCGCATCTCCAGATTCAGTCTTTTGACGAGATCATTCGCCCAATCGGCGGCGGCGATCCGGTCGGTCCAGTCGATATTCAGTGTGATCAAGCTGGTTTTCTTCTCGGGCACGATAGAGCGGATCTTCTTGTCGAAATAGCGAAAGGCGCGGGAGGGAGTCGGCTGATGCTTTTCGTCCACCTTCCATTTGCCCGTGCGCGCATCCCACGATTTTGCGAACAACACAGGCATCAAGTGCCTGTCCTCGATGAACGCCTCGTTGAACTCCCGGGATTTCAGGACTCCCATCGCCTCCTCGGTCAGAGCATCGTTCTGACCGAGATTGATGCCTACGAGGGACGCCACCCCGCCGATGCCCCCCGCCAAGCCGCCGCCGGCGGCGTCCGAGGTACTATCGGATTTTGCGGGGATCAGAGTGGTGCTCGCTCGATAGATCGGCGTGAGCACGAACGCCGCCGTGGTGAATAAGGCGCCGAATAATAAAACGCTCCCGACCAGCCACCACGGGTGGGCGCAGACTTTCGCGACCGTCGCCCAGAGATCAACGGCCTCGTCGGCGGCGTATTGATCGTTCATGATTCGAGACTGATGTCGCCCATACGGCTCGTCGTCATAAGTACTCGTGAACCAGGATGTAGCCTATCGCCAAGTTGTAGATGATGGTGGTGATCGCCTGCAGCATCGGCAGCAACGGCACCTTTTGGGTATCGAGGGGCACGACGATCGTATCGCCGGGATGGACATCCACGTCTCGGGAGCGCCTGAACCAGCCTGAGCGGGCGCCCGAGAGGACATCGCCGTTTGCGCGGACGATGTAGATGCGCTTCCGATCCGCGTGCTGCGTTGTTCCGCCGCTCTTCTGGATATAGTCGTCGCGGCTGAGTCCCGATTGGTACACGTGCGAGGTTGGGCTCTGCACTTCGCCGAGAATGGTGACATCCTGAGTCTGCTTCGGGATCACCAGTTTGTCTCCATCCTTTACCACCACATCATAGGGGCCACCTGTCCGGCCCTCGAGGGCGCCCTGCGCATTGATCACGAGGCGTCCGATCGGCTTGGTCTGGCGAAGCTGAAGCAGCAACTGTTGACCGATCACCAGGCCCTGACCGGCGGAGGCGCCGCCGCCCCCGTTCGCGACGGCCGCGCTCCCGGCGACGACCTCGAGGGAAAGCGCCGCCAAGTCGTTCTGCAAGCGATTGGCCAGCATTTCGAGCTGGTCCTTTTCTCGCTTCTTGAGCTCCTCGCGGATGAACACAGCGCCTTCAGGAAAGGCGACATCGTCGAATCCGCCGGCGCGCACCAACACCGAATGCAGCGTCTCTCCTTGGTGGATCGGATATTTGCCCGGAAACCGCACCTCGCCCGCGACCTCGATAACGCCCGGCTCCATCCACATCGGAATAGGCTTGATCACGAGAGTGTCGTAGGGCTGGAGTTCGAGGTCTGCCGCGGCATCCCCCCGCCGGATGGCAACCAGGTCAATGGTGATCAAGTCGGTGCGGCGCGCGTTGCCATCGACCACGGCATACCGCGTCAATTCCGCTTGCCCGCGATAGGCGGCATCTTCCAAGCTCCCGCCCGCCCGGATCAGATCGCTCACGTGCATCGTGGGTTCGAGCGGATACTTTCCCGGCGCCTTCACCCGCCCATCGATGCTCACCACTTGCTCAGGTTTTTCCGGCGTCGCCTGCAGCTCGAGATCGCGAATGATGGGTTCAAGAATGCGCGTCCGGCTCGAGGACAAGTTAAACACCATGATCTCGTCGCGCGGCCGAAGTTCCGGATCTGCGGCCGAGTGCGGCGCAGCCAACGCGCGCTTCAAATCCGCCGAGATAACGGCAACCCTGAGCTCCGGCGGCACTACGCGGCGTATCATGATGTAATGAAGATCGGCTTCCGGACGCACTTCCTCGAAGCTCGTGAGGACGTCGGTGAGCCGAAGGCCGGGGTGATAGGCGAAGGCCCCGGGCCGGAACACATAACCCGACAATTTCACCGAGTTCTGAAGCGTCGGACGGATCTCGGGAACTCTGAGTTTGTCGCCGTTCGCCAATAGCGTCGCTCGGCCGGCCGGGGTCGTCAGATCGATATCGTGCATTTGACGCAAGTGCGAAGGCAAAATTCTCTCCAACTGCCCGAGGCTCGAATCGGCGTCGGGCAACACCCCCCCGGCGAGATCGATCCCCTGCTCCACGGTTTTCTCGTTCTTGAGTTCGTAGATTGCGGGCCGGCGGACTGAACCGAAGATGGCTGCCGTGTTGCCGATGGGCGGAATAAAAATGACATCGCCGGGCAACAGCTGATGATCGCCGCTGTTGTCGCCGTGTAGCAGCAGATCGTACAGGTCGAGCGTCGACACCAAGCGGCCATCGCGCTTTAATTGAATGTTACGCAGCGACCCTATCTTCTTGACGCCACCGCTGACGAACAGGGCATTCGTCATCGTCGATAAGCCGCTAACCGTATAAGAGCCGGGCTTTTCGGCGTCCCCCAGTACGAACACCCGGATCGATCGAAGCTCGCCCATGGTGACGCTGACTCGCGTACCAATGAGCTGTTTTGCCACGTGCGATTCGATGGTCTCGCGTGTCGCATCGAGGCTGAGCCCGGTGACCATGATCGGTCCGATCTTCGGGAAGTTGATGCGCCCGTCGCGACCTACCGTGAGCTCATAGGTCTGCGCCTCGTTGCCGTAGAGCTGGATGATGAGGGTGTCGCCGGGGCCTACGATGTAGTCCACCGGAACCTGAATGTCGGACACGGGGGCAAAGGTGCTCGGAACGCCTTCGAACAAATCGTAGCCAAACTGCTTGAGCGCCTCGTCGCCGGACGGCGAGAGCCGCAGCAGGGTCATCCGGACGAAAAAGTCGCCCAGATCGGGGTCCGCGGCAAGTCGTTTCGTGGCTTCGGTAGCAGTCAGGCCCGAGACCGGCATCGCCGGCAGCCCGGGCAATTCGAGAACTCCGAATCGATTCAGCTTGTACGGATTGCCGGCGAGGATTCTCTTTTGGAATTTCTCGAGATCGGATTTTTCATCGTCGGTTTTCGGCTTCGCAGTCGACAGCGGACAGCGGCTGAAGTCGAACCAATTGAAATTGTTGTTCGAGTTGGCGTTGTTGCCGTTTTGATTGACGCCTCCGATGCCACCGATGGTGTTGCTTCCGTTCAATCCGGATAGGCCCGACAGGCCATTGGTGCCGTTCAGTCCTGGGATTGCCGCGGCGACACCTGCAGTGCCGGCCGCCGAGCTCAACGCGCTGAGCGGATTCGTGCTGTTGGCGCCGTTAGGCGGGTTGTTCTGATTGTTGAACCCATTCGGCTGATTCGAGTTTGGACCCAGATTGTAGCGGTCGCAGACATCGTCGACCGGCCTCATCTCGATCACCACGGAGTCATCGGGTTTCAATTCAGGGTCTTCGTTGAACTGGCGAAGGATGCGGTCATCGCGAGTCTTGATGTTTTTCTCGGTGATGTCCTTTTGTTCTTCCAGTGGTGGCTGCACCGTCTCGGGCGATTGCAGCGATTTATCGGTTTTCTTGCCTGTCTGGCTCCCGTTGCCGAGAACGTTTTGGAGAATTCCCCCCGGCTGATCTCCGCCCAAGGTGTCCTTGAGGGCCTGAAGCGGATCGCTGGTGGTCTGTGCCGATGCGGTCAACGCCAGTGCGGCCGATATCAGGAAAGCACCGGCCCAAAATAGTCTACTTCTCATGGACGACTAGGCATTGACTACTCGATTGCATCTTCATCCACGAAACTCCCACGCGCGACCCCACAGACGAATCATAACTTGTGCCGCAGCCGCAGCAAAATGCCGTAGCATTCCAAACGCCAAACATGAACCGATCGGGCAGACCTTTATAGGCGTTAATAGTTCATTTGTTCCAGGCCGCATAGTCGCGCCCAAGCAGCGCATGCCACCGAGCCCCCTCGCCCGAAATGCAGTCATTCGCCATCTACCCCGTTGAGCAGGCGACACATGATATACTCTGCGCTGCAGAGGGCAACCTTCCCGGCGCTGTACTCGCCGCGCTTAGGTCACTGGCGCTTGTAGTTCTTGTCCACCCACGCCGCGTAATCACGCCCTAGCAACACTTCCCACCAGCCCCGGTTGGAGAAGTACCATTGCAGTGTCTGGCGCAGGCCCGCCGCCAAGTCTCGCTTCGGCGCGTAGCCGAGCTCTCCCGCCGCCTTCGAATAATCGATCGCATAACGTCGATCGTGGCCGGGACGGTCGCGAACGTGCTCGATCAATTCCACTGCCGAGTGTGTGCTTGCCGCGGGTGAGCGCGGAAACTCCGCGCGCAACGCCTCGCTCGACGCGAGATGCTCATCCACCAGCGCGCACAGGGTGCGCACGAGATGGATATTGGCCGTCTCGCTATTGCCGCCGATGTTGTACACCTCGCCGGAACGGCCCTTGGTGAGAGCGAGCGCGATCGCCTCGCAGTGATCCGAGACGTGCAGCCAATCGCGCACCTGCTGCCCATCCCCGTAAACCGGCAGGCGCTTGCCCTGCAGGATATTGATGAGCGTGAGCGGGATCAACTTCTCGGGAAATTGAAAGGGACCGTAATTGTTCGAGCAGTTCGTGACCGTGGTGTCGAGCCCGTAAGTTTCGTGATAGGCGCGGACCAGGTGGTCCGAGGCGGCTTTGCTCGCGGAGTAAGGCGAGTTAGGGGCATACGGAGTCGATTCGCAAAAAGGCGAATCCCCAGGACCCAGAGATCCGTACACCTCGTCCGTCGAGACGTGGTGAAATCGATGCGCCGGCACGATCTTGCGGTCGAGCCAGACGGCCTTGGCCGCCTTGAGGAGCGCATGCGTCCCTACGACATTGGTGCGTATGAAGTCATCAGGACCCAGGATTGAGCGATCAACGTGCGACTCGGCGGCGAAGTTGACGATGGTATCGATCCGATGGTTCTCGAGGAGCGTGCTCACGGCAGCCTCGTCACAGATATCACCGTGCACGAACTCGAAGCGCGGAGAGTCCGCAGCACGAGCAAGGCTGTCGAGATTTCCAGCATAGGTCAAAGCATCGAGCACGACGACGCGCCCGTCGTGCGTGCGCTCCATCCAATAATGCACGAAGTTCGCGCCGATGAAGCCGGCTCCGCCGGTGATGCAGAGATTATGCGGCGCGTAGCTCATCCAACATCATCCTCAAGTTGTGCCGCCAATGCACGGCGGGCGTCGCGAGCAGCGTCCGCGTCGCCGCCGTATCGAGCACGCTGAATGCGGGACGCCGCGCGCGCGTCGGATAATCGCTGGTGGCGATCGGAACGATGGCCGCCCGGCGGCTCAACAGGCCGCGATCCAGCGCCTCGTCCTGTATGGCAACCGCGAAATCGTACCAGCTCGCCAATCCGAGATCCGTCCAGTGATAAATTCCCTTGGCAGGTCCCGATTCGACGAGATCGCGAAGCGCATTGGCGAGCCCGGTAGCCCAGGTGGGCGCGCCGATTTGATCGCTCACCACGCGCACTTGTTCCCGCTCGCGCATCAGCCGCAGCATCGTGAGCACGAAGTTTCGTCCTGCCGAGGCGTACACCCATGCGGTGCGAACCACGACCGCCTCGCACGCTGCATCGAGTGCCCGGCGTTCCCCGGCGAGCTTGCTCTCGCCGTAGACGCCCAGAGGGTGCGGAACGTCCTGCGGGGTATACGCTCGGTTGGAGGTGCCATCGAACACGAAGTCCGTGGAGATGTGCACGAGTCTGGCTCGATGCCGGCGACCGGCCTCGGCAAGAACCCCGACGGCCGCGTCGTTGACCGCCCACGCGCTTTCCGCATTGTCCTCGGCGAGGTCCACGGCGGTATACGCCGCAGCGTTGACGAGCCAGTCAGGTTTCGCATCGGCAAGCACGCGGCCTACCGCTGCCGCATCGCCGATATCGAGTTCCTCTCGCGTCTTCTCGATCACCTCGTGCTGACCCGCCATGACGCGCGCGACCGCACGGCCAACCTGGCCGCCCGCTCCGAGAACGAGCACTCTCATTCGAATTTCTCGATGTCTGCGAAGCTCACTCCCTCGGCGTCCTTGGCTGAAAGCTCAGGCAGCCGGCCGGGAGGCAGCGGCCAAGCGATCTTGAGCGATGAGTCGTTCCAGACGAGGGTACGCTCATCGGCCGGGCTGTAGAAGTCGGTGCACTTGTAAAGAAAATCCGCGCTCTGCGAAGTCACCAAGATGCCGTGGGCCAGGCCGGGAGGCACCCAGAGCATGCGGTGATTCTCCGCGGAAAGATCGATGCTCCACCATGAGCCGAAGGTTGAGGAGCTGCGGCGCAGGTCGACCACCACATCGAATACGCTACCGCTACATACGCGTACCAGCTTGCCTTGCGTGTGCGCGACTTGCAGGTGCAGACCGCGCAGCGTCCATTGCTTCGATCGCGAGTGATTGTCCTGAACAAAGGCAGCGTCGATACCCGCGTCCGCGAACTTCCGTTCCTGCCAGGTCTCCACGAAGAATCCGCGGTCGTCGCCGAACACACGAGGCTCGATCACGAACACTCCGTTGATCGGCGTCTCGACAAATTTCATCGATCGCGCCCTTTCACGGCTGTCCGCGCTCTTTGACGATGCGAACGAGATATTCCCCATATCCGCTCTTGGCAAGAGGCTTCGCCAGCGTGAGGACTTGATCTGCGTCGATGAACCCCTGCCGCCAAGCAATCTCCTCTACACACGCCACCTTGAGGCCCTGCCGCTCTTCGATAATACGCACGAATGCGCCGGCGTCGAGCAGCGAATTGTGGGTACCGGTATCGAGCCACGCCGTTCCGCGTCCGAGCCTTTCGACGTGCAGGGCGCCCTCCCTGAGATACACGCGATTGAGATCCGTGATCTCCAGTTCACCGCGTGCAGACGGCTGCAAGGATTTGGCAAGGGCGCTTGCGCGAGTGTCGTAAAAATAAATGCCGGTAATGGCGTAATTGGACGGAGGCCGGGGCGGCTTTTCCAGCAGGTCCGTTACTTTGCCGTGGGCGTCAAATTCGACGACGCCGTAGCGCTCGGGATCCTGGACGTAATAGCCGAACACCGTGGCGCCTGCGGTGCGCGCGGAAGCCGATTGCAACAGCTCGGAGAGATTCGCGCCGTAGAAGATATTGTCTCCGAGGATCAGCGCCGACGGCGCTCCACCGAGAAAGTCTTCAGCGATGATCAGCGCCTGCGCAATACCGTTGGGCTGCGCTTGAACCGCATACTCGAAGCTCACGCCCCACTGCTCCCCGCGGCCAAGGAGATCGCGGAACGCGGTCTGATCCCGGGGCGTGGTGATGATCAAGAATTCGCGGATTCCCGCCGACATCAAAGTGGCCAGCGGATAGTAGATCATCGGCTTGTCGTACACCGGCAGGAGCTGCTTGCTTTGCGACAAGGTGATGGGGTGAAGGCGAGTGCCTGCGCCGCCGGCGAGAATAATTCCTTTGCGGAGTGATTTTAACAAAACATGACACCCTGGACTTGACGGGCGAATTATAGAGTATCGGTGGCGCGAGGTTAGTCAAAGATTTAGCTGCGAAACCTTCACAAGCTCCGCCAAACCGTCTTGCCCGCGGATGCCCTGTCTAGCAGAGCAAGCACGTGCTCGTGGGCAACCATCTCCTCATCGCTCGCGCGCACGACGACTATCGCCAAGCTGTCGATCGAACGGCTCGCATCCGTTCGCGCCTTGATGCGCACGGGGTCGACCTCCGCGCCAAGAACGAATGTCGCCTGGCCCCCCGTCATGGCGAGATACACCTCGGCGAGCAGACGCGCGTCGAGCAGCGCACCGTGATAGTCGCGGTGCGAATTGTCGACCGAATAGCGCCGGCACAAGGCATCGAGGCTGTTGCGCTGGCCGGGATGCATCTGGCGCGCGAGCGACAAGCTGTCGAGAACCCGGCAGATCGAGCCGAGGCTCAGCGCGCCATCGGCGGAGCGCGCGAGCTCGGCGTCGAGGAAGGCCACGTCGAAGGCGGCGTTGTGGATGATGAGCTCCGCATCGCGCACGAAATCCAGGAACTCGGCGCGAATCTCCGCGAACCGGGGCTCCTTCGCGAGCTGCTCGCGGCTGAGGCCGTGCACCTCGAGCGCGCCCTCGTCGATGTCGCGTTCAGGATTCAAGTAGCGATGGAACGAGCGGCCGGTCAGGCGGCGATTGAACAGCTCCACGCAGCCGATCTCGATGACGCGATGGTCCTGCTCCACTTCGAGACCGGTGGTCTCGGTATCCAAAACGACTTGACGCATCGCCCTACCGCCCTCCCTTCATGCGCGCTTCCGCGCCAGCATTTGATCGATGGCACGGTTCGCGAGCTGATCCACGTACTCGTTGCCTTCGTCTCCCGAATGCCCGCGCACCCAGTGCCATTCGATATCTTGCGCCGCCGTGGCCGCGTCGAGCTGCTCCCATAAATCCTGATTCTTGACAGCTTGGCGCGAGGCGGTGCGCCAGCCGCGCGCCTTCCACTGCGGCAGCCACTCCGTCGCGCCCTGCAGCACGTACTTCGAATCGGTGTAGAGCTGCACCGCGCAGCGGCGCTTGAGCGCCCCCAACCCGCCGATGACGGCCATGAGCTCCATGCGATTGTTGGTGGTCGCCGCCTCGGCGCCATAGATCTCCTTGCGCTCCTTGCCCGCGATCAGCAACGCAGCCCATGCGCCGGGACCGGGATTGCCGCGGCATGCCCCGTCGGTATAGATCTCGACCGTCGTCATGGGCCGACTTTACTGGTCGGCTCCGACACCGGTACGAGGACCCGTTGCCGCGCCCTGCGCCTCGGCCGCACGAGAGTGAGCGTCTGCACGCGCTTGCGCGCCTTGAGCAGGTACCCACCGGCGGTCAGAGCCGGCCGCGGCCGATAGGGGGGGTCGAGCACCGGCGCATCGCCCGTTAGGCGCAGCCGTCCGGCGATCGGCAGCGATCCGAGATAGCCGTAGACGTCCGAAACCTCGAAGTCGAGCAGCGCCATCCAGTCGCGCAATCGCCGCTCGGCCAGCAAGCGGCGTGTTTGCGGCGGAAAGGAGGGACGTCGGAAAAAATGTCCGAAGAGGCGCCGCGCGCCCCAGCCGCTCCAGGGATTGAAGCCGCAGATGAGCAGACACCCCTCCGCACACAGCACTCGTTCCGCCTCGCGCAGCACCGCGTACGGATCCGGCACGAGCTCCAGCGTGTGCGGCAACAGAATGGCGTCGATCGAGTCCGATGCGAATGGCAGGGAGGTCAGAGGCGCGCACAGCGTCACACCGGCACCGGGCCGGGGGGCGAGCAGCGTCGTATGTTGCGTGCGCGCAGCACTCAAGAGGTGGCTCGCCGGCCCCCAGACACCCACCTGCAGCAGCTCGAATCCGAACACATCGTCCAGGGCGTGGCGCGCAAGCAAGCTCTCCTCGCGCAGGACGCGCCCGCCGACGGGGGTCTCGAACCAGCTTGCCGGCGCGTTGTCAGACGTCGCTTTCAAACCTCGTCCTTTGCAAAAAAACTAGCGAAGCTCATATGTTACAGGTTAAATACGCCGCAAAATGCCAACCCAACCCTCCGCGCTCGGCGTGCGCGCCGTGCGCGCCTTCACCGACAACTACATCTGGCTCATCGAAGCGCCCGAGAATCGCCTGATCGCGGTCGATCCGGGCGAAGCCGCTCCGGTCAGGGCCGAGCTTGAGCGCAGCGGATCGAGCTTAGCCGCCATTTTACTCACCCACCATCATCCCGATCATATCGACGGCGTCGCGGAGCTCATGGCTGCGGGCCCGGTGCGGGTGATCGGGCCGGCCGACGCCCGGATTCCCGTGGCGATCGAGACCGTCGGCGACGGCGACCGCTGCGAATTTCCAGACTTGGGACTTGGGTTCGATATTTTGCACGTGCCCGGACATACCTTAAGCCACATTGCGTTCTTTGGACATGGCGCATTGTTTTGCGGAGACACCCTGTTCAGCGCGGGCTGCGGACGGA
>Ga0302324_100008305_pt1 | contig 21944 bp, 20 predicted proteins | sample Palsa_T0_1_FD_201949 | JGI IMG/M metagenome (GOLD analysis project Ga0302324, IMG submission 201949) | Peat permafrost microbial communities from Stordalen Mire near Abisko, Sweden - Palsa_T0_1 | ecosystem: Environmental > Terrestrial > Soil > Palsa > Peat permafrost | place: Sweden: Abisko...
TCTTCGACGCGGAGATCCACAAGATCGCCGAAATCCTTCACGCCAAGGGCGCCCTCCTCTATATGGACGGCGCCAACATGAACGCCTTGGTCGGCAAAACACGCCCCGGAGACTTCGGCGTCGACGTCATGCACCTGAACCTGCACAAGACGTTCTCCACGCCCCACGGCGGTGGCGGCCCAGGCTCCGGCCCAGTGGCCTGCAAGAAAATTCTCGAGCCGTTTCTCCCCGTCCCGCTGGTGATTGAAAAACCCGGCGGCCAGCTCGGCCTGAGCTTCGATCGCCCGCACACAGTCGGCCGCGTCCGCTCCTGGGTAGGGAATTTCGGCATGTTCGTCCGCGCCCTCGCCTACATCCTGGCGAACGGCCCCGACGGCCTCCGTCAAACGACGGAAGACGCAGTGCTCAACGCCAACTACGTCCGCAAAAAGTTGGAAGGCCATTACGAACTGCCCTACAAGACTGCCTCCATGCACGAAGTCGTCTTCAGCGACAAAATTCAGACCCGCAAAGGCGTAAAAACGGGCGACATCGCCAAGCGCCTGATCGACTACGGCTTCCACCCCTACACCGTCAGCTTCCCGCTGATCGTCCCCGGTGCGCTAATGATTGAACCGACAGAGAGTGAGTCGAAAGAAGAGTTGGATTTGTTCATCGAAGCGATGCAGCAGATCGCGCGCGAGGTCGAGGAGAACGCCGAGTTCGTCCTCCAGGCCCCGCACTCCACCCGCGTCGACCGCATGGACGAGGTCGCCGCAGCCCGCAAACCCGTGCTGCGCTGGCGTCCAGAGTAGTATCCTAGAGCCAGTGCACCCGTAGCTCAGCTGGATAGAGCGAACGCCTCCGAAGCGTTAGGTCGCAAGTTCGAATCTTGCCGGGTGCACCATACGCAGCTTCGCGACCCGAATTACTCCCAGCCCAATTACTGAAGAACCAAGATATTTTGATGGAAGTCCTGCCCCCGCTTGAGATACACAAGTGACGGAGCTGACTTGCATTTGCGTCCATCAATCTCGGTAATCGCGCTGTTGTGTTTTTGTGCGCCGCCCCGGCCCGTCTCAGCCCTCGCTCAAGCCTCGGCCCAAGCTGGAACATCAGAGCCTGCAAAGGCCGCGGCCGACTATTCCAAGGAGGCCTATGTCATCGAGCGCATGGAAGTCGTCGAGCGCTATACCGCAGACGGCACCGCAGACATCGTCGCGATAGTCAGGAGCCGTGTTCAGACAGACGCGGCCGTGCGCGACAGTGGTTTGGTAGAAGTTTCATATGCGTCCAAGCAGGACACTCTCGATATCGAATATGTGAAGGTCTTCAAACCCGATGGCCGCGTCATCGAAACTCCAACCGCTGATATCCAGGACCTGCCCATGCAGGTTACCCGTGAGGCGCCGTTTTACAGCGACCTGCGGTCGAAGCAAGTCCCGGTTAAAGGATTGAGTGTCGGAGATGTTATCGAGTACAAGGTTCACCGAAAGATCCTCCACCCCGCGGCTCCGGGAGAATTCTGGGGCGCGGAAAATTTTCTGCAGGACAACGTCGTCCTCTCTGACACGCTCGAAATTCACTTTCCTAAAGCGAAATACGTCAAAGTAGTAAGCAAAGATGTTGAGCCGGACATCAAGGTAGAGGGCGAAGAGAGAGTCTATCGTTGGAAAACGTCGCACCTTGAGCCTGCGGGAGCCAAGCCGGACAAGAAAAAGCCGAAGAAGAATGCGGAGCAGCCCTCCGTGGAGTTCACAACATTCCACGATTGGGCCGCCGTCGGCGCCTGGTATGAGGGCTTGCAGAAGGACCGCGTTGAGGTTACTCCGGACATCGAGGCCAAGGAAAAGGAGCTGACCCGTGGCGCGACTACTGACGAAGACAAGATCCGCGCGCTTTACATCTATGTCGCGACTCAGTTTCGTTACATAGGAGTTGATTTTGGCGTCGGGCGCTATCAGCCCCATCGCGCGAGCGAGGTCCTTGATAACCAATACGGCGATTGCAAGGATAAGCACACCTTGCTCGCCGCGCTGCTGAAAGCTGCTGGATTTTCTGCAGCCCCGGTGCTGGCCAACCCGGTTGCCAAGGTTAGAAGCGACGTCCCTTCGCCCAGCCAGTTCAATCACGTCATCACGCTGGTGCAAAGCGGCGGCAAGTCTCTTTGGATGGATGCCACGACGGAAGTCGCACCCTTCCAATGGCTGGTTCCCGGCCTCCGCGGCGAGCAGGGACTGGTCATTCCAAACAACGGAGTCGCCCACTTCGCAATGATGCCGGAGAACCCGCCGTTCTCCGGCAGAACAACATGGGACTCAGTGGGCACTCTCAGCAAGGACGGCATCTACACCGGCCACTTTGAGATATCCATGCGCGATGATGTCGAAGTATTGTTCCGCGCCGTCTATCGCGACACCGCGCGTGCCGACTGGGACACGACAACCGGCAAGCTGATCGCCGCATTCGGATTCTCGGGGACCGTTACCCACGCCGAGCCCGCCCCGCCGCAGGATTTGAGCAAGCCGTTCCATCTTGCTTTCGATTATGAGCGCAAGGATTTTGGTGATTGGGACAATCACCGTACTATCCCCATGCTGCCCGCGTGGCTTTTTGTGGGAAGCAAAGATGATCCAAAGCCGGACGATCCGTTTTATGTGGGAATGGCAGGCACATCCGAATTCAAGTCGTCGATCGCTGTTCCGGAGGGGTACAAAGTAAGTCTGCCAACTGGCACCACGCTGAAGACCGACTTCGTGGATTACAGCAACACCTACAGCCTGACCAAGGGAAGCTACCTCGTCGAACGCAAGATTGATCTCAAGAGCGGCAAGTTGGATCCCGGCGCCTGGACGGAATACCTGCGGTGGGAGAAAGCCCTTCTCAGCGACGAAGAAAATATGGTCCAGTTGATCGCTCCCGGATCCACCGAGGAAACCCCATACTCCGGAAATCCGGAGGCCGAGAAACTGGTCGCCTCCGCACATGAAGCAATGCAAAGCGGGGACCGGCAGAAGGCCTGGCGGGATTTGGATGAGGCCAAGAAGGCCAATCCCACCGAGCAATGGCTGTGGGCGGAATATGGCTACCTCGATGCCTTGGACGGGCACTACGACCAGGCGATGGCTGCATTTGAGAAGGAGATTACAAACCATCCCACGCTCGTCACTTCGAATCTGCAGTTGGTGGAGTTTTTCCAGCAGATGCGGCGCAACGACGACGCCCTGGAGCTGGCGCGTGCGGTTGTCAAAAGCGCTCCCGGAAGTGTTGAAGCGCAACTCCGGCTGGCTACCTTGCTGAATACTGCGGGCAAAACTGACGAGGCTCAAGGAGTCTGGGAAAAGCTGGTCAGCGGACCCGGTCCGACGGACCAGATGCGGCTCGAACTGGCAAGGATTTATATCAAACAGGACCGCAAGTTAGACGCTGAGCGCTTGCTGAAGGCAGTGATTGCAGGATCGAAAGAGGCGGCCACGTTAAACAACGCCGCCTATGAACTTGCTGACGCTAATCTGGACCTCGACCTCGCGCACACCGCTGCCCAGCAGGCCCTGGATATGGAGGAGACAAAGCTGTCGCAGATGACCCTGGACAACGTGTCGAACGAGAATTTGGCGGCGGTCGTCTCGTTGAGCCGCGTTTGGGACACCATGGGTTGGATCTACTTTCGCCAGGGGAATCTCGCGCAGGCCGAAGCTTATTTGAAGCCCGCGTGGATTCTTGGACAACGACAAGTATTGGGAGATCATCTTGCGGAGGTTTATCAGAAGCAGGGAAAGATGCTGCTGGCGCGCGAGACCATGGACCTGGGCGGACTCGCGACCGGCCGCTCGCCGCTGACCAAATCGCAAATCCAGTTTCATGCAGAGATGCAGCGGGACACCTTGACGATCAGCGGACGCAAGCATGTCGACGGAGGCGATCTGTCAACGATTCGCAGCGTCGAGCTGCCGCTCCGCAAGAAGGAGCAGCTGTCAGCTGATTTCTTCATCCTGCTTGGCCCGGAGGGAGTGGAAGCAGCGAAATTCATCTCCGGAGATGAGGGGCTAAAAGATGAAACCGGCACGCTGATCAAAGCAAAGTTGGATGAGCCGTTTCCGCCGGCGTCCAAAGCAAGAATCATCCGACGCGGCGTGATGGCGTGCTCGGAAGTCATCGGCAACTGCCAGTTCGTCATGCTGCTGCCGAGAGACGCACACTCGCAATAAAAAAGGGAAGCCGACAGTGCCGCTTCCCCCTTGATCCCACAATGCTTCCAACCTAGATGTGGCAGACCGCGAGCCCGCGCTTCTCTAGATATTTCTGGTGATAATCCTCGGCTGGCCAAAACGTTGTCGCCGGCTCAACCACCGTGACGATCGCCTTCGCATACCGCCCCTCGGCGCCGAGGCGCTCTTTCATCGCCAGCGCAGCCTTCTGCTGTTCGGGCGAATGGTAAAACACCACCGAGCGATACTGCGTGCCCCAGTCGGGTCCCTGCCGGTTCAGCTGCGTCGGATCGTGCGCCGCGAAAAAAGTCTCCAGCAACTGGTCGTAGCTGATCTTCGACGGATCATAGGTCACTTGGACGACCTCAGCGTGGCCTGACTTATCGCTGCAGACGTCTTTGTACGTCGGTTTCTCCAGCGCACCGCCCTCATAGCCAACGGCAGTTTCCACCACTCCCGTGAGACGGGAGAAAGTTACTTCAACACCCCAGAAGCATCCCGCTCCGAAGGTGGCTTTTTCTAGTTGCTCTGTCATGCATGCTCCAATGTGCCGGTAGGCCCGGCACAGTCTATTAGACGTTCAGTAAGCTTGGGAAGCTGCAAAACTGGTTACGGTTGTAACCCTGGGGGTTCGGCTTGTGGCGGGACCAATAACGCTCGGTCAAATGAATTCCGATTCAACTTTACGAGCTATTTCCCGCTCAATTTCGGCAATCGTGCCTTCGGTTTCACAGCGTTGCGATACGGCGGCTTAGTCGCCGCACGGCGCAGCGCCTCAATCTCTTTCGGCTCCAGCTCGCGGTATTCGCCCGGCTCTACGTCCAACGTCAGCGGCCCATAGCCAACGCGCCGGATCTTCTCAACATGATGGCCGGTCTCTTCAAACATTTTGCGGATCTGCCGGTTGCGGCCCTCAATCAGCGTCACCTGGAACCACGGATTCTCCGCGTCGCGAATCAGTTCAACTCCCGCCGGCGCAGTCAAAACTTTGCCGTCACCGACCAGGCCCCGGTCAATGCGAACGCCTTCGCGCAGCCGTTCGAGAACTCCTTCGTCCGGCCGCCCTGCGACTTTCACCAGATAGACCTTCTCTACCCCGGAAGCGGCGCGCATCAGCGAATTTGCCAACTCACCGTCATTCGTCATGATCAGCAGGCCTTCGCTGGCATAGTCCAGCCGGCCTACAGGATAAAGCCGTTCCCGGATCCGCGAAAAAAGTTGCGCCACCGTAGGCCGGTTCTGCGGGTCACTCAGTGTCGTCACGTAGCCGCGCGGCTTGTTCAGCATAAAATAGCGCGGCCGCTCCGGGCCCTTCAGCAGCTTGCCGTCGACCTTGATGTGGTCATTGGCAGGATCAGCTTTTGCACCTAATTCAGTTACAATTTTGCCGTTGACCTGTACGCGTCCGGAAGTGATGTACTCCTCTGCTTTGCGCCGCGAGGCAAGGCCCGCTGCGGACATAATTTTCTGTAGACGAACCTGCGAACTGTCGCCGCCCGACTCCGGTTTGACGACAGATTTTTCGGCAGGCTTGCGACGCGTCACGGTTTGACCTGGTCTTCCTCGACGGCCGCTAGGTAGGACTCAGTTTCCGGTGCCGGCTCCGCAGACTCCGCAGCCGCAAGAGCCGCCGCAGCTGAAGCCGTCTCATCCGGCGAAGGCGCGTCCTCAAGCTCCGCAACTTCGGCAGCCATCTTCTCAAACTCCTCCAGCGACGGCAGCTCCTGCACATCCTTCAGTCCGAAGCGCAGTAGAAATTCCTGCGTCGTCTTGTAAAGGATCGGCCGCCCGAGCACCTGCTTGCGTCCAGCGGTAGTGATCAACTTGCGCGCCAGCAGTCCACCGATGACGCCGCTCGAGTCAACCCCACGAATCTCGCCAATCTCGGGCGCCGTCACCGGCTGCTTATAAGCGATGACGGCCAGCGTCTCCAGCGCCGGCAAAGACAGCTTCAGCGCAGGCTTGAGCGCCTTGACAAACCCGCGCACCGCATCGTGATACTCCGGCTTAGTCGCCATGCGATAGCCACCGGCAACCTCGCGGATTTCCATGCCACGCGCATCGTCGCCCTCAACCGCGTAGTCGGCGATCAACTGGTCGACGACTACTCTGGCCGCGTCGCGCAGCTTGCGCTGCTGCGCACGAGCCGCAGCTGTCTCTGACTTCGGCTTCCCAGCCGGTGCCGCATCCGCATCGTCGTCTGGAGGCGCAGCCGGCCCCACTTCAGACCCAGGCACAGCTTCCACGGACGGGTCGTAGTTTTCCGTGGACTCCTCCGCTGGCGCAAGCTCTTCGGCAAATAGGGAGGCGAGCTGCGCGAGCGTGACGGGCTCTTCCGCAGCGTAGATGACGGCTTCAAACTGTGCTTTCAGGCTCATGTGTGCAGTCCCTAGGGTAAATGAGCGGGAGCCGAGGAAACCGGGGGCGGCTCATGGAAAAGTAAGGGCAGCCACCGAGGCTGCCCTTGAGTCGGGAGGAAAGCAGAGGAAAGTTACTTCACGATCAGCCCGCGCAGGATATAAAACAGCGACCCCGACAGCAACGCCGCCATCGGCAGTGTGAATACCCAAGCCAGCGCAATGTTGCGGATGGTCGACCACTGCAGCCCGCTTTTGTTCGCCATCATCGTGCCCGCCACGCCCGAACTCAGCACGTGAGTGGTACTGACTGGTAGCCCAAAATTGTCCGCCGCCAGGATGGTGCACATCGCCACCAGCTCAGCGGAAGCACCCTGCGCATAGGTCAGGTGGTCCTTGCCGATCTTCTCGCCAACCGTAACGACAATCCGCTTCCACCCAACCATCGTCCCAAGTCCCAGCGCCATCGCCACCGCAACCTTCACCCACGTCGGGATAAACTTCGTCGCCGAGTCGAGATGGTTCCGGTAGTTGCTGAATACAGCCGCCTGGTCCTCGGCGAATGCCGGGTTCTTCTGCTTCTTCATCAAGCGGAAGGCTTCGCTCGTCAGGTACATATCGTTCCGCGTGTTCTGCTGCTGCGCCGCCGGCACCGAGGCCAGCGTCTTGAACGGCGAAACATCGTTGCGGACATCATCCATCAGCACGCGCGTCGCAGCCAGCGTATCCGGCGTCAAATTCTTGCTCGCCAGATATTGCTCCACCACCGCGCGCTCTTTGCCTCCGGTATAAGCCGCAACATTGTTCTGCTGCAAATAGGAATCCAGCGTCGTCGTCGCCTGTTGCGAGACGGCAACGAAGTCCTGCACCTGGTTAAATCCGACAGCGTGGTTCAACGCGTAAGCCGTCGGCACCGTGCCGATCAGGATCAGCATGATCAGCCCCATGCCCTTTTGTCCATCATTCGAGCCATGCGCAAAGCTCACACCCGTGCACGTCAGGATCAGCAATCCGCGAATCCAGAACGGCGGCGGCGCGTCACCCTTCGGCGCTTCATACAGTCGCGGGTCCTTGATCACTGCCTTGAACAGCAGCAGCACCAGGCCGGCAACCACGAATCCGACGATGGGAGAAATCAGCAGCGCCTTGAAAACATTCGCCGCCGAACCCCAGTCCACGCCCGATGTGCCGCTGTGGCCGGACATCAACTGATTGGCCAGGCCAACGCCGATGATCGAACCGATCAGCGTGTGCGAACTAGAAGCCGGCAAACCGAAGAACCACGTCCCCAGGTTCCAGACGATGGCCGCGATCAGCAAAGAGAACACCATCGCGAACCCCGCACCCGAGCCGACCCGAAGAATCAACTCCACAGGCAACAGGCTGACGATCGCATAAGCCACAGTCCCGGACGAAACCATGACGCCGGTAAAGTTCCACAGCCCCGACCAAGCCACCGCGAGGTGCGGTTCCAGCGAGTGCGTATAGATAACGGTTGCGACTGCGTTCGCCGTGTCATGAAAGCCGTTGACGAACTCAAAGCCAAGCGCAACCAGCAGCGCAACTCCCAGCAGAATGTACGGCGTAGCCGAGGCGACATGCGTGTTCGCCAGGTCGCCGAACAGGTGAGTGCCGGTGTAAATCAGTCCGGCGAACAGGATGATGCCGAAAACAATTCCTCCCCAGACGCCGGGAGACTTTTTGATTTTCGAATCGAGAACAGACTGTCTTCCCTGGGGTAAGGCGACGACTGCGTCAGCCATAAAAGTGAAGCTCCTTGTTTTTCCGGTCCTGAGTTCGAGGCAAGGCTACCAAGGCAATCTGCGGATTTGGTGAACGGCAGATGAATGTGCGGTTACAGTGCCCCGTTTCTTATGCAAAATGAGCCGTCGGGCGTGCCAGTGCGACCTCGGCCGCCCGGCCCGCATCGAAACCCACCATGGCGACAAAAGAAAAAGCAGGCAAAGCTCCGGATCCGGCAGGCGTGCAGCGCGCAGTGGTCAAACAACTCACCGCTCTCTTGGAAGGCGGGCAGGCGCACGTCAGCTTTCAAGACGCCGTGAAAGGTTTTCCGGCAAAGCTCCGCGGCGAAATTCCAGAAAAGCTACCCTACTCCGCCTGGCAATTGCTCGAGCACCTCAGGCTCGCGCAGCGCGACATCCTCGAGTTCTCCACGAACACGAAGGGAACGTACAAGCATAAGAAGTGGCCCGAAGCCTACTGGCCGAAGAAAGCCGCGCCGCCAAACGCCAAGGCCTGGGACGCCAGCATCAAGGCGATCGAACGCGACCAGAAGTCGTTCGAAAAGCTGCTCACTGCCAAAAATGCGGATCTCTACACGCCGTTCCCGTGGGGCGACGGACAGAATCTACTGCGGCAGACGCTGCTCATCGCCGACCACAATGCGTATCACCTCGGAGAGTTGCTAGTCCTCCGCCGTCTCCTTGGAATCTGGAAATAACGCTTCTGGCGCAGCTTGAGCTAATAGCCAGAAGCTAGCAGCTGATCTTACTTCCAGTCGTCGCGGACGCGCAACCCATCTTCGCCGAGAACCTCGTCAAACGCCGACGCCTTCTTGATGAAGATCTCGTCGAAGTTTCGGTCTTGCCGCAGCAAAACAGCTTGCAACCGAACCAGCTCCAGCAGCGCAAGAAACATGCAGATAAGCGCCCGCTCCGAATGCGTCCCTTGCAGCAGCCGCCGCAGCCCGACCGGCTTGTCTTCCATCACCAGCCGCCGCCGCAGGAATCCGATCATCTGCCCCACGGTCACGGATTCTTCTTCAACATCCAGCACCGGGCGATTGCGCGCCCGCTCCAGGATGTCGCGAAACACGCGAACCAAATCCACCGTGTCCGCCTGAATATCGGGCGACAGATCAAAATCCGCGCCCGGCGCATTGCGAAATTCGCGCGCCCCCGGATTCGACCACGAAGCTTCTTCCAGATGCTGCTTCTGCATCAGCATCTGCGCCGCCGACTTAAACTTCTCATGCTCCAGCAGCCGCTCCACCAGCTCGCGCCGCGGATCCTCCGACTCGCCCGTAATCTCGCCAGGCAGCCGCGGCAGCAGCATCTTGCTCTTGATGTGAATCAGCAGCGCCGCCGTATAGATAAACTCGCCCGCAGTATCCACATCCGCAGCCTGCAGGTGCTCAACGTAAGCAAGAAACTGCGACGTGATCTCGGCGATCGGAATGTCGTAAATATCAATGTCCTGCTTGCGGATCAAATCCAGCAGCAGGTCCATCGGCCCGTCATACACCTGGCCAACCGTAATGTTGAACGGGGAATCGGACGCGACCGGCTTTTTGCGCGCGGAATCAACAGCCGCCGCGGGGGATTTGTGCACTTCTGGTTGCTTATTTGATTCGGTCATGAATTTGTCTCCGAGCGCAGCGCTTCCGCGCCGGCCTCAAGCTCCGCGTCATCCGCGCGTGGCAACAGCCCGCAAGCGCGCTGCGCCGTCGCCAGCGTGTGTGCAGCCAGCCGATTGGCGCGAACCGCGCCGTCATCAAGAATCTCCCGCACCAGCTGCGGCTTCGCGGCAATTTCCGCGCGCCGCTCACGGATCGGCGCAATCTCCGCGTTGACCGCATCCGCCAACCAGCCCTTGCACTCAATGCATCCAATCCCAGCCGTCGTGCAGCCCTCCCAAACACGCAAAATCGTCTCCTGGCTGGAAAAAACTTTGTGCAGATCGCCCACCGGACAAACTTCAGGATTCCCCGGATCTGACCGCCGAATCCGCGCCGGATCCGTCACCATCGTCTTCAACTTGGCGCGAAGTTCCGCCTCCGGTTCGCTCAGCAGAATCGTGTTGCCGTAAGACTTCGACATCTTCCGCCCATCCGTGCCGGGAAGTTTCGGCGAAGGCGTTAGCAACTGCTCCGGCTCCGGAAATATCTCGCCATACAAATGATCAAACCGCCGCGCGACTTCGCGAGTCAGCTCCACATGCGCAACTTGATCAGCCCCCACCGGCACAAACTTCGGCCGATACAGCAAAATATCTGCCGCCTGCAGCAACGGATACCCGAGAAATCCGTAAGTAGTCAGGTCCTTGCCCGTCAGATTTTCCTGCTGATCCTTATACGAGGGAACGCGCTCCAGCCAGCCCAGCGGCGTGATCATGCTGAAAAGCAAATGCAGCTCCGCGTGCTGCGGCACATGCGACTGCACAAAAATGGTCGACTTCTCGGGATCGAGTCCCGTCGCCAGCCAGTCAAGCGCGACATCGAGCGTGTTCTCCGCCAGCTGCGACGGGTCAGCATAGTCAGTCGTCAGCGCGTGATAGTCCGCGATGAAGAAGTAGCAGTCATATTTGGGCTCGCCGTTCTCGTCCAGCTCGTCCTGCAGGCGCACCCAGTTCCGCAGCGCTCCCATGTAGTTGCCGAGGTGGAGCTTGCCGGTCGGTCGCATGCCGCTCAAAATGCGCGGCCTCTGTTGCTTCTCACTCATCGGGGTCAATAGGAGATGTTAAATGAGTGCAGCAGCGCCGGTGCCACTCTTAGTAACCAAGTATGTGGAAGAAGAAGCCAATCGCCGGCGTCACAATGCTGCGGATCAGGCCGCCGCCAAAGAAGAAAATCAGGAACAGCGACACCATGCCCAACCGGTCATAGATTTGTACTGCGCCATACGGCAGAAAATTGCGCACAATGTGCCCGCCATCCAGCGGTGGCACCGGCAGCATGTTGAATACGGCCAGCGCCAGGTTAATCAGGATGGCGTAGCAAAGCAGCAACGCCGCCGGATAAAGCATCGACGTCGAAACCACCTCCACCCCACTCAGCGAATACACGGCCGCACCCACCGCCTGATATCCGGCAGGCGAGGTCATCTTGATGACCAGCAGCAGCAACAGCGCGCCAATCGCCGCCAGCACGTTGCTCACCGGCCCCGCCAGCGTCGTCAGCGTGTCGTCGCGGACGATGTTCTTAAAGTTGCGCGTGTTCACCGGCGTCGGCCGCGCCCATCCAAAAACCGGCAAGTGTGTCAGCGCCAGCAGCAGCGGAAACAGCACCGTCCCGATCGGGTCAATATGTTTTAGCGGGTTCAGCGTCACCCGGCCAAGCATCCGCGCCGTCTGGTCGCCCAGCCGAGAAGCCGTCCACGCATGTGCCGCCTCATGCAGGCTGATGGCGAACAGCAGCACGACAATCTGGATGATGATGGTGACAACTTGCGGCGTCATGAGCGGGAAAGACGATGGTAGCACCGCTGCGAATTCTTCGGCCCAAAGCGCGCCAGCCGTCCTACAATGTCCGCACCATGCGATCGCGCGTCATCGTCATGCTCATGTGCTTTGTCGGATGTGTGCACCTTGTGCGGGCGCAGGATCCGTCGCTGGCAACCATGCCGGAGAAAGAACTCGTAGTGACCGCGGGCCAGCTCTATATCAAACTCGACATGGCCGGCGCGCTGCCTTACATGCAGGAACTGGTGAAGCGGCATCCGGAAAACGGCATGTTTGCCACTTCGCTGGCGGGGTGCCTGTATTCGGTCGCCACCGTAAATATGGACGCCCAACAAGCTGCCGCGCAGTGGACAGCGGCGCACAAAGAAGCCGAGCGTGCGATCGCGCTGCATGCGGCAGGCAACGGCGCGCAGGAAATATTAGACCTGACGGCCGGCCCGTTTCACCCACAGGCAAAATTCACAGGACCCGGAGCAGCGGCGTTGAACCAGGCCAAGAACTCCTTCGGTCATGGTGATTTGGACGCCACGCTCAATGAATGCAATGCAGCCATGGTCGCTGATCCAGGGCTGTACGACGCTCCGCTTCTCGCAGGAGACGTCTGGCTGCAGCGTCAAGATTTTGCGCAGGCCGCCGTCTGGTACGGCAAAGCCATAGCCATCAATCCCAATCGCGAGACAGGCTATCGCTTTCGCGGCGACGCATTGGATCGTGCCGGCCAAACCAACGCCGCGCTCGAGCAGTACATCGCCGCCGCCGTCGCCGACCCCTACAGCGGCGGCCCGATCGAAGGCCTGACACAGTGGAGCGGCCGCCATGGCCACACCGTGCAACGCCCGCAGATTGGCACTGCCAAGCTGCCTATAACGGAAATGAAAAACGGCACCGCTGTTACAAATATCCCGGAAAGCCAGTCTGACGTGGACAATGGCGTCCTCTCGCCCTGGGCCATGTACCAGATGAAACGCGTCATGTTCAAGACCGACGGCTTCGCCAAGGCTTACCCGGCGGAGAACACTTATCGTCATTCTCTGCAGGAGGAAGTCGCATCCATCCAGGCGGCGCTAGATGCCATCGCCATCCTCAAGATGAAGGACGCTGATCTCGACCCGCACCTCATCGCGCTACGCAAGCTGAATCAGGAAGGATTGCTCGAGTGCTGGATACTTCTCGACGATGCCGACCAGGGCATCTCACAGGACTATCCTGCGTATCGCGACGGCCATCGCGAATTGATAGCGAAGTATGTCCGCGAATATTGGATTCATCCTGCGACCTAGCCTGCGAGCCATCCTCGGGTGAGTCGCAAACCGCTGCTCAGCAATTGCAATCGTCAGTTTTGTCCTTCGGTTTGTCACCGGAATCGCTGGCATCTTCCGTCGGCTGCGGCTTTGCATTTTGCGGCCGCTTGGACTGGTCTTTTTCCTTGATAGGCTTCGCGGGAATCCCGGCGCTCACCGTGTTGGCCGGCACCTCACGCGTCGCCAGGCCAAACGCCCCGAGCATCGCATTCTCGCCCACGTTCGACCCCGCCAGCACGGTCGCGTGATACGTAATCCGCGCATCCGGACCGATCGTCGTCACCTTGTTGCTGATGTCGGCCTGCGTGTGAATGTCATGCGTGTGCGTGTAGATGTTGGCGTAATCCGAGATGGAGCTGCCGCGCTTGATGATCAGCTCGCCGCGATCATCCAGCATCACGTACTTGTGGATGACGCAGTCGTCTTCGATCGTCAAATTGTAACCAAAGCTGAACTCAATCCCGTGAAACATCTTCACGTTCTTGCCGATGGACTTGAAGATATGCTTTGCCAGCATCGCGCGGAAGCGGAAGCCCAGCCAGTGGTTCAGCCCGACAGGGGATCGGTCAAACATCTGCCAGAACCAGATCAGCGGCTTGCGCTCGGCATACTTTTCCTGGTCGACGTCGCCATAATATTCCGGCTCGAGCGTCACGTTCATCGGATTAAACGACAGCTCCAGCGTGTTGAACGGCAGCTCCGATACCAGCGTCGACACAATCTTGCCCACGGCCGAGCGCCCGAGATACAGCTGGTTGAGCTCGTCCTTCACTTTTTCCGAGCGGACCTTGGGGTCTTTGTGCCGGCCAAAAGAATCGTCCAGCTGCTTCATCCAGCGGCAGAAAATGTCGCGCGCTTCAGGCGTCGGTTCGGGACTGCGATATTTATATTGCGTCATGAAGTATCCGGTTTGCGAAGGTTAGCACGCTGCTCATTCGATGGCGAAGACCGCATAAACGGTGGCAGATTTTTCGACTTTCTGCGGCGAGATCGCCAGTGGCGGAGGTGGCGGAGGCGGGGACGCATTTTTATCCATTCCCGCCATCGCGCGGGGAGCCATCATCAGGTTGGCTTGCTGCGGCGCCTGATTACTGGCGTAAACCAATGGGCCTAACTTCACGCCCAGGCCAGCGGACATAGTAGACGCGAGCGCTTTGCCCTGTGCGAGCGCCTTTGTCGCCGCCTGCGCCTGCAGCGCGTCTTCATCCTTCACATTCCAGTCAATGCCGCCACTCTGGTTTGCCCCGGAAAGGACCGCAGCGTGCAGAATTCCGGCGGCGGAGTCAGCCGTTGTCTTCACGCCCCAGCTTTGCGAGACCTGGAAGCGGCGCAATGCTTTGTCTTTGTCGGAGAGATCATTATTTTCATACTGCTGCACAGGAGCGACATTTTGACTTTCACTCTGGATGTCGTCCTTCTGAACACCCGTATCAGCCAGCGCTTTGGCAATCGCGTTCGACCGCTTCGAACCCTGCGCGTAAGCAGACTGCTCATCGGCGGCATAAACGATAAAGCCCACGTGCACAGTCGCGATTTCAGCAGGCGCACTTGCAGTTGCATAGGTCGTCACAGAAATCGTGCGATTCGACTTGTTGATTTCAAGCTGCGGATTCTGCGCGGCTGCGGGGATTGCAATGGCGGCGCTGATAAGGGTGGCGAGTATGAAGGTGCGCATGGCGGTCTCCTAGCTTGCGGACAGCTGTTCCAGCTTACGCCCTGCGGCGCCGGAATCTACAGCCTTGGCTGCGAGCGCGACACCTTCTTTCCATGACGCTGCGATATCGGCGACAACCAGGGCCGCGGCGGTGTTGGCGAGGACGACTTCGCGCGGCGGTCCGTGGAGTTGGTTGTGCAGGATGGCGGTGAGGAGGCGCGCGTTGCCGGCGGCGTCACTGCCAGCGTAAGGATCTGCGCCGGTGTGAGTGGGCAGCCCAAAATCTTCCGGCGTAAGAGTGAATTCGAGAACGTTGTCACCGCGAACTTCGGCGACGAAGGTGGGGCCGGTGAGCGTGATCTCGTCGAGGCCGGGCATGGTCGCGGTCGGCAGGCCGTGGACGATGAGGACATGCTCCGCCTCGAGCAGGGCGAGGGTGCGGGCGAGGAGCGAGACGGCGGCGGGACTATATGTACCGATGACCTGGCGGCGGGCGTTGGCGGGATTGGCGAGCGGTCCGAGGAGATTGAAAAAAGTGCGGACGCCGAGCGAGCGGCGGATGGCGGCGACGCGCGCCATGGCGGGATGAAAGGCGGGCGCGAAGAGGAAGGCGAAGTTGTGATCGCGCAGCGCGGCGGCGGCGTGGGCGGCGTCCTGCATGGGGATGCCGAGATGGTCGAGTACGTCCGCGGATCCGCATCTCGAAGTCGCGCTGCGGTTGCCATGCTTGGCAATCGGAATCCCACAAGCCGCCGCAAGAATCGCCGCCGCAGTCGAAATATTGAACGTCCCGCAGCTGTCACCGCCCGTGCCACACGTGTCTATAACCGAAGAGCGAAGCCGTTCCGCGTCCTCCGCTGCGATCTTGCTCCAATCGATTGGAATCGCCGCCGCTCGAAGTGCGTCAGCATATCCAGCTAGCTCTTCCGGTGGGATCTCGCGCTGATTCGCCTCAAGCAAAGTCGCCCGAATTTCCGCGTCAGCCTCGGCTGTCGCAGGCGCGGCAAGCATCGCCTCAAGGCGTGCCCGGGCTGCGATTCGTATGTGAGTGATTGGCATGAAGCGTCGTATCCAGTGTAAGTGCCGCATTTTCCTATTGCGCACCGTATGAACAGTGCGGTTCAATCGCGGGCATGCAAACCCTCGGCATCTCTAACGAGCCGCGTAAAACTGATAATTGGTTCAAGCGGGTCTTCTGGGCGAGTGACGATCCGAGTGAAGTCGATGGACTCGGCCAACAGGGTTTCTGGCTTTGCATGATCATTGCCGTTTTGACGCTTGCCGTCTCCGCTGCTCCGGGGCATCCGCTTATGGGCCTGCTGGCAGCGGCGGTTTTCTTTCTCGGCGGCGTCGGCGTGCGGGAGCACAGCATTGGCGCGGCCTCTGTCATTGCCCTGGTGTACCTGTTCAGCATGTTTGCAGGCATTCTTGTTCTGCGTCGACCGCCTGGGCTGCTCGATCTCTTCGCGATGTTGCTCCTGGCCTCAAATGTGAGAGGAACCTGGATAGCTTCGAAATGGAGCCGAGTGCTACCGCCTGAAGAACAACCCCTGCGATTCAACGAAAGTTGGCGTGACAAGCTGGTCGATCAGATGCCGGCGAAGGTCTGGCCCAAAGCTAAGATTATTTTCTTCATACTGGCCGGGATTTATTGGCTGCTTGTGACCTTCGGCACGATGGTCCTGCTGGCCAGGCTGCTTCACGCGAGATCTTAAGACCTGCGCGATTGCCGTTCAAACTGCCCGCGCAGTTTGCCCAAGTCGAGTTGGCTTCGCTAAACTCAAGTGTTTGCCGAAAATCTGCAGCACTCCCCAAGAAGAGACACCCCAGACAACATGAAAATTCACGAGTATCAGGCGAAAGACATCCTGGCGAAGTACGGCGTGGCCGTGCCCAAGGGTGAAATGGCGGCGACGTATGACGAAGCCGTGGATGAGGCGAAGCGGCTGTTTGCCGGCGGCGCGAAGGGCGTGGTGGTGAAGGCGCAAATCCACGCGGGCGGGCGCGGCAAGGGCGGCGGCGTGAAGGTGGCGAAGACGCTGTCGGAGGCCGAGGAGTACATCAAGAAAATTCTGGGCATGACGCTGATCACGCACCAGACGGGGCCGCAGGGGCAGAAAGTGCGACGGCTGCTGATTGAAGAGACGGCGCCGATTGAGCGCGAACTTTACCTGGGAGTGGTGCTGGATCGCGCGACCTCCAAGCTGGTGTTCATGGCGAGCCAGGCGGGCGGGATGGAAATTGAAGAGGTCGCGGCGAAAGATCCCAAGGCAATTCTGAAAGAGGAGATTGATCCCGCGGTAGGATTTCAGCCTTACCAGGCGCGCAATCTCGCATTTGCGCTGGGGCTGAAGCCGGAGCAGATCAATGATGCGGTGAAGCTGATGACCGGTGTATACAAGGCTTTTGTCGACACGGATGCTTCGCTGCTGGAGATCAATCCGTTTATTACGACGACGGACGGCAAACTTTTCGCGCTCGATTGCAAGATCAACTTCGACGACAACGCGATGTTCCGGCACAAGGATTTGAAGGAGCTGCGCGATGTCGAGGAGGAAGATCCGCTGGAAGTCGAGGCGAGCAAGTACGCGCTGAACTACATCAAGCTGGACGGCAACATTGCGTGCATGGTGAACGGCGCGGGGCTGGCGATGGCGACGATGGACATCATTCAGTACGCGGGGGGAAGCCCGGCGAATTTTCTGGATGTGGGTGGCGGCGCGAATCAGCAGCAGATCGAGCATGCGTTTGAAATTCTGCTCAGCGACAAGAATGTGAAGGCGATCTTCATCAATATTTTCGGCGGCATTCTGCGGGTCGACACGCTAGCGAATGGCGTGGTGGCGGCGGCGAAAAATCTGCAAGTGAAGGTGCCGATCGTGCTGCGCCTCGAAGGAACGAACGTGGAAGAAGGCCGCAAGATATTGAAAGACAGCGGCTTGAATTTTCTGGTCGGAGAGACGATGCAGGATGCGGCGGAGACGGTTGTGGCCGCAGCGAAAGGCGGGAAATAGCGATGGCAGTTTTGGTGGACAAGAATACCCGCCTGATTGTGCAGGGCATTACGGGCAAGGAAGGCACCTTTCATGCGAAGGGGTGTGCGGAGTATGGGACCAACGTGGTTGGCGGCGTGACTCCGGGTAAGGGCGGGACGACGCATGAAGGCTGGCCGGTGTTTAACACTGTGAAAGACGCGGTGGCTGCGACGGGCGCAAATGTGACAGTCATTTTTGTGCCACCGCCGTTTGCTGCGGACGCGATTCTTGAAGCCGAGGATGCCGGGCTGCCGCTGATCATCTGTATCACCGAGGGCATTCCGGTGAATGACATGGTGCGGGTGTGGGCGAAGCTGAAGTATTCCAAAAGCGTGCTGGTCGGGCCGAATTGTCCGGGGGTAATTTCTCCCGGCAAGGCGAAGGTCGGCATCATGCCGGGGCGCATTCACAAGGAAGGCAGCGTCGGCATCGTGTCGCGCTCGGGCACGCTGACCTACGAGGCGGTTTATCAGCTGACGACGCGCGGCATTGGCCAGAGTACTGCGATCGGTATCGGCGGCGATCCGATTATCGGGACCACGCACATTGATGCGCTGCGCATGCTGAATGACGATCCCGGGACCGAGGCGATCATCATGATCGGCGAGATCGGTGGATCGGCGGAAGAGGCGGCGGCGGCGTTCATCAAGAAGAATGTCAAGAAGCCGGTCGTCGGTTTCATCGCCGGGCAGACGGCGCCTCCGGGGCGGCGGATGGGCCACGCGGGCGCGATCATCAGCGGCGGCGAGGGCACGGCGGCGGAGAAGATGAAGGCGATGGAGGCCGCGGGCATCCACGTAGTCAAGAGCCCGGCGTTGATTGGTGAGACGATGGCGCGGGTGCTGGGCAAGGCTTAAGTCGCGACGCAACGCGAAAAATGAAATGCCGCATTGGCTCCCAGTGCGGCATTTTCTATTTGTTAGCGGCGGATGTAGATGCGGTAGGCGAAGTGGTCTGGTGGGTGGCGATCGGCGAAGAGGACGTAGTTGTGATTCATCCAGTCGCGAAAGAGGGGCCAGCGATCGAGTTTTGCGAAGCCCTGGAAGTCGGGCCAGTCGTGCGAAGTGAGGATGAAGATGCGCGGCGGATCGGATTGCACCTGGGAGAGAAAGCGGCGCTGCAGATCGTCGGTGACCGGCGAGGGATGGGCGGGGAATAAGTAGAAGTCGTAGAGAAAGCCGGTCGACGGCAGGATGCGGAGTTGATAAAGGCTCCCGATGCAGACGTAGTTCCAGTCCAGACATTGGACGCGGCCGTTGAGCTGCTCGGCACCGCCGAAGTCGACGAGGTCGTGGCGGAGAGCAACGTCGAGGGGGAGCGTCGTCCAGGGATGGCGAAAGATGCTGACGGTTGTATATCCAGCGGGAAGAAGGAGCACGAGGCAGGCGATGGCTGCGGTGATCGTGCGGAGTGGCGCTGCGGATCGCAGGGTGGTGGCGATGAGGCGCGCGGCCAGCGTGGCTAAAAACATGAGCGCGGTAGTTGCCTGATAGTGCCAGCCCTTGCCCTGGTAGATGTAACTGACGATGCCGAAGGCAGTGAGCGCGACGAGCAAAGTATCTTCCCAGCTCCACGGCGATGAAGTCTGCGTCTGCACTGAAGTGCGCGCGGCCGCGGGCAGCAGAAAAATGAGAAGCGGGACGAAGATTGCGAGTGGGGCGAAGGTCCACGGCAACCAACTGAAGACAAGAGAATGCAGCGGCAGGTTGCCGGTGTTGCGGTGGTAGACGGCGAGTCCTCTCAGGATGGAAAAGAAGTCGCGCCGAACGCCAAAGTGGTGAAGAAATCCGGCGATGAGAAGTGTGGGCAACAGCGCGCCGGCAAAGGAGCAGAGGACGTAGGGCAAACTTCTGACGCCTCGGCGCGGCAGCAGCACGCAGATCCAAATGAGCAGGAGAAATGGCAGCGGGAAGACGAATGGCTTGATGCCGGCGGCGAATCCGTAAAAGATTGCGAAGGCGGCCATGGCCCAGGGCTGGGCGCGGCGGATGGCGAAGACGAGGCAAGCGGTTCCGAGGAGCAGAAAGACGGCGAGAAAGAAATCGCGTTGGCCCATGACCGGCGTTCCGCCGGCGAGATGAACGATAGCGACGAGGAGCGCGGCCAGGGCGGCGGCGAATCTGCCTCGACTGAGAGCGAGATAGGCGGCGCTGCCGGAAGCTATCGCGAGCATGCAGAGATCGAAGAGGCGCATGCCGAGGTCGCCGGGGCCGAAGGCCGTCATGGCGAGCCACTCCACCATGTAGGAGACGGGCATGTTCATCTCGATGATGTCGCGATAGGGAGCGAAGCCGTGCTGCATGAGGAAGACGGCGTAGTGCATGAGGTAGAGGTCATGCGTGAGGCCCCAGCGGCGGGAGCCGGCGATGGAGAGCAGGACGGAGAAGAGGAGCAGGCCGAGAAGTACGGAGCGCAGGAAATTCCAGCGGGCGGGGCGAAGCGGAATTGCGGGCGCGGTGTCGGCGTGCATACGAGAGGCTACGAGCGCGATGGTACCGCGTCATCGCTTCGATTGCGTACTCAGAATTGAATGCTAGGGGTGCCGGAACTAGCCGGCGCTGTGGGCGCGGCTGTCGGCGGCGGCTTTCAGGGCGGCGGGGATGGCGACGTACTCGCGCTCGCCGCATTCGTGACAGCGCAGAGGGAGCTGAAACATGAAGAGCCGGGTCAGGTCCTGCAGGCGCAAGCGGGAGCGGTGAAAAATGGTGCCGCCGCAAAGCGAGCATTGCAGCTTGGTGTCGGCGGCGTGCTCTGTCGGAGACGTGGGCATAGGTTGAGGATAAATAAAATTCGCGGCGAGTGCGAGGGTTCCCGGGAGCGGTGTCCAGGGCGACATATCAAAACGGGGCGCGGGCGCCGATTCTGGCCGAAACCGCTACACTGTTGAGTGGTGGCAGCAGATTTTCATTCGTTCCAACAGGAGAAGTGAGTTCGTGCAGCGTACTTTCAGCATTATCAAGCCGGACGCGGTCCGTGCAGGACACACCGGCGGCATTCTGGCCATGATGGAAGCCGCGGGCTTCAAGATTGTGGGCATCAAGAAAACATCCATTTCCAACGACCAGGCGGCGGGATTTTACGCAGTCCATGCGGCGCGGCCATTCTTCAATTCGCTGACGGCGTTCATGTCCTCGGGGCCGCTGGTGGCGCTGGTGCTGGAAAAAGACAACGCCATTGCCGATCTGCGCAAGTTGATGGGCGCGACTAATCCGGCGAACGCGGAAGAGGGGACGATCCGCAAGAAGTTCGCGGCCTCGATTGAGGAGAACGCGATTCACGGCTCCGATGCCGAGGAGACGGCGAAGTTCGAGATCTGCTATTGGTTTGCGGGTTACGAATTGCGCTAGGCGCGGGGTGGGATCAATCGATGAGTGAGCGATTGTTGATCTCGAGTGGGACGCCTTGGGAGCCGCGTGGGCTACAGCCGCGCGGTCCGAGTCGGCAATGTGGTCTATGTCTCCGGAACGACGGCGACCGATGAGCATGGCGGAATTGTCGGCGAGGGCGATGCCTACGCGCAGGCGGTGCAGGTGATACGCAACCTGGAGCGGGCGCTGATCCAGGCTGGGGCGACGCTGGAAAATGTCGTCCGGACGCGGATGTTTGTCACCGAAATTTCGCGCTGGGAGGAAGTTGGCCGGGCGCACAGCCAATTTTTCGGGAGCATTCGCCCAGCAACTTCCATAGTCCAGGTGGCGGCGCTGATTGATCCGCGGATGCTGGTGGAGATCGAAGCCGACGCCATCATTTCGGACAGTTAAATCACACCGTTGCAAGGCAATCTCGAACCGCTCATGCGTCAATTCGTCACAGGGCAGCGCTTTGACCGAGGGGCGGCGTAAACTGGAGACGCCGTGAAGGCTGCGTCCTTACTGCTTCTTTCCGCGTTGTCGATCCAGCCGCATGCTGCGGGCGATGCGCAGCAAGTGCCGCAGGGCGCGCAGGCTCCGACCGATGAAACCACCCTGCTGATGACGGAGGGCGCGGATGCGCTGGTCGCGAAAAAATATCTGATGGCCGCATCGTCGTTTGAGAAGGCGGCGTCGCGCGATCCGCAGAACTCCTTGCCGCAGTACTGGGCCGGACAGGCGCTGGTTTACGGGGACAAGCCGGAGCAGGCAATCCACTACTTAGAACGCGCGCAGGCGCTGGGGTCGGATTCGGTAGCGCTGCATTTTGCGCTGGTCGCAGCTTATGCGGGGGCGCAGCGA